>JADMIO010976107.1_pt1 | contig 68848 bp, 60 predicted proteins | sample 8958161 | NCBI WGS metagenome assembly JADMIO01 (sample SAMN16585339, study PRJNA669376) | soil metagenome | isolation source: Crop rotation soil | place: USA: Cullars Rotation, Alabama | collected 2011 | reverse complement strand
CCTATGAATCCATCCCGCACCCTTTGATCCCTAAAGGGTCCATCGCGCATGGTCGATGCAGATAATGATTGCATTTCTTTGCGAATCTTAGCGCTCTTCGCGGTAAATATCCCGCGTGTGTTTTGAACACTGTGAGATTTTGTGATACCGCGTGTGCAATTCACCGCAAAGACGCAAAGGTCCGCAAAGAGTGAACTGACTAGTCGACAGTTACCTTTTTCAATCTCTCTCGCAATTTTGTTTATGAATTTTGTGATTTACACCCACCCGCGCCCTTAATCCCTAAAGGGTCCATCGCGCATGGTCGACGTGATCTTTTACAGGTTTTATTCAAGCTTGCACCTCCTATGAATCCATCCCGCACCCTTTGATCCCTAAAGGGTCCATCGCGCATGGTCGATGCAGATAATGATTGCATTTCTTTGCGAATCTTAGCGCGCTTGCGCCTTCGCGGTAAATATCCCGCGCGTGTTTTGAACATCAGAAGTGATTATTGATACCGCGTGTGCAATTTCACCACAAAGACGCAAAGGTCCGCAAGGAGTTCGCTAACTAGTCGACAGTTACCTTTTTCATTCCCTCCCTTCCATACAGCACCGGAAAATACATACACTCCACTAACGCCGGATTAAGCGCGTAGCTTCCGGAATACCTGGGCAGCAAAGGAATTGTGTAGCTATACGTTCCTTTCTTCAGATACTGACAATAGATATTCGTTTTGTGATTGTAATATTCACGATGCACTTCACCGTTAGCTCGTGTTTGTGGTTTTGACGCGTAGGAGCAACCTGCAGGAATCGGTACTTCGATCATTACATACTCTGCATCATTCTTTACTTCAACTTTTACAACAAGATCCACCGGCTTCCCGGATTTCAATTTCGCCGGAGCGTCTTCAAAACTCGTGGTTACCGTAAAATCTTTCTCCGATCTCGACGGGTTAGTATTCCACGTTTCCTGGTAGGCAGTGAAATAAACTGGCGCCTGACCTGATTTCGAAACAGTAATTGCTCCCGATCCTGTTACAGTTTGTTCGAAGGGGAACTTCACAACCTGTTGCGTCACTAAACCTGTTAACTGAAGTTTCGGCTCTGAGCTTGTGTGCTTCTCCTCCAGAATTCCCGGCAGTATAGTTTGAAGGATCTGAGAAGACTCGTACGTGTTCCTCCAGTTCCGCTTCCTGTGCTCGAGGAAGTAATTCCGAATTTTTATTAATTCTTTATTCGATGGATTCTGTTTCTCCATGATCTTGTAAACCAGCAGCGTGTTGATCACCGCGTTGTCAAAAAGATCCGTGCGTTCTTCTCCCCAATATGAATTTCCTTTTATCGTTTGCGATTTGTGCGCGTTGATCCAATTCCAGTCGGGTGTTTCTCCTGAGAGTTGTTTCAGTCGTTGTATCGTCAGCTTGTCGTGGACGGTGGACGTCTTTGATTTTTGAATGCTGTCGGCAAGTTCCCTTACCTGCAGTTTTTCACCTTGCTCCATAAGATAGACCTGCACATCGAGCCTGTTCTTCGAAGAAAGATTTGCCATGTTGATCTCGAGGTAGTTGATGAGCGACTGCTTATTTATTGCTACAGCGTAGCCTTCTTTTTGCGCAAGGTCAAGACATCGCGCTACGTGCAGCGTTATCCACGCATTCCCGCCATCCGTTCCCCACCAGCTCCAGCTTCCGTCATCATGTTGATGCGCGACAAGTTTTTTGATCGCCTTATGAATTTCACGTTCGTTTTTGAATTTTTCATTCTTGTACACCTTGATCTTCTTTTCGAGAAGCAACGCCCACAGTTTGGAAGCAAGTTGTTCGTTGCATTCGTATGGATAGTCGATCAGAGATTTGATCTCGTCAAGAAGAACATCGAGTAAGTCGGCTTGAGCGTAGAGCTTAGTTTTACCGAGACTATTATCGAAGTTCAGTGTTATGGTTGTATCGCCGGTGAGTGCAATAAAATATCCCTGCGTTTCTTTCACACCTTTTGGGAGCACGGGAATTTTTCTGAGCTCGCCATCTGTATAATCTTTATACGTCACGGAGTAGAATACAGCAAGTGAGTCGGTGCCCTGTGCAGCGAGATGGATGGAGTCGATCTTTGAATCTTTTACTTTGAGCAACGATCTGCCGATCTCCTTGTCATCTATTTTAATCGTTCTGTCAAGCTCGATCTCTTCCTGTGCATAGTTGGTGATCTTGCCGATGGCGGTGGATGAATCACCTTCGATCAGAAAATGCGGTTGTGCAATCTGCGCAAGCAAAGGTTTGTACGATTTGATCGTCGACACCGTTTGCCCGGAGCGTTTCTTTGCCATTCCCAGCACGTACGCATTCCAGCCCGTAACATCGTCTGGGAATGTGGCTTCAAACTCTGCGTGGCCACCGTGGTCCGTTGTCAATGTTGGTTTCCAGAAGGCATAGTCCCTGAAATTTTTTCGCAGTGCGTTGCCGGGTACATTTTCCAGCGCTGCCACTGTTATCACAGATTTGCTGAATTCTTTTAGTTGTGCTTTCGTGGTTCCGGGTTTTGTGGAGAGGAGAATAACACCGCCTGCTGCGCGCGAGCCGAAGAGTGCTATGGCTTCAGGGCCATTCATTACCTCCATTGCGGTAACACGACTTTTATCAATATCATTGAGTCTTACAATAACACCATCGAGAATAACCAATGGTTCGGAAGCTGCGACCGCGCCTGCATAACCTCGTATGACAACATCAAGCGTATCTTCCATCGATTCATGACGATACCTCGGAGAACGAATGGGGACTCCAGCAACTCTTCCTTGTAGCTGCGTAGAAACAGCGTATGAAAGGCTTTTGCGTTCTCCCCGAACGCCAAATCCAGTAAACACAACTTCGTTAAGCTGTGTAACATCGGCTACCAGTTCCACGCTGATGTTATCCTTTGATGCAATGAGAGCTTCCTGTGACTGCAGTCCGATAAATGAAAACACCAGCGTTCCGTTCGCGGGGCAGTTTAACCTGTAGCGGCCATCCATATCGGTAACCGTACCGATTGCAGTTCCTTTCACCAGCACATTAACACCTGCGATCGGCTCTCCATCCTCTGCCGACACAATACGACCCGTGACAACATGATCGAAAGAATAATTTGCAGATGACTCCTCGTAAAAAAGCTCCCTTACTTTTTGCAATTCCTTCTGGCGGGTCTTCATCATATACACGTCGTCGGAAGACCATTTCTTAAGCGTGTTCAGAACTTCGGCGCTAAACGCATCTGCCTGATGAAGCTTGAGCGAGTCGAGATTGTAATGATTTTCACCATAAGGTTTTACTTCAACGGAGTCTGCTTTTATATATTGCTCGTTGCCGAAGATCACAACCGCCTGGTAATTGCCAGGATAAAACGGAGTGTTATTAACTTCGCTCGTCAGGATGAAATAATTATCGGGATTGTTGAGATCGACAATAAAGGTTGCCTTCACTGCAAGATCGTTTGCTTCCTTAGGTGCACCAACCAACGTCAGCCTTCCGACGCGTTTTGTAACCGGTTCGAAGTCCGGGAACCTTTTAAATGGAGGGATAACTTCATCTACCTGTTCCCAGAGTTTCTGTATTGAGCTGAGCGAGAGCACGCGATCTTCGAAAGAAGGCGGAGGCATATACCAGCTGAAGCTGTTCTTCAACCGGTTCACCATATTCACGTCCCTCATTTTCAGTATTTTTTCTTTGAACTCGTAAGAGAAAAATGGTTCGTAGTCGAAGGAGAGCTGAAAGGCTTCTCTCTGTTTGTAGGTCATCGGACCAGGATAGAACGGACCCGCAAGTTGTTCATACGTGTATCCATATCTGCCGTTAGAAATTAGCCGGTGCTTATTTCCGATCACACGAAACGTATTTCCCTGCTGCAGGTAGGCCTCGCTTAATTGGGTGTTCGATCGTACGATCAGAAAATAACGACTGAGCTTTTTCAGCTCATCATCCGAAAACCGGAATGGCATTTTCGATGCCGTGCAATTTGACGGAAGGTGATTGCGATCAATGGAGAAAATCAGTTTTTGATCCGTTCCGACTTCAACATCCCTGATCGTGATGAGCGTGTTGTTGAGCCTGATGTCAATCTTGTGCGCACCCGGATAGATATGAAATGAATACGGCTCAAGGGTTGACACACCCTGATAATAAACCGGCTGATCGTCAACATAAATTACCTGCACCGGCAGAATGTCTCCGTTTCTCACAACAAAAGGAGCAAACTGCCTCGCTTCAGCTTTTATACGATGCTCATAGTATCCCGTGACAGGATACAGAAATTTGTAGAAGGCAATGCTGTCAAGCCCGAGCGTTTTTTTCCAGTAAGACCAATCGAGGCTCCTGGAAACATCATGGTCAAATTCCCCGCGGCGAAATTCATTAAAGATTGCCCTGCCCGCTTTCGCTTTCGAGAATGAGGGAAGCGTGGGAGCGGAATAACCCTCGAATTTTTTAGTGAGCGCGTACGCTGTTATATCCGCATTCTCGACAGGCTCACCGAACGCATCGCGCACTGTTATTTTAAAGCTTGCTTTCTGCCCGGGATAGATAATCGCGGGATGGTCGAGGCTTATGTCGAGGTTCTTTTTGTCGAAGTCGATATAGTATTCTCTCGTCTGCGATATTCCCGCCCATACATACTGAACAGAAAGTGTGTACGCATCCGATGGTTTTGCTTTCATTCTCACGTTGAGCGATTCCGTTTGTGAACACTCGATCAGGCTCTTGTTCCTGAACAGAAAATAATGCAGCAGAAGTCCTCTCGGGTTTTCTGAAACGATCGTGAGCGAGTCTGCTGTTCTGTGCGAAAGCACCTGTACCTTATCGGGTAACGTTTCCGGTTGTATTCCTTCGGTTTTAAGTTCACCATCTATTGTGCATTGCACAGAATACCAGTCGGCAAATGGATTTACTTTTTCGGAGTAGGGTAATGTAATTTGTTTGTCGATGGAATTGTCGGAGGGATCCGAACGGTACATGGTCACGCTGCCGATCGGAGGAGCCTGCGGATCGAGCATCGAAACTTTCACACTGTCATTCTCGATCGTTATGCTAATCGGAAAAGGTTTTGTGTTGTGATTAAGCGAGAGCGTCTTTACGGTTCTTTCATTTTCTGTGTTGTAAAACGTAATCACGGCCTCGTAGCTCAGCGATACTGCAGGCATAACGGAATCCGGTATGCTCACCTTTGTTTCACCGATGGCATCCAGCGTTGTTTTATAAAACCACAACGTATCCGGAACAAATACTTTCGACTGATAATATTGATCCACCTGCTTCGGCTTCAGAAGAATTTCCGCGCGTGCATCGAACAACGGCATCTCATTCGAGTCTTCGCCTTTCAGGTACAGCGTTGCAGGTTTGAGCTTTGTCTTCTGCTCACTTCGCACGGAGTAATAATTGTTCTTCAACTCATACTCCTCATACCGGAAGTTGGAGGATAGCAGCTTGTTGCTTTTTTTATCCCTGAACTCGATGGAATAGGTGTCATCCAGTCGCAGGTTGAGACTATCGCCAAGGGGAAGCTCGAATTGATAGGCTCCCTTTCGAAACGGTTTTATCGTGGCGATCTTTTTCTCGAAGTAATTCGGATAATACCGGCTCAAGTAAACACTCACCTCTTTGCTAACCGGTTTTCCTTTTTTTGTGGTGAGCACACCTTTCAGCCTGAGCGTATCGTACGGCTTGAATTTTGGCTTGTTGAAAACAATGTATCCGCTAACCGGTTTTGCTTTGAAAAGCCTTGCGATGCGATGATAAATTCCCGGAGCCGCTAACCGGTCGCCCCAGATAATCCGCTGCACGTTGCTTTTGATGTATAATATCGGTGACAGGATATGGTTCATTGGAAAGCTACCTATAATTTTTCTGCCCGTTCTTACAAAGAATGTGTTGTTGTATTGCCTGTCGATCTCGAAATACGAAACATGGCCCTGGTATTCTGCGCTCACAATTCCTCTCTTGTTCGATTTGCCTAACCGATAAGCCTTCACATTGTTGCGGAAGGGAATTTTTCTCGAGCGCACCTTCACGTTCACATCGTGCAGCTCGTTGCCTTGCAGGTCGCTGAACACCATCACCAGGTCCCGGTGGTTGTTCAGCAAATTCATGTTCAGGTTATTGGTGGAATGCAACTCGCAGTGCAGGCTTCCCTCCAGGGTCTTCACAAAAACAAAATGCCCCAAAGGCAATTCCTTTTCGTAGGTGGAATCGGTAGGATAGAAATCAAAAAGATTGCTGAAGAAAGTAGTATCGACATCCCAGATGTCTTTATAAAGTTTTTCGGCCTGCGCGTTATTGATCTTGTAAATAAACGTGTAATAACTGCTCCGGCGACTGTTCACAAGATCCTGCGCTGTCGTGGATAGTGAAATAAATAAAAGGGCAGTGACTACGGCCAGGTAAAATCCTCGCATAGCAATAAGGTTGGTGGTAAAGATAGGATTCGAAAACGTTCAGTTTTCCATACCTGATCCCGCCGATTTTTTTCCCGTCGATGAGCACAGATAAATGCAGTGGCTATTCTGCGAAAATCCGCGTAATCTGCGGGAAATTCAGCGCGTGTGAAAGTTAGCACCCACGTTTTACAAAGCCATTTTACCCTGGAATCTCCCTGCCATTTGATTCGCTTGATTGAAGGATTGTCAGGGAGGTATGGGAGTTGGAAGACCAATGGACTTTAGCGAAGTGAAGGAGTTTTAAAAATCTGCTCGCCGAGTCTAAGCCTCCTTTTGATCTTTTCGATCAACGCTTCTTCCTGATTTCTATAAACGAAATTAAACCACCCAAAAGCGATAATGAGAAGCAGAGCCAGAAAAAATACATGTACAAAGGGCAGGCCTGATGCAGAGGTTATCGCAAGCACCACTGGAAATAAGACCATCATCACCCAGTTTTCGGGGCGAATGGTAGTGTAGAGTCTGATCTCCACTGTATTTTCTGTGACGTTAACTTTTTCCAGGCAAACGGTTATATGCTTTCCACCACCACCATTAACCATTCCAATTCCCACCGAGACAAGTGGAGTAATAACATGAGTTTTTCGTTTTCCTGGCTTTATGTTAAAATGATAGTCTGGTCTGTAATCGGTTCTATAAAGTCTGGTTTCCATTTCAATTTCACTCCCCTCGAAAACGTAAAATTCCTCCAATGTCAATCGTTCTTTTAGCCAGTTGTATATTCGATTTATCAGATTCATGAATGCAATTTAATATGGCTGCCGAAATTTATTTTCACCCACGTTTCTCAAAAGTGAAAGTTATTTCCCTAATTCCTGGATTTCCCTCGGCTTTCAACTTCAAAATAGTGTCAGTCTTTGATATAATTTCCAGTTCCAGCGTCTCGACTCCACTGCTCAATATTATTTGCTTCGAAAACAGCTTACAACTTCCTTGCATTTCAATACTTTGATCTTTTTGAATTGAAAAATCGCTGTTGTTAAACGAAAGAGTCGTCACTCGAAAGGTCGGGTCTTCCCAGCAGAGAAGTAGATTTAAAATTGTGGCTGGATCTTCTTCCAAACCATAAGCTCAATCATCCGAAATGATTAATTTTACCGGTTCAAACCCTTCACAGTGCGTTCAAAAAAGGAAAGAAGCCTCGACTACAGTTTCAGCAGGAGGCCGTTCGTACGTACCCTCAGCTATCGCGATTTTTTTACATCGCTTTCATTGGCTTTACTTCTGCTCGCGCTCTATCAAATTATTGAGTACTATTCGGCCGAGGATTGGGTTGGCAACGATAAAAAGCTGATAAAAATTACCCTGTTGTTATTTTTCATTCCATTCAATCATATCATCTATAAGATAGAGCACAAACGGCCAAACAACTTTATCGGAAGAAATCTTCATGACTATATATTTCTTCTTTCTTTTCTCGCTTTCCTGAAAGGCTATATCCTTCTTCAAGGAGGAAATATCTCCATTGACTTCGAAAATACGGTAAGCGCAATTTTTATACTGATTGTGGTCATTATCCTTATTGTGATGATCGAATTAGTAATAGCGTTGTTGAGGCGGTTTCTAAAATTGGTGAAATGGCAAATCTTATAAAACCAAAAATTGGGGTCTCTGCATTTGCGGTTTCAATTTTGGTGATCATTCCTCTATTGGAATCTAATTTTTTTAAACCTGTTGTTATTAAGAAGTGGAGCAAACTTTCCTGGAACGACTTTCAGGGCTTTGTGCCACCCTTTACCGGTTATGGAGCAGGGATTAGCTCTGAGGTATATCTTGAATATGATTCATCTTTATCGAAGTACCATGCATATGCCGGCCAGAATAATGTGCGCTCGTGGACCAAACGCAGCACCACAGACAATGAGTATAGTTTAACTCATGAACAATATCATTTCAACATTACCGAGCTGCATGCAAGAATGCTCAATCAATATATCGATGAAAATCCTCAGGGTAGTGAAGGGTTATTCCTTTTGAGATTAGGATCGATCAACATCACCTTAAACGAAATGCAAGATCAGTACGACAATGAGACTGACCATAGCACGATTTTCGACAAGCAAAGAAGATGGGAATATCGAATTGATTCATTACTAACGCTTGGCTCAGGCTGGGTTGTCGATCATTACTCTGGAGCTCGCTTGTTCTTTCCTCAAAAACCAGATTCCACCAAAAATGATAAGTCGCCACCACGAAGAGGATATACATTAGAGAAATATGGGATGAATCTCGGGATTTTTTCTTTTCTACGGATGGATGAAAACGTCTCGGCGATGGGCAATAATCTGCAATCTTTTTACGCAAGCGATTCCCTCAAAATAAAATCAATCGTATTTGACCCTTCACAATCTTTGTTCGATGCATTCGTGATAGTCGAAGACACTACGAATAATTATACGCATTACCATCGCTGGGTGTACCAGTCGCCATATCTTTATAAAGTATTGGCTAAATTTCCAAACAACACTGGTGACACAACAGGCTATTCAAAGAATGCAATGTCGTTTATAAATTCATTTTCAATAGTAGATCAGGATCAGTACTGGATAAACAAGCTGAAAAAGGAGAATAATCCGATCGAAGTTTCAAGCATCGTAAAATTTGATGTAAAAAAAGAGTCATCTTCCGAGGTTTGCATAACAATTGGCCCGCCCACTCAAAATCACTTTTATCGTGGCCCATTTTTGAGAGATGATGGATCTATGCTGATCGCATTTGACTATGTAAGTCATCCCGATAGTATGCATAATGAAGACCTCCTGCTTCTTGATAAAAATTTATACTCATACACACCATTCAATGAAGGGCAAATATTTTTCTTGCCAAAAGAGAATCTTCCTGATAAGAAATACAGGATCGATTTTGGTTACACGTTAAAAAAAGATTCGAGCAAAAGATGTTATATTTTTCATCACACATCGCTCGAAGTCACGCCAGGAACTAAGGCGACCAAATAAAAATTATTATTCACGTCACCTAATTATTTCCTTATCGCAGCCCTAACCTTCGGTGGAATCTTCGTCCCCAAAATCTTGAAGGACTTCATCAACATGCCATGTGAAAAGGTCACCCAATGCTATCACCTTCCCACCAGCGATAAAGCGACAGCCATCTCCCGATCAACACCTCTCAAAACGTCTTCGATGCTATATATGACCGGATAATCTGGAGATGTGCCTCTGCCGAAATGCTCTCCGGGTTCAACGTTTACCTGGTATCGAGCTACAGGGATGCTGAGCTTGATCTTTGTTTTAGGGAGGATGATCGTGAAAGAATAATTACTGGTATTGCCAACGTAGCTGCCACCGGTTTCTTCGCCGATGAATGTTGCAAGTTGATTGAAGTGAAGTAGGGCGGTGAGGTCGGAGGTGGATGAAAAACTTCCGCGGTTGATGAGAACGTAAAGATGTCCACGGAATGGATTTTTCGCGGACTGTTGCATGGAAGTGGACAGGTCGTTTGTTAGTAAATACGTTGAGTCATTTACTTTTTCTGTTTTGAGCTTTGATTTGATCGTCTTGTATGCGAGCCAACGGGTGGTGCTGAACTTGCGAAAAGAGAAATCGGTTGTGCGGAAGTCAATCTGTTTGTAGCCTCTGAAGGGTTTGTTCGTGAAGTAAGAATACAGAAGCAGCGCATATTTTTCATTCCCACCGTCGTTGTCGCGGAGGTCCAGGATCAGGTTGGTAGTTTTGGAGGAGTCAATCCGTTGAAAGACTTTCTTCAGTTCAAGCGGAAATTCGATGCGTCGTTTTCCTTCTGTCCAGTCGGAGAATTCTTTGATGCGCAGTAGCGCAACGCTGTTATAACCAAAACTCAATTGTATGTTTCCGGTTACAGGCTGTTCCTGTTTCGGATAGCGACGTTGGGAGATGTGATTAAACTCGGTGAGCGTCGTCGCGGGAAGATTGGTTGTGCGGGTTTCAATGCCTCGTTTGGTCCGCAACGTGTACGTTGTCGGGTTGTCGATGTACAATGTAAAGAACTGGTTGAAGACGTTATCGAGGATTCGTAATCTTCCGGTTGAGATTTGACCGTCACCAGGATTGAACCTGTCGCATAATTTAAGGAGCGCGTCGACCGTGTAATCGTTAATGCTCAGTATCTCGTCCCTAGGAATAATAGTTGTAGAATCGCTGCTGTTGTTCTCGATACAATACATCCTGCCTTCGAGAAATTTTATTCTTAATGGAAGCACCTTTCCATTATCCCATATTTTTTTCTGTGTGGCATCGGTGGTCGCAATCCAGGTATGTCCGCAGCTGATGCTTGAAATAACAGGCGCAAGAATGCGATAGAACTCCAGCTCCGCCATTGGATGATCGATTTGAACGAGTGCCGTATTGAATGCCGCATCTATTTCAGCTTTCGAACGATACCAGTAAATTCCCGCATGGGCCTCTTCCAATGCGCCGCGAAAAACTCTAAAATCATATTTCAAATTTTCAATGCTATACGTGCCGGTCGACTGGGCACAGACGTCATGCGAGAAAATAATAAGCAGAACGATGTAACGCATGCTGAATTTTTAAGCCTCCAAAGCAGAAGATAGGGTTTTATTTTCAGTGCGCCGAGAAACGCTGAGTCCGAACATCTCGTGCATCTGTAAACTTTTGTCAAATGGCTATCGGCTACTCACTATAAGGATCCATCAACCCTGCCGGGTAATACTCCGGTCTCCTCCAGAATTGTGCAGGATTAATGCTGCCTTCTATTTCGTTGCTGTAGATCAGCAACGTTCTGCCGCGGTAAGTGCGGGGCCAGTCCGGTTTGATACTCTTACTGATCTCAATGTTAACGGTGTCGGAGAGGTCGACATACTGTAGTGCAACGCGCAGTTGAGTGTGAAAACTTCCTTCATAGACGGGAGCGATAAAGCTCCAGTAGTTATTCGCCGACAGGTGCAGTGAATGATAACTGTTGCCGCACCAACTACTCGGCAGATATTCGATATCTCTCCATGTGCCCGTTTGGTCTTTCGCCTGCATTGTCATGTACAGGCGCCGGTCCTGCGCGTTAAAGGCCACGCTGTCGCCAGTCGAGTTTGAGACGTAGACAGCCATTCCCTTTGTTCCCTTTCCATATTCCTGCACTGCGTCGGGATCAATCGTAACAGCCAGCGCCGCAGACGGAAAACTGTTCAGCATACTGATTTTTTTTCTCTGGCCAAGATAACCGGCACCACCGTGTCCGGTGTTAGTTTCTCCGGCATAAAAATAACCGCGATTCATGAAATCAATGTTCAGCGGCACAAGATCCGATGGTTCTGATTCAGGTTGCTGCCAGACAATTTCCCCTTTCCGGTTGAAGAATGTAACACGTTCGTCGATCCATGTGCGCAACAAACCGTGAATGAATCCACGCTGATCAAAATATTGAAACTGTGGTTCAATGATCACCCTGCCATGAATGTCGGCCAAACCGAATTTCGGATCGTGATAATCATCATCGTCCGTCGAATCATTCCTGATCGCTTCGTTTGATTTCTTTACGCTGAAGAAAAAGAGATCATCGATGAAACCGACTTGGTGCACGTTGTCGAACGTGGGTTTTAAAATAAAATTCGCCGCAGTATCAATGATTCCCCATTTGTCGTCTACCCTCACGAGAGCCTTACCATTTTTGAATCCAGGCGCTATTATTTTATCCACGCCTGTCAGCAGAAGGCTCTTGCCCTGGCGATCAACCAGAATATATCGGTTGCGTTCGCTGGATTTAGCAAGCAAATAGTTTTCTGAAAAGTTCTCCCCGAATTCCACTTCGCGATTATCGTAAACCACTTTTCCCGAGGTCGTAACATATTGAGTATAATAATCTTCGTTAGGTCTTTTCACTCCACGTTCTGGCGGAACCTTTACCATAATGATTCCACAGCTGACATTTTCCTCAAACCATGAGTATTCATCGGTTCTTAACGAGAAGGTTATTTTACCTTCGGAGTTGAAGATTACATCTTTTGTTTCATTGTCTTCATTATACAATGGAATGTTACCTCTAAAGAAACCTTCACTGGGCCCGTGTATCTCCGAATACTTCCCAAACGGAACTATTATTTTGCCATCGGCACGAATTACTCCGATCTCAAGCTTCAATTGCTCACCTTCTCGGGGACTCGGGTTGTGATTGAAGCCTACAACAACAGCAAGATTGTTTTCGAAATCCCAAATCTGCTGATATACAGTATCAACAACTAATTTTCCCGCAGTGTTAATTACTCCCGCTTTTTTTGATCGGGTACGCACGTGGGAGAGCCCATTTTTGTACGGTGACATGAACGAATAGACCGGATCGAACATCACCCGCCCATCGTGATTGATGAACATCGGCTTGCCATCTTTATACACCAATGCAAACCCCTCGTTGAAATGCGTTGCATAATCATATACATTCGGTATCACCATATCGCCACCCGTATTGATGAATCCATAAGTTCCCCGCTGGCGTACTGCACAAAGTCCTTCCGAAAATTCTTGTGCAGCTTCGTACTGCGGCGTAATCAGCATGTTTCCCAGTGAATCGATAAACCCGATTTTATTGTCGACACTGACGTGAAAAAGGTAATTGGAATGTGAGCACTCGTGTTGCGAGGCGATTTTATAGCACTATGAACTTTCCGGGAGGGAGGATTATTGCGGCCTGGCGATTGTGTAAAAGGATAATTTTGAGTTGAAAATTGTATGAAAAGAAAAAGCACTACTAGTGGAGCTAGGGAAAGTACGTATTTCATGGAAGTATTCTTTAGTGAGAATGAATGCACTGTTCATCACGCACTGCCATGAACATAACGGAAGAATCGCAGAATAATTATACGGGGTGTCGGGGGAAAAGTGGGTGTTATTGTTCTGTGTGCAAATGCGGGTTTCGCCGAGCCTGAATAGAAATCACTTTATCAGGAGCGCTACTGGTCCTTCAAATCTCCATTCTTCCACCGCCAGTAGACATTGCTTGCGAAAGAGTTTTTACCAACGAAATGCTCGGTTTTGCCAGGTGATCTGTTCAGATTGAGATTGGTCCAATCGCTGATTGCCATTGAGCTTTCGGTAACGTTAGATTCTTCCTTCTTAAATTCAGCGATTCGCAAATAGTCGGAATACGTCAAGCGTTTCTCATCAACATTCACGTTAACGTGATATTCAGCAACCAATTTAAGAGAGTCTTTTTGCGTTAACACTAATACACTTCCAAATCCATATTCGCCGCAATTGTGTTTTTTGATAGTAAGCGTGTCGAGGTCTTTTACAAATCTTCGAACTTTGATTGCGCAATCACCAATTCCCTGGTTCAGCGGCATCAACTCTTTCGCTTCGCTCATTATGGATTTAGCATGCTGTACAATCCGGTCTGGAAATAGCAGTGAATTCGAGTCAACATCGCCTAAAGAATGCGATATGGTATAATAGTCTGGCTCAGCTTCCGAAACCGTATCTTTTTCCACAACCTTAGTATCTGCCTTTTCAGATAACGGAATGGTTTGAGAAGATTGCTGACAGCTTACAATAAATGAAAGAAAAAATAAGAGGGGCAGTCTTTTCATTGTAGAAAATTCTGTGGAAGGTACCACTTTTTTGAAAGAGGAACGGTGCGTGTTGCGAACAAATCAAAACATTAGTTTATGCGCTTTTTCCTTTTCTCTTTCCTGAGTGCTTTTTTCAAACTTCGGCCTTCTTCATTACAATTCCTTGAGTAGATGAGCGTGCCATTCTCATCCCATCTTCTGAACCATCCATAGGGGATGTAGTTTTTTGTTTCGAATGTCTCTTCACTAAGCCGCCCATTTTCATGATAGTAACGGCGTACTGTATTTCCTCTTTTCAGAGTGATCGCTTCGTTGTCAACAGATCCGTTCCTTCGATATGCGATAAAGTGAAGGAAGCGCCCTTTGTCGTTGTAAATATGCATTGAGGAGATTGAACATTTTGTGAGCGCTCGTTTCGCCGAGTCTTCGCTTATGTTGTGCATCACCGAATGCAATTTGACATTTAACTTAAACGTGTCTGCCGTGTGCCAGTAAACCGTTGTGTCAATCGGATAATCGTTCCGGAAAGTTTCCCGATTACTGAGCTGTCCTACTCTGGTATACCATTCAAAAACCCCATGTCTCTTACCGAGTTCAAAATGCTGGCGACTTTCGACAACTCCATTTGGATACCAAAGAATGCGCGGTCCGGTTCGCTTGCCGTTCTCGTAGTACTCTTCAAGCTCTTTGTTTCCATTGGGATAGTATTCCACTCGCAGGCCGTTGTACTTTGTATCAGCAACAGGTTTGTTAAAAATTGCGCTTAGCATGTTGATTGATTCATATCCATCGCTATCTCCCCGATAATGATATCCCTCAGCATCTCTGAAGCGAAATGTTCTGGTACATTGACCAGTCATTAACTTCCTGGATGTTGGATCGGTGTAGGCGAAAACCAGCCATTCTTCGCCAACGTCTTCGCCCAGGTCGCACGATGTCCAACTCCCAAACTTCCTATGACCTCCGCTTACCAGAAGACTTTTGACCATTTCACCTTTGAAGTGTTGAACTATTTCAAATTGCATGGTGTGAACACTATCGATAAGTGCAACATCCGATATTCTCACGAGCGCTATAAAATCATATTCTGCCAGATCTTTCTGAGTTTTGTAATCCGGTTTGATATCGCAAACGCATCCAAAGGAATTGCTTAATGCAAGAACCAGGATGCATGCAATTGAGTTTTTTATTTTAATTTTTTTGGTCATGGAAATTTCGATCGTTAATATTCTTTGCTAAACAAGGCGTCGGACGGTTTGGAACCGTCAGACGCCTTTCTTTTCCGGTATCGAGATATACCATGAATTCTCTTCGAACATGGCCTCACGGTTGTCACCTGCGCAACTGATAAGTACTTGATAAAATAACAGCGGAACGTAAAGAATTACTTTGGGCCTCATATCTTATTTATGGTGTGTGGCTTAAAATCCTAACTACAACGAGTGCCAGAAACCTGCTGCAATTGATCCTGCTAAAAATTGCCTGGACTTTATCTTTCGCATGGTGAAAATTGATGTTACGTGATCTCGCAAATCATGGAATTTTCACCCAACGGAAAGGCTAACTGCGGAATTTCTTAGTAACTGGCGGGTTTAGCGCAATAAACAAGTCATTGTAATGATCGTGTGGATTATGTCCTTCTCCGTGGGACAGAAGAGCACGAAAACATCTTCATACCTTGCTCTGCCTTAGCTTATCGCAAATTTATGTAGCATGATCTTTGTTTTAACAATGCACACATCTAACTTAATCCTATGAAACTCACTCACCTCGCTTACTCCGTTTTGGGGGTGACACTGCTCTTTTCATGCAATGAAAATGACGTTAAACCACCAAGTGCCTTCCATTGGGATTACAATGAATTTTCGCATGACTATGTAAGCTTCAGTTCCTTTACCATAGGCGATGATAAGCACTTGTATGCCATGGGTTGGGTGGACAGCAGATATGGAATTTATCGCGGAGTGGACGGCGAGTGGCAAATGGTTTCAACTTTAGAAATTACGGTCGGAGAGGGTTTTAGTGATTTTGCGGTGATCAACGGAGAACCTTACGTGATCCGATGGAGCAACAACAGCCCTACTTTATGGAAAGCTACAAACGAGGACGTCACCCAGGTATTTTCTGGTCAAAACGTTTGGAACGTTGCAGAACTTAACTCCAACCTGGTTTTAATTGGTGATTTTACCGACAACTCAAATGGCTCATATAAATTAGCGCGCTCTTCTGATGGAGCGAACATCGAACCCATCACGCCAGCGACGGGCAGCTTATCCTCACCCGTTTACTTTAAGCACAGAACAGCCAGTAAAATTTATATAGGCGATGGAACTGGATCTACTTTTGAATATGACGGAACGAAGCTCACCAAAATTGATTTACCTATCTATGCCAATATCAAAGCCGTGAATTCCGATGGTGAATTTTATAGCGTATCGAGTGTTTTTAAGGAGAACGAGAACAGGAGCATCATTGAAAAATGGAGCGATGGCAAATTAAAACAAGTCGGTTATGCGCTTCCAAAAGATGTAACGATCGACAATATCTTTTTGCACGGCAACACGATTGTGCTCATTGGCTGGGGTGCCGGGAATTTGTCAGTGGCATATTTTCTGAATAATAACGAATGGCTGGAAATACCGACTACCAATAATCTTTGGGGACCATTTGAATACAGGAAAAGAATACTCGCTAGCGCTGACTCCCGGACGATTGTCGAGCTAATTGCCGAATAACATTTTTTCTCACCTATGTCGCGATAGCGACCAGGCTAAGCCGAGTCTTCTTGTAGGTTTGGAGCACTGCATTCGGATCGTGAGATCCTTAGTCAAAAAAACATTTATGAGTTATCAGTTAAGCACGCCTGCGAACGAGCACGAAGCCATCCAGCTTCTGGAAGATAAGATCTACGAATACAATTCGGCCAGGATTCAGAAAAATGATGGTGTTCTGTTTTCTAAGATCATCAAAGACGAACAAAGTGAAATTGTAGCTGGTGTTGGTGGCTGGACGTGGGCAGGTATCTGCGAGATCACGCAATTGTGGGTTAGCGAACACGTGAGAAAAAACGGATTGGGTAAGAAGCTGCTCGAGGCTGCCGAGACTGAAGCGAAATCCAAAGGCTGCGCTGCTATCCTGGTGAGGAGTTACAGTTTTCAGGCTCCCGGGTTTTACAAAAGGTTCGGTTACGAAGCGGTGGTGTCACTGAAGGATTTCCCGAAAGGGCATGACTATTATTTTCTCATAAAAAAGATTTGACGAGTCTAACTATCTTTACGCAAAAAAGACTCATCGTGAAATCTCTGATTACCTCTCTGCTGATGCTGATTGCATCGCACTACTCTCTTGCGCAAACATCTGCCACCATTACATCTTATTTCGACAAAGACTGGAAAGTTGTAAGCGACCCTTCGAAGGCAGCTTACTACCGCACGGTTGAACAGACCATCAGAGGCTACCTGGTACGTGACTATTATATATCAGGAAAGTTGCAGATGGAAGCTGAGTGCCTCGAGGTAAGTCCTGACCTTGAAAATCACGGTAAGTTTGCGACCTACTATGAAAACGGAAACAAAAAGGAAGAAGGAATGTATAATAAAGACAAGAGAGCAGGTGTTTTTAAATCATACTATGAGAATGGCAACGCCAAAGACGAAGTAGAGTACCTTGATAACGATACGCGTTACCTGCACTACTGGTCTGAAACGGGTGAAGATGAGCTGGCCGATGGCGAGGCGGTGATCAAGATATTCAGCGGGGATCAATACGATAACTATCAATTCATCCGTGGCTTTAAGTCAATAAATTCTTTTGGGATCAATCGGTCTTCAGGTGATACAGTTTATATGGTGGTTGAAAAACAACCTGAATATCCGGGTGGATATAACGAAATGATGAACGATATCCGGAAGACCCTGAAGTATCCGGTAAGTGCGCGAAGAAGCGGAGCGTCGGGAACTGTATACGTTAGTTTCGTGATTAACAAGCTGGGAGAAATGAAGGACATGTATGTGATACGAGGCTTTGACCCCGACTGCGATGTTGCCGCGTTGGAAGCGGTAGCCAAATTAAAAAACTGGATACCCGGCAGACTGAAAGAAGATTTTTATGGCAATAAGGACAAAGTGGTGTCCGTGCGGTTTGTGCTGCCGATAAAGTTTAGTCTGTCGGATAAACGGAGATAAGGTATTCTGGATTCAACCTTAAATTTTGCAGAAAAATAAAAAGCCTGCTCACTGAGCAGGCTGATAAATTATGCAGAGGAGGAGGAGGGAGTGATTTTACTTTCACAACGACCTCACTATTAGTTTCTTATTGGCTATTCAAAATCCTGGTTACCGTTTGGTTACTCAGGTAGAGAATCAAAATGGATCGACAATCCCTTTGATATATTCAAACATACAAAAAGCGAACCGGATTTGGAAAGGGGAATTTGGAATTACTTAGCTGTGGGGACCTGCACTGTCGTCCCATGAAATTGTACGCGGAAGCTCTTGCAAAGAGATAGGCTTAAACTCAGCTAGTAGCTTGGCGATTTCGTCAATGAGGGCAGGGTCCGTTTCTTTCTTAACCTCATCTTGTCCAGGCTTCCAGGTAGTCAAACTTGCCATTTTATGAAATTTATCAAACGATTCAACGGCCTCACGCAGGGCAATGTAGTTTTTTGCATTAGCATCGAGATCCGCCTCAAACAATGCTTTGAAATATTTAGCTACTTTAATAATGTATTTAAACGTTTCCTTCTGACTAACAGATTCTGAATACTTATTGGCACAATGACGACCAATGGCGCCAAGGAGATTAATTTGATCGGTATCCAGTTTCTTGATCTTAAAAAGATCAATTAGAAATTCCATAGACGACTCTAAGACAAACTTCTTATGTGCGAAATTTTCGTCAATCATTTCGGTGATTGTGAAGGTGTCCAGCATTGATTTTAGCCCAAACGTTTCCTTGATTACCTCATTTTTAAGAGCCTCAACCTGATAGTAGTGCAGCTTCCCCGCTAAACTTCTAATGATGAACGCCTTTTGTAGTTGTCCCATTTTAGACCTGTAAGCGGAATGAATTAAACTAGGTATTGACATTATCGCTCGTTCAAAAATCACCTGATTTTTCTCCTCAATAGATTTGCTCAGGATTATGGAAAATACATAAGGAATATCCGAGTGCAGCTTTTGCCACTGGAGATTTACGTTAATACTTTCTTCTTGTTTCCCAAGCGAAAACTCGCCACCGGTAAATCGATCTTCTTCGCCTAACATGAATTTCAAATCACGTATTTTTTCCTGAGGCGGAGCACTGTTGTTGTAATGATTCTCAAGAATTTTCTCGTATGAGAAAAGTACCTGTTCAACAACCTCTGCAACGTCTTCTTTTACCAAGCGTTCAACAAGCGCCTTCATGAAAAATGATAGCTCTTCCAAGTACAACAATGGAATCCTATTTTTCGAAAAATGTACATGATAAAAAGAATGGGCAGTAAGCAGGTTAACAATGATTGCGTACTCTTTCTTTTGAATTGCCTTATGAACAATTGACTCCCAAATAATTTTTTGTCCAGTTAATAGGCTCCCGATAAATGTTCTATCCACTGATGAACCAATTAAATCTTCAATCCTCTTTTGCGTGGAGAAAACTATGGCATTGATCGAATGGAAATCATCTTTATCAATTAGCCCACGACATAAATTTGCTAAAACAACGATGGGATTACTTTCATCGTGTGTTATTGTGAGTTCATTGTACGGATATTTTGGAAAGTGTTCAGGTTTCAGCTCTGATAAATACTTTCCGAAAACCCCCTGCGAATCAGCCTGGGCGATTGACATAAAGGCCATTGGCAGAAAGATTGCAATGTAAAGTGTTGAGAGATAAAGTGAATAGTAGGCAAGGTTTAACGAAGTATGTGTAACCGAGTGACTATCCAAATAGATTGCAGAGAAAATATTCAAAATGAAAATGACGATAAACAAAGAAATTAATAGGTTCGCAAACCTGTTTGCCAGAAACTCCTTGAGCGCAAGACGTCTGAATTTTTCACGCAGAAAACCATAGGTCAGGATTAGCACGGTCATTAGAAATCCAAAAACCGAAATAAAGGAGAGCAGTATCCGTGTGAATGTTCCGTTCTCAATGGCTTTTCGGAGATTTAAATTGTCAAGAAAATAACCGTCTGGTAGCAAAAGCAGGATCAACCAAATGAGCAAACCCGAGACGACAACTTTGTAATTGTAAATTTTGAACGTGTATTCCAGGATCCATTTAGCTGCTTTCATAGCCAAAAATATGTGTTTAATGTGGTGACTATGGTAAATTTAGGCATTTACTCACTGAAGCTGAATCGCAACATTCAGTTTCCACATAGTTTTGACGAAATCTATAGGGGTTGTGAAATTGATACCATGCTTCCCTTTGCCGGATGGTATGATGGATCGTAAGTGAGATATTTAAAAATGACTAGATCATTCATGATTTTATGATACGTGGTTTTTGATCTGATCTTTGAGGAGGTCATTAATCTACTTCGTGAAATACTGAATGGATTTATAAATCCGCTATTGATCCATGCAACCGCCAACGCTGTGCAAACTCCAACATGCGTGGTAGTAAGATTCGCGTCAGACGTTACGCGTTGAAGAAAATTATTAAGCGGCTCAACGTTGTTCATTGCTCTCCAAAAGCTTTACAATTTCGCTATAGTCGTAGAACATAATACCTCCCACCTTGCTGTAAGAAAGCGATCCGTTTATCCGAAGGGTATGCAATGTTCCATTCGAGATTCCAAGAAGCTTTTTTACTTCAGCGGACTTCAGCCATTTTTTTGAGGATGGCGTATGATTAGAGATAGCCGTCCTGATCTCTTGAATCAAATCATTTTTAAAAGCTTCGAGATCGGCAATTGTGACTAGCTGATTTCTGTAGATTTTTCTATCATCTTCATTTGCTCGTTTCGCGTTCATATACTCCCCTCGATTTCTTCAAAGATGCAACAACTTTAAAGAGGAGGTTAATTAATATTAATGTTATTAAACTATTATTCATGAATATGAAAGAAAATTCTATCACACTTAAAATCGTCTTGCCAGATGAAGTAATAAAAAATATTGAAAGTGTAGTGGCTGCAACGATAACAAAGACATTAACTGAGCATATACAAAAAATAAAAGCTGAGCCAAAAATGTATACCAGAAAGGAAGCTGCTCAAATACTTCGCATCAGCTTACCTACGCTTAGGGCCTACGAAATCGATGGCCGCTTAGTGCCGGGCCGAGCGGGAAAGAGGGTGCTATATTCCAAGGAAGCAATTGAAAATTTCATTGTGACCCAACGGCAGAGACGAAGATGCTAGGCAGAATTTTTTTACTTACAACATAAAACTGTAAATATGTGCCGGATCATAAGCGGGTTTATCAAGTATCTTAGAAATATTCGAAGATATAGCAACAACACCATTGTCGCCTATCGAAGTGACATCTTGCAATTCAAATCCGTTTTTCCAAAAAGTATTTTAGAGGCTAAGTCAGTAGATATAAAACATTATCTAACTTACTTAAAAGCGACAAAGCTGTCCTTAACGTCTATTAACAGAAAACTTGAATCGTTAAAGGCTTTTTATCGTTACTGCTCCACTAACTCCGTCATCACCAAATCTCCGTGTTCCACAATTCATCAGATAAAGGCAACTCCGTCTGAAACCACATATTTATCGAAAGATAAACTGCTACCAGTCCTCAACAATATAGAGGTCGGAGAAAACCGTCAGAAAATCAGAGACGTATTAATTCTCGAACTGCTATATTTTACGGGATGTCGCATATCCGAGCTAATAAATATCAAGAAAAAAGATGTCGACTATCAAGCAAAAAGAATCAAAGTGATTGGTAAAGGACGTACTGAGAGGTTCATTCACATCAATAGCACAATTGTTCAATTGATCGATAAGTATAAGAAAGTGACGAGAAATCGGTCTGGCTATTTATTCGCAAACAATAAAGGCCGTAAATTGTATTCTATGTTTCTCTGGCGTCTGGTAAAAAGGTACTTTCCCACGGAGGTGTTTGGAGAGATTATCTCCCCTCACATAATTAGACACACAGCCGCAACCCATCTGTATCAAAATGGCGCTTCAATGAAGAGTGTCAAAGATTTCCTCGGGCATCATTCGTATAGAAGTACAAACTCGTACGTTCATTTCGATCACGAAACATTGATGACAATATTTAATCGCTGCCATCCTAAAGGGAGCAACGCGCAAAAAATGAAAAAAACTCTCATGAATGGAGGTCAGTCAACGTAATAAGGACCTCTGATCCTTTGGATGAGAAAACTTCAGACTAGGTTGAAGCTAAAGACATTGATCGCCTCCTCATCGTGACCTTGTTTATATATCGGTACGCACTTAATCCAATACTTAGTTCCGGATTGCTTGTCACCAGTTATGTTGCTGTTAATCCAAGCTTGTAAGCTCGTCAGGTTTGAATGACTGATCCAACTACTTGAAGTATCGAGACGGCTCCTATACGTTACGCCCGAAAGTTCATTCGTGAAGTCGTGGGAAAGCGCGTCTATTTTTCCGCGGAGCACGAATAAATCACGGTCGTGATAGTGATTGTAATTTTCATGATCGTCCCAGTCACCAGAGAAGAAAAATTGAAACATTCGCTTCTTTAAATTTAATCCGACAAGGGCATCTGCCAAATCCTGAACTCTGACCAAATCACCATCAGTTACTAGTGCATTCAGTTCACCAATCGTATCAATATCCTCTCGCTTCAGAAATGAAAATCCTTGGATAAGGTTGTAGAGCTTTTCAAGGGTATTGCCATTTACTGGAACATTTCCTTTAATGCCAATCACCGCGCTTGTTAAGTCTTCGGTTCTGATCAGGTCTGCGTCCTGGACAATTGCATTCAGTTCTGCCAAATGGTCGATGTCTTCACGTTTGAGATATGTCAACCCTTGCACAATGTTGTACAGCTTCTCCAGTGAGTTTGCTACAACTGGGACGTTCCCTTTTAAAGCGTTAATGGCAGACATGATATCGTCTGCCTTCATAAGCACTGCGTCAGTCAGAAAGGAATTGAGTTTAGCCAATGTGTCGATGTCGTTTGGCGTGATCCCATTGCCTGTTCCGCTATTCGTCACTTTCAGGTAGATATTATAGAGTAACTCCTCGCTTACTGATCTGAATGGAGGCCTAGGAGCGTTCATAAACCTTTGGAGTAAAAATCCATCCAAGAGCGAGGGCTGCAAATACTGTTGTAGCAGTTACTACTCGCTTGAGTGTGATTCGCCTAAGTGACCTGAAGTCCACCAGCGTATAGCTAAATGAATTTCCATAAAGCTTTGCATGAAGCTTGCAGAGCTGCATAAAGGCATAAAAGTCCTCTGCATCTTTGAACACCTGGCATCCCGCAGAGTATTGATCGATAAATTTGGTTGACCCAGTACTTTCAGCGCGATGAATATTGATTCCAAAGTTTCCAGTCTCTTTCGAACCGTTATTGAAGTCCAGTATCGCATCTCTGTCATAATCACGAATGACCGTAACAGGTTTCACCTGAACCAATGCCTCGTATTTTCCGCGATGCACGCCAATGGCATACGCATCTCGATTTTGTCCCTGAGCGAGGATAGCAGTTCCTTGCGGATATGTAGGATTGTTAAGCCAGAATGTCCCTGGATCGGTAGTGGCCGGAAAGATGTGATAGTTCCATTTGCCATCCGGCTTTGTATAAAACACATGTATCTCGTCATCGAAGCTGTTGGAGTTTACATTCTTGCTTCGAAGCCCGACAATGTTCAACTGATACGGTTTCGTATAGAGGGTGAAGCCGAATTCCTTCAATATTTCTTTGACGCGAGATAACATGTGTTTACTGTTTAAGAGTTTACTGTTTTAGGCTGCCTTGTAGCTAAATGAATTAACCCTATTCATCCAGCCATCATAGAATACAATCTGATCGGGCCTGCGTTTGATGATGTTGTTCAGGAACACCTTGCGCTCAATCTTGAGCGCGTTGAAAAGCAATTCCTGATCTGCGCAGTTAATTGCAGTAACGGTCTGTGGGCCGACAATGCCATCGACTGTAACTTTAGCGAGTCGCTGAACAATCTTCGCTACGGTCTTTCGTCCCGAGTTGTAACCCCAATCAACAATGAACTCTGCCAATGATTGATTCAGGATCAGGTCAGCCAGAAAGTAATCCCAGAAGATCTTCTTCGCGATGTACTTGGCGTCAGACTCACTTAGCTTCTTGATGTCTTCCTCATCAATGTCACCATCGCCATCTTTGTCGTGGCCATGTTCCTGCCACACCGAAAGAATGACTCCATACTTGGTCGGGCCGCCTCTGTCCAATGGATGATTCACATACCCTCCCTCTAATCGCAGGAGCTTGCCTGCGAAATTTTCAAACTTCGCCATTGTAAATAATTGTTTTAAGTGTACTTGACGTCCTGGGTGGGGACTTTCAGAATGCTGTTGTCAATTGACTTGAACCAGGTCATTCCATTCGATACTTCAAGTTCGTCTCCGAGTATCGTATTCCTGCGCACGGGTATCCGGTTGTTTTGTGCGTCCGTCACTACGGTCTCCCGAATGGTGATGAGGTCTTTGTAAAGCCTGATCCCCTGCAAGCTCCACGTGCCTGTGCTACTCACCTTTAAACCCATGCGCAGAAATTCATTTCTTATCTGCGTCTTTGCTGCCTCGTTACTTTTGAAAGCATAGTCAAGCAAGTCAGTTACTATTGTCTTTGCGATGAAGCTTTGCTTTTTGTAGTACTCATTCACCGTTGAGTAATCAGAGACTGTTTTGAGTTGCTTTAGCACGCTCAGAACTTTCTCCAAATTCTTCGATTGTGCTCCGGAGTATAGACTCGTTGCCAGTACAGCAGGATTAAATACTACAGTCAGCGATCCTGAGCCTCCGGTGATCCGGTTGAACAATGATTCGCTCACGGTTTCCGGATACCCTGCTGATTTTAAAGCACTGGCAGTTTGTGACCCAAATTGTCCATCAACGGAAATGCCCGGTGAAGTCTTTGCGAGTGCTTGTTGAAGCATTGAAACTCGTGAGCCTCTGCTTCCCCTTTTTAACGGGAAATTATCGCTGGCACTTGACACCGCGCGCGATGTAAAGGAGGCATAGGACGTTGGAAGCGTGTTGTTGATGATGATCGTATCCGAAGATGCCTCCGATGGAATTTGATCTTGTTCCATCATCTTTCTTTTCTTCAATCGATCATACACCAGGTATCCACCACCACCCAGAGCAGCTAAAGCAAGCGCGTAGATGAAAACCTTAGCTGGTTTAACTCCTTTCTTTTTTGCGGGAGTTTTTTTCGCAGGACTTGTTGTCTTCTTTGGCTTCTTTCTCTGCGTTTTCTTTCCCTTCGTTGCCTTCTTAGCCATTTACTTCTTTGCGTTTAAAATCCTTATCAGCTCGTTGTACTCATCACTGCTCAGTTCTTCCTCAAGGTCTGCATTCAGGCTTCTACCATAAAGATTGGCATACTCCTTCTGTACTTTCGTGTACATGCTTCTTGATGGTATTTCATTGAATACCTGAATTACCATCGGTTCGTTGGTGCCCCATCCTATGTAGTTGTCGTTATCAAAGGCCATCTTCAATTGCTTTGCGAAGGTTGCCGGATCACCGACTTCAAGACTGTGTTTCTGCGAAATGTTCGCCCTGGTCTTTTTATACAAGTGACGCCCCAGAAAGAACAATCCAGTTGCAGTGCCAAGGCCGAGTGTCGAGTAGATCACTACGGTCTTGAGATTTTGGAGCTTCTGTGCGTCAGCGTTCATTCGATTTCCTTATTTAAAGACCCAATGCCTTCTTCGCGATAGAAGTCTTTACCGGATCATTCTTGACCACATCAGCAAGCTTCGCGATCTCGCGTGCCCTTAACTTTTGCATCAAGGTGGATGCTGCTGACAGTTTCACTTCTGCCTCACCCTGCGTTTGCGCCTCAATACTCACTTCAAAACTGTACTTGTTCATAGTTATACTTGTTGTTTAATGTTTACATGATTCAGGATCAGGTCGATCTTACTCTTGTCGTCAGCAAGAGTCTGAAGAATGTGAAGCACTTGTTCAAATTCTTCCTTGCTGAATTGTGACTTGAGTTGATTGACAAACTGGATTGCTGCCTGTTCTTCTTCGTTCAAAGGTTGTGCTGCAGATGCCTTCGGCTTGAAGCTCACTTCGGATTCAGTTGTTTGTTCCCCGGCAGGTTCTTCATTGCTGGATTGCAGTAGACCGGCAAGGGCTTCCCCTCCTGGAAATGCAGCCATGAGTTTTGGATTGCGCTTGACGAAGCTCTCCACTAGACTTGATCCTACATCTCCCAGAAAACTATTCAGAGGAGATTGCTTCATTTCAAGTTTGGCATTTTGCTTTTCCAGTTCATCTACCTCGCTCTCCAGATCTGCGATGTGCTGTTGAAGTTTCTTGTTCTCGTCTTTCAGTACCTCGTATTCTTTTTCGCGAAGTTTCCGCTGCACTTCTTCATCAACGATGTTTTTTACATCCACACCTGATAACCCCTCTTTCTGAGCTTCTCCAAAATAGAAGATCCGCTTTTCGTTGTTGTTGCTGCTGCCGGTGAATAGAAGCACTTCGATGGAACGAGTGTCGGCAGTTACGAAGTTTTCAAACATGGTGAACATATCGGGGTCACTTGTTCTGCGAACTGCCTTGAAACCGTCCACCAGAATTTCATAGTCAATGGGCTGGCCTTTGTCATGATAGAGGCGCAGGTATTGTAAAAGATTATCAATCTTCTTCTGTTCGTATTTTTCTTTATTCGGTAGTGCCATAATTCTTTCAGTTCACGATGATTGCTTGTATAAATTTTATCCTTCGCTTTTCCGCTCCTGGGTTTGTGATCTTAATTTCTCCCCGGTGTATGTGTATGCTTTCTGGTATTGGATCGTCTGTCGAATCGTACATTCCATAGTCGGAGTCTACCACTAGTCCAGGAGGTTCGTCAATGATGAAGAACATTTCATTGTAAGCGGGGATCGTGATTGTAGACCCTGCCTCGATAATGAAATCCCTGTGGCGGAGATGATACTTTGAATAACCCTGTTGTTTCAGCCGCAAGGGTGCGAACTCTAAAATGAATTGCTCGGTCATAAGTGTATCTCCACCGGTTCTAAGAAATCTTTCTTCTCGCTCTTGTCCTGTTCAATCGGTTCATCTGCAATAACTTCTTCAAGTTCTTCGGCAGTCTCACACTCCACGTAGACCGTGATTATGAATGGATCGTCAAACGATTCACCTTTGAACCAGGCATTGATGATGGATGTGTCGCCTTCTACATGCCCAGGTTTTATCATCGGAACATTGCCAGTAACCCACGCTTTGTCGCTGTCGAACTGTGAGTCCTCAACTTGCATCAAGGTTTCGTCCGATGGCTCAACGCCTTCCTCCTGTAGGTTTGCCACGTAGAAGACATCCATCTTATCATTGGCCTGAAAGCTTACAGTCCCAGTTTTCATTTTGCAGAAGTTGTTACGGCAATGCCCGTTACCTTTTTCACATTAGCCGGAAGCCGGATTTCGAATGGCTTGAACCGCTCAAGCTTATTCACCTCCAGTTTGGCTACGATGATTCTCCGTTTGGTCTTCGTAATTATCATTTGATGTGTTGTTAATATTTTTTTAAGGTCACATCGAATAGCTTTCGCTATTTCATCTCACATAAGAGGCTGACGATAACTTTGTAAACTGCAAAAGGAGCGTTGGGATTGACTGTGTCCTTGTACTGGATTTTCAATTCACCGTTTCCGGCTATGACTCCATTACCTAATGACTTGTATTTGTTGTCAGGAGCTACGGCCATTCCACTCATAAACATTTTGCTCTCAAAGTCTTCGGGGAAAAGTTCCTCTCCCGAAAGCTCTACGCGTTGAGAGCCTCGGTAGAACAAGAGATTCGGTCTGTCAGAACTCATCATAATGCCACGCACCACTTTCACGTTCTTATCCAGGTCGAACTTCTTGTTCACCGGTTGCCCTTCCGCGTCCACCAGGAAGGTGTATATCTTATCCACCCAACGCTTCTCCATGACCTACTAAGGAATAGTTGCAGTTCCTTCAAGACCAACATAGAGGACTGAGTTAGGGTCAAGCCCCTTGATCGTCCCAAGCTCGATCTCAAATTCGATGTCCACATCATCATGGATCAGGCGTGGGTTCGCGAGTTTGTAAAAGCTCTTGGGCACCATGTCAAACTGTGTGGTCACAAACTTCCGGTTGGAAGTATCACTCACAAGTTGCTTTTTGTTGGCCTTGAGCTTGAACTCCCCGTTCGCTAATGCGCCAACGTTCTCGATGGTATCAAACTTGGTCGTCTTGATGTCATCAATGTCAAGCGATGTGGCCACTCCATGCAGCAAGTAGATTCCGGACACGAGCAATGCCATATTCTTGGGAAGTTTTGCGTTGCTGATGTTGCGCAGGTTCACTTCCTTCACGTCCTGGCTTTCAAACATCTTGATCGTCTTCGCGCCTTTGATTGGCTTGATGGTGTAGATCAGTTGATCGGCCAAACGCAGCTTGCCCTGGAGCAATTGCTCTTTGATGTGCTTGGGCAGTTCCACAAAGAACTTCTCAAACTCTGCGCGAGACCCCTGTGAAGGAATATGTCGCTTCACGATCTTGCTCATCGCTTTTGCCCGTTGCACGGGGTTCAGCGCATTCAGATACCCCAACAACTCGGTATCCATCTCTCCATTCAAACCCAACAACTCTGTCGGGTTCGTGTACTCACTCTCCATGAGTTGTCCTAATGCTCCCAGCATAATTTTACTTTTGTTTAATTGTTACTCTTTGATTTAAAACTCTCGTTCGGTTTCCTCCACCGCGTTCATTCCTCCGTTCATAGAAGCTATCTGTTCCTGGAGTCGGTCGATAGCCGACATATCCAGTTCCTTTGTCTCATTGTAAGGGTTCACGAAATAGGTCACCTGTTCTTCTTTTTGATCTCCCGCAAGTCCGGCAGTTGCAGTTGGCTCCGCTGGCTTGGAGAGATAAAGCTTCTCTGAGAAATTCTTGAAGAAGGTTCCCACACGATCTTTTGCGTCTTCAGTGATCTGTTTGATATCAAAGCCATCGACTCCTTGCACTGTGGTCTTATTTTGATTTTGAAAACCATTGCTCAATGTGAGTCCAAGTCCTGCTGCGATGATGTATGGATTCTTTTTATGAAAGCCCACCAGCGTTACTGGAATCCCTGCAAGCAGAGAGTGTTTTCCAAGTGCCGCACCAGCACCTCCGGCAGCGATCGCAGCCAGTAGTACTAGACCACCCTTTGTCACTGTTTGTGCCACGGGATGCTCCATCACCGGTGCCGGGCCAAAGAGCGCGTGCCCCTGTTTATGCTTTTTGCTTTTATTCTTTTTAGTCTTTGCCATGTTATAATAGATTTTGAGCTTTCACTTTGTTCATCTTGCCTGCGTTGTTCTTCCGTTTTCGCTTTCGCTTTTTTGCGGGAACACCTTCAAGTCCATTAGTTCCTGATCCACTCCTCATAGCCCTCATGAGCAAAAAGCCTCCGGTTATAACTCCGCCTGCTACAAGCAATGACTTACCGGGATTTTCCTTTACCCATGTAGTTGTCTTTTGTAGGAAGCCAGCTTTCTCTGAGCCTGTCTGAGTCGATACCTCACTGCCTGGCGATGCACTTTCACTTGGTACAAGCATAGCTCCACTGGAGGCAGATTCATTTGATAGTACAGGCTGACCAGGCGCAGAAGAAGTGGAAGTATTTTGTGTCGTTTCATTTGGTTTAACTATTGAAGCTGGCGCGCTTGGGATTGTAGCCTTCGGAGCCGTTTGTGTCGGCACAAGAGATCTTGCGGTGGACACTAATGGTTTGGCAGCGGACACAGCACTCGTAACTTTTGAAATCAGGGATGAACCAGGTTGTGCTGTTGGCGCGGGTTCAGAGTAGTCATCTCTCATTTCATCTTCAGGTACCGAAGCGGGCACTTCCGCAGCCGTTCCGGCATTGTCTGTGTCACTTTGAAATGATTTCTCCTCACTTCCACCTTTATTGAATAGTCCCTTCACTTGTTTCAACGCACCTGCAATGGCAGCCACTGCTGAGGTTGCTGCTGCGATAGCAGTACCACTGGCGATTTCACCCAACCCTTCAAAGCCATCGCTGTGAATGATGTTGTATTCATCCTCATCCGCATACACATTATCCAACCCATCCACTCCTTCGAAACCGCTCAGTGGTACTTTTTTGTCCTTATTACCTTTGCCGCTAAGAATTGCTTTCTTGAGATTTTCCTTCTTACCTCCGGCTTGCCAGTAAACTGTTTCCGCACGATCTTTTACCGCACGCACTTTTTTCAGTTCACTTAGATTGATTCCTTTTGCTTGCGCTTGTGCATCGGTGAGGTAAGCGTAACGCAGCCTTCCACCGACATTCATCAAGTTGACCTTCATCGCTAACAGAAATCCGTTGCGAAGTAGGATTGTTGCAGGGTTCACGTAACGATTCAGGAATCGAATTCCATCACCGACCTTGTCTCCAACTTTCTTTACAACAGTGCCCACTTTCTTTGCGGCTGTCTTTACGGCACCTCCAATTTTCTTGAAGATGTTCCCCATCTCCTCGTCATCGTAAACTGATGCGAGGTCTGAGAGGTCAACGTTGTCATAATCTGCAAACTCGATGGTCTCATCCTCTCTTTCTTCTCCATCAAATCCATCCAAATAATCAAGTCTCATATCGTAGTCTTTACATTCTTTATAAGGTTGTTCATCATCAAAGGCATCCTTCACACAATCGATCACGATGTACCAGTCACGTTCTTCAATGTAATCTTCCAGGTGACCTGGTTTCGGAACGATTGGATATACGTGCTGCCATCGAGGTACTTCCGGGTACTTCTTCGGATACTTAGTTATCCTCGCGAGGCAATCAATTTTCAGAGAGCGAAGGATGGAGAGAATGAATACTGTGTAACAGTCACAATCAACTCCTTCCTTTCTGTCCCACCATGCCCGTCTGGGACTGCGCACTTGTTCTACTCCTTCCTTGTCTCTCCGATATTGTATGTGCTGGTACACAAAGTGCCAGATGTTGGAGCACGTTTCCTCCAGCGTTCTTCCCTTCAATACCCCCGCGATCTTTTCAGTCTGCCACTGCGTTTTAGGCAGTGCCTTGCGAATGAGTTCCATCGTGTCCTCCACATTCGCACTCTTTTTTATAGTAGTGTCTGTTTCACTTGGGGAAGGAAAGAGATGATCGAACTCCCTTCCATCCTTCAACCTCCTCTTTCTATCTGCTACCATTCGCTTCTCCTTTCGTCATCTTCTCTCCTTACCTATGCGGCCTTACCGCCACCCAAAGTGATGTTGTCAATTTTTGTATAAGGCAGACTGTCGTTGATGGTCGTGATTGTGTGTACCACCAGGTTCAGCTTGCCAGTTTCTCTGTACTCTTTGGCCAGAGCAGGAACCGTTGTAGCCAGGCTAAGAAATCCAAGCTTAATGCGGATCGGTTCAAGGTTCACTTCACTGAACTTTGGTATCTCGATGTTCGCGTCTTTTACTTGTGATGATGCTACGGTCTTATCTGAGTAGATCATCTTCACAAAGGGATGCTTCACCTTGATACTTCCACCACTTGGATTTTTCAGTTTAACATTGATCGTAAGCTCGATGCCGCTCAAGTTCACATTGTGAATCGAAACTTTTGTTTCGGATTCAAGCTCGTTTGAGAGCCTGTTGAGTTTGAGCAAGTAGCTGCCACCAAAATAGATGGCTGCTACCGCTCCGGCTCCGATCAACACGTGCCTACTCTTGATCATGGCGTTTCTTCTTTCTGATCTTGAAACCTCTGATCTTTCTCATCTTCGTGAAATCCTTCACGCGCTCTTTGTGCTTTTCCCAAAGAGGACTCAGTACGTCACCAAGAACTTTGAAAGCGAGGCAGATAATACCACCCACAACTGCCTGAAGTGCATAATCGAGAAGGAAGGTGAGATTCACATTCCCTAAGAGATTAAACACTGCCCCGAACACGAAAGCAATCCAATTGCTCCCCGATCCATGATTTTGATTTATTTCTGCTCCGTTCATGGGTCAAAGATGTCGCGACCCAGAAGTGAAGGTTAAGGATTGTAAAAGGAGATTAACGACTGTGTGAGTTTATGAAGGAATATAAAAGTTTGTGAAAGAATGTAAACGAATTTGAATGAATGTTCCTCGTGGAATTTCTTTTTTGCCGAATGTTGACTATCTTTTTATCGAGTCATCCGCGTTGGAAATTTGAAAAAAGGAGAGATGGACGAATACAGTACCTAAGCTTATGCTTGGATCTTGAAAAATATGTAATTTCTTTTTGGGCTATGTGAATGAGAAAATTTGCAAATAAATGGCAGACAAAATTCACTCTCTTGTTCAAGAGCTAATTGCTTCACTATACTTGAGACTAAATGGCTATCTGATAAGCGGATTCATTCTCCATTCAGAAGGTAATAAGATTGACGGAGAAATTGATTTGATTGCCATTCGGTTTCCATACCATAGACAGCCAGAAACAGAACATAATTCATCACAATATCTTGAAGTTCCTGACACCATTGATGTCATTATTGCAGAGGTAAAGAGCAAAGGGGAAAAACTTCAATTCAACAACTCCTTACGAGATAAAAATCAAGTGGCAAAATTGCTTAGTTGGGTGGGCCTATTCGATCAGGAAAACGTTGAAAAGGCTAGTGAGGATCTTGTTCAGCTTCTCGTTCCGAAAGAAAATGAGGGACGCAAAACATTTATAAGTACTCAGCTCAACTCAGCTTTTGGGAAGGTGACAATCAGACCTATTATTTTCAGTCCTGAACGACTGAGTATTAATAATGCTAATAAGTTTATTCATTGGAATGAATTGAACGACTTTATCTGGGATTGCTTATGCCCACCTGAGAAGAGAGTTTCATGCGGAACACGCTATGACTTCAATGCATGGGGCGCAGGCCTAAATGATGTGGTGAGGATTTACAAAGCGCGACAAAAGGAACAAAATAAACCGGAGAAGATAGATGATATATATTCTGCCTTCCCCGGTAATTTAAGGAGCTAGTTATTCAACGCTGATTGTAACTTCAATTGAGGCGTATTCAAATACCAATTTATACTGTCATCGATCTCTTGATAGAAGGGAGCGAGATTTACATGGCTGTTTTCACTGGACATGATCATTTGAACAATCGGATTATATCGGCCTAGGTCGATCGATTTACTCCTGATATAGTAGAGCTTCTCTTTGATTTCTTCTAATTGCTTTGACGAGACCCTGATCTGGAATTTATAATCCAGGTAAGTATCTAAGTGTAAAACCAGTCGGTTAATGAGTGCATCGCGATGTTCTTCAAGAAATTCCTTTAAACGAATCAAGATTATGCTGGCATCTGATTCTGGAATTCTTTTGGTTCCAGTAATAGTCCGAACTATTTTCATAACTAATAAATTTAGTATTCAAATATAGCTATTAACTAAATATATTAGTTTTATAAGTACGTTTAATTTGTAACAAACAGTTAATCAGTACATTAAACTTTTGTTTTTGAGCTACTCAACCACTGTAAATCCATACTTTTTGGCCTTTTGAAGATTTTTCAGAGCAATCTTTCTATTATGTTCCGTCAGTTGTTTTTTTCCGTCGACTAGGGAAAGCATGAATTTATATTCGAATCCTTCCAGTTTCTTATTTTTCTTATCCCATTGAACGACCTTTTTTATAAGGTCAATAGAGATTTCAATTGTTTTAGTTGATGCCGGATTTACCGGCATGTTATCTATCTCAGCGAGCAACTCAGGGTATTTCTCGATAATTAAATCAAGTACTTTGATACTAGTCATTCTTTCGTAATCAGAGATCTCTGTGTTATTTCTGATCCTGCCCGCAATGTTGTAGCATACAGTTTTTTGCTGCGGTGTCAAAGCATCTGTACTTCGCCCCCAGTCTTCAATTTTTCGCCATATCTCAGGAGGCACGGATTTTATTTTTTCGATTTCCTGGAGAATTCTCTCATGGGCTGTCTCCTCATCGCTTATCCGTCTTCTTTGCGATGGATTTTTTGGATCCTCAAAGTCTTGCTTCAGAATGGTTTTAAAGTCGATTTTAAAGTCATGTTCCTTTATTTGTACCCAGCATTCCTCCCTCTTAGCCCATTCACCATACAAAGCTCCCGGAGCATTTTTCTTTATATAGTTTTCAGCCTTAACCATCAAAGTATATAGAAGATCCTTTTGCTGCTGAGATATGGATTGGTTTCTCCAGATTTTATAAAGATCAAGCTTGCCATTAGTATGATATGTCAGAAGAGAAATCGCATATGGCACTGTAATGTAGCGCATGTCGCCAATCGAGTTTGGCTTAACACCATATATTTTCTCTGCCGTTCTGAATAAAATTGCCTTTGAGATAACATCTTCAAAGTATATGTTATCAACTTTCTTCACCAGATTGTAGTTTATGAACTGCACATAATTTTTCTGATTTCCCTTTACTACAGTGTGCGGCCCAATGGCCAATTTTTTTCCATCATAAACTTCCTGATAGGCATTAATATATTTTGCAAGATCTTCTTTTGTGAACATCTGATTTTTAGGGTTTTTGAAATCAAATGCTTTGAGTTTCGCTTTGGTAAATCCTTCTTTAGCCCTTGCGTTTTTATATTGACCCCTAGCTCTTTCGTAAAACCACCTCGTCTGGCTAACCTGACCAGCTACGTGCGGAGCGAAAATATTTCTCGACAACTTTTCAAGCTCGATATGATAAGGTTTGTTGGAGCTTAAGTCGGAAACGGAAACTTTATTTTGGGTATTTGCATACTCAGCAATTCGTGAGACTATCAGACTGAAATTATTGCGATTTTTTACAACAGTTAGTTTTACCTGAACGAAAATTCCAGAAATGTCAGCTTTATCCTTTTTTAAAGTGTGATAAATTGAAGCAGTTGTCTGGCCGCCATTTACTATTTGAAAATCCTTTACTCTTGAAATTAGAAAACCCTTTCCATCACTAGACTTTTCGAGCACGACTTCTTCCGCTGTGGCGGCGATTCCATTGTTAAAAGCTAAAAACATCACTGGCTCGTCCTTGATTGTTTTGCGTATTCCGTTATTAATTTTTCCTGTGAATTGGAGAAAAGATCGAACGTTTTGCTCGAGCAGCCTCGAGCCATACCTTTCATAGATTGTTGCTAAAGCGAGGCCCGGTATTATGGCAAGATATGATTGATATTCATCATTCTCCGTTGGAGAGACAATACAAGGGATTTCGAATCCGTCTCTTCCAAAGTCAATTTCAATTGGAATATGGGACTTTTCGGTAATGTTGTACAAGTAGTTGATATCGACTACCCTGTAAAAGATTGGATACCCAAATATAGATTGGCTTGATGGCACCTCTCCTGGATACAGTCCATCAGTGAGAATAATCGCATTTATTCTGACAAGATTTTCTTTAAGTAGCTCGGATGTAGCTAATGTGTGGGCGAAGTCCCATATTGGAGACGACTCTTCAATCTCATTTACATAATCTTTATACTTAGACTTTCGAAAAAAATTCGCTATGCGCTTTGCTGCAGTTTCAATCTCATCTTTTCCCACCCGAACGATCTCATCGGCTCCTTTGTAAATTGTTACAAACAGATCGATGGTTTCATAATTATCCGGTTCCGCGTATGCATTTATTTTATGTTGGTTCTTAGTTCCAAGTTGACCCTCATCGTGAGCCACTCTGGCATTTTCCGTTTCCCCAGCTTCAGCAAGTAAGTCAATCGCTGCTTGCGTAAAAAGTTCCTCCAATATTCCACCACCTTCTTCAGAGACTTGCATTGATTTCAAATCCTGAATCTGTGATTGATAATATCGCTTTAGTTCAATGTTTTCGAAGGATTCACTCATACAAATCGTATTTCCTGAAATACTTCCTGCTCCGATTTAACAAAACCTTGACGTCCTGCAAGCGTTATAAAGTATTTTACATCGCCCACCCCAGCACGAAGATCTTTTTGCTCTATTCGAGGGAAATCCCCGGTAACCACGTAAAATATGTCTCTTCTTAAAAAATATCCGATACCTGCATACAGGTCTTTATGCCTGTCAAAGTATCCTCCACTCAGTAATTTAGATTGAAAGCGTTTCAACGCTATGAAGTTGTCCTTCAGCAACTCCGATATCGAAGCCACCATTAGATTTAGACTCTCCCCGTCATTTTGCCTTGCTTCTACAGATACATGATATAAAAAAAGCTTGTCCAGATTAGACGTATCCAACTGTCTTTCCCCATTGATCTGAACTCTGTCTTGATTATTTCCATAAGTCGTCTTGACTTCAACACTCCAGCTATGCAATTGAAAGTCACGAATTTGGCCCTCGCAACCAGTCCAAGAGGTAATAACTGCGACTGGCTCTAACTGTCTTTCGATACACTTTTTTAAGAATAGCAATTCACCGTACAACCCACATTGTTCTTCCCGAGTCAGTCCTTCTGACATTACCTTGTCAAACAAAGATTTCCATTTCTCGAATCTGTTTAATAGCTCTGCTAAAAGCTCTGCTTGATCGTCAATGTGACTGATCGCATGCATTAAATCTTCACACAACACGGCAAAGATGTCTGTGTGCTGAACATTTAGCAGCGACAAAAGCAATATGTTTTTGTCCGGATGTTTTTCATCTGAAGCCAGCTGAAGATCAATGTCTCTGAGATTTGAAAATGAAAGAAGGTTTACGGGAAACGATTTGGGAAATGATGCGGCTATTCCCCTGTACTTGTGAGGCTGTCTCAAGGCAACAAATACATCAGGTAAGACTGTTCCAGAATATCTTCTTATCACCAAACCACTTGAAACGGATTGGTCAGATTCCAGCTCCTGCCATATTTTCTCAATTTTCGTCATCGTCTTCTGTTATTTCAAAAGTATCTTCTTGGTTGAACATGGGCAGAAGCTGTTGGTGAACAGCATAACTAACCGCATCATCTCTGTCTGTTCCAGGGAAACTAATTGCAAACCCAATTATGGGATTTGCGTTGTCTGTAATTCCTGCCTTTGAAGGATCTAGAAAGTAAATGAGTAATAAAACACGGTTTGGTTTTCGGATCTGATTTCTAACCCAGTCACCACTTATTCTAGTCGGTTCCCCTTCTTTTCCTTTTTCTCTCCAAAGTCTAGCTGATGCCTCCCATGCTAGAGCAATCTCTTCTTCTGTCAAATCGATGAATTCATCCGCTGGGTTAATGATGTGTGAGTTACGGATGTAGTAAAGGTCTCTCGTTGAATTGTCCGCTTGTGTTCTTTCGATCATTTTAACCTCAACCGATTCATTAGCGTTAAAGGTTTTGCCCTTTTGTTTTGTTATCACTCCAACGTTCCATTGGTCAAGTTCGCCGTTTCTATATTTGACATCGATGAATTTGAGTAAGTTATTTGGTGCTGCCGATTTCAAGTTATCGTAACCTTGAAATCCTGATAGGAATTGCTTAATGGATTCAAATGGTTTGTCCCGCCATAAAAAGTAGTTGGAGTCGCGCTCAAAATCTTGACCAAGAGCGTTAATGAAACTTAACGTGGATCGTAGGTTGGAGTCAATTTTAACCGGGTCTTTACTTAATTCATAAGTTTCTACTAATCGTCCCGACCATGACACCCTTACTTCTTCAGCGCGTCTTATCTTATTCGATGCAGAAATTTGTAACACACCGGGATGCGTACGCACTTTAAGTGCAAACTGATCAGGAGTGCTGCCAGCTATATCAGACATATAGTCGAATTCGTCCCTCAGTTGTTCAGATGCTAAAGCGATGTGACAAAACCATTCATTCAATTCCCGACTGGTAAACAATCGGCACAAGTCGACATATCCAGGTCTGTACCCAAACCATCTGCCCATTTGCATTAACGTGTCATACATCCTTGATGCCCGAAGGTAATAGCTGACAGAAAGGCCTTCTAGTGTAAGCCCTCTGGAAAGTTTATCGCCCCCAATCGCGATGACTGATAAGCCGTTTTTGTGATCGAAGTAGTTTAAAGCGTCAGCCGATCCGCCATTTATCTCTTTTACAAGTATCCGCGAGGCAGCGTCATTCAGGTGTGGCAGAACATCTTGCCAGTCGTGTACCTGAACATGCGGATCAATATCCCGTAAAGGAGTGTTAAGGATGAAGTCAGATGTAGATACGTATGATCTGTAATTCTCACTATCCTCCTCAAAAGCTTTTCGTAATTCGTCAATGATCGCCGGTACATTCATTTCAATGCCTCGTCTGTAGAAATCGAACACATCTTCAACAAGTTGTTTTATTCGTCTTTGCCAAGCAACTAAACGCGAGATATGAACAAGCATGGAATTGTGCACATTAGTTTGTCCTCTCAGCCGACGCACTGCACATGAAATAATGAAGCATTTAATAGCGAGGCGTAATGACGCTGGAATCTCGTTAGGCAAAGGTATTTCTGTTCTGCCTTCCGGGTCCGCTCCGAATTCAAAGAAATTGTCTCGGAAACGTAATCTGTCGGGAAGAAATGTATGAAAATCATCGATTCGTCTTACTATTGGTAAAACGCTTTGTGATTCTTCATCGTTCTCCAAAAATCTAAAGCCAAATACTTTGTCAGGGCCAACGTAATTTGACGGGGCAGCCAGATTTATTATAAAATCTCTTGGAAACAAATCATCCTCAATTATCGGGATGAAAATATTTGCAAACGGAGTTGCAGTATATCCAACATATCCACTTCGATCAAATAGTCTGATTATATCGCGGATGGAACGATTGATTTTTGTAGCCGGATCCTCATCACGGTTTGTATTTATAGACGCATTGTCTGCCTCATCATCAATGAGAAGCAAAGATTTGTTTCTGATAACTCTTCGCCCATCTATTTCAACTGCTTGTGCGGAAAGCCACTGTAATAACCGATCCAAAACCCGCCCATTTTTTTTAACAACTGCAATTATAGGCTCATTGGTGTTGAAGTTTATACCAATGGCGTTTGCTGCGCCGACATTAAAATCGGACTTGCTTGAAGTCAGCGAATGCGCAACACTGTTTTGGTCAATTCTGCCAACCCCTATCCAGAGATTATTTTGCCGGAATGCCCTCTCATGCTGTGTGTCAAATCCCAGGAATCCTTCATCGAGCCTCAACTGAGTTTGACTTCGCAGATTGTTGTGAACACCCGCTAACACTATTATCAGCTTATAGCCCGCATCTGCTGCTTTACATATCAGTCCAGTATAGTTGGAGGTCTTGCCCGACTGCACTTGTCCAACAACCAAACCATATTTACTAATTCCAGCGTTTATCGTCGGATCAAATAGTCCATCGAGAGTTCTATCCGTCAGACGGTCAAGTTGAGTGATAACCGTATTTGAAAAATTCTTTTCAACAGACAAATAATCTCGGTACCTGTTCCAGAAGCTCCAGTTTATTGCCGCTTTTTTGTCATTAACCCACCGCCTGCGTCTCTCGCTCGCCTCGATAATTCTGAAATCATCCAAACGAATGTTATAAATAGATTGAACTTCTCGAATCAGAGTAGCTCTGTCCAAGTCACTGTAATCCCGGATACCAATTGTTGTATTGACTGCTTGTTCAATTTGTTCAACTGTAACAGCACCGTCCGAGGGGAGAAGTGTTCTGATCGTTCTGATGGCTCTTGCTAACATTATGTATTAGTTTATAAACTCAAGCAAATGTGGAAAGTTGTTGAATGGTTCCATGTTTAGGATTATCGCCTTTGCCCTCTCATCCGTTTTTCCTTCACGCAGGAGATTCTGATATATCTCCTTCATTATTTTTCTTATTGGTTCGTGATCCATTCCTTCAAAAGGATTACCGAGGATCTCGGATTCAGCTGATTCCTTAATGTAGATTGATTTCGTGGGGACAGTCTCCTCAATGAACCGAATCAGTATTTCGATCGCTTTATCAGGTTCTTTCTTGGCTTGGGTTTTAACTTTTTCAATCAATGGGTGCGACTGATTGATCTTGTAATACCATTTATCGCCCCGCTTATGCTCAAGCCAAAGCGGCACGAATTTTTGTGTTGGCAACTGCTTGACGGTTTTGCCTCTGTGTCTGTATACTTCAATGGCTTGCCCTCTTACTTGATTCGCGTATGCTTTTAACTGTTCTCGTAGCCCAGCTGGAGGGCGCGCCACTGATTTCTTTATATCAATCTGCCAGTCACCGTCAAATGTGTTTGGCAGGTCAACCTGTATTCTGGCGAGTTTGAAATGTTCTTCTTTTCGAAATAATCCTAACCAATCGCCTGCGACTAGTAATCTCTCATTACGGTAGATATAAAAACCTTGCTGTTCATTCCAGCCTCTTAAGCCACCACCCTCATTAAACGCATCTTCATCTAACTTGGACTTGTGGGGCAGCACAAATCCTTTAACTGTAATTTGACCATTCTGCATTGGTTCTTCAGGGAACCCTTGAGTCACGGCTTCATTTTTAAGAAATGGGTTCCATGCTTTTATAAGTCTGTCTTGAAAGTGAATTTTTATTTTTCCTTGTTCTAAAAACCTATGAAAAACCATTGCCAGGTTTTTCTTCACTTGTTCCATTACAACAAGAAATCGTTCAAGTGCCTTATTATCATCTGCGCTAAAATTTTTCACAAGACGGTCAAGTTCACTCCAGATTACCAGCGTGCCATATTTCTGTTCTTGGATCTTTTTAATATTTTCTTTTTCATCTGGTAGGTATTTGATGAGATGCCATTTGCGTTCATGGTTTACGAAATCCAGATCCCAAGTCCAAAACACCGGTGCTGAATTAGCTTTTTTGCTAAGGACCGAAAGTCTCCGGCATTGAGAAAAAGATGCTGTTTTAAGACCAAGCCCAAATCTTCCCAAGTCTTTGGAATCCCTCGTGTCAAGCGGGCTTTTGCTTCCGGGCCGCATGGCCTGAATTAGTCCATCATTATCCATTCCATAACCGTCGTCTCGAATTGCAATCCAAGTTTCGCCACCAAGCCATTCAAAATTTACCCAGACATTTTTCGCAGAGGCCGAAATTGAGTTATCAATGACATCGGCCACGGCAGATTCAATACTGTAGCCGATTGCGCGGAAAGTTTCTATCATTGATGGAGCTTCCGGAATCGCAGGGGCAGTCGGATATTTCGCGTAGTCAATTTTCATTTTCTACTTTATAAATGAGTGTTGATCCAGCACCCTCAGAAAACTTTTCAACATCCCATTTTTTTGGTTTTACATACCAGCACTGAGAGACCTTAAAGGCAGAGCAGAAAATTGCGGCAGCAACTGTCTGATATTTAGAGCCAGTCAGCGCGATTTCAAATGGAAAATTGTTCACGATGAAGTAGGTATAGTAATCCTTTACCAATTGTTCGAGTGTTCCTATTATATCCTGTTCCCCAATCTTATGGATCGTAGCGTTATTATATTTTCTCAAAGCAAAATCTGCGGCGATGCTGGCAAGTTCTGCACGAGGTGATTTGCCGTCCGGCACAACTATATTTATCTTTTCATACTCTCTTGTATCAAGCAAATTATAAAGCCTTTCATGCTTTGCGGAAGCGAACGAGAACAGAACCCTTGGATCTGAGATGTTTGTATAATGAGGCAGAAGGTTAATCATCTGATAGCCTCCCGATTCGCCTTTTAAAAGGTTTGCGACTTCGTTTAACAAATGGGAAGTGTCATGGTTGTCTTTTTTGCTCAGAACCTTTTTAATATCCTTATCTAAAGGATATAATAACTCTGGCTCAGTAACTGAAAAATACATGTGCTTATTTACCGAAAGTGACTGATGAACAATGTCAAAAATTACTGATTTAGGTAGACCAGTGATGTCGCAAAGAACATTTCCTGTAAGATCAATTTTGCTTTCTCTTAGTGCCGCTAGTTTTATTACCTGAACATTCTTCAGGCCAGCTTTCTTGATTATATCTTTAATTTCTTTGGACTTACCCTTCTCGTCAAACTCTATGAGAATTGTTGTTTTCGGGTTATACCTTATCAATTCTTTCACAGATTGTAGGGTGGCATCCTCGAAGCCCAATCCAGCTATGAAAATGTCAACTTCAATTTTGCCTTTAACTTTTTTGATCTTGGGCGCTTTTTTAAGAATGAAAGAATTGTCAAGACTTTCCTTCTGTTCTTTCTGCTCTGAGAATAGTAGGAGCTGAGTTGAATTCGGCATGGGCACGTTTTGAACTAATCCTTCAGGAGAGAATTTCTCCTCTATCTTCTCATTAAGTTCATCCTCTGTCAGCGGGTTTAAGTTACTGATCAATATTTTTTTGCCCTTTTTTGGATTTTCCAGCCAATCTGCAAGTGCCTTGCCCGATAGTTCAAATCTGTCAGCACTCGATAAACCGATATGCTTACTTACACCATACAGTTTTCTGAATATCAATTTGAATTGTTGTTGCGGCTTGTTGCCTTGTCTGTTTGTACGTGAGGCAGCAGGCCCGCCCTGAAAATTAAAAATGCCAGCATCTATTAACTCCCTTACTTGTTTGACCTGCTTTTTCTTATCGCCCACCGTTATGTCAATAAAAATAGCTGTGTATTGACGAAGCCTTTCGCGCTTCCCCTTTGATTTCTTAACGGCTGATTGTAGCAGTAAATGATGAGAAGCTTCAGCGAACGATTCTATAAAGTCAAGCCATCTTGTATCCCGGCGGTTGAGATCAAACAATCTAGAGTGGCACAATTCCAAAAAGCATTGATTCTGAATTTCTTTTTTTACTGGGTAGCTGGTAACTCCGGAAGAATTTCTGATAATCTGTTCGTAAAGCGTAATAACATCACCTAAATCTCCAACGCATACCGCCGTCAACGCCGATATGCCGTAGTAGATACCTTTTTTGTTGGAGGCCTTTTCTTTCCGGACAATGTCCTCTGCAATGGATGTTAAAGTAGTGTCACCAAGAATTGTAGATGGTTGGTAGTTCTTAGGATGGAATGCATGATATCTGGCTCGTTTCGACAAAATTTCTTCGATAAATTCCTTGCCTTCATGGGGGCGTTCATGCACGATTTTATTTACTTCCGATCCAAGGTCAAACGTTTTATAATCTCTTCCAATTACAGCCTGCGACGTATTGCCCGGTGCCATTATAACCATTTCAAGAGTCTGTGCCTCGGTTGTAAACTTAAATGCACAGTTCTCATCTTGGAAGATTAAAGCAGAAAGCAACTTCAAGATATTCTTATCGTCCAGGTACCGGGTAGATAAGTCATCTAACAAAAAGTGAATAAAAAAACTTGAAAGAATTTCCGATGACTTTCTGATTGATTCCGCTATCTGAGGAAACGCTATCTTTGGGTGAACCGCAATGGTGTACTTGTCTTGACCATCGCTAAGAGAATTAAGATATTTTTTTAGTTTAATTTCCAAATCATAGTCACTCGTCACATTTTCCAGTTCGCCTGAATTCTTTACAAGCGTTGAAATCGTAGATGCAATTCCCTTGAAATAATCTTTGCGGACAATGTCCGTTCCGTAACTGTCCTTGAAATGCCGGATAGCATATATTGCCTGAATACAGTAAGCGATGAACAGCTTTGAATAAGGTTCAAATATTTCAATTTTCCCTTTGCTAACGTGGCTGTTAAATTCAAGTAGTTTGACACATGAGACGTATAAGCCGAGGTACCCTTCTTCCTTAAGCCGGTCCAGTATTAGCATAGCGTTTTCTTTCTCCTTCTCATTTTGTGATTGAAGCCGTGAATGAAATTCCAAGGCCCGCAATAACATAGTTTTGCCGCACCCCCGCATACCGGTGATCACTTGTGGCTCTCTCACGCTTATTCTGTTGAGCCAGTTATTATTCTTATCAACTATCAGGCTGGGTATATACCAAGGACGCAGCGACTGTGCATTTACCGCGTCATCAAAGCTCTTAAGCTTTAACTCCTGTTGCCAGGGGTTTGTTTGAGAGTATACGGTATCTTCTATCTCTGAAACAAGATTCTGAAATGTAATCTGCTTCTGGTGCGGGATTGACGGTTTAAGAAAATCTGCCTTTTCTCCGAGAAGGAAGCCAAGTCGCCATTCTTTCTCGCTATAGTTAGGGGAGTTATCTGTAATCTTGCGGCTTAACAAATTCAGGCAAGTTGCGATTTGGTGAAGATCGCCAATCCGTTGGGAATCATCGTTGCTCTTAGTATTTTGGTGAAGCGATCCCAAGTCGATTGCTACAGCCCTAATATTTTCGTCAATGGCATCTGATCGTTTCTTTGACGAAGGCAACTGTTCGATCATTATGTTGCCTTGGTGTAAATCATTGTGGAATCTTTGATTTTTTCTCAACTCATCTAGGATGTGAATTAAATCAATCGCGATCTGAGCAATCGCTCGCGCAGGAATAGTTTCCTGAGTTGATAAATATTCCTTGAGTGTAACACCATCAATGTACTCAAGACCAATGATGTGGCAACTTACTTTTACTCCATTCGTAAATTCAATCTCAGTATTCTCATAAAAAATACTCTGATCAATCTTAACAAAATGATTTGAATTCTCAGCAAGTTGTAAATGTTCATCACATTCATTGCGGAAATTTTTTCCGTGATGTGAATATAAATTAACAGGAACAATCTTAATTGCCTTAAGCACTTTTCGATTGCCGAAGGGAGTGGTCTCTCCTATGAAAGTTGCGCCATAGAACCCTCTCGCTAGTGCTTTTTTGATTGTTATGCCTGCTATCTTCTCTGGAAAGTATTTAAGCGGAAAATCATAACCGAGTCCACACGTTGGACATAAGTCTTCAAGATTTTTCAGATCGTGCCCCTTACTCGGGCAACAAAAGCAACTGTATTTCTCCATTATATTACTTGAACGAAATCACGTGTTTCATTTACTGTCATTCCGATTTCAAAACATTCATGCAACTCTTGTTCGAATTCATCTAAATATGTATCCACGCACCTGAATGTGCATACTATCTCTCCTTTGCTCACGAATTGATATGGCACACACTTTAAAATAATTCCACACGGATCTGGAAACAATCGATCACCCGCCCTCGCCTGCAGCTTAACCAGGCATTCCCGGACTTTATCTAATCTAATGTAAAGTATACCAGTACGTGAAATTTTAATGGAATGCGTATGCTTTGTTTGCGTCTCGAATGCGAGTTCAAGAAATGATCCGATGGATCCCCCTTGTACTTCTACATTTGCGTTGAAAACTTTCTCAAGAGATTTAACGGACGGATCAATGGTGTTTCGGTGCGAGCTAATTGATTGGCCCATTGCTAAGCAGTAACTCACATGCTTAGAAAGCAGGGGATCCATTTCATTTTTAAAGATTTTTGTAAGCGCTAAGATCGACTCGCCTCGGCCAATGTATGGTTGTTGTGGCTCCTCACCGTTTGTAATAAAGCATGTAGATCTAATTCCAAGTAGACTTGCAATTCTGTTAAATCGAATGGCGTTTTTTTTTGCGTCATCCCAGGTATGGCCAAAATTTCCAAATTCAGATACGCGAATGTCGAGTCCTACGTTCTTAACGTTCAAACAAATTTTTTTTGACAGCAAGGAGGCGATAACAAATGAAGGGATATTAAGCTTGTTATTTCTTTTGCGATGCTCGAACAGTTTGATGTCCAACGGAGCGAACATACTACTTGCCAACAGGTGAACATATCCAATTTCTTTTACCCACTCGAGTACTTCATTAACACTAGGAGTAATCTGATAGCCCTCGATTTGCGAAAGAACATCGATGCCACCAGCCGGACGCCCCGGAACTCCAAGCTTCAGCACCTTGTCGCCTAACAGGTTTAAGAACAATGGACAGATCAATGTTGACAGAGAGGAGGGGCCACCAGTAGATGGAATGTCACTGTATTGGTCTGCGGTGTGATTAATCTGCTGCCCGGAAGCAGCCAGAGCGGTAGCTAACTTGACAACTTCGGTATCTTCAAGGTCTCGTTCTTCGACATGCCGGATTAACCCATCCATATTTGAATCGGATGGGGCGTTGACAAATTGGTCAATTATTGATTCGCCATTAATCAAATCTAAATGTTAAATCATTTCTTTTATATTCTTAGCAACATTCTGGGCCATCAAGGGAGGCACGGCATTACCAATTTGTTTAAATGCAGGCGTTCTGCCGCCTTCAAAATAAAAGTCATCAGGAAATGACTGAATTCTCGCCGCTTCTCGCACGGAAATTGACCTTACTTGTTTCTTATCTGGATAGATATAATAGTGGCCGTCTTTTGAAATATGCGCAACCACAGTGTGCGATGCCCCGTACGGATCAACCACTTTAAAACGATCAAGAAAGGCATCGGTATTCTTATGCGTTTGAAGCCTCCTTGGAAGGTCAGTATATTTTAGACGTTTGCCCTCATTCAGCCACTTGTCAATAGCAATTGAGTAGATTTCCAGATCTCTTTCGTTGTGCGGTCTGGTGATATGCTGTGTAGTAAAATCTATTCCGTTCCTTATCTCAGTATTCTTGAGGCAATCACTGGAAATCTTCGTGTAATATGCAGTTTGAAGTTCTTGCCCAGGTCGAAGTGCTGGCAGATCATTGAAGAGATCGCGTTTTACTTGCCACTTATGTTCACATTTTTCAAACGGTGGGAGTTTGAAGGTTGTTTTTCCTTTGCGTCCAACTATTATTACTCTCCTTCTTGTTTGAAGAACACCAAAGTCGGAGGAGTTGAGAATGTTAACGTCTGCCGAATACCCAAGGTCGGCAAACAATTCAAGCATTTCGTTCAGATATTTTTTATTACCAGCACTTAGCAATCCGAGAACATTCTCGAAGACAAACATTTTAGGTTTATACCTGTGAAGGAACTGGCCATAATATCGAAACAGGAAATTTCTTTTATCACCTCGCATTCCATTCGGATCACGTCCTCGGCCAACAAGCGAGTATGCCTGGCACGGTGGACCGCCTAAGATTAAATCAACTTTTTTTGCATCAAGTGATTCGTCTATCCTTTCAAAAATTTGTTCGATAGTTTTGGTTGAAATCTCCTCGTTTATTACTGACTTCAGGAGTTCATATGGGATGTGACTGTAAAGACATTCGCGAGAAATTTCCTTTCTTAGATACGAATGATAGATATGATTTTTTTTTTTCGTTTTGAGATAATGGAATGCGATTCTTGTTTTAAGAGTATCACAAGCATCTTTTTCCATCTCTACGTGTGCCACAGAATTGTACCCTTCTCTTACAAAACCCTCGGATAATCCACCGGCGCCAGCAAACAAGTCAATGCAATTGAGATAAGAGTTCATTTAAGGTTTTTAGCTTCGTTTGAGGTTTAAGCTGACATTCAAAAATGGTTATCACTCTCCAGCCGCTGCTGATTAGCTTCGCCAAATTCTTTATGTCTTTTTCTTTGTTTCCTTTAATCTTTTGTACCCAAAAATCAGTGTTTGATTTTGGTACGACATAGTAGGCGCATTCATCATGACCGTGCCAGAAGCATCCATGAACAAAAATCACCGTCTGGTACTTCCGAAGAACGATGTCGGGTTTTCCAGGCAGTTTTTTATCGTGAATCCGAAACCTAAAGCCTTTTGAGAATAGAAATTTTCTCACGAGTATCTCAGGCTTCGTGTCCTTAGCCCGAATCTTACTCATATTATAACTTCTTGTTTCTTTGTCGTGAACATCCGCCATCACTAATTCTCCTAATCAGCTTTCAACAAAGACCTTGGAGTCTTGATATAAAATAACAAGATCCTAATGTCAGTTGGTGTCAAAACCCACTAAAAAAGCACTTTTGGCGCTCTTCTGCAAGGAAGAAGGATTATTAACTTAAAGGATTCCAGGTGGGCTTGCGATCATCGGATCAGGGGGGGCAAGGAATCCACTTAAAGGTATGAAATTGCCCAATATTAAATGATGGTCCGTCATTGTTTTATTAGAGAGCGTTAGTGTTTGTTCCTAAACCCGTCATGTTGTGCCCGTTTCCAGGCACAACAGTAGCGAGTGATCGGGTAGGCTCGCTTAATGGGTTGTTCGGGTGTATCGTATTTCGGGTCTGCCTCGTCCCGGTTTTTTGAGACTAAGGTCTGTGACTTCTTTCAGGTATCCGCGATAGTGAAGTGCCTTAAGGCAAGTAAGTACCATCGAAGAGGGAACTTGTTGATTCTCGTTTTCTAATTGCCGTGAAACTTGTTTAGGAGTGAAAGACGATTCCATTCGAGAGACAACATGGAAGATCATAATTCGCTTCTCTGACGAAAATATGTCGGTTAAATGGGCGGGGATTGTTACCATAACCTAAGCAGCTTCATCCAGTGTTAGTTTCTTTCGTCTTGCTTTCCAATACCATTTCTTGAACCAGTGCTTCCAGTATTTTCTGCGCCAATGTGAATGTACATCAATGAGCTTAGAGGAGCCGGTATCAGGCCAGAGGTCATTCACCATTGCAAGCTCCTTAAACATTTCTATAATCTCTTCTTCTGAATAATGATCCTTGCCGAACCCATAGCGAATGAAGAAGTCGATGCATGCGTCTTTGGCAGCTTTTGGATTTTTGGAATCTTTCTCCACAGCGAGGCAGCTCAAAAACGATGCGAGAAGATTCTCGGGTTTGACATTTGCCAACTTACACATCATGACGACATCGCAGGGAATGCGTAGCCGTACTTCTAAACTCAGCGATCCTTCCCACGGTTTCTTTGGTGTTGGGGCTTTCTTGGTAGCCATTAAAAAAACAATCAGTAATTATAATTATTTTATGGGTACATGAAGTTACGTATTTTATAATGTAATGAACAAATAATGTAATTTTAATTATATAAAATATACATGAAAATTTAACTATTGCATTGACCCTCAGCCAGTTGATTTTTCAAATTGAATCGGTGTATCTAATTTGGACTATCACCAGAAAGTCAACAGCTAACAATGGCGGGAGAAAAGATTAACAGAGTGAAAATTGTGCTCACAGAATTAGGCGTAACTCAGAAGTCATTGGCAGAAAAACTCTCCGTTACTGAACATACTATTTCTCGCATGTGTACTAACGACACTCAGCCTTCTTTAAAGCGACTACGGCAAATTGCAATCATTCTGGGTGTGGACGTTCGCGAGTTGATGGTTCCTACTCCTTCAAAACATAAGTAGTAAGTAGGGAGACAACGTGACAGCTTTCTTTTTTATCTCTCTTCAACCTTTTTCGACCCTAAGTCAACTTTATTTCAACGTTTTGCCAACGTCTGATGCATTTTTTCCCTTTCATTAACAATCAAATGAAATCATTGAAATTCGTTAACAATGATTTACAATCCTTCATAATAATTAAGTCTCGTTTTTGCTCGTGATAATTTTGTTTCACAACTCGCGAAAATATGAAGGAACAGAAGGGATCGGAAAGACAAGGCGACTTTGTTTTGAAAGCATTCACGCATAAGCAATTGGCACAGATGTATGGAGTAAGTTGGTTAACGTTCCAGAACTGGATGAAGAAAGTAGAGAATGAAGTCGGGAAAAAGACCGGGCATTTCTATCACGTCCACCAGGTGAAAAAAATATTTCAAATATTCGGACTACCGAAACAATTCATCATTTCGACAGGTGACATAGAGGAACAAATCTTTAAGATCTAGTTGGATTGGATCGATTTTCTCAATTGCTCTTTGAGCAAAACCATATCTCCTTCAAGGGCATTGATCCGCTCGTACAAACCAGAAGGCTCTGGCGCCTGGCGCGTAAGTTTCATTTTGAATTTCCAGACTTCTTTGATGCTTTCAACTGGCAAGGGGAACGTAGGATACTGCGGATCTTTGTTATCCGACTTGCAGATAATTACTCCACCTTTATCTAAATAGTTGAGACAGCGTTTCAAGACTATGTTGTCTACTTCCTGGGCGTTATTCACCAGGACATAGACGAATCCATCTTTAATATCTTCAATGCGTTCTACAAATTCAGCGATAACAATATCGCCTGGATAGAAGCCTTGTCTGTCTGCAAGCATGCTGTACCCACTGACTTCAAATGCTCGATATGAACCAGGGCCAAGTCCTGGAAGCCAAAAAGCGGGAAGGCTCTCAATGTATTCGTGTTGTTGCGCACCAATCAGGTATCCAGCTTGAGCTTTGATTGGCACTAGCACAATGTTGTCTTTGCCAGAACTGTCAACTGTGGCCACAACTGTCCGAACTTCTCTTAAACCACCTGTTTTGGTAGGTTTTAAATTGCCTGTCAGGTGGTCCCATGTTGTTGAGTAATGCTTTACAATCTTGTCAATTGTTTCCAACGAAGGGTAAATTTGGCCGCTTTCTATCTGGGAAATGGCAGACCTACTCAAATCAACTGGAATGCCAAATTCCTCCTGAGAAAGCCCTTTTTCGAGCCTTATTGCCTTGATTTGATTTCCTACGACATCTTTTGTCAGCATCGATTTAATTGTTTAGTAAAACTTGACAATATTAGTAAGTATTACTTAACATTGCAAACTGACCACGTAAATAATAAAGACAAAATATATGAAGCGCGAGATCACAAAAGCCGAGGAAACCGGACACAAACCAGAAATTTTTGTATTGAGACCCTACAATCACAAACAACTGGCCGACTTCTACGGAGTGTGTTGGTTGACGTTTCAAAGATGGATCAAGAAGCACGATGAAGAAATCGGAAAGAAGCAGGGACACTTTTATAGTATTAAGCAGGTACTTATTATCTTCAAGATATTCGGAATGCCTAAACGCTTTAAGGTGTCGTTGTCAGAAGTGGAGGAGATGTTTAAGGCTGCATGAGTTAGTCAGATTTAAGAACATGAAGCTTTCACATTACACAATTACTGAATTAGTACCTTTTGTAACAGGTGATGGATATTCACCGAGACGCAAAGGGCCGGAATTGGTAAAACTGTTCAACAAATACGGAGCAAGAGATGTTTACGATGAACTTGGTCTTCCCGACATTGGTAAGAAGAACGGTCAGCGTCCATCGAGGAAGGAGTATGTCGAAGGAAGATTATTAGGGTTATCGGGTAAACATGAGCTTCGAGAATTGCTGAGCCAGGTAACGAATGAGTTGGAACATAAAGATGTCGCGGTAGAAAAATTGAATGACGTACTAAGGCCAGAAGGCTACAACGTAGCGGACGTTGATGGAAGTCTCGTTGTTCAAGGCGGAGTGATCAACCGATCAAAGCCAGTCATCAATGAGGCTCACTTTCAGGATATACAAAACAAAATTCTATTAGCGTTGGATGGAGCGCGTGTTTCGATTAGAGTTGTTATGGCTTGGTTTACAAATGAAGTCCTGTTCAAAAAAATACTCGAAAAGAGTAAACAGGGTATTGATGTCCAAATAGCAATTTATGATGACGGGATTAACAAAAAGCATGGGGTCGATATATCCCAGCTACCGCACAAGATGATAAAAAGGGGAACCCGTGGTGGTTTGATGCACGACAAATTTTGCGTGATTGATAATCAGATAGTAATAACTGGCTCTTACAATTGGACGGACAATGCCGAATTCCGAAATGATGAAAATGTTACCGTGGAAAAGGACCCGGAGCAGGCGACGAGATTTTCTGAAGAATTCAGACGATTAACGAGCTGAATGAAATACAAAGGACAATATTAGTCGTGACAATGATAACAGTCCAAGAAGGGAAATACGAGTATTGTGTGTTCCTCTCGAAAGGAATATTAGTCGTTAAAATTATTATTTGGAACTATCTGGCGGTCGAAGTAGCCTGGGAGTAGCTATCGGAAAGTCCTTGCAAAAAATCACTATGCTTAATCAGATTTCTGACCAATTAAGGGCGTCTATTTCAAATGGCAACACGGCAATTTTTTGTGGCGCAGGAATTTCCTTTAATTCTGGATTGCCGATCGTACCCGATTTAGTTAAGAAAATACTTTCAGAGCTTGATCTGACCGAAAAGGATGCTTCTATAATTCTGAATTCCAATATTCCTTTTGAATTCTTCGTTGAGACAATTAAAAATGAAGTGGATGTTGACGAAATATTGGACATCTTTAGTTACGGAGAACCGAATACCAATCATAATCTTATCGCTGAACTAGTTATGGTTGGGTTTATTAAGACTGTCTTAACTACAAATTTCGATTTGTTAATTGAAAAAGCACTGATAAATCGTGGACTTAAAGAAGGTGCAGATTTTGAAGTGTTTGCATGTGAGAAAGAATTTGGCTGGATAGACTGGAACGTCAGTAAAGTCAGAATAATCAAAATTCATGGCAGTATTTCGGACAAGAATGAAATGGCAGTCACGCTTAGCGCAGTGGCCAACAAAACAACCGGTATTAATAAAAACATGGTTGTTGAACGTTTTTTCTCAAGAGAGATTAATCCAAATGTGATTGTCATTGGCTACAGTTGTTCAGATTTATTTGACATTTCGCCATTGTTAGAAAACCTGAATGGAGGTAGTGAAATTCTCCTTGTTGAACATATAAGTTCGTCTGACTGTCGAATTGAAAGTATTTCAAAAAAAGAATTTAAAAATCCTTTTAAGTCTTTTTCAGGACAACGCTTGATTGTCAATACAGACTACTTCATAAAAATGATATGGGAACAATTGGTTGCCAAGCCATATAGGTTTGTTAGTTCTGATTTTTCATGGTCCGGAAAAGTAAATGACTGGATGTCCCGCGCTATAGAAAGGAATTCAGTTGGCGTGAAACATCACGTACCTGCCAGGCTCTACTATAACATCGGTGAATATGAACACTCTGTGAAACACTGCGAACGCGGAATCAGCATCGCGCAAACGCAGGGAAATCAAGTTACTTTTTATAGTGAACTGGGAAACCTTGGAATGGCTCTTAACGCATTGGGGAAGTATTCCGAGGCAAGGCGATGCTTGGAGGAGTCGGTAAATGCATGTCAGGATATTGGAAATACGCAGGGAGAAAGTGCGCAGTCACAAGCTCTGGGTAACATTTACCGGAACCTCGGAGAATTTGATTCAGCAATAAGAGCTTATTTGAGGGCGATTTCGATAGCCGATAGAGAAAAGGATCTGCAAGGGTTGTGTACATCTATTGGAAATCTGGCTTCTGTCTATACTCATACTGAACAGCCAAATGAGGCGGTGAAACACCTGACCAAAGGTTTAGAGATTGCTTGTTACATCGGGAACAAACAATCTGAGGGAAGTATGCTTTGTAGTATGGGCATAGCATATTTTCAGATAGGTGATATTGCGAAGGCTGTTCAGTACATCGAAAATAGCATAGGCACTACTCGATTAATTGGTGATCGTCAGGGGGAATGCATGGCACTTCTAAATCTTTCAAATGTGAACTTACAAATAGAAGATTTTAAAAGCTGTTTAAAAAATGCAACTGCTGCTCTTGAACTGGCAACATCAATTGGTATAAAACAAAGTCAGGCCGGGGCATATTATAACATTGGTTCTGCATACTTTTTTGGTGGTGATTCAAAATCGGCTACTCAGAATTTCAGGAACGCTGTTGAAATTTATATGGAGATTTATGGGAATACGCACCGGCACACTCAGGCAGCCATTAAGGCTTTGATGCGTTCTGAAAATTTCCCTGAACACAACAAAATCACAAAGATGAATCTGATCTGATAAGCAGTATCATGAAAGATTTGATGACCCCGACAATCAAAGGCTGGTCTATGCTATTATGTTTGTGTCAACGAGTCTAACAATTAATTTGAATGATGGGATCAAGACAAGAAATCGCAATGATTGACAACTATAGACCTTCCCACGCTGGGTCGCAACCAATTAGGGTTCTTCAGCACAATATCATTAAACAGTTTGAAGACACCACACCTGAATTTATTCAGTTAACAATTGATACAATAATTGATAAAGGTCTCAAACGCGGTATCGGATATGTTATTAATGAACATCCTATTGACTTTATGGTCAATGGCCACAGGCAAACTCCTTTCGTTGATGGCACGAAAAAAATATATATCCACGAAACATTTGCTTCTTATGTATGGTGCATAGCTTATAGTTTAGTTGTTCTTTATGATGAGGCAGTAGCCAAACCTTCACAAAATTTATTTTTAAATGAAGAACGTAATAAAATAGATCCAAAAAGGATTTCGGACGCACAGACACTCTTTGATTATGGAATTTCCTTAATAAGGATTTTCACAAAATGGGACAAAAGTTTACCAAATCCAGAAAGTTATAAAGAGGAGGACCGCTTTTATATCGAAAGGGTAAATACTGTGTATATCTACGCACTGAATTTTATCCTGTGTCATGAATTCATACATGTGGAACGGGAGCATATTGACAGGTTGCTTCTCGGGAATATTACGAATTTAGACAGTCTCGAATTTGAAAGGGAAGCTGACAAAAAAGCAATCGAACTGATTCTTAGTGGCGTAAGTGAGGAGAAAAGGAAAAGCGCAATTGGCGGTATTTTAATAGGTTTATGTTGCCTGCTTTACTTCAAGAGCGAAACCTTAAACCAAACTCACCCGGATACCGACAAACGAATAGATTATTTTCTAAAGACAATTAACCCTAAAAATGATGATTCAATATGGGGAATAGCTGCTCTTGCCTATCGGTTGTGGGATAACCAATTCTCTAAAGCGTTTAACTATCCTAAACAAGTGAATGACTTTAAAGAAATGTATGAGTGGATCAAAGTAATAATTGAGGAAGAGAACAAAGCAGCAAGGCAAAAAATTAAATAATCATTCAAATACCTTCACAATCCTTCACAACCCTTTACAATCCTTAACCTATGCCTGACCGACCATTTATTTTTAGTGAAAAGTGGTCAGAAAGTGAAAACGAAATCATTAAAGAGCAAAAGGTATCCCCAAAGAAACGAGTCTATTGTCTTTGGGCTTGGCCTTATTCCCAAAGAAGGTGTACCCGAAATCAAAATCCGTTATAATAAATCGAGAAAAGGATTCTTAGGAAAGGTCACGAACTCCAAGGATTCATTTGAATTTCTAAAAAAAGTATTTGATAAAAGAACTCTCCAGCTTCAGGAGAGTTTTGTAGTCGTATATCTGAATAGAGCTAATCAAATACTCGGCTACTACAAGCACAGCATAGGGGGCATTACCGGAACCGTAGCTGATCCAAGGATCATATTTGCGACTGCGGTGGCAAGCGCAAGTTCTGGAATCATATTATCTCACAACCACCCCTCCGGAAATTTGACTGCGAGTCAGGCAGACATTGAGATAACCAGAAAAATCAAGGAGGGTGGAAAACTATTGGAGGTTCAGCTCCTTGATCATCTGATCGTCACAAAGACAGGCTATTTCTCATTCGCAGATGAAGGATTGATCTAAGATGAGCGACAGGACGATCATAAAGGCACAATTCCTTGAGCATGTTCGTAAAGAACTGGATGCAAAGGCAAAGCACAATAAAAAATCTGTTGAGCGTATTGCTGCATCCTACGGAATCGTGAACAAGTCAGAGGTAAAAGAATTCACAGAGCTTGCTATTGTTCTCAAAGCACGAAGCATTGCTCTTTCCGATTTGCCACTTCAAGCGAAGTATGAAAGCATCGTGGATTTGTATCAAAGCCAGGTGAATATTTCACACCGCACAAGTCAAAGCATTTTATTACAACAATACAGTACACCAGCACCGATCTCATTTCTTGCCGGAATTTTCGTCAATGCAGATCAAGCCGTTTCGGTGTTTGAACCCTCTGCAGGAAATGGGCTTCTCACAATTGCTGCGAATCCATCGAGAGTCATTGTCAATGAGATTGATGATCTAAGGCGATCTAATCTCGAAGGGCAAGGATATAGGCAAGTTTTGTCGCAAGACGCGACTCAGCCCTTTCAAGGATTTGAAAAGAAGTTTGATGCAGTGTTGACCAATCCTCCATTCGGATTATTATTGCAACGTGAAGTAAAATACGAGACGTTCAGAATTGAAGTGCTTGATCATCTGATGGCCTTGCGCGCGCTGGATTGTATGAAAGACAACGGCAAGGCTGCAATCATCATTGGCGGCCACAATCGGTACGATAGAAAGGGGAGAATACAAAAAGCGAAGAACCGCTTTTTCTTCAATTACCTTTTCAGCCGATACAATGTAGTAGACATCATTCCGATTGACGGTCACAAACTCTACTCCCGTCAGGGTACTTCATTCGATACAAGGTTAATACTTATTAATGGCCGTAAGTCAAAGCCACATGGTGCAGCTCCATTGAAAAATGAAGTAAGAGATAAGGTTGTCGATTCATTTGAAGAACTGTTTGACAGAGTTATGCAGGTAACAACTCCCAGAAAAGAAATTACAATGAGTACGATTGAATTGGAAGCTCAGGCTCTTGCGCTGGAGCTTGAGCTTATGAGCTTCGATGAACTTGGAATGCCATACACTCCGGCATCGAGCAGTTGTGTTGTTCTAAATACAGTCGTGCCGGACTCTATGGGCTTTGAGACCCATGCAGCACTTCAGAGAATCAAAGAAGCTGTTGGTGGAGACATTGATGAGTACGTGAGGATCAAACTCAACTATCGAAGCAAAGTCGAGCTTTGCAAAGCATTGTCCGCTGAACAAATTGATGCAGTGGCAATGTCAATCTACAACATAGAGGAACGCGGTGTTGGGATGATCATAGGTGACCAAACCGGAATTGGTAAGGGTCGCATTGCAGCTTCCATTATTCGCTACGGAGTAGAACAAGGTGTTCAGCCAGTTTTCATTACCGAAAAGGCAAATCTGTTCTCCGATATTTACCGAGACCTCGCGGCTATTGGCTCCGCTCACCTGGTTCCTTTTATTGTGAACTCTCGCGAAAGCAAAACTGACATCAAAGACGAAGATGGAGAAGTGGTTTATCAAGCTTTACCTGCTGCTGATCAGACGCGAATATTTGAAGGGAAGCAAGTGCCGAAGAATTTTAATTTTGTAGCTGCTACCTACTCACAATTCAATTCCCCTGACAAGAAACCAACTAAGCCTGCTTTTCTCAATGCTATTGCCGAAGATAACATCGTCATCATGGACGAGGCGCACAATTCTTCTGGTTCCGGCAATACAGGAAACTTTATGCAGTCAGCTTTGTCGAACGCTCGTGGAGTAGTCTTTCTTTCGGCCACGTTTGCCAAACGTCCCGATAACATGCCCATCTATGCGATGAAGACTTCGATCCGTGATGCAAGTATGTCAAGAGACTCACTTATCGAGGCGATCACAAAAGGTGGAGTCGCACTTCAAGAAATTCTAGCAAGTCAGCTTGTAGCAGAGGGGCAAATGATCCGGAGAGAGCGATCATTTGAAGGTGTTGAGGTCAACTACATTACTCTTGAGGAGCAGGAACAAGAGCACAAGGCTGTTGCGGACAATATTACTTCCATCATCCGCGACATTATAAAATTTCAGACAACCTACGTAGATGAGATTGTTGATGAACTAGACGACATAGCCGTTGCGGAAGGAAAACAAATAGAGATACGGGAAGGAACCTCACAAGCGGGGGTGGACAATCTGCCGTACTTCTCTAAAGTTTTCAATGTGATCAATCAAATGCTATTCAGCATCAAAGCGGAAGCTGTTGCTGAGCGCGCAATAGCCAGGCTCAAAGAAGGCAAGAAACCTGTGATTGCATTTGCCAGTACGATGGGGAGCTTCATAGAGCAGATGGAAACAGATTCAGGTTTGGCTGTAACGGATGGTAACACGATCAACGCAGACTTTTCGGTGGTTCTTCAAAAAGGACTGGATGGAATCCTGCGTTACACGGAAACAGACTCCGATGGTCAGAAGATTTTCAAAAAGTTTGAAATCTCCGAATTTCCCATCGAAGCACAATATGAGTACAATCGGATTAACGACCGGATAAAGGAGGCTGCAACGGGAATTACCATCTCACCGATTGATGTCATCATTAGAAAGATTACCGAAGCTGGTTATAAAGTAGCCGAAGTTACAGGTCGTAAATATGAGCTGCAGATTAATCCGAAAACAAACAAGGCTCTTGTCAGTACCCGCAAGCGCGTAAATACAAACGATGCGTTCCGGCAATTCAATAACAACGAAGTAGATGTGCTCCTGATTAATCAATCTGGCAGCACCGGTGCCTCAGCTCATGCTATCATCACTCCAAAGATTTCCAAAGAACAAGTAAAGCAAAGAGTGATGATTGTATTACAAGCTGAACTTGACATAAACACAGAAGTTCAGAAACGAGGTCGGATAAACCGAACCGGGCAGATCTTCAAGCCGATTTATGATTACGTGAACTCTGCCATTCCGGCGGAGAAACGCTTGATGATGATGCTTCAGAAGAAATTGAAATCACTGGACGCCAACACAACTTCCAATCAAAAGTCATCCACGAAAATTCTGGATGTGCCTGACTTTTTAAATAAGTATGGTGACCGGATCGTTGCTGAATATCTGAAAGAGAATCAGGAAGTCAACATGCTTCTCGATGATCCATTGGGACTTGCAACCCGTGAAGTCGATGGAGCCGAGTTGGAGGATGCAGCTCACAAAGTGTCAGGCCGTGTTGCCGTCCTCTCAACCGCGATGCAACAGGACTTCTATAATGAAATATCCATTCGGTATAATGAGTTTGTCGAATACCTCAAGCAGACCGGTGAGTACGACCTGGAAGTGGAGGCGATGGATTTAAAAGCCGAAGTCAAATCAACCAGGACGGTAATTGTGGGTAAAGGAGGCTCCAGCGAATTTGGCGATGATAGTGCTTTGGAAACTGTGATGGCCAATGTCCTCAAGAAACCATTCGCTAGTCAGGAAATTAACAATCTCCTTACTGAATCACTTCAAGGAAAAGATGGAAGGGAGTTGCAGAAGGAAATCAAGTTAGAATATGAAGGCTATATCGAAGAACAACTCAAAATCGAGATAGCCAATAACGTTTCATATTACGAGGAGATGATGCAGCGTATCCCACAGGAGAAGAAAATTCAAAAACTGATTGAAAAGGGTAACGCAGGAGAAGCACAGGAAGCTATCAAAGCCCGAACAAATGAACTGCACAAAGCAATGGCGGATGCGGAAGAAAAACTCAAACGCTCTTTTAACAACCGGAAGCAATACCTTGAGTCGATCTTTGATTCCTTTTATGTAGGACGAAATCTTAATTATCCAGTAAGTAGCTATGAAGGTGGTCAGGAGCTGGTTCCCGCAATATTCCTGGGATTCATCATCGACAAGAAAAAGAAGAACCCTTATGCGCCAAGTGCTATGCGACTGCGTTTTGCCCTAGCAAGTGGTAATAAATACATCGCAATTCCAGCCAGCTACTCACAAGACGTAAGGTCAATAATAGGTGCAAGTGTAGGACTGCCCCACTTGGAAAAGGAAGCTCTTTTGGCCAAATGGGAATCCGCGATTAAGGAAAACACCGTTGACAGGAAGTTGCGTCATATCATAACGGGAAATGTCCTTCAGGCTTTCGGAGCCTACAAGGGAAAACTTGTTAGCTACACAACAAATGACGGTGGCATAAAAAAAGGCATTCTTATGCCGGAGTATTGGGAGCCGGGCAATGAAATTCAACAAAAGACAGTCGTACCGGTCTCAAGAGCAATGAAGGTGATCCGGTCGATGATCGCGGGTTCAAGCATCACTACCAATAACCTGATTTCAATTTTCAGGCAGTCGGGAGTCACTTATAAAATATTGGTTTCATCCGCAAGATCGCGGGGAGGTGATGTTTACCTCGATCCTGACATTCTTGAAGTGGTGGATCGAAAGAATTTTGAAAAGGTATCCGATAAAATGACAGCGATTGTTCATGAAGACAACATTGATCGGTTTGTGGAAATCTTGCAGGAAAAATTCAACGACACTATTTCACTCAATCCGTCACAGTATGAATTGATCAGAAGAGAAATACCTAAGAAAGAAGACAAAGCTAAACCCGGGATGGTTGTTTTGCCGAAACAATCGCAGTCAGAAGTCGCGCAGTTGGAGCTTGAGGCTCTTGCACTCGAACTGGAATTAGAACTATTAAACTTTGCAGCGTAATGATAACAGCAAGTAATTATTTTGAAGAAGTGGAGCGTATCGGTCTCAGTACTTTGCCGGAGACGCTAAAGAAGGGACATGATCTGGTTGTGAAAAGCACATCCAACGGTACAAACTGGGGGAATTATCACAATAGCGACGGGATCAAGAAAGTAGTTGACCTGTATTTTCAGAAACTGAATGCATATGCCAGCACACGAAACCCGAAACCAAGTAATGAACCATCAAAGCCTACTCATCCAGCAGCTAAGAAAAAAGAATCGAAGCCAAAGGAGAAAAAGGTTCGACAATCCAAAGAGCAAAGGAACGTAAAGCATGTCGAGCATATTCGTGAGGAAGTGAAGTTCATCAAAAGGTATGTTGGTCTTCATAACAAGGTGAAGACACCTAACGCCATTCTCACCTTTGTCAAAGCCCTTCAACGGTCAATCGTTCAAAAGCTGATCCGCAAGACTTCGCCTTTGGCCGATGAGATTGAAATGATCCAGACCAAACTTGTTCAGGCCTACAACAAAATGAAAGGTGAAGAGTCTTTTGCAATCAACGAAAAAGACTTGAATCACCTGGTGGCCATAGCAGGTGGAGAAGCAGTCTATCCATCCATCACTGTTATTAAGCGATACATTGGCTTGCAGGGGCAATCTGATGAAAAGAAAATTCACAGTTTCATGAAGTATCTTGAAAACCTTGTCGAGAAAAAGAAGATCACCAAAGACGATCCGTATGCCGACAAGGTAAATGCTATCTACAAAAGCATTAAACAGAGAACTAGCAGTAAGATTTCCATATCCAAAGCTGAACTGAATGGCCTGGAAGGAATTGTAAAAGCTTGTGGATGCAAACACGAGGTCGGTAAAATCTATGACACCGGTGGCAGAAGGCTGAGACCTTGCAAAAGCAAGATGTATTCCGATGCAAGTCGTGGCGCATGTTCGCACAACAAGGGATTGAATGGAGTGCTTACAGCCGAAGAAATGGCTAACCGAAAGCTCGACCTTCTGAATTTCTTTTCATTCTGGCATTCCTTATTTGGCAATCCTGCCCGGAATTTCACTATGATGTTTCATGGAGAGCCTCACAACGGAAAGACGATCTTCCTGTTAAAGCTCGCGCAATACCTTGCCGAAAATTTTGGAGAAGTTCTCTATGTATCGTCGGAGGAATTTGCATCACCCACTATGACGAAAAAGGTGAGTGAGTTTCTGAATCCACTGCCATCAAGGTTGCATTTCGCGGAGAATCTTCAAGATCCTGACCTATCACATTATCAATTTATCATCCTTGACTCTGTTAACGACCTTGGATTGAAGATCAAAGAATACAAGGAACTTCGGAAGGATCATCCCGACAAGGCGTTCATTTTTATCCTTCAGCATACCAAGGCGGGTGACTTCAAAGGTGGAAAGGATTGGGAACACATTGCTGAGATTGCCGGAGAAGTTCATAAAGGTGTTGTCAACATTACGAAGAACAGATATGCGCCAAAGAACACTTTAGACTTTTTCAAGCAATTCGGAATTCAATGGCAGGAACCGGTAAGCAAACAAAAACTAAAACCGTATCCGATCAATGGCGACTTGATCACAACAGACAATCAACACTATTAATAGAATTACTTAACAAATAACTATACTAAAATGGAGGCAGGTGAAGTTGTAAAAAAGCCTGGCATCGGAGGATTCTTGTCTAAGATCCTTGGTGCAGGTGTAAAAGAAACAGTCGACTCGATTGGAAATGCAATCGACAAGATCGACAAGTCGGATGAGAAGCTCGAACTACAGCTAAAGTATAAGGAGCTACTCATGAACATGGAAGGTGCTTGCATTGATTATGAAAGCAAGCTCCTGGAAAACAAATCGAAGATCATTGAATCTGAGTCGAAAGGTGAGAGTTGGTTGCAGCGGAATTGGAGACCCTTATTGATGTGCATTTGTATGTTCATCGTCTTTAACAACTACGTTCTCGTACCTTACTTTCAACTTCCTGTGACAACGCTTGATGACCACATCTGGACGCTGATGGATTTGGGTGTAGGCGGATATGTTGCAGGAAGGTCGTTGGAAAAGATCAGTGAAAATCTTGGGCCTGTTCTGTTTAATGTAAGGAAAAGGAAGTAACGAAAATTTGCAGAAATGGGGAATAACACGATCCCATTTCTGTTTAATTTAGGTCTAATATGGGTGCAACAAAACGATGGCTCGAAGAAGAACAGGCTCGAGGTTACAAGTCGGGAAATACTTCGCTGATATGTTCCAAGCATATCGAAGACTATGCCTTAAAAAATTTCATCGAAACCAAAGGTAAGGTTGGTAAATGTGAATACTGTGAAGTGCAGGAGGAAAGCAAAGTTGTGACCTTTGATCAGTTAATGGAGGTCATAGTGCAAGGCATTTATAATCACTATAGTCATCCTGATGATGAGGGTGTACCTTATATTGATGAATTTGGCGGTTACTGGGAGAAGACGTATGATACTGATGATTTAATAAGATGGGTCATTGGGCTAGATGGTGATGATGGCGTAATTGAAGAAGTAATAGACGCTATAGGCCGCGAAGAAGTTTGGTGTGTACATTCACCTGGCTACCCTCGTGAATCGGAACTTCTTTCGTTTGACTGGAACCTATTTTGTAAGATGCTGAAACACAAAGTCCGGTATGTGTTTTTCAGGTATCCAAAAAAGATGGTAACTGCATATCGATCGAACGTCAACCCAACAAATGTGCTTGACAAAATTGGAAAAGCTGTTGTGGGGTTAAAGCTATTTTATAACACAGAGACTGGATTGTTTAACAATTTGTCCATCTATCGCGCAAGGCAACATAAAAGAAACGTGCACGTAAAGTCCTGCAAAGATATAGGCCCGCTCTCACTAACTAAGGCCAATAATCCAAATCGCTTTAGCCCTCCAGGAATACCGATGTTCTATGGATCAAAAAATAAAAACACCGCGATACTTGAAGTAATAGACAGACAGGAAAAAAACCAAATTGTGACGACAGCCAGATTTCGTAATGTAAGACCTCTGAATCTTGTTGACCTAACCCAAATTCCGCACGTAAGTATTTTTGATCTTAAGAGGGCTGAATTTTATGAGGCTGCGGTTTTTCTAAAGGAGTTTTCGAAAAATATTTCGAAAAAAGTGAAGAAAGGAGATACTCAACATTTTGAATATGTTCCTACTCAAGTTGTGACGGAGTACTTTCGCCACGTGCTTCCCTATGAAGCGGGAATTAAAGTGGATGGCCTAGTTTATAAAAGCTCAGTTGCTGATGATAATTGCTATGTGATCTTTTGCGACAGCAGGCATTGTCAAAACGATGGACAACAGTCCAGGCAAACGGTACTCGTCTTGGAGCAGGATTCGATAGAAAAACTGAAAGTAAAAGATTTCAGAAGGCGTAAGGAAACCAAACTAAAATAAAAGGTGAGGTGCTATTCAAGCACCTCTTCCTTAAACTATAGGCTGATACCATTAAGATGTGCTTTTCCGTTTTGCCCCTCCTTTCTATAATATTTGTGCGCCTTTGAAATGTGGCCTTCCATTGACCTTTTATTAGGAAAAGGTCCTGCCTCACACTCAGGACACCAGTACTCAACTACTTTTTCCTTATCTGCTTTTAATCGTTTGTAGAATAACTCGCTTAGTTGCCAAACTGCAAGAGAATGACAGAAGCAGATCAGGAAGCTGATCGTTGCTAATTTTATATTCAGCATTGTCGGCTCCTGAAGTGCGAGGAACCAATGGTCATAATAAAAGGCATTGATAAAGAAACTCACAACAGCATAGAACTTGCCTGTCGTGCGATAACCGTTGATAATGAAGACCAGGATAATGAATTCGATGACCCCTGCCAATGCTATCCCGTAGACCCAATTCAGAATTGAAAATCCAAAGAAGGTCATATCAAGGTGTTCCAGTTGCTTGAAAAGATGACCAGCATGTGGAATGTAAAGCAGGATCAGTATAAGGGCTCCATGAAAGACAACTTCTTTGCTTTCAAGGTAAGTGACAATTTTATTCATGGCTTAAGCTTTTTTAAGTTGAGTGGTGTTTAATTCTGTGAGCGCAGCAGCTTGTGTTTTTTCATTAAGCTTCTTCCGAAGATTATTCATATCCTCGCTGACTTTCAGATCGAGAATACGCGCGTAATGCTGAGTCGTCTTCAAATTTCTATGACCGAGCATCTTGCCTACTGTCTCGATCGGGACACCGTTGGAAAGTGTGACGGTAGTGGCGAATGTGTGACGTGCCGTGTGGAAGGTCATCTTCTTAGTTATTTCACATGCATCCGCGATTTCCTTCAGGTAGTTGTTCATCTTTTGATTGCTGAGCACTGGCAAGAGTCTTCCCTGGTTGACGCATTGAGGATCATCCTTATACCGATCAAGAATTTCGAGCGCCCTCGGCATTAGCGGAACACGTGTTGTAGTCTCCGTCTTTTGCCTACTTGTCCAAATCCATTTCTCGCCATCAATCCCGGTGGTAATCTCTTCCCTTGTTAGCTTCTTCACGTCTGCATAAGCTAGTCCTGTGTAGCAACAGAAAATGAAAATGTCACGCACTTGCCTTAAGCGAGGCATTTTGAAATCTTCACCTATGATCCTGGTTAACTCCTCCTCAACGAGGAACGGACGTTCTACCTCGCGCTTGGTCATTTTGAAACCGACAAACGGATCTTTATCAAGCCATCCATGCTTGATGCATATGTGAACGATCTTCTTAAAGTTAGACAAGTACTTGACGGTAGTGTTGTGATCGCATTTACGAACAGATTTGAGCCAGAATTCGTAATTCGAAATGAACTCATAGTTGAGTTGCTTGATATCGATGTCTTCAATCTGGTATTTCCACTTCATGAACTCCTGTGTGTGGCGGAAAGATGTCTCGTAACGTTCAAAAGTGAGTGGCGAAAATTCACGATTGATGAGAGCTTTCATTTGCTCGTTATGCTCCTTGAAGACCTCCATAAGCATTCGAGCCCTTTCAAGTGAAAGTCCGTACCATTTTGCTTTCATGCTTGCGAGCGTAACTTCTTTCCCCTCGTTCATCAACTCTCGTTGATAATCGAACGCTCTCAACTTGAAGGCGTCAAGCATTTTGTTTATCCTCCGCGCTTCTTCGGTATTGGTTTTCAGTTTTGCATTTTGATTAGACCATTCGTTTGGCTTTACAAAAATTTTGGTCATCATCACGAGTCGTTTTCCCGCGATGGAAATCTTCATGAAAACCGGCAGCAAACCATCTTCGGTTGCCCTGTCTTTTCGTGTTGAAAAAGTGACTGAAATCGTCTGTGTCATATCCCTTAGTTTAATTGGTTAATGTATCCAATTCAGGGTGCCCTTATCAAGATGTCCATTGAATGGACTTGTTGATTATCAGCACCTTAGACCGATTTTGCAACCAAGGTTCCGACTGATGTCTTGGTTGCAGAATGGTTGCAAAGGGATTGTTACTTTTTGTTTCGTTTTGATATGCTCTAAAAAACAAAAACCTCGAAATCTTTTGGATTTCGAGGTTTTGATTCACTTTGAATTTTGATTAGCAGAGGAGGAGGGATTCGAACCCCCGGACCCCGTAAAGGGTCTCCGGTTTTCAAGACCGGTGCAATAAACCGCTCTACCACTCCTCTGTATTGGGTTTATTCACAATTTTTGGGACTGCAAATGTATAAGGTTTCTGTATTCTTGGCAAACGTGGCATAAAACTTTCTGGTTTCCTGACCACCCGATTTTGTCCGGGCCAAAGGTCGCCCCTCCTAAAGCAGGGGCAGAAAAAATTTTAGTGGAAACACTTCTCGATCAACAATTTATTACCAGGCAGGCGCCGAGGTTTAGCTTTCCGGACTATCTTAGTACTTTCAAATTTTGACCCTCTTAATTTAAAAACATGAAAAAACTCCTCTCGATCCTTTGCTGGGCTCTCATCGCCACATTTATTTCCTGCGATGATGAAAAGCTGTTACCCAAAGAACATAATAAAGGCCCTGTGATCACATTGATCTCGCCAGCGCCTGCAGACTCTTATCACGGCGAGGTGCTGATACAGGCTACCGCTACCGGAAAACACAAGATCACCGGCATGGAGATCTGGTTTGATAACCAGTTGATGGCAACGTCAACCACCGGCGCAATTTCCTACGCGATTAACACAGCGGATTATGCCAATGGAACTTACTCGTCCAAAATTGTTGCTACTGATAAAAAAGGTAACGTCGCTAACCTGACATCATCAATGACGTTGATCAACCAGCTAAGCACGATCAAACTAAACCTGGTGATAAACAACCCTGAGCCGAATGTTCAATATTTCTATTATTTATTGAATGAAGAAGGAGCCATTGTTGGCGACCTTACTCAGGTAGATGCGGGTACCACGGAGGTTGTATTCAATTTGCCGCCAGATCACACTGCCGATAAAAAATATGCAGTAGCGTATGTTGAGCATCACCCGGGTTCGGAAGGCTACCTTACGGGAACTTCTATCCGAGTAATTACAGGATACACGGAAGGGACTTACAACGAAGCGATCGGATTTGCAACATTCACTCCTCCCGATTTCATCGGCTCACACCAGGTTAATTTTGTTGACTTGCCGAGTCCACTCTACACAACTTATATCAACGACGAAGGTGCAGGTGGCTGGGACATTCCGATAGAAGGGTTGTTGGTGGCGCCCTTATCGCACAACGCATCGACATTATACATTGCCGCGGAACCGAACCCCGGAGAAACGCCGATCTACAAGGTGCTTACAGATATCAACGTTAACGAAAGCACCGTACTTCATCCGGCAGATTTTGCACCGATGAATGGTCTTACAATTCCTCCTGCCGATGGAAGCTTCTTCACGTTTTCGTATGTGTGGGGTTATAAAGTTGCAGGTGACTACTCGATGGATAATCAGCGACTCGTATGGATGCAAAATCCTTATCAGGGCGGACCGATCACGTTCGGATTAGAGATGTATTATCCTGGCGATCTCTATCCGGAATATCTCTCAGGAATGATCGAGAGCTTCAGTGATCATGCAGATGAGTATGTTTCCTTCGGTTCTGTTCCGACAGAGTGGAAACGTCTTGATGCGCGAATTACCGGTGTTACCATAGCCGATAATGTTTTCAATGTAACGTCTACCGGATCATATGATTTTCTCCAGCTCAGTGTATCGAAAACAAATTGGGACGTAGCAAGCTGGGGATGGAGAATTTTTCTTCCGGATGGAAATGTATCGTACTCCGTACCACAAGTACCACAAGAGCTTACGGACATGTTTGCTTTCCCTCAACAATCCGAGTGGGTTACAGAGGATGTGCAAAGCACCTACATCGTCGACTACTCAGGTCTGGAAGGCTACGACAGTTATTTCGACGAGACCTACCGCCATGGAAGCGCTACAAATTCTAATGAGTGGGCATATCATTCAAGGGAATTTGTATCAAGAACAGCAGGACCTGGCAATTCATCAGCGAGAATGAGAACCCCGAACTGGGCGAGCGAGAATTATGTGAGCGTGGATAAATACCTGCCAGCACATATTGTGAGGAGGAAATAGATAACGAGCTGTTGGCCTCCCGATGGCTATCGGGATGGCCTTAGCTTTTGCAAATACAGAAGCCTCAGGATGCTGAGGCTTTTTTTATTTGGTTATCTTTTTCTGTTACATTCTTATCCGCGCTCTTTTTTGTGAAATGGGAGCCAGGAGTGTGAGCGAGTGCCTCGGGCGGGTTTTAGACGGCCTTGTCTTTTCACTTTTTGCATCTTGCCCATCTTGTATTTGGTTCGGGCGGGCGATGAGCCGTAGATCGCAATTGCTGACGAAGTTTTTTCGGGACGTTTTTCGGTCCGTTTTTCTTTTTTTGAATCTCTTCTGGACTGGGCTGCCACCTTGGCTGTGGATGCACCTACCAGAATGATCGTTATCAGGAGAGTTATTCGAAGTGTCTTCATATGCAATTGTAACGCATAGCGAATAATAAAATTATGCCAGCGGCAGTTTGAACTTACTCAAAAAGAATACATCCATAGCGCAAAGGCCGCAAAGAAATTCGCAGAGGGCCGCGGAAAGAATACAGATCAGGATTGATACCAAAGTATCACCAGCCCGGATTTCAGCGTCTTTGATCTCAAAAATTTCAACTTCTTAAGTTGTTTCAGACCATTGGTAAACGATTTACCCTCACCGACCAGGGCAGGGTTGAGGCTGATCCTGAATTCATCGATCAGTCCCAACTTTACCAGGTTCGAGGCGAAATTAGCTCCGCCCCAGACCATGATATCTTTTCCTTCCTCTTTCTTCAGCCGGGCAATTTCTTCTGCAGGATCTTTCGCAACGCGGGTGTTCTTCCAGTCGGGTTTGAAATCAGTTTTTGTAAAAACAATATGTTGTGTTTTATCCGCAAGCTTTGCAAACTTCACATGATCGGCAGGAGCTGTAGCATTGGAAAGCATCGATTGCCAGTACGATGAATACCCGGGATACATTTTTCGCCCGAGCAAATACGTGTCGACAGATTTCAGATCGTTAAACATTTCGTCCCATATTTCACCATCCTCTGTGTCGACCCAATTCATTTCATCATTTGTACCTGCAACAAAACCATCGAGGGTCATTTGCATGGTGAGAATAACTTTGCGTTTTTTCATAATATCTTTCTTTAAAATCTCAAGCACCAAATTCCAAACAGGAAATCTTTGGAAATTGGATTTTGTCGTGATCGCGATTGGATGTCTTTTTATTTTTTTATTCAAAAGTATTGTGAAAAGCGCAAACACATCGGGTGCTCCCGCGACATTCAGGGGGTCTATTGCGTCAACGTAATTCTCGGTTTAGTCAACCTGCACGACAACTCTTTCCAGCACATTGGGATCCTAAGCTTAGAATTCCACGTGGACAAGTTGTCGCG
>JADMIO011485825.1_pt1 | contig 68862 bp, 61 predicted proteins | sample 8958161 | NCBI WGS metagenome assembly JADMIO01 (sample SAMN16585339, study PRJNA669376) | soil metagenome | isolation source: Crop rotation soil | place: USA: Cullars Rotation, Alabama | collected 2011 | reverse complement strand
GCCGCGACTTCAAGTCACGTGAATTCCAAGCTTCGGATCCCACTGTGCTGGAAAGGTCGCCGTGTAGCTCTCGGCGTCCCTAAACGCCTCGCTCGGCGGCATGAGGATGTGATCGGAGGTTTCTGAATAGAGCGCCCGAGAGCCGCGGGTCAGGATGGTCGCGCCGGGTTTTTCGGAAGAACTCTTCGGCGTGCTCGATGCGCCGGATTTCAGTGTCGAAGCGCGGCGGCGGCTTGGCGCGGTACTGGTCGGGCAATCCCTCGATCGATTCCACGTTGAAGACCACGTAGGATTTCAGGAAGGGAATGTCACGCTCGACGTCCTGCCCGGTCTCGTTCTGCTCGGTCTTGTGGAACGTATTGGCGTAAACAACAAGTGAGCCGTGCTCGCCCTTGCGGACATAGGCCCCAAGCTCCAGAGCCTGGCGGAACGTCATCCAGTGTGGAGAGCTGAATCCTTGCTCGATTGCGGCTCCCCAGAGCAAGAGAACATTAATGCCGGAATAGGGCAGCCCGTTGTGTCTGAGGGGCCGGATGATGCGCCCCGCCGCGTTGTCGGCCCGCCACGGCCTGACCCAAGGAGCAACGCCCTTCTGCAGGTCGGCGATGACCTTGTTGGTGACGCGGGTATACACGTCCTTCGGCGCGATGCCGGATGCTGCTTGGAATTTGCGCTTCGTGACACATCTCCCTGACTTGGATCGATTCGATTTCCTCGACCCTACCTGGCGGGGACGCTTCGCACAAGATGGTTGAACATCAGCTTCGGCGTCGTGGTTTGTTCCACAAGCGAAGCAGCTAGCCCGACGGAAAAGCTGTCAGGCGTATCCGAGCCGCGTCGTCGCGGATTCGCTCTCTGGCGGCTTGGTCACCAACCCGGATGGCGCTGTCGTCGGAGACACCAGGCAGGGACAAAGCGCCCATCCTACGAAAGCGATGCGCAAGGATGCCCGCGCCAGGGGTCTGGATGTGGGTAGCCGATTGATCGACGCGCGCCCCCTCCAGATCGCAGCGTGATGATTTGACGCCGCTCGAAGATAGATGAGGACCTAACACGCGAGCAAGATGGGCGAGGCACTAGGCGCCACGAGCGTTCAGTGCACGGCGTCGGACCTAGTAGGAAACACCGCCACCGCGAGCTTTGCGGTCACAGTCACCGCCGCGCCCTCGACAGAGCTTGACGGAAGGGTATTCGGCTCCGGTCACATTGTTGACGCTGCGAAAAGGCATCATCACTTCACGTTCCGGGTCGCACAGAACGGGAGCCGCGAGTTTGGTCGTCTTGAATATTGGGTTAGCGAGGCAAAGGCCTGCTCTCAAAACGATCACGGATACGGACGCGATGCGACGCGTGATGGCCATGATGATCGCGAGTATGGCCGTGGTGCCGGTCGTCGGCCGGGTCACTTCGAAGCGACCATGGTCTCCTCTGTGCAGCTCTCCAATGACCCTGGGTTCCAGCCGGGGCGCCGCACAAAACCGCGGGCGGATTCTGTGACGTTTGTCGGAATGGGTCGCTGGAACGGTCAGCCAGGGTACCGCTTTGAAGCCAGCGCTACCGATCAGGGAGAGCCAGGACGAGGACGCGATACGTTTGCGCTGGTTGTTCGAGACGCCGCCGGTCGAATTGTCGCAAATGTCAACGGAACCCTTGATGGCGGGAACATTCAGTCAACGCGCCTTCGTTAGGTTGGTGGCTTGAGCTCCGTGAACTTGTCGTGCACTGTTAGTAGCCATATAGTGTTGGCAGCGACGGCGGCTAAGTTACTGCTACCTCTTTAGAAGTCGCTCGCATTTAACATAAGAAACATTATCCGACATCAGTCGATACACGTTCTTAGCGCCATTCTTCATTTAGGAAGTCGCTGCGTCTGTGAGCAAAGTCAAGATACAGCAGCCTCGCACCGCCTCCCGTAGAGACCTAAACGTCCGCCAACAGCAAATCGCCTTCCCACCTGACGTGCCTTTCGACGGCGACACCGCCAACTACGCCGCGCTTTGCCTTGCAAGCGTCCCCAAGCTTGCTTATCTGTTGTATCGCCGATAAGGTTCGCGGCAACAGGATCACGCACCCCGCCTAAGGGGTCGGTGTGCGCGACGCGACGGAGGAGACTACGAGTGCTGATTCCGGACCATGAAACCGCAGTCGACTTCCTCAATTACGAGGCGGTTGCAAATACCGTCGTCGCCCTGCTCAAACAAAACCGTCAGAATGCGCTTACGTTTGGTATCCACGGGGATTGGGGCGCAGGAAAATCGAGCGTCCTGACGATGGTTCAGGCGGCGATGAAGGACGATGACAGTGTCGCGTGCCTGTGGTTCAACGGCTGGGCGTTTCAGGGGTTCGACGACACCAAGACCGTCCTGATCGAAGTCATCATCACGGAGCTGCTGCGGCAGCGCAAGAGCATCGAGAAGGTGAAGGATCTCGGCGGGCGCTTGCTCAAGCGCATTGACACCCTCAAGCTCGCACGTCGCGCCACCGGACTCGCAATCAACTTCCTCACGGGCCTGCCGTCACCGGACCAGATGGCGACCGCGTTCGAGAGCATCCAAGCACTCGCCGGCAGCGTGAAATCGATGTCGCCTACGGATATCGAGGGCAAGCTCACGGAAATCGGGGGATTCCTAAAGCCAGCCGAGGAGCGCAGCATTCCCGAACAGATTTACCACTTTCGACAGGAATTCAAGGAGTTGCTGGAGGTGGCCAAGATCGACCAGCTCGTAGTGCTGATCGATGATCTCGACCGATGTCTGCCTGCGACAGCCATCGACACGCTCGAGGCGATACGCCTGTTCCTGTTCGTCGACAAGACCGCATTCATCATTGGCGCCGACGAGGGCATGATCGAATACGCCGTCCGGGAGCATTTCCCCAACCTGCCGCTCGGCACCGGGCCCGTCCCCTACGCGCGCAATTATCTAGAGAAGCTGATACAGGTCCCATTTCGCATTCCCGCGCTTGGCGTCCAGGAATCTCGCGCCTACGTGACACTGCTTCTCGTGCAGACACTCGTCGGTGAAGACCACGTTGGCTTCAAGACGTTGCTGGCAAAAGCGCGCCAGAGCCTGAACCGGCCGTGGCTCGGAGCCACCATCTCGCAGGCAGACGTGCGCGCCGTCGACAAGGACCGCCGCGACGACCTTGACGCGGCCTTCGTTATTGCGCAGCAGATCGGACCGATCCTCGCGGAGGGCACCAAGGGCAATCCGCGCCAGATAAAGCGTTTTCTCAATGCGCTCTATATCCGGATGACAATCGCCAGCGAGCGCGGGTTCGGCGACATCATGAATCCGGCGGTGCTCGGAAAGCTGATGCTTGCCGAGCGCTTCCAGCCCGATTTCTATGAATACCTCGCCACCGAGGCGATGGCCGGCGATGGCGCTGCTCTGCGAGAGATGGAAGCGGCCGCTCCCTGGACCGGCAAGACCGCCAAGGAGAAGAAGACCGCCAGGTCCGAAGGAGCCGCTGCGGCACCGGGCGACGAGGCCGCCAAGTGGCTCGGACGGGAATGGGTCGCAGCGTGGTTGCGCATCGAGCCGGCGCTTGCCGGTAAGGATCTGCGTCCCTATGTTTTTGTCGCGCGTGAAAAGCGCATCATGGGCGCTGCCGAGGCGACCGGTGCGCTCGACATTTTGATCGAGACCCTCGCCGGAACTTCGGAGATGGCCGCCCGCGGCGTCGAGCCGCAGCTGAAAACCCTGACACCGCCCGATGCCGACCAACTCATCGCGGCCCTACGCGATCGCGTGCTGCGCCACGGCAATTTCGCCGAGATGCCACCTGGTTTCTTGGGGCTGATGCTTGCCGCGAAGTATCACCCGCGCTACCAGTCCGAGGTTCTGGGCTTGCTCGGCAGCGCCGAGCCGCGGTCACTCGGCGTGTGGGTGGTGAGCGGCTGGACGGAAATTCTCACTGATACTGCTGCGCAGGAACAATTGCGGACGCTCCTCAACCAATGGGCGGCGCAGGATGAAAACGCGGTGCTCAAGCGCGCCGCCGGTCAAGCGCTCGCGAAAGCTGCGAACAGGGTGATGCGCTGATGGGAACGTCGGGCGCATCGGACGGCCCCAATCCGCGCACGCCACTCGTGCCGTCGTGGCTGGATGACAGCCCGGGCGCTCCGGCCCCCGGGCCAGCCCCGGCGCCTCCCGCGCCGGTTCCTGATGGCCAGCCGGATGGCAATCCACAGCCTCCGATGCCTGCGCCGCCGCGGCAGCCGCCTCTCCCGCTGCCGCCCCTACCCCCGCCGCCATCGGACGACGACCGCTTCAGAAGTGCGCGACGCAACTTCACATCATTTGCGCGCTCCGGGGGCAGCGATGGCCGAGCACTGCGCCGTGCCGTGGGCGACTACGTACGTTCTGGCGCAGGCAGCAGCCGCAACGCCACACGGCGCATGGGCGCTTCGCGTGCTGTCGCCGGCAATCTGCTCGGCGTTTTCCGCGACTTCCGACGCGACGGCGTCAACGCGACGCTCCTGCGCCTCAATCTCGGCGGTCTCGCCGGTCGTCCGCTCGCGGACGTATTCCTCGGGCTGACCGACTTCATCTGCCGCGATGGCGGCTCGATCGATGAGGGCATCGCGCGCGATGCCTGGCTCGAAACGGTCGCCGAACTCGACGTGCTTGCGCTTCCAGACATTGATGCGCTGACGCCGGAGCAGATGCGCGATGCATTCCTCGCGTTCATTGCACACTCGATAGAGGGGCGGCTGTTTCAGGACATCGGTGCCGCCGGTTTCAAGAACGCAGACCTCGCGGCAGTCGAGGCGTTCGAACGCCAGCTTCGAGGCTATATCCGCGGCGCGGTCCGCGATTCATTTTCCGGCGACCTCTCAGACGCTGCAAACCTGACGGAGCAGCAAATCCGCTCCGCAGTCGATCGCACCTATGAGGAAGCCTGGGATCTGTTCCTCACCTGGGGAGATGCCGCACGATGAAACGACACAGTCTCATCGCCCGGCTAGGGCCCAGCGACACCGCAGCCGTGAGCGTCCTCGAACGGGCGTCAGTCACGACCGAGGTGAGGTTTATCGACGGCTACCGCCGCCTCGGCTTCGGCCTCGGTCAGATGATGGACCAGCTGGTTGCGCGTGGTGCCGTACCGACCGAAACCGCCGCCGACCTCGCCATCGTCGCCGCAACTGTCACGGCCGCCGACACACGCATCTCGCGCAGAGTCGATGCGCAAGACACGTGGACGCGTGAGATAGACCTCTACATTCCGGTGCAGGACCTGGCGCGATGGACCGCGGTCAGCGGCCTGATCGAACGCACGCTCAAATTCCTGACCGGTGATCACTGGCGGCTCATTTTCCGCGCGCGGCATCGCGACTATCCGCAGATCGTCACGCGCACCTCGCGCGCCCGCGCCGCCTTCCGGTCGGTGTGTCTCTTCTCCGGCGGCCTTGACAGCTTCATCGGAGCGATCGATCTACTCGCGGCGGGACAGTCGACCTTGTTCGTGAGCCATTACTGGGAGAGCAGCACCAGCTCGCAAGAGATTTGCGCGCGCCGGATAGGCACGGTGTATGGCCCAATGTCGCCGCGGCACGTGCGGGCGCGCGTAGGATTCAACAAGAACGATTTCGCGCACGAAATGGAGAGTGAATCGTCGACTCGTGGCCGGTCTTTCCTGTTCTTTGCGCTCGCCGCGCTCGCCGCAAGTGGGCTTCAAGGTGGTCCGACCCTCTACGTTCCGGAGAATGGCCTCATCTCGCTCAATGTGCCGCTTGATGTGCTACGCGTCGGGGCATGGAGCACGCGCACAACGCATCCGTTCTACATGGCGCGCTGGCAGGAGCTACTGACGGCGCTCGGCATTCCCGCCACGCTTGCGAACCCGTACCGGTTTTCAACGAAGGGCGAGATGCTGGCGCAGTGCCGCAACGCGGCGCTCGCGCAAGGTCATGTTGCGGACACGATATCGTGTTCCTCGATCGCGAAGGCGCGATGGCGCGGACAGAAGGGCGCCGGACTCAGGCATTGTGGCTTCTGCGTTCCCTGCCTAATTCGCCGGGCGTCCATCACTTCCGCCTTGGGGACGGACCCGACGCCCTACACGCTATCCAACCTCACCGCACAGCCGCTCGACGCAGGGAGTGCCGAAGGCGAACACGTCCGAGCATTCCAGATGATGGCGCGGCGTGTTGCGCAACGCCCCGCCCTCGCACGCATACTGGTCCACAAATCAGGACCGCTCTCCGACTATTCGGCAGGAGAGATTGCCCAGTATGCTGATGTCTTCCGCCGAGGCATTATCGAGGTAGATCGCATCACCGGTGCCGTCGTGGTGCGCGCATGACCACGCCGACGCAGATTCGCGGATGCGATTTCCACTGTCACGTTGATCTCCTTCCGGACCCGACGGCGGCGATCGCATCGTGTGAGCGCGAGCGCATTGTCACACTCGCTGTCACGACGACACCCAGGGCGTGGACGCAGAACAGAAAATGGACGGTTGGCTGCCGCTACGTCTACGCGGCAGTGGGCCTGCACCCAGAACTGGCTGGCGAACGCCATGCCGAGGTCGGACTTCTCGAAAAGCTCATCGCCGACACACCATTCGTCGGCGAGGTTGGCCTCGACGGCAGCACGCAACATCGCAAGACCCTGCCGGCGCAGAGAGACGTATTCGTTCGTGCGCTCGCGACCGCGCAAAGTGTCGGCGGACGCGTGGTCAGCATCCATAGCCGCCGGGCTGCGAAGGACGTCCTCAACTGCCTGTCCAAACACACAACCCCCTCGCGCGTGCTGCCCATCCTTCACTGGTTCTCCGATTCAGCTTCCTTGGCCCGTAGCGCGGTGCTACAAGGCTGCTACTTCTCCGTCAATCACAGGATGCTCGCCACCGAAGCGGGCCGGGCCATCGTGCTCAGTCTGCCGACGGAGCGTCTGCTCACCGAAACGGATGCGCCCTTCACCCAAGTTGACGGCCGCACAAGCGAACCGCGTGACGTCATCGCAACTGCGGAGGCGCTTGCAGCGGTGCGGGGCGTCGCTGTTGACGCTATGTGCCTTGCTCTCAGGGAGAACGCGAATCGCGTGTTCGCATTCGCGGGTCTCGATGGTTCACTCGGCGTATAGCCCAGGGACCGTCATATGTCCAACGGCCTGTTCAAGACGGTCAGCCTCCACCTTCACACTTGGCCGCTGCGGCTATACCTAACCCTAGCGTCCATGGATTCAGCTTGCTCCGGCCACTAGACAGGCTGTGACGTATGTGACGTGTGGGTCTGATACAGGTATTTCTGAAAGCCGCCGAACATCTGACCTATCTCTTCGGCCTGTCCCAAGTCGGCCAGGGCATCGGCGATGGAGTTGTGGTACTTAAGCCGCAGCAAGGGCGTGAGCTTCTCCTGGTCTAGTTCCTCAACGCCGACGCGGATGTAGTGAGAAAGCACGAAGTCGAGAAATGCCTGCTGCTTGCCGGTGAAGTGCGAGCTGATGACGATCCTGGCGCGTGCTGCGCGCTCTTCGCGGGTGAGCGTGGGCAGGGCGTAGGCCACATGGGCCAGTACGTCGAACAGGTCGCTCTTTTCCGCGTCGATGATCTTCTGCATCTCGGCGAGTTGCTCGCCGCCGAAACCCTTTTCAGCGAGGCCCTGCAGGAGCTTCTTGCGCGTCTCCGGCACGCTCCAGAGAGCACGCAGTTCCGCCTCATCCTTGAAAAAGTCCGGCAGCTTCCCAAACAACATCTCCATGAATTGCTGCGCTGACATCGGCGTTCCGTCCGGGTGCCAGAAGGTTGTCGCGACCATGTGCTGAATGCTGCGCTCCTTGCCGTCCGCCAGCTTGACCTTAACCTTCTGCTGGCGTGGGCCAGGTTCTGGGCCGGGCGCAGGCTGGCCAGGCTCGCCGGGCGGTGGAGGCTCCGGCCTTGGTGCCTTCGGTTCAGGCTCTATCGGCTCCCCGTCCCATTCCGGATCGTTGAAGTGATGATGCGCCTTCACGAAGTCGTAAATCGTGAAGTAGTCCTTGCCGTCGTAGAGCCGTGTTCCGCGTCCGATGATCTGCTTGAACTCAATCATCGAGTTGATGGGGCGCATCAGAACGATGTTGCGGATGTTCCGGGCATCGACGCCGGTAGACAGCTTCTGTGAGGTCGTCAAGATCGTGGGAATCGTCTTTTCGTTGTCCTGGAAATCCCGCAGATGTTGCTCGCCGAGTTCGCCGTCGTTGGCCGTGACCCGCTGACAGTAGTTCGGGTCTTTGCTGGTCTTCATCTGGTTGACGAGGTCGCGCACGGCCAGGGCGTGATCTTGCGTGGCGCAGAACACCAAGGTCTTCTCGCGCTGGTTAATCTGTTCCATGAACAGCTTGACCCGGTGCGCCTCCCTTTCCTTGATCTCGATGATCTTGTTGAAGTCGGGTTCGGTGTAGCGCTTCCCGGCTTCGATTTCACCCTCGATCAGCTTATCGTCCGGCGTGTACACGTACTCATCGAGCGTCGTCGAAATCTGCTTCACCTTGAACGGCGTGAGGAAGCCGTCGTTGATGCCTTCCTTGAGCGAGTAGATATAGACCGGCTCGCCGAAATAGGCGTAGGTGTCCACGTTGTCCCTGCGCTTGGGTGTGGCCGTGAGGCCGAGCTGCACGGCTGGTGCGAAGTAGTCGAGGATGCCGCGCCAGTTGCTCTCGTCGTTCGCACCGCCACGGTGACACTCGTCGATGACGATAAAATCGAAGAAGTCGGACGGATATTCGCCAAAGTAGGGCGACGGATGGCCTTCCTTCGGCGGGCCGCTCATGAACGTCTGGAAGATACTGAAGAACAGGCTCCCGTTCTTCGGCACCCTGCCCTTCTTGCGGATGTCCCCCGGCTCGATGCGCACGAGCGCGTCTTCCGGGAAGGCCGAAAAAGCATTGTAGGCTTGGTCGGCGAGGATGTTGCGATCGGCCAGGAAGAGAATGCGCGGGCGGCGTGACGGCTCGCGGGTCAGATTCCAGCGGCTGTGAAACAGCTTCCAGGCAATCTGAAACGCGATGAAGGTCTTGCCTGTGCCGGTGGCGAGGGTGAGCAGGATACGCGGGCGGTTCTCCGCAATGGCATCCAGCACCCGCTCAACGGCTATGTCCTGGTAATAGCGGCTTGGGTGCGATCCGCCCTTGTCCTCAAATGGGACTGCTGAGAAACGGTCGCGCCAGGCGTTCGCCTCCGCGAACGTCAGCGCCCAGAGTTCATCCGGCGTCGGGTATTGTGATAGCTCTCCTTCTTTGCCGGTGTCCATGTCGATGCTATAGATGCCCTGACCGTTGGTGGCGTACGCAAAACGCACGGCCATTTTCGCGGCGTAATTCTTGGCTTGACCGACGCCCTCGGTGAGCGGCCTATCCCAGGCTTTGGCCTCGCTCACGGCCAGCTTGCGGTTGCGATAGACCAGGACATAGTCGGCAAATAGCGGCGCGCCGCGTCGCCCTAGTCCTTCGATGCGGCCAGGGGTGATCGGATACCCGCGCAGAATCTTGCTGCCCTCGACGACCCCCCACCCGGCCGCTTTCAGCGCGGGATCAATGTGCTCGGCTCGAGTCTCAGCTTCGTTCATGTGAGCTCTACAAGTTCCCGGTGAAGGCTTGGTGCAATAGCGATTTCTTCAAGGACTCTAGCGCGGCGAGTTTCCGCTCGTAGAGGTGGGCGAGGCGTTGGGTTTCTTCGCGGAGGGCGTCGAGCGTGGCAACGATTTGCTTTTGTTCCGCCACCGGCGGAAAAGGAAACCGCTCGTACTCGAACGTGCCCATGTTGATGTTGGCTTGGGCGCTGCCTTTGCCCATTGCTTGGATGCGCCTCTTGAATGACTGGAGAAGGTATTCGACGAACCCGACTTCCGCCTGTTTCGGATTCGCGACCACGCCGATGACGCTGTCGGGAAAGCAGGCGTCGAATCCAAGAATTGCCGTCTCAGCGATGTTCGCTGCGATGGTGATGCAAATTGTTCCCTTCGGCCACAGCTTGCTTTGGGCAAGTCCCGCCTCGCTGTAAGTCTGCGAATACTCGGTGATGGTGTGGTCAGCATTCCGAATGTCGCCGGTTTGGACAAAAGGATATTTGCCGCCGTAAAGGTGCGGCGCGTTGCGTGGGCGGTGTTTTGACTTTCCTCGACCAAAGGTGGTGGCGATTTCTTCGAGCGACTTCTCCACCCACCCGTTGCCGCGCTGGGTGAAGACAGATTCGAGGTGGCTTTCGAAGAGGGCACGAGCGTTGTGGAGGTTCTTTTCGGCGTTGGTTTTAGCGGTGGCGAGGCCCTCACACGCTTCGTCCAGCAGGCCGACGATCCGCTGCTGTTCGGCCAGAGCAGGCATCTGCACCGAAAGCCTTCGGAATTTTTCTTGTGAAAGATACTTTATCGTCGCGCCCGTTGCCGCAGCGTTCAGTTCGCTCGCTCTGCTCGACATCAGGTAATAAAGGAAGCGTGCATCAAGCGATGGTTTTGGGACGAGGCCAATGAAGGTTTGGTTCGTGACGAGAGGTCGCGAAACAATCGCACAACGTCCCAAGTCGGCGCTGCACGACACTATTACCGTGCCCGTCGGAAATACCCGAAGCGGCATGGAGCGGACTATTGCCTCCGTCACGCACTTCCCGGATTTGGATTCAGAAAGCCAACCTCCCTCGATGTCCTCGATTCTGCACCATGGGATCGTCCCCGAAAACTCCTTCGGTTTGTCTCGTTGCGGAACGATGAACTCAGCAACGAAATTGCCTAGAACTCCCTGTTGCCACCCCTCTTTCATAGCAACGCCTTGATGTTGCCCAGCACTTCCGCGCTCTCGGCGTCCAGCGCGGCGATTTCGTCCATGATCGCCTGCGGGCTGCGGTGGGCGATTTCCTCACCGCCGTTCGGGTTCTTCACGGAGAGGTCGAAGGTCGCCTTGTCGATGCTCTTGGCGTTCACGCTCCAGCTCTTTGGCGAGTCGGCCTGGGTCTTCTGCAGAGTGACGAATTCGGCGAGATCGGCGTCGTTGAGCGGGTTGGTCTTGCCAAGGTTACGGCCGGGGTCAAGCTGGTAGAACCACGTCTTGCGGGTGGGCGCGCCCTTCTCAAAGAAGAGCACCACCGTCTTCACGCCAGCGCCCTGGAACGTGCCGCCAGGGCAATCGAGTACGGTGTGGAGGTTGCAGCTTTCGAGCAGCAGCTTTCGGAGGCTCACGGAGGCGTTGTCGGTGTTCGAGAGAAACGTATTCTTGATGATTACACCGCCCCGCCCACCGGCCTTGAGCATCTTGATGAAATGCTGGAGGAACAGCGAGGCTGTCTCGCCTGTGCGGATGGGGAAGTTCTGCTGGACCTCCTTGCGCTCCTTGCCGCCGAAGGGCGGATTAGCCAGCACCACGTCGTAGCGGTCCTTTTCCTGGATGTCGGCGAGATTCTCGGTAAGCGTGTTGGTGTGGAGGATGTTCGGCGCCTCTATACCATGCAGGATCATGTTCATGATCGCCATGACGTAGGCGAGCGACTTCTTCTCTTTGCCGTAGAAGGTGCGCTCCTGGAGGACGCGGTCTTGAGCGGTCGTGCGCTTTGGATTGGTCGCCTTCAGGTATTCGTAGGCTTCGCATAGGAAGCCCGCTGACCCGGCGGCGCCGTCATAGATGCGTTCACCGAGTGTGGGATGAACCACCTGCACGATGGCGCGAATGAGCGGGCGCGGCGTGTAGTACTCACCGCCGTTGCGCCCGGCGTTGCCCATGTTCTTGATCTTGGCTTCGTAGAGGTGGGAGAGCTCGTGCTTCTCGGTCTGCGAGCGAAACCGCAGTTCGTCGATGTGGTCGATGATCTCTCGCAGGTTGTAGCCGCTCTGAATCTTGTTCTTGATCTCGCCGAAAATCTCTCCAACCTTGTACTCGATCGTGTTAGGCCCGCTGGCTTTCTGTTTGAAACCATTGAGGTAAGGGAAGAGCGTCTGGTTGACGAAGTCCCGCAGGTCGTCGCCGGTCATGGCCCTGTTGTGGTCTAGCCTGCCGTCCTTGCCCTTGGGCGCGGCCCAGCTCTCCCAGCGGTAGGGCTTGTCAAGGATGTAGCTGTACTTCTTTCCTGCCAATGCGGCCTCATCGGCTAGGTCCTGCTCAAGCCCGTCGAGATACTTCAGGAAGAGCAGCCAGGACGTTTGCTCGACGTAGTCGAGTTCGGTCGTGCACCCCGCTTCCTTCCAGAGGATGTCGTCGATACTTCTGAAGGCCTGTTCAAACATGGTCACCTAGGTCGTCTGCGGCTTGGTTGCGTGGACTATCCCCATTCCGTTACCAGCTCTTGCGGAGGTTTGCCAAGCCCCGTGTGGCAGTCGAATGACTGTCCTCCGTTCGGGAGCTTGGGTCTGTTCCGCAACCTGTGTCGTCATGGGCCCTCGGCCTTTGCGCAGCAGGTCAGCGTTTCAGCGAGACCTCGAACTGCAGACCCTCGGAGCGTTGTAGCTGCGCGATCACTTCAAACAGATTGCGCGCCTGTGGGTTGCCTTTAGGTCCGAGCATTCGCATCAGGCTCTTGGCCGGCGTATGGGTTCGGTCGCTCAGCTCCTCAAACCCAATGGTGCCGTTGATGTAGTCGCGCAGGATCGCCTTGCCGGTGTCTACGTCACCGGAGAGCAGGCATTCAATCGCCTCGCGCAGCAGGGCCCGCCGAAACTTGGGCGAGCGCTCCATCCGCGCCTTGACGGTCTCCTTGAAGTCTTTGGTCAGTGGCATGGCTTGCTCCTACGTCTTGCGCTTCTTGTAGTCTTTCCAGCACGCCTTCGCGTTCTCGATGTCCTGGCTTTGCCGCTTCTTCGTGCCCCCGCCGAGGAGAATGACAATTCTCTCCCCGTCCTTGCCGAAGTACACGCGGTAGCCAGGGCCGAAGTCGATCTTCACCTCAAAGACCCCTGTCCCTACACCTTTCACATTCGACCAGTGTCCTTGGCCGAGGCGCGTCAGGTAGGTGGTCACCCTGGCTGCTGCAGCGACGTCCAGGCGGCCAAACCAGAGACCAAAGGGGCTCCGGCCAGCCGCATCGACGTATTGCTTTAGTTCTGCATATGGTAACATTTGAGTTACCAAATGTCAAGCGGGGGTCGCGTCTGCACGAAGAGGACCCTAGGCGGGCTGCGACGGCGTGTCAACAGCCCTGCCCTGGTCGTCTGACGGGCCTCAAGCCCCTTCCCCTCCTCCGTATCCGTCGCTAGAGTGGCCGAGCAGATGTGGGTGGAAGGATGGACTCGGAACTCGAACGCTTCAAGACGGAAATTGACCTGCGGGAGTATGCGGCCTCGCTTGGGTTCGAACTGAACCGGCGGGATAGCTGGCGGGGCTCGGCGGTGATGGAGCGTGGGCAGCAGGACAAGATCATCATCACGCGCGGGGGCGACGGTCACTATGTTTACTTCTCCGTCAAGGAGGGGCACAGCGGCACAATCATCGACCTCGCCAAGCGCTATGTGCATCAAAATTTCGGGGAAGTCCGCAGAGCCTTGCGCCGATGGTGCGCGTCTTCTGAGGCGCATCCTCCCAGGGGAGCCCTGCCCGTTCTTGAGAAGGCAGGGAAGAACTTCGAGCAAGTGGCGCGCGAGTGGCACGCGGCGACGGACTACGTATCCCACGCCTGGCTGGAAGGAGAGCGGGTCATCCCCCCTGCTGTTGCGGCCTCGCCTCGGTTTGATGGCCGGCTCAAAGTCGATGCGCGTGGCAACGTGCTCTTTGCGCATCTGAACCTCGAGGGCCGGCTCTGCGGATTTGAGAAGAAGAACGCTGGCTTCACAGGCTTTGCGCCGGGCGGTGAGAAGGGCCTTGGATGCTCGAATGACTTCCTGGGCGATGATCGCCTTGTGTTTGCGGAAGGCTTCATCGACCTTCTCTCGTATGCCACTCTCTTTCCCGATGAGCGAAGCCGCTACCGGAGTCTTGGTGGGGCGCTCAGTCCCAAACAGCCGGAGTTGATACGAGCGCACATCCTGGCACTGCCTCGTGGGTCGGAGGTTGTTGCCGCGACAGATGGCGATGAAGCGGGCGCGCAGTTCGCGGAAGAGATTCGTGATCTCTGTGAGGGCTACACGTTCCGCGAGCACAGACCGGCTGCCGGGGACTGGAACGACGTCCTCCGTGAGTCTCTTCTTCCTACCGTCCGCTATGCCAAGGAACCGTAGGCAGGGGGAATGGTTTTCATAAGGGACCGAAACACGCCATCCATGCAGCGAAGAGCCCAGTGTTCGACCTCCTCCCTCTTCCCGCTGCGCCTGTATTTGGATTCTGGTCTGTAGTTCTGTGAATCCTTCTTCACCCCTGATTTCATTGTCTGCACGGGCCATTCGCGTGCGTGATGCTTGGGGAAGAGCGGCTCCAGCAGCGTGATGAACACGCCAACACACATCCGGGCGCGGGCACTCGTGATGACCTCGTGGCGGATGTAGCCCCCTGCCCTGAGCTGTGCCAGGTAGTTCTGGATGCTGCGCTCCGAGCGTTGCAGGCACTTGGCGAGGTAGAGCACCGTGCCCTGGTAGCTGCGACCGGTCCGATTGCGCCGATAGACCAGCTCCAGCAGCTTGACTGCGCAGCGCCTTGCGCCATCACTCAAGTTGGGGTCGTTGAGCAGCCGTGCCGAGAACTGCGGCACATAGGCAGAAGAGTTGCCAGAATACGCAGCGCGTTCTGGCCGAATCCTGGGCCGGTGGCAGGTGCGCAACGCGGTGCTGCGCCTGCGAGCCCCCTCCTCCAGATGCGCGGTGAGTTGGCGCAGCGCCTCGGCGTTGGGCCTTCGGATGGGCGGCGGCACTTTGTCGCTGATGAAATGCGGATGCATGAGTGAGGGTCTCCTTCTTCGTGTTTCGAAAAAGAGCCCGCCATGCGATAGGCAATAAAATCCTGTGGCCAGAAGATGATTCTTCTTGCGCGAGGCACCCGAATCAGGCAGAAAGAGAGTGTCGAATTCGCTTTCGCCTTCTTAGGCTTTTTGAGATGCCCGCCTCTGGCGGGTATTTCTTTTTGCGGGTTGTTGTTCTCCAGAAACGTTACGGGAAATACGCAGCAGATGTTTGCGCGGACGAACGTCCTCGCGACGATTTCAGAATGCCGGATTCGCACCCGTCTGTGAAGCCCTGGCCAGAAACGGCCAACGAATACCGGAAAAACGCGGCCAGTGGCCGCTTAAAGCGATGCGGGCGCTGGCGCCCTTCAAGAACCAAACACACGGATGCGCGACTCAGGGTCGCGCCCGCCTGGCTTGGTCGTTCCCTGTTGGTCACCAAGTGGTAGACCGTAGGTCTACTGAAGGTCTACCAGCAGTCGTTCGACGATGGACCGTGCGTTGTTGGTTGACGAGCTGATCCCAGGTTGCTAGGGTGAAGCGGTAAGTCCCTCCGGGCTGGATTCCCATAAAGCCCGCCACGTATCTACCTCGAAGAAGACCTCGCCATGCCAGTGATTGCACTCGTCAGCCCTAAAGGGGGCGCAGGAAAATCGACCTCCGCTGTTGTCCTTGCCACTCAGCTTGCTGAGGAGCTGGGCGAGGGGGGAAGCGTTGCCATCATCGATGCCGACCCGAACAAGCCGGTATCCCAATGGGCCGAGCGTCCGGGCAAGCCGGCAAATCTGGTTGTCATCTCCGATATCTCGGAGAAGACCATCATCGATGAGATTGATAACGCGGCCGGGCAGACGACGTTCACGATTGTGGACCTCGAAGGGACTGCCTCGGTGATGGTGGCCTACGCCATCAGCCGCGCGGACCTGGTGATTGTTCCCACGCAAGGCTCACAGCTCGACTCGGCGGAAGCAGGGAAAGCGATTCGCCTCATTCGGCAGCAGGAGAAGGCATTCAAGCGGCAGATTCCCTACGCGGTGCTCTACACGCGCACGAGTGCGGCAATACGCCCGCGCACGCTGCGCCACATCCAGGAGACTTTTCAAAAGCACGGCATCTATGCGTACGAAACGCAGCTGCATGAGCGTGAGGCATTTCGCGCCATCTTCTCGTTCGGGGGCACGCTCTCGAACTTGCAGCCTTCGCAGGTCGCGAACCTGACAGCCGCGATGCTGAACGCCAGGGCCTTTGCACGGGAGACCGTGTCGATGCTCAGGGCCTTGCAAGAGCCGGCAGTGATGGTGGCGTGATGACAGTGCGAGCGGACCCGTTGGGGATTGATACCGCGGGAAGTGAGCAGGGGCTTGACCTCCGCGGCTTCCGCCCGCGAAAGGCGCCGCCGAAGATTGACCCGGTTGAGATTCGCCAGGTTGCCGAGAGCGCGGCCTTCCCGAGCCGCGAGGCAACCAACCCGGAGCCATCCCACAAACGCGTCGAGCGCCGGGTGTACCGCACGGGGCGAAACGCTCATCTCTCCATGAAGGCCGACCCGCGCGTCATCGACCAGTTCTACTCGATATGTAACCGCGAGAACCTGGTTATGGGTGAGACGCTGCGACTGGCGGTGGAGGCGCTGGAGCGAGAACTCGCCAATCGGGCGAAGTAGGGCGCAGCGGTCATTGGGACAGTCGATGCACGACCTGCCCGTTCGCGAGATCAACAACCGTCAGATCGAGTCTTTCTGTCATCGCCAACGGCGTGCCTGTTCGATGCGCGAGCCGGACAGTATTGTCGATCGTGGCAAAGGCCTCGGCAGCCGTCCCATGGGCGCTCAGTACAGTAGATTCACGAGCGACGTCTCGGCCGTAAGGCTGAACGACCACGAATCGCTTTCCGTCACTTAACTGCATCGGCGAGTGGCGGGGAAATACTAGTCAAGCTTGAACGGCACGCCAACCGCCATGGTCACCGAAGCGTGACGACCGTCAATTGTTTCAAGCTTCATCTGTCTAGCTTGAGCCCCCGCGAGATGTGGCGTGGCGGGATTTGAACCCGCATCTTCCGTGTGGCTGCTCTGATATTCCGATTGAGCTACACGCCGAGGCAACCGACCCTAGTAGCCTGCCGCCTTGGCGAGCGTCAGGTCTTCGACCGGCGTGCTGGCACTCGTCGATACCGCCAGCCGCACCCCGCTTTCAGCATCCGCCTTGTTCCAGTAGCTCTCCGACGACTTGGCGATGATCTCGCCGTTCGTCGCGACCAGCTTCCACCGCCACTGGCCGGCAGTGTCCTGGTAGAGCGTGTACTGGGACGGTGACGTCGTTCCCTTCACGAGATTGACGCAGTGTTCGGCGTTGTGCTTCGCCGTGTAGGACTCACCGTTGGCAATGATGTAGCCGTTGGCGGCCTTGAGATGCCAGGTGTACTGGCGCCTCGTGTCTAAGAAAATCACGAACTTCATGGCTGTTCTTCTCCTAAACGCCGCGGGGACAGCGCGGACGTTGAACTAGCACGGGACTGTTCTCCCTCGGAACGGTGGACACACCTCCGGCACGAAGGCAAAAACTCCTTCCTGTCCCGCTAGTTGTTAGGTGTTGATTTCGGAGGGCATTCGCGGAGAAGATTCGCTCCGGTCTCTCTTGCGCTCCTCGTTCAGCCACCTTGGTCTGGACGGGAGCCAGACCCCGGGGGGCGCGGGCCCTAATCCGCGCTTCCCGGCCTTCTTCCTGACGGCCTTCGCCCGAAAGGACCAGCCGATCCTTGATCCCTCTTTTCCCTTTGTCAAGGTGTAAACCACAAGATATTGCGCCTAAACCGCAACGTCAGCCCCCATATATGGGGCGTTCGTAGGCAAGCAGGTTCGACCGCCAAGCTTCTGGATTTTCGCCCCGGGATTGGGCGCTGTGCCACGCGTCGCGGCGGAGCCCGAGTGCCGCTGACAGCACGAAGTCACATCGCAAGTCGGTGGAGCGGCCCACTGAGTCAACGACCTGCTCAGTCGTCGTGGCGTTCACCATCGCTATCATGACGGTCGGCGGAGGGAAGCGAGAAGACGATCAGCGGCTGGCCTACACGCTGATGCTGAACGTTCTCGCCGATCAGGCGATTGACGTCACGTTGTTCAGGATTTCAGAGCACCCATTCGACGGACAGGTTCTGCGTACAACGTGGGAGGAGCTGGCGCGAGACGGATATGTGGTCCGTCCGCGAGAGCCAATACCGCATGACGGCGCGAGGATGGCTGGCGGCGCAGGAGATCTCGGGTGTGGCTGGGTCGCAGGCGTGCCTTGAGATCCGTTGCCCCACTGTTGCCCCGACGGGGGGCGATTCAGAGGAACTCGCGTGGACAGCAGGGGGACTCGTTACGGGGTCGGATGCGAGTATTTGGGCCTGGAATCGCCAGAAGTCCGGTCCCATCAGTGGGTTACAGAACAGCCGTGAGAGGGTTCGAATCCCTGCCTCACCGCCACTCGGCCCGTCTGGACTAGATTGGTCCGCTCTCAATACTCCGCGAACGCGTCGTCTTCGTAGCAGTACACCCAGCGTTCGCCCGGCTCAGCCGAGGACGCGACCGGATGGTGCTCGGCGCGCGCATGCTTGCTCGCGTGGCGGTTGGGCGACGAGTCACAGCACAGGGTGATACCGCAGGTCTGGCAGGTGCGCAGATGCACCCAGGCGCTGCCAATCTTCACGCAGGCCTCGCACTCCCGGCGTCTCGCCGTCTTCAATTCCGTTAACGCCTCGATGTGCGCGCAGGTGTCTGCCATAATCGCCCGCTAAGTATGGCAGACGACTGGCTCCCGCTTCCCTATCCCGAATGGAAGGACACGTACGCGACGCTGCACATGTGGCTGCAGGTTGCCGGCAAGGTGGCCGTCGCCACGGCGCCACCGCTGAATCATTGCTGGGGCAGCGCCATGCGCGTGACGTCACGCGGCGTGTCGACGGGCGTCCTGACCCACGGCACGCGAACCTTTCAGATTTCCTTCGACTTCATCGACCATCGCGCACGTATCGAAACTTCTGACGGCGAATCGCGCACGCTGCTGCTGGTGCCTCGATCGGTGGCCGACTTCTATCAGGAAGCGATGGCGATGCTGAAGGACCTTCAGCTGCCGGTCAAAATCTGGTCGATGCCGGTCGAGATTCCCGCACCTGTTCGCTTCGAGCTCGACACCGCGCATGCCTCATACGATCCTGACGCGGCGCACCGGTTCTGGCGCATCCTGCTGCAGGTTGAACGCGTGCTGACCGCAGCGCGCTGTTCGTTTGTTGGCAAGACCAGCCCCGCCAACTTCTTCTGGGGCAGCTGCGATCTGGCACTGACGCGCTTCTCGGGCAGACCCGCACCTCCGCGTGACGGTCCCGCTTTCATGCGGGAAGCCTACTCGCACGAGGTGATCAGCCACGGGTTCTGGCCAGGGAACGACGCGATGCCCGAGCCGATCTTCTATGCCTACGCAGTGCCCGAGCCCGCCGGGCTGAAAGAGGCGCGTGTCGACCCGTTGGCGGCAGTCTACAACCGCGAGATGGGCGAGTTCATCCTGCCGTACGAAGCGGTTCGCACGGCTGCGTCACCGGTGGACGTGCTGACGGCGTTCATTCGATCCACCTACGAGCGGGCGGCGACGTTGGCTGGGTGGGATCGCGCCGCGCTCGAACGATAGGCGCTGGTCTACGACCGGGCGGGAACGGCGGCGCGGTACACCTGACCGTTGCCGCTCAGCGTGTACGACTGCAGGCCGCCACGAACAAAGGCGGCGGCGCCAGATTGCAGGTCGGTCATACCGTCAGCGTCGGCAATCGTCACCGCTCCGCGAGTGCACAACAGAATCTCGGGCCCCTGAACGACTCTCGACAGTCGATCGTCAAGCACGGTAATGCGCGAGAGGCGGAACTCACGCGCCGGGGTGAGCCACGCCTCTTCGTTGTCGTCGAGCCGCGTAGGTCTCAGCGGTTCGATCGGCCCGTCCGCGAACTCGAGCACCTTCAGGAGCTCGTCGAGGTCGACGTATTTGGGTGTGAGTCCGCCTCGCAACACGTTGTCCGAGCTCGCCATGATCTCAACTCCTGCTCCGTCGAGATACATGTGGAGATTGCCAGCGCCAAGGTAGATCGCCTCGCCGGGTTCGAGATGCACGAGATTCAGCAGCAGCGCCGTGACCACCCCCGGATCGCCCGGATATAAGCGCTCGAGGCGAACCGCCCAGCGGCATTCGTCGATAAACGGACCGTCATGCGCCGAACAGGACGCAACGACCGCTTCGACCATTTCGGTGCGCGCCGGTTCAGGTTTGGTCATGATCGCGTGAAGCGTCGCTGCGAGTCCCGCGGCCGGATCTGACCAGCGCAGCGGCGCCAGCGTCGCGTCAAGCTCACTCACGTCGAGCATGTCGAACAGCGTCAGCGTGTCCGAGATACGTCGAAATCCGCACAGGGCGTTGAACGGTGTAAGCGCACAGATCAACTCGGGCTTGTGACTCGAGTCCTTGTAGTTGCGATGCGGTGCGTCTACGGGAATGCCGAGCCGCTCCTCGCGCGCAAAACCCTCTTGCGCTTGCTCGGCTGTCGGATGCGCTTGCAGCGACAGCGGCTCGCCGGCCGCCAGTACCTTCAACAGGAATGGCAGGCGAGTGCCGTACTCAGCAGCGACGGCGGCGCCAAGCTCTCGGTTGGGTTCTGCACCAATGACATTGGGCAGCGTCGTCGCAATGCCGCGCCGTACGAGCTTGGACGGGCCGCGCGGATGCGCGCCCATCCAGAGTTCCGCCTCCGGCCCTTCCGAGGGAACGCGTCGGCCCTGCAGCTCGGCGATCACCGATCGTGATCCCCAGGCGTAGGGCATCACGGCGCATTCGAGGCGATCGGACATCAGCGAAACCGCCGCTACGTCCCCGGCACTGCCAGGGGGACGTGCACGGGATACGCCTTTTCGCCTGCAAGCACTTTCACTGGCAGACGATTCTCCGGAAGCGGGATCGGACACGTGGTGTAGGGATTGAACGAACACGGCGGGTTGTACGCCTGGTTGAAATCCAACACCGTCGTGCCATCGTCGCGCAGGTCCGCATACAGGAATCGTGCGGCATCGTAAGTTTCATTGCCGCTCGACTCGTCCTTGAAAACGAAATAGAACCGCTTTGGCCTGGTCGTGAAGGGGCGCAGCCGCAGCGTCCGGCCGTTCAGCGTGAACTCGACGACTCCCTCGGTCGTGTAGTCGTCGAGATCGCCGAAGGTATTGACGACGCGCGCGGTGCGCGGCATCGAGTCAGGAATGAAGCGACCAACCACGCGGTATTCCGGTTGAATGTCGAACCAGCGAAAACCCTGAAACTCCTTCGCGAGCTTCCCGTTCGGATCCCATACGCGCACCGTCTTGCGCGGACCGCTGCGATGAATGACGACTTTCACGTCGCCCACTTCCAGTTCATCGACTTCCTTTGCACCGTCGTCCCGCAGCGTCACTGGCTCAGTGACAACCTGCCCATTCATCTGGACGTTGACGTTCTTCGCAGGCTCGAAGCGAACGGCTTCGCCCTCGAGAACAAACTGCCCCAGTACTGCCGGGACGGCCTCGGGCAACACGATGGCGTTGGTTGCAGCCGAGCCCGCGGTCTGTGCCCCTTCCTTCAAGAAGTGGAGTCCGGCGATCGTCGACCACTCGCGGCGGTAGTCGTTCTCATGTTTGGCGCGCCAGGCCTCGGTCTCACGTCGCGCGTCGTCAAAGGACTCTCCGCGTGTGCAGGCAATGTTCAGCATGGTGACGGCCGCCACGATGATGCCGAGGACGAGCCGCCCGGCCGCGTCAAGCGTGAAGAACATGATGGAAGTGTATGCTCAGAACGAGGCTGGAGGGCAACGATGGCGCGGCTGGTTGGCATTTCGGGAAGCTTGCGAAAAGGTTCGTTCAACACGGCGCTGCTGCGCGCCGCGACGGGACTCGTTCCCGATGGCTCATCGCTCGAGGTGCGAACGCTTCACGGGGTGCCGTTATATAACGGAGACGACGAGGCCAGCACAGGAATCCCCGCTCCTGTTCAGGCACTGAAAGAAGCGATTGCTGCCGCGGACGGTGTGCTGCTCGTGACGCCGGAGTACAACAACAGCATCCCTGGCGTGTTCAAGAACGGGGTCGATTGGATCTCGCGTCCGCCGGCGGATCTGAAGCGTATCTTTGCCGGGCGTCCGTTCGGGGTCATCGGCGCCTCGCCGGGCGGGTTTGGCACCATCCTCTCGCAGGCCGCATGGCTCCCGGTATTGCGGCATGTCGGTGCCAACCTCTGGACCGGTGGACGTCTGCAGGTGGCGAAGGCAAACACCGTATTCGATCAGGAAGGCACGTTGACCGACGATCAGATCAAAGAACAGCTTCGGGCGTATATCGCCGGCTTCGTCGCATTCGTCGACCGGCCCTGAGGAAGGATCAGTGGGTCCTCGCGTCCGATTCGCACCATCACCAACCGGATACCTTCACGTTGGGGGAGCACGTACAGCGCTCTTCAACTGGCTGTACGCCCGCCGCCATGGCGGCGTCTTCATCCTGCGGATTGAGGACACCGATCCAGAACGGTCCTCTGACGAGATGGTCACGGGCATTCTGGACGGACTGCGATGGCTCGGACTGACATGGGATGAGGGCCCGCATGCTGGCGGGGACTACGGCCCGTACTTCCAGTCGATGCGTTTTGAGCGGCACCGGCACGCTGCGGGCGCTCTCGTGGAAAGTGGACATGCATACCGCTGCTATTGCTCGACGGAGCGGCTGCAGCAGGAACGACAGAAAGCGGAGGCTCGTGGCGAGGCGTGGATGTACGACCGTCTGTGCCTGTCGCTCTCGCCAGCCCGTAAGGCCGAACTTGACGCAGCCCACACGCCGTTCGCGATCCGTTTCAAGGTGCCAGAGGGCCAGACCTCATTCGACGATGCCGTGCATGGCCGCATTGAATTCGATGGCGCACACATCGAAGACTTCGTGATCGTCCGGTCCGACGGACATCCGATCTATCACCTGTCGGTCGTCGTGGACGATGTCGACATGAAAATTACCGACGTGATTCGCGGCGACGATCACATCTCGAACACGCCCAAGCACGTCCTGCTGTTCAAGGCGCTGGGTGCACCTGTTCCTCGGTTCGCTCACGTGCCGCTCATTCTGGGCGCTGACAAAAAACGTCTGAGCAAGCGGCACGGCGCAACGTCGGTGCTCGAGTACGAGCGCGAAGGCTATCTCCCTGAGGCGATGGTCAACTTCCTCGCCTTGCTTGGCTGGTCACCCGGCGACGACCGCGAGCTCATGAGTATCAGTGAGTTGACCGCGGCGTTTTCGCTCGAAGGGATTAGCTCCAGCCACGCCGTGTTCGATACGGCCAAGCTGGAATGGATGAATGGTCAGTACATCGCGACGCTCACCGACGAGGCACTCGCAACAGTGGTCACGCCGCTGCTCGCAAACGTCAGCCTGTGGCCGACCGACGATGACCGGAATGACGGGAGATGGCTGGCTCGCCTGCTGGCGCTGCTTCGACCGCGGGCGAAGCGCACCCACGACTTCGTCGATCAGGCGCGCCCGTTCCTTGTCGACGCGGTCGAATTCGACAGCGACGCGGTCGCGAAGCACCTCGGGGGGGCAACAGCGGCGCATTATCTGAACGCTGTGCGTGCGGCGCTCGCCGCAACGGAACCATTCGAGGAAGGTCCGATTGAAACAGCGCTCAGAAGCACCGCTGAAAATTTTGGCGTCAAGGCCGGCGTGCTGATTCATCCGACCCGCGTCGCGCTGATCGGCAAAACGACAAGTCCTGGCCTGTTCGAAAGCATTGCCCTGCTCGGAAAGCCCAGAACGCTGGCGCGCCTCGATCGCGCGGCAGCAATGGCCGCAGCCGCAGCGACGGCCTAATTCACGGCGGCAACGTTTTCGAGCGCCTGCGCTTCGGACTCCGAGATCGCGACCACCTTCAGCAGGCGAGCCATCGACAGCAGATCGACAAGCTTTTTTGACGGATTGAGCAGCGTGACCTTGCCGCCAAGGTTGCGCACCGACAGAAACGCGCCGACGAGAGCGCCAAGACCAGCGCTGTCCACATAGGAGACCTCCGCCACGTTCAGGACCAGGTGGCGGTTGCCCTCCTGCAGCAGCGTGCCCACACGATCTTTGAGCAGGCGATCTCCATCTTCGAGCACCAGTCTTCCGCTCAGATCAAGCACCGTGACCGAACCAACCGCTCGCTCCTGAATCGTCATCTCACCTCCCGCCGCCGTGCCGCAGCGCGTGCGAACGTTACAACAGCTGTGCCGCTCAGAATCGCCCGCATTTTGTGAGGTTGGCCGGCAGTACTGGCGATGATTGTCTGATCACACAACTCGATCGACAAATATGTCTCGTCGAAGGCGTCGCGGCGTAAGAGCCGCGCGGTTTTGCGCGCAGAATCGGCCGCGCGCGCGACGGCTGCGGGAACGCCGCTTGCTCTGAGGTACTGGTTCCAATCAGATTCCACCCGCGTCAGGAGCGCCATGCCCGAGAGTCCGGCCCAGATCCACGAAATGCAGAGCCTCGTCGAGTCGATGCACGCGAAGTACAAGATGTTGGACGAAGGTGAGGTCGCAACCTACATTCCCGAATTGAGCAAAGCAAATCCAGACGATTTTGGAGTTTGTCTGGTGACGGCCGATGGACGCGTGTTCGAGTCGGGCGACTGCGACCGCCCGTTCACCATCCAATCGATCTCCAAGCCCTTCACTTTCGGTATGGTCATCGACGAACTGGGCCACGACAAGGTGTTCCAGCACGTGGACGTCGAGCCGAGCGGCGATGCGTTCAACGCCATCGAACTTCAGAGAGGCAGCAACCGGCCTCACAACCCGATGGTCAACGCCGGCGCCATCGCGGTGACCGCGCTGCTGCACGCCGAGCACGGAGACCGGGCACTCGCCCACATGCTCGAGCGGTTCAGCACCATCGCCGGGAGGGATTTGACGATCGATCAGGCGGTTTATGAGTCGGAACGTCGCACCGGTCACCGCAATCGCGCGATCGCGCATCTACTGCTCAACTTCGGCATCGTCTACGAAGAAGCCGAGGCCGCGCTCGACCTCTATTTCAAGCAGTGCTCGATACTGGTGACCTGCCGCGACCTGGCGATGATGGCTGCCACGTTGGCTAACATGGGCTGCCACCCGCTCACCGGCAAGACCGGCCTCGGCGTGAACTGCGTCAAGGACGTGTTATCCGTGATGTTCACGTGCGGAATGTACGACTACTCCGGTCAATGGGCCTATCGCGTCGGCGTTCCGGCCAAGAGCGGCGTCGCGGGAGGTGTCGTCGCCGTGGTGAACAGGCAGCTGGGAATCGGGACGTATTCGCCGCGTCTGGACCGGTTTGGCAACAGCCGGCGAGGCATTGAGGTCTGCTCAGACCTCGCCCAGCGCCTGGGCCTCCATGTGTTCGACTGCCTGAACATCGGGTCCGGCTACCTCGATACAGTTCTCTGACGCGACCGTGACCGTTACTTGGCTCGCCCTTTCGGGCCGGTGGCGAGCAGCGGGATGCTTTCGATCCAGACCTTTCTTTCGCCATTCACAACGGCGGCGGTCACGGCGTAGAGGGTTTTACGCTGCGCTCCACTGATGGTCACACTCACCAGGTTGCGTGAGGCCGGAATATTGCCAAGGTGCTTGCCATCCTTGTCGAACACCTGCACACCGTTGGCGGCGGTGATGTAAAACCGGCCATCGGCATCAAAGCAGCTGCCGTCACCGCCAGCGCCCTGTCCCTCGGCGAGACCCGTCCTGTCGAGATCGACAAACTTCCGCTGGTTACCGAGTTGACCGTCCGCGCCCACATCGAAGATCGCGAGCGTTCCGGCGTTGGTCACGATGACGTGCTTCTCATCCGGCGTCAGGATGATCCCGTTGGTGCCGAGACGCGGGGTCCCGTTCTTTGCGTCCTGCTTCGTGACGTTGCCATCCGGAGCGGCGTAATAGACTCCGGCCATGGACACGTAAACGCCGCCGTTGCTCGCGGCTGCGGCATCGTTGAGCACGCCGCCGATGCAGTCCAGGTGGTCGCCATTCGGATCCTTGTTCGCGATGACTTTCTTCTGCGGCGCCAGCTCATCGATCGACGCATAGTCCCGCGCCGTTCCCGAGAGGCCTGTATAGCCACGATTCAGCACGAAGAGCGTGCCTTTTGAGTTCATGGCCAGAGAGCCCGAGACGTTCAGGCCCATGTAAGGGAAAGTCACCTGGCCCTTCGTATCGATCTTTCCGACCTGGTTGTTGTCGTTCTGCGCGAACAGCACGCCGCCATCACTGGTAGCAACGAGTCCATCGGCATTGTTGCCGTCTCCACGCCATACCTCGGTCCACCTGGCTCCGGCGGCGATCACGCCCGGGATTGCAGAAACCGTGTACTCTCTGGCATCGAACGTCGCCGGTGCGGCAGGTGCTGCCCCCGCTGCACGACCACCGCCTGCTGCGGCGCCTCTTCCTTCGGGTGCGACTCTGCAGTCCTTCAGATAGTCGGCGGGTCTCCCCTGAGCGCCGGCCCCGAATCCCCGCGCCTGACCAGCAAGAGCCGCCGTATGTGTCCATGCGAATGCGGCGCTGCAAACAAGAATGGCGAACGTTCTGAATGGCGTCATAAATCCTCCAACTCCCAGCTCCGGAAATTCTGCACCAAAGTGCTGGTCGAGAAGAGTCTGATGATCGGAAAGAGCTTGCGTGGAGCGAAGGCTGGCTGGGAGGTAGGGATTCGAACCCCAATAACTGCGTCCAGAGCGCAGTGTCCTACCGTTGAACGACCTCCCAAGAGGGTTCTGGCCCGCACATTTCGCGAGCCCGAAACCCCAATTCTATCGGGAAGCCTCCGAGCGAAGCAACCGAGCGTCGCCCGTTCGTGGGGAATCTTTGCCAATTCGGCCCGGCGCAGCATCCTATACGCGAATGTCGTTCGTCTTCTCCCGACACCTGTTCCTTCGGCTGCTCGGCGGGATCTACCTCATTGGCTTCGTGTCTCTCGGCGTGCAGATCACGGGATTGATCGGCGCACACGGCATCCTTCCCGTTGCCCCGTACCTGACCGACCTCAAGGCATTCTTCGGCGCTGACGCCTACCGGCTCGTACCGACGCTGCTGTGGTTTCGCAGCACCGACGCCGCGCTGCTATTCCTATGCTGGGGCGGCGCCGCCGCATCCCTTGCGCTCATCGCGGGCGTCCAGCCGGTCATCACCTGCGCGGTGTTGTGGATGTTCTATCTCTCGCTCACCGCCGCCGGCCAGGTCTTCCTGCAGTTCCAGTGGGACGCCCTGCTGCTCGAGACCGGCCTTCTCGCAATTCTCTACGCACCACTCTGCGCTCCCCCGTCGGAACCAAATTGGATCGTGCGCGTGGTGCTGTGGAGTCTGGTGTTCAAGCTGACGTTCCTGTCGGGCATCACCAAGTTGTTGAGCGGCGATCCTGCGTGGGCGGGTTGGACGGCGATGACCTATCACTACTGGACCCAACCGCTGCCGACCTGGACCAGTTGGTATGCGCAACAGCTGCCTGCGATGGTCCATTACTGGTCGGTGCCGCTGATGCTCACCATCGAGCTGGTCGCGCCGTTCACCATCGTATTGCCCAGCCGTTTCAGGGCTGCACGCCTCGTTGGCTGTCTTCTGATGATCCTGTTGCAGGCGATCATCGGGCTCACAGGCAACTACGGGTTTTTCAATCTCCTGTCGATCGTTCTGTATCTCACGCTTCTCGACGATGGTCATTTTCGGCGCGGCGCGGCATTCTCCACCCGTGCGACGGCGCCTGATGCCCCGACACCGCGAGAGCCGCGAGCCTGGCAGGTGGCCGTCAGCACAGCGGCCGTCGCAATCGCGTGTCTGAGCGCGATCGCATTCATCCGGGAAATCCAGGCGACCGCCGGGACGTCCGTGCAGATCGCGCGCGCGTGGCCAGGCCGGATACTCGAATGGGTATCGCCGCTGGAGTCTGTGAACGGCTACGGACTCTTTCGCGTCATGACGACCTCGCGACCCGAACTCGTGATCGAAGTGAGTGAGGACGGTGAGCACTTCGTCGAGTACCCGTTCCGCTGGAAGCCGGGCGATGTGAACCGTCGCCCGCAGTTCATCGAGCCTCACATGCCGCGCCTCGATTGGCAGATGTGGTTCGCCGCGCTCGACCCGCGGAGCGCGGAGCAGTGGCTGGTGCCGCTCACACGAAGGATTGCCGATGGAGAGCCCACCGTTGCGCGACTGCTTGGACCCGATCCGTTACGTTCGCGGCCTGTGGCCGTGCGAATCGCGCATTACAGTTATCGTTTGACTACCCCGGCGGAGCGAGCGCACACCGGCGCATGGTGGGTCCGCACGTTGAATGGCTATTTGAACTGACGGTCGCGCCAATTCCACCTGACCTTCGCGCGCTGCCCGACACCAGCGTCGACACCCGGGCACAGCCTCGCGCACGCCAGAGGCACAACCGTTGCTGAGCCCAACCCCATGGCGGTCGCCGAAAAGCTCAGTCGGTATCGGGACTTTGCGCGATTTCTGGCGAAGTACGGACGCGCGGAGTTCGTCACCAGCTCGGCAGATGCACCAGCGGATTCGCAGCCCGGCGACGCCGCCAACGCGGAGGAGTTCACCCGCGATATTGAGGCGCTCGGCCCGACGTTCATCAAGCTCGGGCAGCTGCTGTCGACGCGCGCAGACCTGTTACCGCCGGCCTACGTCGAAGCACTCACCCGTCTGCAGGACGCGGTCGAACCGTTCCCGTTCTCGGACGTTGTCACCATCGTCGAGAGCGAGTTGGGCGTCAGAATATCGAAGGCGTTTGCGGAGTTCGAGGAGACGCCCATTGCCGCCGCCTCACTCGGACAGGTCCACCGCGCCCGGCTGCGCAGCGGACGGCAAGTAGCGGTCAAAGTCCAGCGTCCCCAGGTGCGCGAACGGGTGCTTCAGGATCTCGACGCGCTCGACGACGTCGCCCGGCTTCTCGACAAGTTCAGCGTCGTCACTCGAAGCGTCGACTTGCCTCGGGTGCTCGAAGAATTCCGCCACACAATGCTGCGCGAGCTCGATTACCAGCAGGAAGCGCGCAACATGGTAGCGCTTGCGCATGACTTGCGCGATTACGAGCGCATCGTCGTGCCGCTGCCGGTCGACGACTACACCACGGCGCGCGTGCTGACCATGGACTATGTCGACGGCACGAAGATCACGAAGGTCAGCGCGCTCGACTGGACCGAAATTGACGGTGGTGTCCTCGCCGACGACCTGTTCCGGGCCTACCTGCACCAGATCCTCGTCGATGGTCTGTTTCACGCCGACCCTCATCCGGGCAACGTGCTCCTGACGGTCGATAGAAGGCTTGCGCTCATCGACCTCGGTATGGTGGGACGTCTGTCACCGTCGATTCAGGAAGACCTGTTCCGGTTGATGCTCGCGATTGCAGACGCGCGCGGTGATGAAGCCGCAAACGTGGTGCTCGCGATTGGCGAAAAGCTGGACGGGTTCGAGGAGGTCCGGATGCGCCAGATGGTGGCCCAGCTGGTGGGGCGGTACGGCGAAGCCAGAGCTGGCCAGCTGAATGTGGGCCGGGTCATGCTGGATGTGGCGCGAAGCGGGAGTCAGTTCGGACTGCGTATGCCGTCCGAGTTGCCGCTGCTCGGTAAAACGCTGCTCAATCTGCACGAGATCGGGCGTGTGCTTGATCCGGACTTCGACGTGCAGGGTTCGATGCGACGCCACGCCACGAATCTGATGCGTCGCAAGATGCTCAAGAGCCTTACGCCCACGCACGTGCTCTCTTCGGCACTCGAAGTGAGAAACTTTGCCGAGCGCCTGCCCGAACGCTTCAACAGAATTCTCGATTCGCTCGCGGCAAACGATCTGCGATTGAAGGTGGAAGTGATCGATCACGGATCGATCATTGACGGGCTGCAAAAAGTCGCCAACCGGATTGCGCTGGGCGTGGTGCTGGCGTCGCTCATTCTCGGTGCGGCGATGATGATGCGGGTCGAGACGCGATTCACGATCCTTGGTTACCCGGGGCTGGCGATGCTGTTGTTCCTGGCCGCGGCCGCGGGGGGACTTTGGATGGCCTGGACCATTCTCGCGGGGGATGTCCGGAACACGCGTTCCCGACGCACTGGCTGACGCCCGACCGCGCTAGAGCTCAGCTGCGCGCCTGTTTCGCCGTAGCCGGGCATTCTCTACTCCGCGCACAGGTTCTCTCATCGTCAAAGCCGCCGCGCTGCAAAGTCGCTGAGATGTCGGCCTCCGGCACAACCGTTGCTCGGCAGAGTCGCATGGCTACGACACAGTGGTTCAGCTTCCTCCGCCCGCTGCTCGTGACGTCATTGGCGGTCTGTACGTCGTTCTGCGCGGGACGAACGTCAATTAAAACAACGGCGGACGATCCCAATGCCGATATCACCCAGCTGTGGGTCGAGCCGGGCGATCTCGGCTCGCGCGACCTGTTCAACGGTCCTGGCGGCGCGGCATTGGCGCCTCGACCGGACGCGCCTTTCGAATTCATCGCCGCCGACACCACCGGTTATTCGCCCGGCTTCGACGTCCGCGATCGAGACGGGGTCAAGTGGAGCGTGAAGCTCGGGAAGGAAGCGCAACCCGAAATCGCAACATCGCGCATCCTCTGGGCGATTGGCTTCCACCAACCGCCGATGTACTTGCTCGAGTCATGGGAGATGACAGGTCAGCAGAGCGGTCATCAGACCCTGGCGCGGTTCCGTCGTGATGCGCCCGGCAACAAGGTCGTGGCGGATTGGTCCTGGTACGAGAATCCCTTCGCGCATACGCGCGAATTCAAGGGTCTCGCGGTAGCCAATCTGATGCTGAACAACTGGGACTGGAAGACCTCGAATAACAAGATTTACGACGAGGTCAACGGCGACGGATCGGGCTATCGGTTCTATGTTGTTCGCGACCTTGGTGCGTCGCTGGGCAAGACGTCGTTCCCGGCATTCCTTCGCTGGACGCCGGCACGCGGCTTCGGCCAGGGCTCGCGCAACGATGTCGACGATTTCGAGGCACAGGGCTTCATCAAACGCGTCGAGGGTACGCGGGTCCGCTTCGACTACAACGGTATTCATCAGCGCCTCGTCGACACGCTGACCGTTGACGACGTGCTGTGGACCTGCCAGCTGATGGCGCGCCTGTCGGACGAACAGTGGCATGACGCGTTCCGTGCGGCTGGGTACGCCACACCCGAGCAGGATCGCTTTGTGGCGAAACTGAAGTCGAAGATTCGCGAAGGACTAGCGATCGGGCCGTCGTGATGTGGAGCGCTTCTGCCTTACGGCGGCCTTTTTCGCCCTGGGCTTCGACGTCTTCTGGGCCTTCTTCCTCGGTCTTGTTGCCGTCGCCTTCGTCGCACCCAGGGCCGGTGACACGTCGTACGCTTCGCGCAGCCAATCGGTGATCGGCGACTCGACTTCATCGCGGTGGCGAATGTGGATGAGATGCGCCGTCTTCGTCTTCGAAGAGGCGATTGCGGTCTTCACCTGCGGCGCCTTCACCGTCCGACCCAGGAATATACAGACTTCGAGCACCTTCGGTCTCGGCCGCACGAAGAAGTAGCAGGACTTCCTCGAAAACATGATCGAGCGATGAGACGCGTAGATGCGTTGCTCGCCAAACTCGGCGGCGGTCTCACGCAGGCGCTCCCATGCATCGCGCAGATCCTCGGACAGATCCCTCGTCAGAGCAGATTCGGTGGTTGTCCAGCAGTCGTGAGCAACGCCTTCCTCGATCCACTGCTTGCAGTGGTAACACTCGTGCGCTTTCATCGTGAAAAAGGCCAGTCTAGCATCCGCTTGCGATACACTTCGCAGCGATGGCACGCACGCTTCTGATCGCTGTGACGGCGGCCGCGGCTCTCTCCTTCGGCACAGCCGCGCAGGCGCAGGTCGTGCCTGACGTACTGCCACTGCTTCCGGTGACCGATGGCGTGTTGTTTCCAAACGTTTCCAACGAAATTCAGATCCTTGCGCCGGAGCACAAGGTCCTGGTCGAGGATGCCGTCAAAGGCAACAGCTTGATCGGGCTTGTCACTCTGCGTCCCGATTCACCTGCCGCGGCGCAGGGCCGGAACGAGATCTTTCCGATCGGCGTGGTCTGCGTCATTGATCGTGTGGAGCGGCCGTCCGACGGACGGCTCTATATCGTCGTGCGTGCGGTGATGCGGTTCCGTGTCATGAGCGAGGATCGCACCCGCGCGTACCGCATGGGACATCTCGATCTGCTGCCGGAGATGGTCGCAATCGACGAACAGGCGGACCTTCATCAGTTGCGAGAACGCATCGACGAACTGGCCAAAGCGGTTGACCCCATCATGCTGTCCGAGCAGTCCGACATGGATCGGATCAACACGCTGGCGTTCTTCATGGATCTCGATCTGTACGAGCGGCAGTCATTGCTGGACCGCGACGGCATCTTCGAGCGGGCACGCGGCATGATCGACCTGCTGACGATGAAACTTGCGGCGAAGAAGTAGTCACTGACCTATGCGTCGATACGCTCGCTTGATGATTGCCGCGCTGAGCATGCTGGTCGTGGCCTGCACGGCGGAGGCGCCGGCGGAGCAGCCCGAAGCGAATGCACCTGCCGACATCCAGTCAATCGAGACGTTGCGAACGGCATTCGCGAGCGCATACACCACCGGTAACGCGGAAGCCGTAGGACGGCTGTACACCGACGATGCGATTTCGCAGACGAACATGCAGCCGTCTGTAACTGGACGCGCGGCCATCGTTGAACAGCTGAAAGGGACCTTCTCCCAGTTCAACGTGAACGTCGACCTCACCGCCGACGAGACGCATACATTGGGCGACGCGGGGTGGGAGCGCGGTCACTACACGATGAGAATGGCGCCAAAAACCGGTGGCGGTCCGATGTTGATCGAAGGCCGCTACATGATCGTGCTGGCGAAAACGGCGGACGGCTGGCGGGTGACGCGCGATATGGACAACCTGACCGCGCCGCCACCCGCTCCTGCCGCTACTTCTGGCCGATAAACTTTCGGAACTCCGCGATCGGCACGGCGCCGCGGCCGTGGATTGGCGCGATGGTCGCCACGTTCAACTTCAATCGCGCAATTTCCTCACCAAGCTTGACGGCATTCGGCGGCGCCGGCGACGGGATTGGCGCGTCCGGCGGACCAGGGCTGTACGCATCGGCCTCAACGAGAATGCGCGGGCCTGGCAGGTAGATCAGCGTGTATTCGTTGGTGTGCGTATCGCCGTTGGTGGCATACACCTCGATCTTCTGCTTGCCGTCGGTCAGCTCGAACGTGTCTGAGACTGCCTGAAACATCGGCGTCTTCTGTGCCTTCGACTGGGAGTCCGGGGCGACGGTCGCGGGCGCAACCAGCGTCTTCTCGAAATAGGGCACATTCGACGCGTGGGTCACGATCGTCGCACCCTCGGCGGCGTACGTGCGCAGCCCACCCGTGTGGTCGAAGTGGTGATGGGTGGTCAGCAGATAGCGCACCGGCTTGTTCGGAACCAGCTTGTGAGCTTCCGCAAGCACGGCAAGCGACCGTTCCTCTGTCAGCGGTGCCTCGATGATCGCCATGTAATCGTTGAACTCGACGACCAAGCTATGGTGCGAGCCCCCGGTGAGATGCCACACGCCAGGCGCGAGCTTCGTGCTGGTCACCATCACCGGCGGGATCGTCGCCGACGCGACGTTCTCCGGCACCGGCAATTCCAGCCCCGGGTTTGCCGCGATCTCGGAGATGTTCAGCTCCCAGGCCGGAAAGCCTCCCTGCTGCACGGCAATCTTGCCGGGAAACTTCACGCCGTTTGAGTCTTTGTAATCGCTGTAGGTCGCCACGACGGGCATATCGCCCATTACCGGATTCGCCATCGTCGTCGACACCTGCGTCACGAGGTTGTTCGCATCGATGGTGCCGTCGACCTTGTACTTGCCAAGCGCGGTGAACGAGATGACGCTGGTCGTCGCGCCTTCAGCGGCCGAGGCAAGCGTCGCATTGCCGGCGGCCTGCGCCGCCTTGACGAACCCGTGCGGCGTTAGCCAGATCTGCAACTGGCGTTCTTCGGCGAGCGCTGGCTGCGGAACCGGCCCATTCATGCCAATGTTCCACGCCTTGTCGCCGACCACTTCCGCGTTCTGCTGCTGACCGCCGAACACCGGCTGCGCGAAGGTCATCTCCTCGCGCGATGCGCGTTTGTCGTAGTCGATCGTCCGCGCATAGGCCGTCAGGTCGCGGCGAGGCCACTCCTGACCAGCGGTCAGCGCCTGTCCGACGAACCCGTTCATGCCGGTTCCCGAATATCTGATGGACGAGGGATTGCCCATCGCCTGCTGCGCGGCCTGCAGCACGCTTGTCGCTGTTTTCGGTTGAGAACATGCGGCGGACACCACCGCGATGCCCACCACCAGCCATCGCCACTCTCTCATCGGCCTTTCCTCCACTCCTCGCGCGGTGCGCGGGTTGCGTGGGGCGAGCCATGCAGCTCGCCTGGCGAACCGCAGGGCTCGCCCACAGAAGCGCCAATTAGAGCACAGCGATGCGGGAGATGTCCGGCCTAGCCGGCGCGGCGCCACCGCGCCACGTCGTCCTCGGACGGGAAATCCTGCAGGTCATCGCCGACAGCATCAGGATCCACGTTGATGGTCGTGATCGTCGCCACGGCAGCGGATTTCGTCGCTGAGGATCTCACGGTCACTGCGGGTCTCTCCGGCGGGAACTCCGCGTCCACGCTGGCGATCGCGACGTTCGCGGGCGCGGTTGGTTTTGGTCGCGACCGCTCAGGAGCGCTTGCGATCTCAGGTCGTGTCTCTTCCGTGAAGATGGTCGTCGCCTGAGATGCGGGTTCCCGAGCCACGAGTGGTGTTGAGCGCGCCAGCATCGCGGCAATGATCAGCAAAAGGTTCAGGCCGGCAATCGCCAGGTCGGTGCGGCGGATCCGGTAGGCCGTCTCCCGCTGCTCCGAGATGATGGCACTCTGACCAACATTGAGCGCGGCTTCAATCTCCTCGAAGCGGCGATTCAGACGCGCTGATGTCGCCGCCGCCGCGGCCAGTTCGCGGCTCGCCTTCTCGTAGTCGCGATTCCGCTGATAGCGGATCGCCGCCAGACGACGCGTGGCGATTTCGTTCACGCCCATCGAAATGGCATTGAGCTTTGATTCGAACACCCCCGCGTCGGGTGTCGTGACCGACGCCAGTTCGCGACGGAGCACCTGCGTCTCGGTCACGAATGCGGCGACCGCCTGACCAACATCGGCCGTCTGCTGACTGAAGTCAGCGTTGTCGACGTCGGCATCCTCCAGAAGCTTGTGGGTGAGACCGCGCAACACCGTGACCTTCTTGTTTCGCGACGCCCACTGCTGCGACGTGGTGGTCACGTCCTGCGATATGAGCATGAGGCGCTGTTCGCGCATCAGAAGTAATGACACGCTCACGACGTCGATGACCGCGAGCAGCAGGACGATGCCAAACCAGGAGCGGCGGAGGGAGTCGGCAGAAGCTGATGACATATCCACGGCGTAATCGGCATGTCCCGTCGGAGCATGAACGTCACGGTCACCGTAACTGCACACCTCGACAAAATACGGTTGGGAGACATTTCTACAGGACGCCGTGGTAGCGTCGGACTCAATGCCGAGACAGAGCATGCCGGCGGCCGAGGTGGCAATCACCGAGGAGCTCGTCCGCGACTTGCTTCGCGATCAGCATCCGGATCTTGCCGAGTTGCCGATGACGCAAATTCTCGGTGGCTGGGACAACGCGCTATTCAGACTTGGCGACACCCTGGCTGTCCGCCTCCCAAGGCGTGCGATCGCCGCTCCGCACGTGGAGCATGAGCACCGCTGGCTGCCAATGCTTGCAGAGCGATTACCGCTGCCGATCCCGGCTCCCGTACGCCTCGGCCGGCCCGGCCGCAGCTATCCGTGGTCGTGGGCGATCACTCGGTGGATTGATGGCGAGCCCGCGTTCACCTCGACACCGTTGCGCGACGAGGGCGCTGCGCGAACGCTCGGTGCGTTCCTGCGAGCGCTGCATCGGCCGGCCGCGGGGAACGCGCCCATCAGCCCCGTGCGGGGCGTCCCGCTCACAGCACGGTCGCTCCGCGTCGAGCAGCATCTGCGTGAGAACGGCGAGCTCGTCGACGCCGGTCGAATCTGGCGCTGCTGGACCCACATCGTCGCAGCACGCCCGTGGCCGCATGCGCCTGTCTGGGTTCACGGTGATCTTCATCCCGGCAACGTCATCGTTGCTGGAGGGCGGGTGGCAGGAGTGATTGACTTTGGCGATCTGACGGCGGGCGATCCCGCGACGGATCTCGCCGCGGCGTGGATGATCTTCGCGCCGGAGGTTCGCGATACGTTCCGGCAGGCGGCCGCCGACGAAGAACAGCCCATCGACGATCAGACGTGGATCCGCGCGCGCGGATGGGCGCTCACGCTCAACCTCGCCTGGCTCGCCATGTCCGTCGACGACGAGGAGACCACGCGCCAATCGCTGGCAACGATCGGCGCGGTGCTCGCGGAATGTTGAGAGTATTGAGCTAGCTGGCGCGCTTGCGCGGCGCCGGATTCCAGAATGCGTTCACCTCGGCGTGCTTCGACAATCGCCGAATCCCGGGGCCGCGGCCTTCGTCGATGTCGTCGAACACCGGCGGCACGAGTGCCGGTCGACGCGATCCGAAGCTGATAAGGCTGGCTAGGCGCTCGAACAGGCTGCGTTTCGGCTGCTGAACGGTTCTGATTGGAGGCATGCCGGTCTTATCGTCGCTTACAGTTTTGTTCTTCAGGCCTCAGCTCGCCTTCGAATACTCCGACCGACTCGGCTCGCGTCGCAGCGGGTGACTTGTAACGTGGCAAGAGTGGCCGGTGAGGTTCAGCTGGGCGTCCAAATATCCGGGATAGCGGGAGAGTGCACGAGCGAACGCCTGCATCGACTTGAGCCGCTCACCGATGCGCCCCAGTGCCACGCCGAGGTTGTTCGCTGATTCAGCAGTCGGTGCGAGCATCTCTGCGCGCCAGAGCTCCGCCGTGGCTTCTTCGTCGCGGTCGCCGAGTTCGAGCAGGATCGTTCCGCGGTGGAAGGCGCGCCGCCACCCCTCGGTGACCGGCCACGGTCCCATCGGCTCGAGAACGTCCGTCGCGTCGGCATCCGCCGGGCTGGCACGCTCCAGCCAGTCGAGCGCGGCCTGCCACTCGCCGCGGAACTGCGCGATCACGACAGCGGCCCATGCGGCTACACGCTCGTCGTAGCCGTTTTGCAGGTAGAGCGCACGAACCGTCTCGAGGTCGTGCTTCCGAAGGGAGGCGGCCAGCGCCGCGCGCTGGCGCGGCAGATTACGCGAGAGGCTGGTCGGATACGCGTACATCCGATAGCCAACGGTGCCGCCCCACCCGATCGTTGCTCCCTGCGCGATGGCCCGCAGGAGGATGTCGTAGCTTTCCGGGCCATTGAGCGCAGCATCGTATCCGCCGGCACGGCTGAAGGTGGCGGTGCGAAACGCAATCTGTGTGTCACCGGGCAGGAAGTTACGTTCGAAGAGCCGAACCGCACCGCCAGGTCGACGCAGGAATTCGGGAACCGTCAGCCGTCGCAGCCAGGCGCCGGTCGGACCATCGCACAGGTCGAGCGGCTCTACCGCAACGTCCGCGCCGCGCCGGAGCAGCGCAGACAACCTGGCCGCCCGGCCCGGTATCCACTCATCGTCCGCATCGAGCCACGCCGCGTACTCCGTGCCGATGCTATCGAGAGCCAGTTGGCGTGCGGCACCTACTCCGGCGGTGTTCGATGTCGCCAACACCTTGAGCCTGCGACCGGCGATCGAACGCGCGCGGTCGACCGTCGCGTCCGAGCTGCGGTCGTCAATCAGCAGGAGCGGACAGTCCCTCTCCTCAAGGCAGGACGCGACCGCTCGCTCGATCGTTGCTTCGGCGTTCCGCGCGACGATGACAATCGTCAGGCTCATGGCGTGTCGCCAGTCCAATCGGTCTAGGCGACTCGTTTGACTCGCGACCGACGCATGTCGTCGTAAATCCAGCGATATGTCTGCTCGAGCCCGCTGCGCAACGACACTCCCGGCGCCCAGTTGAGCACCGCCTTGATACGCGTGTTGTCACTGTTGCGGCCCCTGACGCCTTTGGGAGCGTCAAGCTTATAGCGCCGTGTCATCCTGACGCCGGCGATCTCTTCCGCGATGTCGACCAGCTGATTGATCGACACCATTTCATCGCTGCCGAGATTGATCGGTTCCTTGAGATCGCTGGCGAGGATCCGGTCCATGCCCTCGATGCAATCGTCGATATACATGAAACTGCGGGTCTGCTCGCCGTCGCCCCATATCTCGATTTCGTGCCGACCCGATTCGACCGCCTCGATTACCTTGCGGCAGATTGCGGCCGGCGCCTTCTCTCGACCACCGTCGTAAGTCCCCCACGGGCCGTACACGTTGTGGAAGCGCGCAACGCGCGTCTGGACACCGAAGTCCTCCGTGAAGTGGCGGCACATCCGCTCGCTGAACAGCTTCTCCCACCCGTAGCCGTCTTCCGGCATTGCCGGGTAAGCGTCCGCCTCTTTCAGTCCGGGATTCTCCGTGTCGAGTTGCTTGTCGTGGGCATAGACGCACGCCGACGATGCATAGAAGTACTGCCTGACGTCGAACTCGCGCGCGGCCTGCAGAAGGTGGGTGTTGATCAGGACGCTCAGCATGCAGAGCGCCTTGTTGTTCTCGATGAATCCCATGCCGCCCATGTCGGCGGCGAGATTGTAGACAACGTCGGCGCCACGAAGCGCCTCGCGGCACGATTCCTTGTCGCGCAGGTCGAGCACGCGCGACTCGACGTCGGCAAACCGCTGATACCAGTCCTGAAGCGGCTTGATGTCGACCGCGCGAACGTCGCAGTCTTCACGGCGTCGCAGGGCCGCTACCAGATGCCCTCCGATGAACCCACCGCCGCCGCACACCACCGCTCGTTGTCTCGCCATCTCGATGTCCTTTCCTCTCGTCTGCTGGTTCGTCTCGGATCGCATCACGCGGCCACGGCTTCCGACTGCGGAATGGTCATACCGGTGAGGTTGGCCAGCCGGGCGAAGAGCCGCTGGCGATAGTGCTCGACGTTGCCGTTGGTGACGGCAAACGCACGGCCGGCCGCACCGAGGGCCCGCCGTCTCTCCGTACTCTGCATCACGCGAAGGAGCTCTGTGGTGAAGTCGGCCGTATTCGCGATGGTCGCGCAGTCGCCGACGCCGTGCTCGACCATGAAGCGGCGAGCTTCGGTCTGCGCTCCTGCTGCCGCAATCACCGGGAGCCCTGCATTCATGAATTCGGTCAGACGCGACGGAATCGAGTAGCGCGCGTAGGCGTATTCGGGCTCGTCGGTGATGTTGAATGGAATGATCGCGAGATCCGCGTCGCACAAGTGCTCGTGGAGCACCCGATCGTTGAGGTAGCCGTAGTACTCGATGTCCGGCTCGACGCGCACACCGGCGCGCTCGACGTACAGCACCGATGTCGGATAGGCATACCAGCGGATAGGACCAACACCATGCCGGCGTCTCACTTCAGCCCACACGTCGCGCAACTTGTCGAGCACCCACGGCATGTGGGAGTTGCCGAGCATAACGGCAGTAAACGTCCGGTCGAGCTCGCGATGTGACTGCTTGAACGTCGGCGTAATCGGACAGGAGAACGTGTTCATCGGCACCACGCGGCGGCCAGTGACACGCGTCACTCTTTCGCCAAGGCCCGGGCCGATCGCCCAGAACTCGGCAACGCGCGGCGAGACATCCCTCAACAGTCCGTCGAACCTGTCATCCTCTTCAGTCAGCAGGTCGTGTACGTGATGAACGACGGGAATCGATGGATCGAGGACGTCGACGAGCTCGCGAAGGAACGTCAGCCCGGCCTCACCGAAGAAGTTGGAGTAAACGAGATCAACGCCGCCAAGCGCCGCCCGCGTTTCGGCGATGAGCTGCAACGCGTTCATTGGCGGCCGCTCTGTCCCGCTGACGGGTCCTGCGGCGGCGCATTCAGACAAGGAGGCCACCTTGTAGCTGTGCGGCAGGAACGGATCCCCTTTGAGGCGCAGATACCCGTGCATGAGAAGCTCGCGCGGATACCCAGCGAAATGACGCAACAGCACGGCACCGGTGCCGTGACTGGGTGCGATGCAGTCGTCAGTCAGTATCAGAATTCTTGGTAAGCCTGCGGCTGGCGGAGCCAACGGCTCACAGCGGTCGGCGCCTGGGTTGTATATTTCGATGCGGCTCGTCGCGAATCCGAGCCGGCGCAGCTGAACGACGATGTCCTTATGGGCCTGACTGGCGACCACAATCCGGTCGACATCGCAGGCCGGCAACGACTCGGGTGTGATCACCCGCAGGCCTTCGACCAGAGCGCCGTGACGGTCGGCGTTGTTGTCGGCAAAGGCCAGGACCTCGCGGCCTGCACTGCGCCGGAGATGGGCGAGCGCCCGGCGTCCGGCTTCTCCGGCGCCAAAGATGACGATCGATTCCGTTCGACCTACCACTTGAACGAGGCTCCTCACTGTGCGGCTGTCGCGTTGCCGTCACCCGACGGCCGGACCTCCGACACCGTTCGTCTGCCAACCCCTTGAAATAGCCCTCTGTCCGAGGACTGCCGGGCCAACAAGCGCAGTTGCGCGCTCAAGAGGGCAACGCGCATGCCACCAGCAGGGTCGGCTTCAGACGCGCGGCCGCCACGCCGGCGTGCCGCTCGCCAGGAACGCCGCTTCGTCCTTGTACCCGTCCGGTTCTTCGATCTTGAACGCGCCCGTGGTCTCGATCGGGGTCGCAGTGATCGCACTCGCAGGCCTTCGATCGAACAGATCGTGATCGAACTGCGGTTTGAGGAACTCGTGCGACATCCCCGGCGCACCACGGCCCAACATCGTCGACAGCCACGAATCGTCGGTCTCGCGCGCCAGCACGCCTGGACGATCTGCCTGGACCAGCCAGGTGTGACGCACGACCGGATAACCGTTGGTGCTCAGCTCGGCCTCGCCAAGAACACGCATCGACATGAATCGCAGCATGTAGCGGAAGCAGGCCGTGGACGGGATCCACAGCGTCGTGTACTCGCTGTAGAGATCGCCGCGGTTCAGCGTCATGTAGAGCCGCTCGTCGTCGGGCATCGCGGCGGTTTCAAAGAGGGCCATGCCTCCGTTGCGGAGCAGCGCACGAACGTTGGCAATCAGATCAAACGGCGAATACACGTGATAGGCGACACCCGAACAGAGAACGAAGTCGAACAGACCTTCCGCCTCGATCAGATCCGGCAGACGCTCGAGGATGACTCCGGATTGATATCTCACCGTCGAGCGGTAGGCGTCGATGAGCGCCGGCACGGTCGGGCGAGCGACGCCGTCGACGGCGAGGACCCGGCCGCCGCGGCGTTCCATCAAGAACGACATCTTGGCGTCCATTGCACCGATGTCGAGGCAGGTCATGCCCTCCAGGGCGACGTGCTTCAGCAGATACGCGACGGGAATCAGGTTGTCACCGTATCGACCCGGTGTGGCTTGGCCGTCGCCGAGATCCATGCGGTGGTACCACCAATGCGAGCGCAGGAGCTCATCGAGCGTTTTCGAAGCGGGCGCCGCTGCGGCGTCGAGGGTTGAGGTCTGTTTCATCGGGTCTGCTCTGCAAAGAGGGTGGCCATGGCAGGTGCCTTCCTGCCGGCAGCTACCAGAAGACGAAGACGTTTGTTCTCGTGCATCTTGATCTGCACGACCTTCCGTAACGAATCGAGCTCTGACGTGAGGCGATACAGCTGGTCGGTGAGTGCGTCTCCGCCGCTGGCTGGACGTGCACCGGCCTGATAGCACTCCCGGAGCAGCGGCAGAAATCGTTGATGCTCGGCAATCAGACGCGGATACTCGCGCCTGAAAAAGCGCGTGCCCTTATCGGCGTGGTCTGCCGATCGCAGCATCCACCACGCAAGGTGATAAAAGACTTCGAGGCGCGATCCCTCGCGCAGTCCCTGAGCGTGATAGGCATTGGTATACGCGCCGGGATGATGTGTGTAGTCGATGAGTTCGTGGTCGATGCAGGGAATGGGCGCGAGCAGACTGAGCTTGATCACGAGCAGCCAGTCTTCCGCCTGATGTCCCATCAACGTCGGGAATCCCCCGACGCGTTCGAGCGCGGACCGTCGGATCGTCAGCGATGAATTGGCGATCGGATCGACTTTCCACAGTTGGTCGAAGGTGAACGGCGGTTTGAGATCGCTGTCGAGCGATCGCCACTCGCCAGCCCGTTCGGTGCCGTTGTGGCCCACAACCGGCTTGCCGTCGGCGTCGACGTTGCGTCCCAGGCTGCACACCGCCGCGAGCGACGGATCCCCTCCGAGGACGTCCGTCGACCACGCCAGCCGGTCCCGCAAAAATGCGTCGTCAGCATCGAGGAGCGCGATGAATTCGCCAGTCGCCTCTGAGGCCGCAAGGTGGCGAGTCGGTGCGACGCCACGGTTGATTCCCCCGCGGTGACGCAGCACGCGCATGGCTACAGGACTTGCCGCACGAAGGCGCTCGGCAAGCGCCAGCGTCCCGTCAGTGGACCCATCGTCAACGACCAGCAACTCGATGCGATCGCGGTCGATGCTCTGGCGCCAGACGGAGCGCACCGATCGCTCGAGATGATGCCAGGCGTTGTAGGCGGGCATGATGACGCTGACGCGCCCGGGAACGGCTTCGTGCCGGCAGACCAGCGGTTCCTCGCTGAAGGGAGTGGCGTCGCGAAGAAGGAACGCGTGCCCTCCTGACGCGGCACGGGCCTCGGCTTCGGCGAGCGCTGTTCGGAGGCGCTCGTTGTCGGCGGCGAGCGCGTCCATACGCGCTTCGAGCGCAGCGGCGGGGTTGTCCGCGGTCATCCTGCCACCTCGTGGCGGACCAGGTCGCTGAGGCCGACGATCAACTGATCGCGGATTTGATCGATCGTGCTCTGCACGTCCGGCGTGAGGATGTGTTCCGAGCGCACGCCCAGCGCGCGCAGCTGCTTGACGATCGGCTGACGGCTCATGCTGCCGATCACGATGGCGTCGTAGTCGAGCGTGGGGATCAGGGCCGGATCGACGACGCTGACCCACAGGAACTGGCGACCTTGCTGCTGTGGATTGTTGTCGGCAAACCACACGGTCTCCGCGGTGTCGATCTCCGCGAGCGCCTCCCACACCTTCATTGCCGCGGCACCGGTACCGAAGACTCCAACCCTCACGGCGTCGCCCGGCCGCGCTGCGGCAAGCAGCTCGATGAGCGGATCCGGAAACGCGCTCCGTACGGCTCTGGCGATTGCATCCGTACCTTCTGCGATCGGCAGGAGCAAGATCCGCCCGGGAGCCACGCCGGCAGCGGCCAGTTGCCGCTGGCAGTGGTCAGGCTGCAGACTGGCGATGACGATCACGTCGACGTCGGAGGTGTTCGCCCAGAACAGCGGCTGCACGTCCAATCCGAGAAATGTCTTGCCGACAGCAAAGGGGTTGTCGTCAATGAATCCCGCTATCTCGACGGCGCCGTGTTGCGCCAGCGCTTCCCAGGCGCGCCGGCCGGCATCAGCCGTGCCGTAAATGGCTGCTCGTTTCATCAATCGCCTCTTCGTCTTGCGCAGAACTCTCGATTCAAGATTTTGATGGGCCCGCACGGCCGCCTCGAGCTCCCCGACACGCTCACCGGCGGCCGCCGCTCGTTCGATCGCAGCCGCTGCCTCGGCAACGGCAACCTGCAGGCGTTGCTGAACGTCGTGGACTGTTTCTCGACTCACGCGCCAGCCGTCGTACGCACCCTGCAGTTCTCCTTCGAGCCGAGACACCTCGCGCGCAGCATGCTCGAATCGATGCTGAACGTCGTGCAGGGTCTCTCGGCTTTCACGCCAGCCGTCATACGCGGCGTGCAGCTCGTTCGTGCGTTGTTCGAGTTCCGCACGGACCGACGACAGCTCCGCTCCCTGACGCAGGGCGAAGTCGAGCGGTCTTACCGCGGCCGAGACTCGCTCCTCTGCAGCGCTCAGCGAGACTGCCGTGAAGGGCTCTGACCCCGGCACCCGCAGAGGCAGATGCGAGCGACGAATACGGAGCTCCTCGTACAGACCCGCGTACGCGTCGGCCTGGCACGTCAAGGACAGCCGTGTGCGGGCGTAGTCTTCGCAAGCTGGCCGCAGCCGCTCGAGACGGGCGTGGTCGACCGAGAGAGTGGCTATGACTTCTGCCAGTGCAGCAACGTCGCCTCGAGGCACCAGCACACCGCAGCCGCCCTCTCCAACGACGTCGACGATCCCGCCCGTTGCATAGGCAATGACCGGTGTCCCCGCTGCCACGGCCTCGAGCATGGTGTTGGGAAGGTTGTCTTCGAGACTCGGCAGCACGAAGAGATCTGCGGCGCGATATGCGGCTATCAGTTCCTGACCTGTCAGCTGCCCCAGACTGCGAGCGAGCGGGGTGTCGGAGGCGCTGCCGTTACCGAACGATGCAAAGACCAAAGACCTCTGGCCTATTCGCGCGCTGACCCGTCGATCGGCTACGAGGATCTGGAGGGCGGATGACAGGTCCGCGAATCCCTTTCTGGACTCGGCAAGATTGTCGGCGCCAAAAAGGACCATCGTCGCGCCCGGCTCGACGCCCAGTCGCGTTCGTGCCATCTGCCGCGACATTCCCTGGAAGAGGTCAACGGGTACGCCGTTTGGGATGACGCGAATGTCAGCCGCCGCAAACAGAGCACTCGTGCGGGCTCGAGACGCCAGCCATTTCGACGGCGACACGGCGGTGAGACGCGACGGGTCGATCCACCGTTGTTTCTGCTTGAGCACCAGGCGCGGCAGAGACGCCACGTCGCTTCGCAGGAGCGGGCAGCCGCCGCAGTCCTTCTGGTAGCCCTCGCAGGTCCCGGAATAGTGGCATCCGCCGGTGAAAGGGAATTGGTCGTGCAGTGTCCACACGACCGGCTTGCCAAGCGACTGCAGGGCGCCGACGGACACGGCTGAGACCATCCCGGACAGCCAATGCAGGTTGATCACATCCGCCCACCTCACGAGCGGGTGCTCGCGCAGATCGCGTGTGGGACGGTCGGTTGAGAAGAGGACGTCGGTGCCAGCGGCAGCGCCCGAGCGATACGCGAGTTCGAAGAACTCGTCGAGGCGCGGGTCACTTTCCACCTGACACGCGGCAATGTCGAGACGCTCTCCCCCCTCTATGCCCGGCCCTGGCCCGGCGTGTTGGAAGAGAAAGCGCGAGTCGTGCCCGATCTGGCGTAGCCCGTCGTGCAGGCGTCGCGCAGCGATGGCGGCGCCGCCGTATTCGAGCGAATTGAGATGGAGGACCCGCGTCACGTCAGTCGTGCCGGAAGTGCAACCGCAGTACCCATCCCTCCAGGTTGGGAGTTCTGCGGATTCCTGAGCAATTTCGAGTTTTTTGGCGATCGAGGGCCGGGTTTCCGACCGGGGGGTGTCGGCTGACCGTCAGGAGGCGAACGCCAGCTTCTCGGGTAGTCCGAGTTCCACCAGCTGCGGCCGGGTAACGCGTGACAAGCCGTCGAGCGGCACACAGCGCTGGTGCAGTCGCCGTTCGTGCGTGTAGTGCGCGACCTTGCCGCCATCGGTGTAGTCGATGGCCAGGAATGGTGTGCCAACGGTGTCGGCAAACACGATCGAGTGGAAACGCATACCGACGACGAATACGGCGCCGGCGACAATCTGCGCCGTTTCGAGCGGCGTTCGGGGAACGCCGTCCGCAATACACGACGGACGGTCGATCGCCTTCACCAGCCGCCGGGCATACACGCGATCGTCGCCGCCGACCGGAAAGTGATGCATGGCGTGGAGCGATACTGTCCGCTCCGGAAACCAATCACACATCCGCCGCAAGAGGTCGACGAGCGCCTCGGTCGACGCGGTCGGTGACGTGGCCTGCGGGTATTCGCTCGTCAGCTCGCGCGCGAACACACAGATGGCACCTGTGGGACTGCGGTGATGACGAATGCCCGTCGACTGCAGCCACGTCCGGCCAGGATCGTCGACGACGGCGATCGGTCGATCGAAGCCGAGCCGCTCAATCAGCGCTCCGGACTCGCGATCCCGCACGCGGACATGATCGGAGGCGGCGATGATCCGGGCGATGGCCTGGCGCGTGGCGTCGTTGTTGACCGGACCAACGCCGCATCCATCCACGATCGTCTGACGGCCCGACTTGTACGCCCGCTCGAAGACGTTGGCGAGCATGTTCATCTCAGGGATATCCATGAGCGGGCCGCCGCCGATGATCACCGTGTCGCATCCCCACAGATCCCCGATCAGTTCGGGATCCCCATAGGTTGCCACCGACACGTCGAGTCCTGTCCGTGCGACGTTGTTGCGGGTGTAAGCGGGATATTGACTGGGCACGACGAACTGGACGGAGGCGTTGATTCCACGGTATCTGGCGACAAGGCCGGCAAGAATCGCCATATCGCCAATCGTTTCAGTTCCGTACCAACCGAGGACCAGGATCTTGCGCGGGAGGGTGAGGTCGGTGGCGGGGCGTGACATCGTTCAGCTCGGAACGGTCATCAACTGGCGACGTACGCCGGCCTCGACGAGGCGTGCCGCGTTCACCTCCGGCAACCAGTCATCGTGATAGTCGTGAATGCACGTCGCGCAGTGAACAGCGGCAATGTGCTGGCGTTCCTGCAACGCGTCAGCGACTGCCCGCTGAGGGTCGTCGGCCAGCGGCAACGGCCGACCTTTGGGTGCACACACTGCGAACTGCCCTCGGCAATCGACGTTGATGGCGTCGCCGCGGATGTATGGACAGCCCGTCAGCCGCTTACCGCCTGAGAGCAGCGAGACGATTGAGCCGTAGGTCTTCCTGACGCTCTCGTCGGTTTCGTACGAGTGCAGCAACGTTTCGAAGAAGCAAATCAATTCGGCTCGCTCAGCAGCGTCGAAGGCGCGGATTTCGGCCGCGCTGCCCGCATTGCCGAGACGGTTGATGAACTCGCCGACGCGAAACCGGATGTAGGTCTTGTTGAACGTCCACTCCAGCAGATCCCACAGGCCCCAGACGTTGCTGCGAACGATCGTGCAGCAGGCGACGGTGTCGACGCCCAGTTCCTTCAGTCCGAACAGCGTGCGCGTCGCACGATCGAAGGCGCCCTCACGACCGCGAACCCGGTCGTGGACGGCGCCTATCCCGTCCAGCGAGACCATGCCGTGGAAACCGAGTCCCCGCGCTTTGTAGTCCGTCGCCACGCGGCCGTAGATGTCGAAAGCCCGTTCCGAGTCGAGACCGTGGGTGATGAACGAAGCGCCGGTGAGCTTCGCGCAGACCTGCGGCAGGACGAAATAGAAGTCTGCGAGGTCACGCCGCAACGTTGGTTCGCCGCCGGTAATGCCGACGTGCTCGACGTCGGAAAAGAACGGATCCGAGAGGAGCGCCGCAAACTCCGCCGGCGACATCTCGGAATCGCGCTTTCGCTGCCAGATATTGCACATCACGCAGCGCGCGTTGCAGATGTCGTTGACCTGAAAGTTGACTGTCCGTGGACGCGTCAACGACTCCGCCTGGCTCACGCCGGCCTCGCGACCTCGTCAAGGGTGCTCTGCAGGTCTTCGAACAGCAACACCTCTCTGTCGATCGTGCTCACGAGCAGCGCGCGATCTTCCCAGGCGAGACGCAGCGGCCGGTGACAAACCATGGTCACTGTGCGGCCATCGCTCGAATCGAACCGGATGCAGTCGTGATCAGGGAAAGCGGTCGCCGTCCAGGCGTTGAACGTGTCGGAGCAGACCGGCGAGCCGTACTCGCCTGTCGCCGCCGGGGTCGGTTGCTGGCCGGGCCGCCACTTCCAGTCAAACGGTTGCAGTCGCCGCTCGAACCACTTGCCCGGGACCCAGTTGCATGGATGCAATGTGAGTTCGTCGACGCCCGGCTCAAGCGCGTAGAGCAATATGCTCGGAAGCTCGAGGCACACCCCCTCGCCTGGCGCCCACGACGCGATGCCCGTCCAGGAGCCGACTGGCGTCGGGAAGCAGTTCCAGTACATCCGATCGTTCCACCATGTGCCGATTGACGGCCGCACCGGCAGCTCCTCGATGGTCACCTCGTCTGCGGCAGTGCGCCGGTACATCACGTAAGGTGCTGCCACGGCGGGATTCGGCCACTTGGACAATCCATTCCCCCAGGCGATCGCACCGTCGACACCCCAGGGCTCCTCGCCGACGATCGGTCGTGGCCAGACGTGGTGCGTCTCTCGCTGACCGCTGCCGTTGAGGACGAAGCTCTGACGTTCGTAGGGGGTTACGCACACCACACCGGACGCGCTGCGTCGTCCGACGATTGACCGTTCCAGCCCCTCATTGGTGAGGATGCGTGGACGTGCGAGCATCTGCGGTTCCGCCACGTTCATGTCGGCGCCGGTGCAGAGCCGCGCACGCGTATCGGCATCCGTGTCGGTGGGCTTCAACTGCACCATGATGCGAAGGAATCGACGATGGAGCGTCGACGCCTGCGCAGGATTCTGTGTCGCAGCGCAACGCCACCACTGCTCCGCGAGTCTCACGAGTGCGCCGGCAGCGATCGGTCTGGCGACGCTTCCATCAGCCGCATTCGTGACGGAAACAAGGCGAACGGCTTCGTTGAAGAGCGGTGCGACCCCGTTGAGCGGTCGTGTCGACCAGGCGCGTCCGAGCAGCGCCTCGAACGCAAGGATCCGCCAGCGGAGCTCAGTCGGCCATTCATAGGCATTGCTCACCGCCACGGATCCCGCATTCGCCACGTCGATAAGCGGCATCACGTCTTCTGCCGCTGTCGACCTGTCAGCGGCGCAGATCTCTTGCAGCAGCGTGAGCGCAGCGTGCAGAACGGCCGGTCTTTCCGAAGCGTCGAGATGTGCCGCGACAGTTTCAGGCAGTGAGAATCCGTTCAGAGCGGCCGTCAATCTCGCAACACCCTCGGGGAGACAGCGAAGAGCACCGTTGGCGATCTCTGCAGACCACGAGCTCTTTCCGGATGGCGTTTCGGGCGTGGACGAGGAGGCGAGGTCGGTGCCAGCCTTTTCCAGTGCCGCGCGCACGGCGTCGCCGTCGAAACTCTCTCCGCAGAAGTCCTTCCAGTTCTTGATTGGCGCAGCTGCAGTGCGACCAGCGCGAAAATCGCTGTGCACGTCGCGTAGCACCGGCGCGACGCGCGACATGCTCAGTCGCGGGAAGCTGCCGATCAGTGCGTCGACGGCGGCAGGTGATGTCTCGGCCTCCAGAGCCGCACCGAGCGTCAACTGCTCGATACCAGAACCGAACAGAATCCCGGCACCGGTGGCATTGATGACCCGGCGACCACTCTTCTGGGCGCGCGCGACCATCCAGTCCCGGAACGACAGCATCGATTCAGTGGAAATCGTTTCGCGCCCGTGCAGATCATCGACAATGCGCTTCTTCGCGCGGTCGATCTGTGAATGCCACGTCGCATTGAGATCGGCACCGCGGGTGACGAGCGTCGCCCAGTCGAATTCGTAGGTGGTGCCGCGGCAATACGGTCTGCCGCCGGTATAGGCAAGGTCGGCGCCGACAATCACGATCGGATCACAGCCGGCGAGACAGGCGACCTGAAACGCCGCGGTCAGCACCGAGCCCCAGACCGACAGATGTCCCACGTTGAGGTCGAGTTCCTTCAACCACGGCCAGGGTTGATGGTCGCCGACTCTGAACCAGAGCGTGCGATCGCCAAACGCTTCCGTCGCGCCGGGATCCAATGCCGATTCGGCGACGAGCCACGTCCGCGAGCAGTCCGGGAGGGCATGAAAATGCCGCGCATTCCAGTGTCCCGGATCAACGCCAACCGCGAATTGAGGCGCAATTCCGGCGGCGAGCAGCGGCCGCAGTGCGGTATCGGCGGCGATCAGCACGCCTCTCTTGCCGATCGTCGTCAGCTGATCAATCGCCGTATCGAGCGACGGACCCGCCGCAGCGATGACGGCTGGGACACCGCTGAACACGTCGTTCAACGCGCGAACGTCGCGCCCTCTGCCCATGGCAGGAAGGTTCCGCAGGACGTTGGTCAGATAGGTGGGCGCGAAGCGCCGGCGCGCTTCCGCATTGGCGCGCACGCCAAAGACAATGCGCTTCAGAAGGCGTGCCGCCTCCAAGTTGGCGGGCGAACCCTTGGACAGTCGCGGATCGACGATGACGCGATAGCTGTCGGCAGCTGACGGGAACATCCGCCACGCCTCGTCAGCGCCAGTGTATGAAGGGCCGCAGAGGTACAACAGGCGACCGTTCTGACGCCATGCCGCGACCGTCGGATTTGCTACCGTGCGATGCCACACCGACGCGTCGGGCTCGAGGGCAAGCACTCGGGTACCCGGAGCACGCGCGTCGAGCACGTGGAGAAGACCGCCGCCGCCAAGTCCAACAGACAGGAGCAATGGCGGAACGTCCGCTCCTTTGAGCTCTTTCGTCAACCATTGCCAGATGACGTCGCTTGCGTCGGAGCGGACCGATGAAGGCGAGACAGCCTCGGGAGCTTTGGAGCGTCGCGGTGCAGACATAGATGGCCAGCTGGCACGGGCTGCAAGCCAGATACCCACCTTGATCCACGAACGCCGCCGCTAATGCCCGGAAAATCAGTGATTTTCGGCCGTCGTACGCCGGAAAACCGACAGTGCCGATCGGTCTACCGACCGTACTTCGCTTCTTCGGCGTAGTAAGCAGGGAATCCGACGGCAGTCTTGAGGGCTTCGAAATCCATCGACGCCGACGGTCGTCGACCCGCACGCAGCTCGACGAGCGCCGCGCGCATCGCGCCGATCGACACGTTCAGCAGGCTCAGAGGAAAGACCGCGATCTTGTAGCCGATGTCTTCGAGCTGCGACGGCGCGACGAGCGGCGTCTTCCCGCCCTCGATCAGATTCGCCATCTTTGGACCGTCGACGCTCGTGCAGTACTGTCGCATCTCCGCCTCGTCGAGGGGCGCTTCGAGAAAAGAGATGTCCGCGCCGAGCGCACGGAATTCGCGGCAGCGCGCGATGGCTTCGTCCAGGCTGACGCAGGCACGCGCGTCAGTGCGCGCCATGATGAGAATGTCGTCGCCGGCATCGCGCGCGTCGACGGCAGCACGAATGCGCGTCAATGCTTCGTCGCGCGACACGACCGACTTTCCTTCGGTATGGCCGCATCGCTTCGGCGCCACCTGATCCTCGAGCATGATGCAGGCGAACCCGGCGCGAGCGTAGCCCTGCACGGTCCGCTTGATGTTCTGGGCGCTGCCGAAACCGGTGTCGCCGTCGCCAATCATCGGGATCGACACCGCCCGACAGATGTTCTGCCCCTGATCGACCAGCTCGCCGTAGGAAATCAGGCCGGTGTCGGGCATGCCAAGGCGAGCGGCTGACACGGCGAAGCCGCTCATGAACCCCAGCTCGAAGCCGGCTTCTTCGATGAGCCGCGCGGACATGGCGTCGTGGCAGCCCGGCATGAGAAGGAGGCCCGGACGCTTCAGCAGTGCGCGCAGACGGTCTGCTGCTGTCATGAACGCCGGGTCCGCGGAACCTGACGACGGCGCGGAACCCGGCCTACGTACGTCCCACCGCCACTCACACGTGTTCCTCCATGCGCGAATGCCGCTTCATGTCGGGCAGAGCGAGATAAAACATCAGCGACACAAAGATGCAGGCGGTCGCGTACCAGAAGAACCAGCGCTCGTGTCCCGCGTTCTTGAACGCCAGCGCCACCGAGTCGACGGTCCCCCCGAACAGCGACACCGTCAGCGCGTAGGGCAATCCGACACCGAGGGCGCGCACATTGGTCGGGAAAAGCTCGGCTTTCACGATGGCGGTGATCGACGTGTAACCGGTCACGATCACCCACGCCGTGCAGATAAGGAGTGTCGCGACGAGCGGGCTCCGCGTGCCCTGCAAGGTGGTGAGAAGCGGGTAGGTGAAGAGCGTCCCGAGCAGCCCGAACCCGACGAGGAGAGGCTTACGGCCGATCTTGTCCGACAACGCCCCGCCAATCGGCTGCAGGACAATGGCCACGAGCAGGGAGATGGTCACCGCCAGCGTGGTCTGATCGTCGGTGAGACCCACCGACAGCTTCAGGAATTTCTGCATGTAGGTGGTGTAGGTATAGAACGCCGATGTTCCGCCGATGGTGATGCCGACGACCATCAGCATCGGCTTCCAGTGCTGCAGCGCCACGTGCACGCCGGCCTTTGACTTGGTCACCTTCGAGGCCTCGGTGAAGTGCTCACTTTCATGCATGTCGCGTCGCATGAACATCGTGTAGAGCGCGAGCAGTGCCCCGATCACGAACGGGATGCGCCAGCCCCATTCGCGCAGCTGCTCCGGCGTGAGAAACATCTTCTGAAGCACGAGCAGCAGCGCGATCGCGCACAACTGCCCGCCGATGAGCGTCATGTACCAGACGCCTGAATAAAACCCACGACGCTCGGGATAGGCGATTTCGGCCAGATAGGTCGCGCTAGTGCCGTATTCCCCACCCTGACTGATGCCCTGAATGATGCGCGCCAGCGTCAGCAGAATTGGTGCGCCAACGCCAATCGTCGCGTAGGTGGGCGCGACGGCGATCAGCAGCGAGCCAAAACACATCAGCAGTACCGACCAGGTCAGCGCATTGCGGCGGCCATGACGATCGGCAAGATGGCCAAAGAGCAACCCGCCGAACGGACGGGCGATAAATCCGGCCGCGAATACTGCTGCGGCCGACAATTGCTGTGCGACCGGATCAGTGTTCGGGAAGAACGCCGCCGCAAAGTACAACGCGAACGCGGCGTAGGCGTAGACGTCGTACCACTCGATCAGATTGCCGAGTGAGCCAACCAGAATTGCGCGCACACGCCGCGCAGTGTCGGCGCCTTCGAACGCAGCCGCTCGGGGGCGGCGATAGTCGGCAGTAACGGCGGGTGAATCCACGGCGCCCGTGATGATATCGCGTAGCGGGGGTGTTAAGCTCCAGCCTGAAAGGTCAAAGCGTGGATACGAGTGCAGTCGTGAGCGGAGCCGCATCCAGGGCGGTCAACAGTCCAACACAGGTGCTGTTTGCCAGCCTCATCGGCACCACCATCGAGTTTTTCGACTTCTATATCTACGCCACGGCAGCGGTCCTGGTTTTTCCCCGGCTGTTCTTCCCCGCTTCCGATCCCGCCTCTGCCACGCTCGCCTCGCTGGCCACATTCGGTATCGCCTTTCTCGCCCGCCCGATAGGTTCGGCGCTGTTCGGGCACTTCGGCGATCGTGTTGGCCGCAAGACCACGCTGGTCGCGGCGCTATTGACGATGGGTGTCTCGACCGTGGTCATCGGCCTGTTGCCCACGTATCAGTCAATCGGTTTAGCCGCGCCCTTCCTGCTGGCGCTGTGCCGCTTCGGTCAGGGTCTTGGCCTCGGCGGCGAATGGGGCGGCGCAGTACTGCTCGCGATCGAAAACGCGCCCCCTCACCGACGCGCCTGGTACGGGATGTTTCCGCAACTCGGTGCACCGCTCGGGTTTCTGTTTTCCGGCGGGGTGTTCCTCGTCCTGTCGCGAATGCTGACCGATGAGCAATTCTTCAACTACGGCTGGCGCATTCCCTTTCTCGCCAGCTCCGCGCTCGTGCTCGTCGGCCTGTACGTGCGGTTGACGATCACGGAAACGCCTGTATTTCGCTCGGCGCTGACCCGCGGCGAACGGGTACGCGTGCCGATGCTCGCCGTGCTTCGCGACTTCCCCGGCACGCTCGTCGTCGGCACGCTGTCTTCGCTGGCGACGTTCGTTCTCTTCTACCTCATGACGGTGTTCGCACTCACGTGGGGCACCACCGCGCTTGGATTTTCGCGAACGCAATTTCTGCTCATTCAGCTCTTCGGCGTCGTTTTTTTTGGCATCTTCATTCCGGTCGGCGCGATGCTCGCGGCCCGGGGCCGGAAGACGACGCTCGTCTGGGTGACCGTGGCAATCGGCGCCTTCGGTTTCCTGCTGGCGCCGATGTTTCAACCGACCCTCATCGGCGCGACGGCGACACTGGCACTCGGTCTCTCGCTCATGGGACTGACTTATGGGCCACTCGGAACGGTGCTCTCGGAGCTGTTCCCGACGTCGGTGCGCTATACCGGGAGTTCTTTGACGTTCAACATGGCCGGCATCTTCGGCGCCTCGCTCGCCCCGTACATCGCCACGTACCTTGCGAGCCGCTACGGCCTCAAATACGTCGGATACTACCTGGCGGCCGCGGCCGCGCTGACGCTGGTCGGCCTCCTGTCCATCCGCGAAACGAAGGACGTCGACCTCTCGATGTAGAGCGGGCCGTCCCGGCCCGCCGTGGCGGCGATTTGGTGCATCGCCCCACCCCACCCGATAATTGATCCTGCATGTTTCGAAAGACCGACGACCTCCGGATTACCCAAGTCAGACCGCTCATTCCGCCGGCCATCCTGCTCGAGGAAATGCCGATCAGCGAGCGGGCGTCGAACGTCGTGGCCAGCGCCCGTGCGGCGATTGCCGACGCCATCACCGGCGTGGACCAGCGCCTGGTCGTCATCGCAGGTCCGTGCTCCATTCACGACACCAACGCAGCGCTCGAGTACGCCGGCCGTCTCCAGAAGATGGCCCAGCGGTATGCAGACAGTCTGATCGTCGTGATGCGCAGCTACTTCGAGAAGCCACGGACCTCAGTCGGTTGGAAGGGGCTCATCAACGATCCGGATCTCGACGAGAGTTATCACATCAACAAGGGGCTGCGCCTGGCCCGCAAGTTGTTGCTCGACGTCAACGACATCGGACTGCCAACCGCGTCGGAGTTTCTCGATACACAGGTGCCGCAGCACATCGCCGACGTCACCGCATGGGTAGCCATCGGTGCGCGCACCACGGAGAGTCAGGTGCACCGCGAGCTGGCATCCGGTCTGTCTATGCCGGTCGGTTTCAAGAACAGCACTGACGGCACTGTGAAGACCGCCGTCGACGCGGTGCTTGCGGCGCGGTCGCCGCACTGGTTTCCATCCGTGACGAAGCAGGGTGTGGCGGCGATCTTCCAGACAACTGGAAATGACACGTGCCACGTCATTCTCCGCGGCGGCAGCCGAACGGGCCCGAACTACGACGCCAAGCACGTGGCTGATATTTCGGCGAAGCTGCGATCGGCAGGCCTGCGCGAAGCCGTCATGATCGACTGCTCGCACGGCAACAGCGAGAAAGATCACCGCCGGCAATCGGCCGTCGCAACCGCGATCGCCGAGCAGGTTGCGGCAGGATCGCGGCAGATCTTCGGCGTCATGCTCGAGAGTCATCTCGTCGAGGGACGTCAGGACTACAAGCCGGGTCAGCCATCTGTGTATGGCCAGAGCGTGACCGACGCGTGCATCTCGCTCGAGCAGACCGAGCCGCTGTTGGAGCAGCTCGCTCGCGCCCAGCAGGCGCGCGCGTACCACGTCACCGTCTGAGGCACACCCTCGCACCCTCGCACCCTCGACCCCTCGGTCCGATAACATCAATGCATGCGGCGCTGGATTGCCATTTCTACGGCCGCGGTTGGCATCGCCGCACTGGCGGGGGCCGGGGTCTGGTATTTCGGCAGGCCGACACTAAGGCGTTCTGAGGACGAGGCGTGGACGGCCATTGTCGGCGTGCTCGCCGGCGATGGGATCGCGCGTTTCAAGGACGGCCCGATGCATGCCGCCCGCTTCGCGGAGCCGTTTGGCATCGCTGCTTCCCCTGACGGCACGATCGTCGTCGCCGACGCCGGGGACGCCCAGCGTATCCGTCGGATTGATGTCAGTGGGACCGTCACCACAATCGCCGGCGGCTTCAACACGCCGTCTGGTGTGGCGATTGGCTCCGGCGGGACCATCTATGTCGCGGATACCGGTAGTAATGCGATTCGCACGATTGCCGCTGACGGAACCGTTGCCACGCTTTCCGGCGGCCACCATGCGGGTTTCCGCGATGGCGACGTCGGCGAAGCGCGTTTCAACGGGCCAATCGGCGTCGCCGTCACGCCATCCGGCGAGGTTGTCGTGGCTGACACTTATAACGATCGGATCCGGGTCATCAGCACGGATGGAACCGTCCGCACCCTGGCTGGCGGCGCCAACGGATACGCGGATGGCCCGGCGAACTCGGCTCGCTTCGACACACCGTGCGGGATCGGCGTCGATCGCGCCGGCAACGTCTATGTCGCTGACACCGGCAATAACCTGATTCGGTTCGTCGCGCCCAGCGGCCTTGTCACCACGGTTCGACCGCTTCCGAGCACGGGATTGTTCCGCCCGATCGCTGTCGCCATCGATGATGCCGGCACGGTCTACGTGACCGAGGAGAGCGGACAGATCGTCGAAATCAAACCGGCCGTGAGCGCGAGAGTTATCGCGGGTTCCGGCGTCGGCTTCGCCAATGGACGCGCCTCTGAGGCGAAGTTTCGTGCTCCGTCCGGAATCGCGGTGCTTGGACCAGGACGACTTGTCGTTACCGACCGCCGCAACGCGCTCGTGCGCGTAGTCGAAGACCCGAAGCGGTCGCCGCTGCGCCCACCGGCCTCGCCGACGATTCAGCCACAGTTCGACTTCGCAAGCTTCGCCCAGACTCCGCTGCTCTGGCCCGTCTTTCCGCAGGATGGTCCGTTCGAAATCACCGGCACGCTTGGCGAGATGCGCGGCGGCGAAGGCGGCGAGCGCTTTCACGCTGGTCTCGATATCCACGCCGACGAGGGAACACTGGTCCGGGCGATACGGGACGGCGTCGTCTCGGATCCAGTGGCGACCTCTGCTTTCAACACCCTGAATGAAGCGGTGCGAATTGGACCGCTGGTCTACGTGCACCAGCGCGTTGGCCGCACGCGATCACAGGTCTTCGACGACCCTCGCCTGGCGCCGATCTACGACGACGCCGGCAAGATGACGCGCATGCGCGTCAAGCGTGGGGCACGCTATGAGGTTGGCGAAGCGATCGGCACCACCAACGCTTTCAATCACGTTCACCTCAACATCGGATGGCCGCTGGAGGAGATCAACCCGCTGGCGACGCGTCTGGTGCAGTTCATCGACACGGTTCAGCCGACGATCGCTGCTCGCGGCATTCATCTGGTCGACGAGAACGGCACCGAGTTGAAGGCTCGTGCCCGCGGGCGATTGCTCGTCTCCGGACGCGTTCACATCGTCGTCGATGCGTGGGATCAAGTCGACGGCAACCGGCAGGACCGGCGGCTCGGTCTATATCGGCTTGGATATCAGGTGCTGCAGGCGAACGGCCAGGCGACGCCCGGATTCGAGCAAATGAAGGAGACGCTTCGGTTCGATCGTCTCTTCCCGGACGGCGACGCCGCACGGGTCGCCTATGCCCCGGGCAGTGGCATCCCTTTCTTCGGACGCCGGCGGACACGGTTCCTCTACGACGTCACGAACGAATTGCGCGGGGGCGTAGCCCGGCCTGGCGTCTGGGACACAACGACACTGCCGGACGGCGATTACGTTGTCAGAATTCTCGCGACAGATATCAGCGGGAACGTCGCGATCGGAAACCGCGATCTCCTAGTGACGGTGCAGAGTCCGGGCTCGGGGCATTAACGGCCCTGGGACTCGGCCTCCGCGGGGCGGGGCGCAGGAGCGATCGCGCCTGGCGCATCGATGCTCGGCTGCTGGCCAGCAGTCGTCGAGCCACGCGGCGACGCATACCATCCGCGCGACAGGTAGTCGGTCAACGTCAGCCCGAGCATGATGCTCAGAAAAAAGAAGGCGAGCCCGACGATCAACTTCGTCAGCGTGCTGCTGTACTTCACGTGCATGAAGAACAGAATGACCAGCGTCGCTTTCAGGATGGCGATGCCAATCGCCACCGGGAAGTTGAAGTGACCCAGATTGACGAAGGCGACGACGACGGTGATGACCGTGAGGATCATCAGCGCGCCGAAGATACTGTAGTAGGTCCGAACGGGTGAGATATGTCCTGACATCGGCTTACGCGAGCTGGTTGGCCCGGTCCACGAGATACAACAGCGGGAACAGGAAGATCCACACGATGTCGACGAAGTGCCAGTAGAGACCTGACAGTTCGACCGGTGTGTACCACTCCTTCGAGAACCGGCCTTTCCACGCCATCCAGGTGATCACACTCATCAAGCCAAAGCCGATGATCATGTGAAGCGCGTGCAGACCGGTCATGGCGAAATACAGCGAGAAGTAGATCTCGGCCTGTGCCTCGTGCGGCCCCTCGAAGTGGAAAGTCGGCCCGGGAATTTCGTGCTTCACGTACTTGTCGTAATACTCGAACACCTTCACGACGAGGAACGTCAGCCCAAGGGCCATCGTCAGGAGCAGCTGGACGACTGTCGCGATCCGGCGACCGGTCTGCGCATTCCTCACCGCCATCGCCATCGTCAAGCTGCTGCCGATGAGGACGATGGTGTTGCCGGCACCCATGTAGATGTTCAGGGCGCGGCTGGCCTCGGCCCAGGCTTCCGGGTACCAGATGCGGTAGATCATGTAGGCCATGAACAGCCCGCCGAAGAACATGACCTCGGTGACCAGAAAGATCCACATTCCGAGGGTGGCCGCCTCGGCCTGCTGCTGCATCGTCTCGAAGTGATGCTGCTGCGCCGGGTGGTGTGCGTGCGCGTGGACGTGAGCGTGAGCGTCGGCGTGCGCAGCTAATCCGTTAGGCAACTTTGGTCTCCCGCTTCGCGTAGTCGTAGGCGCCTTCCGTCACGATTGGCTGCTCCGCGAAGTTCTCCGGCAGGGGCGGCGACTGCGTCGTCCACTCGAGCCCGGTTGCGAGCCACGGGTTCGCGCCGGCCTTCTCACCTCTGAACATTGAATAGGTGAGGTAAATCATCGGCAGCAGATAGCCGAGGCCCAGCACCGTTGCGCCGAGCGACGACATCACGTTCAACACCTGGAACTCGGGCGGATAGACGTGGTAGCGGCGCGGCATCCCGAGGTAGCCGAGGATGAACTGCGGGAAGAACGTCAGGTTGAAGCCGACGAACACCATCACGGCGGAGACCTTGGCAGCGGCGTCGGAATACATCCGCCCGGTCATCTTCGGCCACCAGTAGTGCAGGCCGGCAAAGTAACCCATGATCGCGCCGCCGACCATGATGTAGTGGAAGTGCGCGACGACGAAGTATGTGTCGTGAATGTGGATGTCGAGGCCGAGCGCGGCGGTGAACAGACCCGTGAGACCGCCGACCAGGAACAGCCCCATGAAGCCGAAGACCCAGATCATCGGGGCCTTCCACCAGATCGCGCCCTTGTACATCGTCGCGGTCCAGTTGAAGGTCTTGACCGCGGACGGTACCGCAACGGCGTAGGTCAGGATCGAGAACACCATCGCCGAGTAGGGCGAGATGCCGGCGACGAACAGGTGGTGCGCCCACACCAGGAAGCCGAACACTGCGATCGCCAGGCTCGAGAACGCGACGAACGAGTAGCCGAAGACCTGTTTACGTGAGAAGCAGGCGATGACCTCGCTGATCGCGCCCATCGGCGGCAGGATCATGATGTACACCGCGGGATGCGAGTAGAACCAGAACAGGTGCTGAAAGAGGACCGGGTCGCCACCGAGCGCGGGGTTGAAGATGCCGAGATGAGCGACGCGCTCGAGTGCGAGCATCAGCACGGTGATGGCGATCACCGGCGTGCCGAGGATCTGCACGAGACTCGTCGCATACACCGCCCAGACGAACAGCGGCAGCCGGAACCAGGTGAGACCGGGCGCGCGCATACGGTGAATCGTCACCATGAAGTTCAGTCCCGTCAGAATCGACGAGAAGCCGGTGACGAACACGCCGAGACCGGTGAGGAACACGTTGCTGTCCGAGGCTTCCGCGCTATACGGCGGATAGAACGTCCACCCCGTATCCACGCCTCCGGTGAACATCGCGCCGAAGGTCAGGATCATCCCGAATAGGAACACATACCAGCTGAGGAGATTGATCTTCGGGAAGGCGACGTCCTTCGCGCCGAGCATCAGCGGCAGCACGAAGTTGCCGAGGATCGCCGGCACCGCCGGGATCAGCACGAAGAAGACCATCGCGATGCCGTGCATCGTGAAGAACCGGTTGTAGGTGTCGGCCGACATCAGGTCGCCTTGCGGCGTGGTCAGCTCCAGACGAACGCCAGCGGCGAACACGGCGCCGATGAGGAACGCCAGCGTCACGAGCGCCATGTACATCAAGCCGATGCGCTTGTGGTCCTTGGTCAGGAGCCACGACATGACCGTCGTCTTGACGTTCAGATAATTGACCGGTGATTCGGCTACCGCTGTTGTATTCATTGCCGTCCTGCCTTTGACCCCGCTAATGCCCGGCCTGCGGCGCTTCGGCGCCGCCCGCACTTGCCTGCTGAGCGCCGCTCGAAAGCGACTTCACGTATTCGATCAAGCTGAGCATGCCGTCTTCGTTCACCAGACCCTGGAAGGTCGGCATCAGCGGACCATAGCCCTCGACCTGCTTCATCTGTGGCGTGAGGATCGACTCACGGATGTAGGCCTCGTCCGCCATCACCGTCTGACCGTTCGCCAGCCTGACTTGCGATCCAAAGACACCCGCCAGCGATGGACCACGCCCGGTGTTGTCGTCGCGGTGGCACGTGGTGCACGCCAGCTGCTGGAAGAGCTGCTCGCCACGTGCCTGCATCGTGGCGCCGGTAATACCCCCGCCCGTCAACCACGCCTGGTAGTCTTCCGCTTCCATCACGTAGACGGTGCCCACCATGCCCGAATGCTTGGTGCCGCAATACTCCGCGCAGAAGAGGTGATACTCGCCCGGCGTCGTCGGCTCGAACCAGATCGAGCTGTAACGGCCGGGGATGGCGTCGGCTTTGACGCGGAACGCCGGGATATACAGGTCGTGCAGCACGTCCTCGGCGGTGAACGTCACCTTGATCGGCCGGCCAACGGGGACGTGCAGCGTGTTGATCTCGCGGTTGCCGTCGGTGTGCTGGAAGCGCCACATCCACCGCTTGCCCGTGGCGTAGATCTCTAACGTCTGGTCGGGTGGCCGGACCGATCGGAAATACACGACCGATGACCAGGCGAAGATCATCATGGCGATGACGAAGGGGATCAGCGACCAGCCGATCTCGAGCGGCACCGAGCCGTGGATGTCGGCGCCGACCTTGAGACCGGTGTCGTCGCGGTACTTGATCGCGAAGTACATGATCAAGACCGAGACGAGCACGGCGAAGAAGGCCGTTACAGCGACGATGAAGAAATACAGGTTGTCCACATCGGGGGCGATGGTGGACGCCTGCGGCGGGAAGAACGGGACTCCAGAAACCATAAGCTTAGGCGCGGCCCTCGATTGGCGCGTGGGGATCGCGACGTTTGACGAGGAGCATGACGCCGAGAATGAAGGCGACCGTCAGCACGCCCCCGGCGCGAATCAGATTCATGACGAGCACACCGTACCGCCCGCTGGCCGGATCGTAGTGATAACAGTAGAGCAGCAACTCGTCGATCACGGAGCCGATATGGCCCTGGCCGGATTCAACCAGCGCCAGGCGCAGTTCCTTCGGCGAGTACTCGACGCCGTAGAAGTAGCGTGACAATCGTCCTTCCGGCGTCACGACCAGCACGCCGCTGACATGGGCGAACTGCTGCGTCAGCGAATCCCACTGATAGCTGAAGCCGGCTGCCTGGGTGACTCGCGCGATCGTCTTCTCGTCGCCGGTCAACAGGTGCCAGCCGGCCGCCGTATCCTGCGCTGCCCAGTAATCAAGCTGGGTGCGCTTCTTTTCGGCGGCTGCCGCAGGTGTATCCCGCGGATCGAAGCTGACCAGCACGACGTCAAAGTCTTTTCCCGCCGTGAACGGCAGCGCACGCAACGAGCTCGAGATGCCGTTCATCACCTGCGTGCACAGCATCGGGCACTGGTAATACACGAACGCCAGGATCACTGGCTTGGTGCCGCCGAAGTAATCGCCCAGCTTCACCTGGCGGCCGAATTCGTCGGCGAAGCGCGCATCGAGTGGCAGCAGCTCGTTTAACCGCTGCTTGAAGCTGACCTCTTTGAGAATTGCCGGCCGCTCAGAAGCCACCGCACCCTGCTGATCGTTGCTGAAGCCGGTCAGAAAGTTCGGCGTCTGCGCAGCGGCGGGCGCGGTCAGGGCGAGCCCGAACCCCACAGCGCACACGACGACCATCACCGCTCGCGCGGTCGGTCGCAGTCTCGTCATGAAATTCGTTGTCGCCATATTGCTCACCTAATCCCTAATCCCTAATCCCTAGTCCCTAATCCCTGGTACTTGGTCCCTATCCCTACTGTCTTCGCCGCTCCATCGTCCGTCCGGCGCTCGAATCGGTCGGCATCATGCCGGGCGTTTCGGTCGTCGCGTCCTGCGGGCGTGACGGAAGACCGCGCTCGAGAGTCAGTCGGATCGCCTCTTCGATCGGGATGTGTACCTTGCCGTTCGCCTTGTCGACCCAGCCGTAGCTGTGCAGTGCGCCTTCGTCCTGGGAACGGAAGGTGGCCATCTCGTTCGCGGGATTCTGCTGCAGCAGTGGCGCGGGCGGCTTCGGTTGTTGCTGCCCGGCAGCCAGCGGATAGCGAGCTTCGCCGCGTTCGGTGCGCCAGAACTTCAGACCTTCGAACCCGCCGGCAAGCAGCAGGTGCGTCACGACGGCAACGGCCACCAGCCACACGCCAAACCGGACGATGCTGCGAACGTCGGCGTCTGTGTGCTCGTAGTTCGAGCCTGGCGTCGCAAGGTATTCCGCGTCCGCGTCGTGATGATCACCGTGATGCGCTGCGTGATCAGCCATCAGTGACCTCCAGAAGATTGCAGCGACTCACGCAGATACGGGTCGCCGAAGGCAAAGAGCGGCCGCTGCTGAAGCTGCGTGAAGAAGGCCCATAGCCACAGGCCGCCGATCGCCAGCGGTGCGGCGAGGTCCGTCCAGTGCACGAAGAGCGAGCTCTGGACTTCGCCGTGCACGAAGTGCATGTTCTGGCCGCTCGGCAGGAACTCCGGCGAAATCATCATCTGCAGGTCGACGTAGCGCATGAACAGCATCCACAGCGCCACGACCACGAGCTTGTGCGGCGTTCGCTTCAGGTTGCGCGACAACAACACGAGCCACGGTGCACCGAAGTGGAAAAGTGCCAGGAAGATCGCGAGGTACTGCCAGCCGTTGTGAATACGGGTGAGCATGTACGGCACTTCTTCGACCAGGTTCGCGGCGTAGATCAACAGGTATTGAGAGAAGTTGAAATACGCGTAGAGCATGATGAAGGCGAACATCAGCTTGCCGAGATCGTGGAAGTGACTCGGCTTGAGCAGCCGTGCCATCGGTTCGTGACCGACGAGATAGCGCGAAATCACGATCGTGAAGGCGAGCGCCGCCAGGCCCTGTCCGCCCATGATCAGGAAGCCCCACAGCGTCGAGTAGAAGTGCGGGCTGAGCGCCATGATCCAGTCGATGCCGGCAAACGTTACCGTCAGCGCATAGAACACCAGGCCCGCGCCGCTGACGCGCTGGATGCGCATGTTCACGTCGAGATCGCCGGAGTCCTGAGTGCGCGACAGCTTATTGAGCACCATCGACAACGTCAGCCAGCCGGCGAAGTAGACGACCACGCGCGCGATCCAGAACGGGTAGTTCAGGTAGTACTCCGCCCGGTGGTTGAGAATGGCATCGGACGCGACCAGATCCGCATGTGCCCACGGATAGAGATAGGGGACGCCAACCACGATCGGAATGAAGAGCACCACCAGCAGCGGCAGCGTCCGGCTCGACGCCTCGAACACACGACGGAACACGCCCCAGACACCGCCGGACAGATGCTGGATCATGACCATCGCCATCGACCCGAGCGAGATTCCGAGGAACAACAGGTAGGCCGCAAGCCACGACCGGAAGAAATGGCCGCGATCGAACACAAACCCGAGCGCGCAGAGCGCGAGGCCGATACCGCCGGCAATGAGCGCCTTCGACTTGTGCGCGGCGAGTTCCGCGGGCGGGGTGAAAGTGGTCTCAGCGGCGTTCACCGGGCCTCCTGTGCAGGCGCTTCGGCCGGAGCACCGGCCGGTCGATCGAGCTCTGGCTGGCGGGCCACCGGCACATCAGCGATCGTCGCCGCCTGGCTGGTTTGAAGCGCGCGTATGTAGGCGGCGATCGCCCAGCGATCAGCCACCGGCACCTGCGTCGAATAGTCCTGCATCGCACCGAAGCCGTGCGTGATCACATCGAAGAAATAGCCGACCGGCGCGTTGCGCAGGCGCTCTTCATGGAGAGACGGCGGCCGGCGGAATCCACGCTGAACGATCATTCCGTTACCTGTGCCGGTCCGTCCGTGGCACGGCGAACAGAACACGTTGAAGCGCTCCTGGCCGCGCGCCATGACGTCCGCGGTGATCGGCATCGGAAACGTCTCGGCCGGCCGCCCGTCGACGACGCCCTCATACAGGTGGCGGTCCTCATTCAGCTGACCGCGGGCGACGGTATTGGTGACGAGCATGCGCGACCCGCTGCCGTTCGGGAAGAACCTGTTGGCCTCGAGCGGTTCGTAGCGAGGCGCGTCGTGCATGTCCTGACGACACGCTCCGAGGGCCACGGCCGTCAGCATGACGACCAGCACGCCGACCCGGCGCGAGGCCGATGCCAGTCTGCCCTCCGGGCTCCGGCCTCTGTCTGCTGTCTTATCTGGCAACGTCGCTTACTCCGAGCGGATGAAAACCTTCCAGAAACTTCGTCGTCTTGTCGCGTTCGAAGCGCGGATCGTTGGCTTCGATGCAGAGAAAAAATCGGTCCGTCGAGGCGCGCTCGAACGCCGGGACGTTGAACACCGGGTGATACGGCTGCGGCAACTTGTTCAGCGCCCACATCGCGAAGAAACACGTCAGGGCTGACCCGAGCACGGTGGTTTCAAAGGTGACCGGGATGAACTGCGGCCAGCTCAGATTCGGGCGGCCGCCGATGTTCATCGGGTAGGCGACGAGCGACACCCACGCTTCGAGACTGAAGCCGGCGAGTCCTCCAAGCAGACCGCCAATGAACACCAGCTTCGGCAGCCGGGTGGGCGGCAGGTCGAGGGCTTCGCTCAACTCCTCGATCGGAATGGGTGAATACGCGTCGATCTTGTGATAGCCGGCCAGGCGCGCCTGCTCGGTCGCGTGCACGAGCTCGGCCGCCGTGCCGAACTCGGCCATCACACCATACAGCGTCGAAGGCGTTTCTTCGTGCGACATGGCTTAACCGTGGTGCTCCAGCTTCGCGTCGGGCGTAATCGTGCGCATCTCGAAAATCGCGATCGCCGGCAGGAAGCGGACGAACAGGAAGAACAATGACAGGAACAGTCCAATCGTTCCGGCGAACATCGCGAAATCCCAGCGCGTCGGGTAGTAGAGATCCCAGGACGAGGGCAGGAAATCGTGATGCAGGCTGGTGACGATGATGACGAATCTCTCGAGCCACATGCCGACGTTCACGAGCAGCGACAGGATGAACAGCAGCGGGATGTTGTCACGCACGCTGCGGAACCAGAACAGCTGGATCATCACCGCGTTGATCGAGATGAGCGCCCAGTAGAAGAACGCGTAGTCGCCGGTCATCCGGTTCGACATCATGGCGCTCTCGTAGATGTTGCCGGCGTACCAGGCGAAGAACGCCTCGTTCATATAGCCATACGCGACGATCATCCCGGTGACCAGCATGACCTTCGTCATGTTGTGGATGTGCCGCATGGTGATGAACCCGTCGAGCCCGTAGTACTTCCGCAGTGGAATGGCCAGCGTCATGACCATGGCGAAGCCGGAGTAGATGGCGCCGGCGACGAAGTACGGCGGGAAGATCGTTGCGTGCCATCCCGGCAGCACCGAGACCGCGAAGTCGAAGCTCACGACTGAGTGCACGGAGAGCACGAGAGGCGTCGAGATGCCGGCGAGCAGCAGATACGCCATCTCATACCGGTGCCAGTGCCGCGCCGAACCGCGCCAACCAAGCGACAGCATGCCGAAGATCACCTTCGCGGCACGCGACTTGGCGCGATCGCGCAGCGTCGCCATGTCAGGCACCAGGCCCGTGAACCAGAACAGCGCCGACACGGTGCCGTAGGTGGACACCGCGAAGACGTCCCAGATGAGCGGGCTGCGGAACTGCGGCCAGATGCTCATCGTGTTCGGATACGGGAACAGCCAGTAGATCGCCAGCCACGGACGGCCGGTGTGGAGCAGCGGGAACATCGCCGCGCACGCCACCGCAAACAGCGTCATCGCTTCCGCGAAGCGGTTGATCGAGGTGCGCCACTGCTGACGGAACAGCAGCAGAATCGCCGAGATCAGCGTGCCGGCGTGGCCGATACCGATCCACCAGACGAAGTTGATGATGTCGAACGCCCAGCCGACCGGGACGTTGTTGCCCCAGATGCCGATACCGGTCAGAAGCAGCTTCGCGATCGTCACGTTGAGGACCATCAACAGCGTGAACGCGATGGCGAAGCCGAAGAACCAGCCGATCGGCGTCCGCTTCGACAGAACGATGTGGCTGATCGATTCAGTGACCGATTCAAACGTGTGCCCGGGCGCAATGACCTCGGGCGTGCGCGCGCGCAACGCGGCCAGTGCGGCCTCGCCGCCGGGGTGGTGATGCACCTCGTGTTGGTTCTTCGCTGCTGCCATTACCCTTCACCCTCGCGGCGCTCGGCCGCAGCGGCCGCCGGCTCGAGCTGCGTGTTCGGATTGCGCACCACTGCGAGATAGGTCGTTCGCGGGCGCGTGTTGAGCTCGGCAAGCAGCGAGTAGTTCCGCTTGCTCCGCTTCAGTTGCGAGACGCGGCTCTGCGGATCGCGCAGGTCGCCGAAGACGATCGCCTCGGTCGGGCAGGCCGACTGACACGCCGTGACCACCTCGCCATCGCGAATCCGGCGATCTTCAAGCTTGGCGGAGATGCGCGCCTGATTGATGCGCTGCACGCAGTAGGTGCACTTCTCCATGACGCCGCGGCTGCGAACGGTCACGTCCGGATTGCGCTGCAGCTTGTAGGTTTCGGTGTCCCAGTCCTGATACAGCAGGAAGTTGAACCGCCGCACCTTGTACGGACAGTTGTTCGAACAGTAGCGCGTGCCGACACAACGGTTGTAGACCATGTCGTTCAGGCCTTCATCGTTGTGAACCGTCGCCGCAACCGGGCACACCACCTCGCACGGCGCCGTCTCGCACTGCTGACACGGCATCGGCTGGTGATACGTCTCCGGCCGCTCGGGATCGCCGCCGTAGTAGCGATCGACGCGCAGCCAGTGCATCTCGCGGCCGTTGAGCACCTGCGACTTCCCGACGACCGGAACATTGTTCTCGGCCTGACAGGCAACGACGCATGAGTTGCATCCGGTGCAGACGTTCATGTCGATCGCCATGCCCCACGCGTAGGGTGTCGGGTTGTCCGGGTTGGTCACCCGATCCGGATACATCGTGAGCATCCGCGGTGCCTCTTCCTCCATCTCCTTGAAGATGTCGGGCTCGGCCGCAAACTGCGTCGTCGTTGCGACACGCACCAGATGGCGATCCTCTTCGAGCGCCCAGTGATCCTGGGTGCACGCCAGCTCGTACTTGTCGCCGGTTCGCGTGATCTGCACGCCGCTGGCGGTATCCATCGCGGCCGTGGTGCGCAGGACGTTGACGTTGAAGCCGATGTTGTTGGCGACGCGGCCCGAGCGCGTTCGCCCGTAACCGGCATACAACGTCAGCGTGTCAGGCGCCTGGCCCGGCGAGATCCACACAGGGACCGTCAGCTTCCGCATGCCGAGCGTCAGCTCCACCATGTCGCCGCTGGCGAGACCGAGGCGCTGCGCAGTCCCGGGGCTGATGAGCGCGGGGTTGTCCCACGTCATCTTCGTCATCGGGCGCGGCATTTCCTGCAGCCACGCGTTGTTCGCGAAGCGACCGTCGTAAACACCAGGGTCAGGGCGGAACGTGACGTCCAGCACATCGCCGGACGGCGCGACCGGCGTCGCAGCGGGGATTGTCCCGCTGGCGCTGACCGTCCGCGTTTCGAACGCGGTGCCCGGAATCAGACCGTCGTGCAGCCATTTCCGCCACGAGTTGTCGAAGGGCGATCGGGCGGGCGCGGGCTGGAACGTCGCGGGCCCGGTGTTCGCGGGAGTCGCTGCACCCGCTTCGCCCGCAGGCGCTGGCGTAGCCGGCGCGGGAGTCGGTCTTGGCGGCGGCGCCACGGTCGGCACCGGTGCCGGCGTCGGCTCGGCGCCCGGTAGACCCTGCGAAGACCAGTAGGCGCGCACGAGGTCGTAACCGGATCGCTCACCGTTGGGGCTGATCGCGGCGATCACTTCATGTGCCGACTTGCCGTTATAGAGCGGCGCGATGAGCGGCTGAATGATCGTGACGGTGCCGTCGTCGCCGCGAACATCGCTCCACGCCTCGAGGAAGTGCGTCGATGGAATATGCCAGTGCGACTCGGCCGCCGTTTCGTCCTCGTAAAGACCAACGTGGGCGCGAACGGCCACCTTTTGCATCGCCTCGCGGAACCCGAGGTCAACCGGCGCGTTATAAACCGGATTCACGTCAATGACGACCAGCAGTTCAACCGTGCCGGCGTTCATATCAGCAACCAGCTGCTGCATGTCGGCCCGCTGATTCGACGGCTGTGCCTCGGACGTCTGCGTATAGCTGACCGTCTGGCCGACATTGCCGAGCGCCTCGTTCATCGCGTGCGCGAGGGCGTGCACGGCCGGCGGCTGATTCTCACCCACGACAACCAGACTCTTGCCGCGATTGGCCTGCAGATCCGCAACGACCGCGGTGATGAACGCCGAGGCCGCGGCCGGAGCGGTTCCTCCGCCGGCGTTGGCGACTCCAACCTGCGCCGCGATCGCCCGTGCGGCCGCCTCAATCTCCGCAGCTCGCAGCGGCAGCCGATGCTCCGCTTTGGAGCCGCTGTTGGTCGGCGTGCTCTCGAGCGCGTAGAAGCGTGACGGCGCGCCGGCGTTCTCAATCCGACGTCGAGAGGCAAAGGCACGAGCGTCCTTCAGCCCCGAGGGCCCGAAACAGGCAAACTCGGAATCGAACGAGAGGATGATGTCGGCCTTCTCGAACGAGTACTTCGGATTGACGTACTCGCCGAAGGCGATGCGCTTTCCAGCACATTGGGATCCTAAGCTTAGAATTCCACGTGGACAAGTTGTCGCG
>JADMIO011575574.1_pt1 | contig 68865 bp, 61 predicted proteins | sample 8958161 | NCBI WGS metagenome assembly JADMIO01 (sample SAMN16585339, study PRJNA669376) | soil metagenome | isolation source: Crop rotation soil | place: USA: Cullars Rotation, Alabama | collected 2011 | reverse complement strand
GCGACAACTTGTCCACGTGGAATTCTAAGCTTAGGATCCCAATGTGCTGGAAAGGATCGCCGCCGCCAGCGCGCCGTCGACCGAGCGCTTCGGCACGACCTCGCCGTCGGCGCCGAGGAACATGTCGCGGCTGGCCGCCAGCGGCGCCCGTTCGCGGGCGTCGACGAACACGTCGTGGCCGTCCTTCGCCACGTGCAGCAGCAGGAAGGCGCCGCCACCGAGGCCCGAGCTCTCCGGCTCGACCAGGCCCAGCGTCGCGCTGACCGCGATCGCGGCGTCGAAGGCGTTGCCGCCGGCGGCGAGCACTTCCAGGCCGGCGTCGGTGGCGTAGGCGTTGGCGCTGGCGATCGCCGCCTGCGCCGGGCGTTCGCCGGCGGGCTCGCGCGACGGGACGTCGGCGCGCGCCGGCGCGACGACGACGAGCAGGAAGGCGAGCAGCAGCGTGCGCAGGTTCATGCGGCGTCCTTGCCCCGCATCAGCGCGGCGTACTTGAGCTGCAGCTGCTCGCGTGTCTCCGGGTTCGCCTCGTCGACGAAGATGCATTCGACCGGGCAGACGACGACGCACTGCGGTTCGTCGAAGTGGCCCACGCATTCGGTGCAGCGGCGCGGGTCGATGACGTAGATGGTCTCGCCCTGGCTGATCGCATCGTTCGGGCAGGCCGGCGCGCAGACGTCGCAGTTGATGCAGAGCGTGTTGATCAGCAGGGACATCGCGACGCCCTCGTGGCGCCGGGAACCGCCGCCGCGCGGCGGCCCCCGGGCCGATGGTGATCCGGACTCAGCCGGTCACTTCGCCTCGATGAACTTGTAGGTGGCGCCGGCCGCCTCGACCGCCGCCTTCACCCGCTCGGAGTCGGCGGCGCTGCCGATGAAGATCACCGTCGAACCCTTCAGCGCATCGGGCTTGGCGCCGGTGAACGCGGCGACGATCAGGTCGCCCATCTTGGTGCTGTCCGGCGAACCGAACGCCAGCAGGTTGCCCGGCAGCACGGTGCGCTGGACGATGTTGTTGACCTGCTCGAGCTGGCGCGCGTACTGGCTGCGGCCGTCGCCGTCGTCGGCGCCGACGACGTCGCTGTTCATCGGCAGGTAGTAGGCGTACGGGCGCTCGACGACGCCGGCCAGGTTCTCGCCGACGACCTTGCCGAGGTACTCCTTCCACGCCAGGTCGTCGCCGTTCGTCGGCGCGACCAGCGCGGCAGGCGCGGCGGCTTCTTCCTCGGCCTTCTGGCAGCCGGCGAGGGTGAGCAGGGAGAGGGAAAGCATCAGGGCGAGAGCAGGCAGGCGGATCATCGGAACACCTCTGGGTTTTTGGACATCAGGAACGCTTCCAGCGCGCGGACAACGCGGCGGCGACCGCCGGATGCACGAAGCCCGAGACATCGCCGCCGAGGCGGGCGACTTCGCGGACCAGGCTGGAGGAAATGAAGCTGTGCTGTTCGGCCGGCGTCAGGAACAGCGTCTCGACGTCGGGAATGAGATGGCGGTTCATGCTCGCCAGCTGGAATTCGTACTCGAAGTCCGAGACCGCGCGCAGGCCGCGCAGCAGCACGCCGGCGCCGACGTCCTTGACGAAATGGGCCAGCAGCGAATCGAAGCCGCGGACCTCGATGTTGGCGAAGACCGCCAGCGCCGTGCGCGCCAGTTCGACGCGCAGGTCCAGCGGCAGGGCCGGGCCCTTGCCGGGACTCTCGGCGACGCCGACGATCACCTTGTCGAACAGCGTCGCGGCGCGGGCCACGAGGTCGATGTGGCCGTTGGTGATCGGATCGAAGGTGCCGGGGTACAGCGCGACACGCTTTTGAACCAAGGACATTCGGCGGAATCCGCGCGGCGGGACTGGCCCGGAGTGTAGCAGCCGCTGAACGCTCAGGCGCCGTCGCCTGTCCGGAAAAGGGCATACGCGACGTCTCGGGTTTTCCCGCTGCGATGCAGTTCCCAATCCGCCGGCAGGTCCGGCACCGTCGCTGCCGGCGATTCGACGTAGACCCGGGCGGCCGGGGCCAGCCACGGGCCCAGCGCGGCGGCGGCCGGCGTCCACAGGCCGGCATCGAACGGCGGGTCCAGGAACACCAGGTCGAAGGGCCGCGGCGGGCCGGCGCGCAGCCAGGCCAGGGCGTCGGCGGCGTGCACGGTCAGGCTTTCGACGCGCAGGCGCTGCGCCTGGGCACGCAGGCCGGCGGCCAGCGCCGGGTCGCGCTCGACCAGCACGACCTCGGCGGCGCCGCGCGAGGCCGCCTCGAAACCGAGCGCGCCGGTGCCGGCGAACAGGTCGAGCACGCGCGCGCCCGGCAGCAGCGGCTGCAGCCAGTTGAACAATGTCTCGCGGACGCGGTCGGCGGTCGGGCGCAGGCCCGGGCGGTCGGCGACCGGCAGCTTCGAGCCGCGCAGGCGGCCGGCGATGATCCGCACCTGTCCGGGCGGCGCCTTGTTCATCGGGTCGTGGCGGCGGCGGGTGGTACCATCCGCGCATTGTCCGCGAAAGCAGCGCGATGTTCGATTTCCTGAAGAAAAAGCCCGAAAAGCCGGCGTCTTCGACCCCGGTGGCCGCCCCCGCGCGCACCGGCTTCAGCCCCGAAGACCTGGCCCGCGCCTTCACGACGCACCAGGAGGAGAAGGCCGCGCGCGCCGAGGCCGAGCGCCTCGAAGGCCGCGAGGCGATGCGCGGCACCCTCGCCTCCAGCCTGTTCGCGCGCAGCCTGGGCGGCCTGTTCTCGCGCAATCCGAAACTGGACGAGGACCTGCTGGACGAGGTCGAGACGGCCTTGATCAGCGCCGACGTCGGCGTCCCCGCCACCCACGAGATCGTCGAGCGCCTGCGCCGCAAGATGAAGGCGCGCGACTTCGCCGACAGCGCCGCCCTCTTCCGCTCGCTGCGCGCCGACCTGCTGGCGATCCTCAAGCCGGTCGCCAAGCCGCTGGAAATCCCGCCCGGGCTCACGCCCTTCGTGATCCTGACCGTCGGCGTCAACGGCGTCGGCAAGACGACGACGATCGGCAAGCTCGCCCGCCGCTTCCAGCTCGACGGCCACTCGCTGATGCTGGCCGCCGGCGACACCTTCCGCGCCGCCGCGGTCGAACAGCTGAAGATCTGGGGCGAGCGCAACGAGGTCGCGGTGATCGCCCAGGGCCAGAACGCCGATGCCGCCTCGGTCGCGTTCGACGGCGCCCAGGCGGCGAAGGCGCGCGGCTTCGACATCCTGATCGCCGACACCGCCGGCCGCCTGCACACCCAGCAGGGGCTGATGGCCGAGCTCGGCAAGATCCGCCGGGTGCTCGCCAAGGTCGACGAGCGCATGCCGCACGAGGTGCTGATGGTGATCGACGGCACCACCGGCCAGAACGCGCTGAACCAGCTGCGCCAGTTCCACGCGGCGGTGAAGGTCACCGGCCTGGTCGTGACCAAGCTCGACGGCACCGCCAAGGGCGGCGTGGTGTTCGCGCTGGCCCGCGAGTTCGGCATCCCGATCCGCTACCTCGGCCTCGGCGAGAAGGCCGAGGACCTGCGCGTGTTCGACCCGGAAGGCTTCGTCGACGCGCTGCTGCCGGAATCGCTGGGCGTCAGCGCCGGCGACGGTCCCGGCAGCGATTCCGCCGGCGGATGACGACGACGCCGGCGGGCGCCACGGCGGCAACGCGCCCGGCGCCACGCCGCCGGCGCTGGCCGTGGGTCCTCGGCGTGCTCGCCGTGCTCGGGCTGGGCGGCTGGTGGTGGGTCGCGCGGCAGCTGGAACCGGACCGCCTCGCCGCCACCGTGCTGGCCCGTGCCGGCGACGCCCTCGGCCTCGAACTCACCATCGACGGCACGCCCGAATACGCGCTGCGACCTGAGCCGCGGCTGCTGCTGCCGAACCTGGTGGCGCGGATGCCGGGGGCGGCGACACCGCTGCTGGCGGCGCGCCGCGTCGAGGTGTCGCTGCCGTGGTCGACGCTGACCGGAGACACCGGCGAGATCGTCATCACCCGCGTCGAACTCGATGCCCCGGTGCTCGACCTCGCCGCACTGGACGCGTGGCTGGCGTCGCGCCCGCCCGCGGACGAGCCGTTCGTGCTGCCGACGCTGACGAACGGCATCGACATCGCCGACGGCCGCGTGCTCGGCGACGGCTGGAGCATCGAAGGCCTCGCGTTGTCGCTGCCGGAACTGCGCCCGGACGCGCCGGCGGCGGCGACGTTCAGCGCGACCTGGAAGCGGGCCGACGCGCAGCTGCAGGCCTCCGGGAAGATCGCGGCCGATCGCGCCGGCCTGGTCACCCCGCTGCGCATCGAGGCCAAGGGCGAATACACGGCCGCGACGCAGCAACTGCCGTTCGCGGCCACGCTGGCCGGCAACCTCGACGCCGCCGGCGACACGATCGCGCTGTCGGCCATGGCCCTGCAGGCCGACGGTCGCCTGCGTTCGGAAGGCAGCGACGCGCCGTGGAAGCTGGCCGCGAACGGCGACCTCGCGCTCGCCGACGGCGATGTCGCACTGCAGGCCCTGACGCTGACGCTGGACGGCGACGGTCCCCTGCCCGACCTGCATGCCGAAGGAAGCCTCGCCTGGGGCGACGCGACGACGCTCGCGCTGGCCGGCGAACTGACGCAGTGGCCGGCGACGTGGCCGGCGCTGCCGCCGCCGCTGGTCGCCGCCGACGCGCCGCTGGCGTTCCGCGTCGCCTACAGCGGCAGCGACGATCTCGCCGCGCCGCTCACCCTCGACGTCGAGCGCGACGCGACGACCCTGCACAGCGTGCTGGTCGTGCCCGAGGTGCTGGCCTGGCTGGACGCCGACGACGCCGGCCTGCTGCCGCCGCTGCGGGGCGAGCTGGCGACGCCGCAGCTGCAGGTCGGCGCCTTCGTGCTCGAGGACGTGCGCATCCGCGTCGTCGACGACGCGCCGGCCGCAGGCACCGGCGGCGAAGCCGAAGCCGCGGGCGACGGCGAGACCGCCGAACCTCGGCGATGAGCGCCTTCGCCGACACCCTGCTGGCGTGGTTCGACCGCGACGGTCGCCACGACCTGCCCTGGCAGCACCCGCGCACGCCGTACCGCGTCTGGCTGGCGGAAATCATGCTGCAGCAGACCCAGGTGCAGACGGTGATCCCGTACTACGCGCGCTTCCTCGCCGCGCTGCCGACGCTGGCCGACCTCGCCGCCGCCGATGGCGACCGCGTGCTCGCGCTGTGGTCGGGGCTGGGCTATTACGCCCGCGCGCGCAACCTGCATGCCGCCGCGAAGCTGTGCGTCGAACGCCACGACGGCGAGCTGCCGCGCGATTTCGCCGCCCTCGCCGCGCTGCCCGGCATCGGCCGCAGCACTGCCGGCGCGATCCTGGCGCAGGCGCACGGGCTGCCGTTTCCGATCCTCGACGGCAACGTCAAGCGCACGCTGTGCCGCGTGCACGGCATCGCCGGCTGGCCCGGCGCCGGCGCGGTCGAGAAGGATCTGTGGCGGATCGCCGAGGCCGCGCTGCCGGCGGCACGGCTGGCCGACTACACGCAGGCGATCATGGATTTCGGCGCCACGCTGTGCACGCGGCACGACCCGGCCTGCATGCTGTGCCCGCTGCAGGACGCCTGCGTGGCGCGCCGCGACGGCCTGGTCGAGCAGTTGCCGGAAGCCAAGCCCGGCAAGCCGCTGCCGCAACGGCGCACGCTGATGCTGCTGCTGCACGACGACGCCGGCCGCGTGCTGCTGGCGCGGCGGCCTCCTGCGGGGGTGTGGGCCGGTCTCTGGTCGCTGCCGGAAGTGGACGACCACGACGCCGCCCGCGCCTTCGTCGCCGCGCAGGGGCCGCTGGATTTCGACTCCGCCGAAGCGTTGCCGGTGATCGAGCACGTGTTCAGCCACTACCGCCTGCGCATCGAACCGCTGCGCTGGAAGGTGTCGCGCGCGGCGCTGCGCGTCGGCGACAATGACGGCCTGCGCTGGCAGGACACCGCGAGCCTCGACGAGGTCGGGCTGCCGGCCCCCGTCCGCAGGCTGCTCGACACCCACCGACCGGAACCGCGCGCATGAGCCGCACCGTCTTCTGCGAAAAACTGCAGCGCGAGGCCGAGGGCCTGGCCTTCGTGCCCTGGCCCGGCGCGCTCGGCAAGCGCGTGTTCGAGTCGATCTCGCGCGAGGCCTGGCAGCAGTGGCTGGCGCACCAGACGATGCTGATCAACGAGAACCGGCTGTCGCCGATGGACCCGAAGCACCGCGCCTTCCTCGAGGGCGAGATGGAGAAGTTCCTGTTCGCGGGTGGAGCGGAGCGGCCAGCCGGGTTCGTTCCCGAGAACTAGAAAAGGCCCGCTCGCGCGGGCCTTTTCGTCGCGGCCTGGCACGTGCCGTCAGCCGTTGCCGGCCTCGCGCAGCGCCTGGCGCATCGCCTTGACGTCGACTTCGCGGATCCGGGTCATGTCGCAGCGCACGCCGTCGCGGCCGCGGAACTGGCCATTGCGGATGTTCAGCGTCTGGTCCATCGAGTCGATGCCGAGGGCCGGATCCCTGTCGAGGTCGCGGCAGGACTGGCTTTCGGCAAGTTCCACGAGCCAGGCCTTGAACGGCGTCTCCCAGACCAGCACGGCCTGGCGGTCGATCACCTCGATGCTGTCGATCGGGCGCAGGAAGCGCACGTCGTCGACCGGGGCGCCGGCGTGGGCCTGGGCGGCGGCGAGCTTGGCGGCGTCGCGGGCGCGGTCCTCGTCGTTCTTCAGGCCGCCGGCGGCGGCGCTGCCGACAGCGAACGCGGCGGCGTAGGCACAGAGGATCAGGGCGATCTTGCGGCTCATCGATGTTCTCCTCGGGAAGCCGGTGGGGGCGTGCCCAAGCTACTCCTGCGCCGGACCGCCCGGCAGCGTCGCCACGGCAGGCATTCATCGGTCGTTTACGGGTCCGTTCCGCGCCGCCCGAGCGACGGCCGGCTTGCGGCTGGAGGTCCCGCTCCCGTAGAATTCCGGGCTCGCCGGGCCCTGCCCCGGCGGTCGCCAGATCTCTGGCCGAGTAGCTCAGTTGGTAGAGCAGGGGATTGAAAATCCCCGTGTCGGCGGTTCGATTCCGTCCTCGGCCACCATTCCCTTCAGACACTTACGTCGAGTCGCACAAGCTGCGGTTTGGCACGCTGTGTCAAAAACGTGCCATCGATCCGGCTCGCCGCGCTGCGCAGGTGATCGGCCGCCAGATGCGCGTACCGAAGCACCATCTCGTAGCTCGCCCAGCCTCCCAGCTCCATCAGCTCCTGCAGCGGCGTGCCGTTCTGGACATGCCAGGACGCCCAGGTGTGCCGCAGGTCGTGCCAACGAAAGCCGGGGTCGATCCCTGCCCTCTCCACCGCACGCTTCCATGCCTTGGTGGAACACCGTTCGACGGGTTTGCCCTGGAAGGTAAACACGTACTCGCGGTGACCGCCGATGCGTCGACGCAACACGTCGAGCGCGTCCTCGTTCAATGGAACGCCAATGGCTCGTCCGGCCTTGGCCTCGTCCGGATGGATCCACGCCACGCGTCGGCTCGTGTCCACCTGGTCCCATCGCAGGTAGGACACGTTGCGCTGCCGCAGCCCCGTCGTGAGCGCGAACTGCGCCATTTCCCGTAAGTGGAGCGGCAACTCCCGCAGGAGTCGCCGCGCCTCGTCCGGGGAAAGGAAGCAGATGCGCTTCTTCGGTTCCCGGTAGAGCCGGACCTTGGGAATGTGATCCACCCACTCCCAGTCGTCCTTTGCCCGTCGCAAGATCGAACGGACCAGGGCCAAGGTGCGATTGGCGGTCGACGGACTGCTCTCGTCCGCCTTGCGCTCGCCGATCTTCTCGACCACTTCCCGCGTCACCTGGCTCAGCGTCAGGTGCCCCAGGAAGCGATGCAGCCAACGCAGGTTGGCCACATCCTTGCCGTGCGTTCTCTTGTGGCTGGTTTCCTTCACCCACCGCACGGCGGCTTCCTGCCAACTGCGCTCGGGCTTCACGCCCAGCCGCTGCTGTTCCCAGTACCGGACCTTCAATCGGTCGAGGTATTCCTGCGCAGCGGCTTTGTCGGAAGTCCCAGCAGAGCGGCGTACTCGCTCACCGTGTGGCGTCGTGAAGGCGATCCACCAGACGTCACCCCGTTTCGATAGCCCCATGAAGATTTCTCCTCGTTGGAGCCACTTAACGGCGCTTGCCCACGACCAGCGTAAAGCTGAGCCAGATACGCGGCAAGATCGTCTTCCAGGAACACCCAGCGCTTGCCCGGTTTCGCGGCTTTGAGGCGGCCCTGGCGCGCGTGCAGGCGCAGGACGGCGGGCGACATGCGCAGCCACGCCGCCGCTTCGTGCAGGTCGAGTGTGCGCATCGCTCAGTCCTCGTCATGGTCTTCGATCCGGACGTTGTAGCGACGCGCCTTGGACCGCGCCTTGCGCTCGATGTACTGCTGGAGGTGCCGCGCTTCGGCCGCTTCCGGGCCGTCGTGGTAGACCTGCAGCGCCTGCAGGAATTCGCCCAGGCCGTGGTCGAGCTGGGTGATGCCTTCGCGGGCCATGAACGACGTCAGCCCCCACAGCCCTGCCTTGAAGATCGCGGCGTCACCGGGGGCGCGCGTCTTGGTGACGCGCATGAGCGGCGCCGCGTCCGGCGGCACATCCCAGACCGCCGCCAGCGCCCCCCAGAGCGGATGCACCGGCCAGCGGGTGCGGGTGTCGTCGCTGGCCGACGGAATCGCCAGGCGCAGCCACTCCGTCGTCAGGTAGCGCCACAGGAGTCCCAGGAGAGGCACCGAATCCAGCGCTGGGCCCTTCATGTCGTCCGGCAGACCTTCGCGGCGGACCTGGAACTCCATCCGCCAGACGGTCTGCCCCTCTTCCCAACCGTGCGCCGCCCACAACGGCTTCAGGTAGTCCTTGCCGGACTTCAGGATTTCGCGGGTCTTGTCGTAAAGCCGGGCACTGACTTCGTTGCCGGCTCCGAAGGTCATGCCGGTCACATAGTCCCGGTCTTCGTGGATGTCGCGCTTGCGGCAGCGCTTGACCCAATGGCTTCCCGGCAGCGCCGTCAGGTCCAGGTCCGTCATGAAGTCGACGAACAGGTCGATCCGGCTGAGACTGGCGGGGCCGGTGGCCTGGCCGAACTCGGGGATCAGGTCATCCAGGGCGGCAATCGCTTCTTCCATTCCCACCGCCGTCAGGTACTCGCTGCGGACCTGGACATGCGCGAGCGGAAGCACGTTCGCGCTGGCATTCGAGAGTTCCAGGCGGAACCAGTTGTCTTCCAGGACGAAGGCGAACCGTCCCCGGCCACGGGGCGAGACGGTGAACTGGTGCTCGCCGTTGAACCAGCCCGCCTGGGCCATGTCCTTGTCGTGGATGGACTGGGCGAGTTGCTTCAGGTCCTGGAGGATCACCGCCACGTCGCGGTCGATGCCTCCCGGATACGACAGGTAGACGCTATCCACCCCGTGCCGCAGCGGGCGAATGCAGTTAGCGGGTGCTGTGATACTGGGTTGCGCACCCGCCGAAGCCGGCGGCGCGGAGGCCGGCGGGCCGGCCTCTCCGCCGCCGCCCTGCCCCGCGAGGAGGATGAACTCATGGTCTTGCATAGCAGTTCCTGGTTGTCGCCCGTCATTGGGCGATAGGAACGCTATGACCTCACTTGCGCCGGGCCGAGAACCCAAATCGCGGCTTTTGAATCCCTGCCTGCTTCTGCCAGGTCCGAAACAGCTTGAAGAGCGCGGCCTTTGAATCCTCGTTCTGACCGGTCACGTCGTAGACCTTCAGGTGCTCGACCACCAACTCATGGATTTCCTCGGTCGAACAAGCCTCAAATGCGCCTTGGTCACGAAGGAGATACTCGACCCACCTGAGCTCGGGATACTCAAAGCGCTTCTTGTGCGGCCCCTTGATTGCGCGGAAGAGTGCTTCTGCCGCTGTCGGATCGCCCGACAACTGGCCAAGTCGCAGCGTCGCCTGAAAAAACGCTCCTGTCGAAATCATGCTGTCCACGGAAACAGCTGCAAAAAGCGACCCGACGTCGCCCTTCTTCGCGCTGTCGATCATGTCGTTTATCGACCTTGAGTAGCACGCGATGGCGTCGAGGTTCCCGATCATGGCGAACGCCAGCGGAAGTGCCGCCGGATGATCAGGAGCGTCGTCGGGCATAGCGTCTACCGCCTCCCGCAAAACGGAGGTCGGACTCGGAGCGTCCACGGCCTCGTGCAACACCGGCGCTAGACCGGACACAGCGAAAATCTTTGCGAGCAGGAGGACAAGCGTGTCCTCGTAGAAGACCGTCCAATTCGGAACCGCTATCAGCTTCGCCAGGGCCTCGGCCCTCTTCTGTTCGTCGCTCTGAAGTGACTGCCAACTATCCCGGTCCGACCAAATCTCTCGAAACATCTCGATACATTGCGCAACGTCGCCGCCGCTCATTCGCCCGTACTTGCGAAGCTTCCAATCTGACATCAAGTTCTCCAGCGGACTCGGCGCTAGGCAACTGAACCCTTGGGGGCTTCAACCATTACCAACTACGGGGATAGGATTACAAATCGGATCGCCACTCAAAAGCGGTGAACACCCCTCGCCAGCCAAGACGCCAAACTCAGCAGCGAAAATCACGTCCACGGGGAAACTGAAGTACCGTCAACATGCTAGGAACCGCCAAATGACCAATGTGGACTGGCGTACAGGAGCCTCCACGATAGCCGGCTTTTCAATGGGCCTGCTCGCGGGACAGGCAATTCACCTGAACTGGACGCCCACCGAACTCATCCAAGCAGCACTAGGTATCTGCGCGATTTGGTTGCCCGCTGCACTCTGGATTGTCAAACGCGACGGGGAGGCCGCAAAGGAAGTGGGTCGCCAGGCACTCGCTGATGGCCTATTGGCCAAACGAGCATGGACCGAACTGGGGCTAGTTGACTCTCTAGATTCAATACAAGAAGGCCTCGAGACCGCATACATGTTTCGGAGTGTCCATCCACCTCCGGCATATCTAGAAGACCTGCTCAACCTGTCCGCATTTCGGCGACTTCAAGAAGTACTAGCTGGATCAACAGATTGTTCGCCCGAGATTCGTGAGCACGCGGAAGCGGCCGGAACTTGGGCGAGGCGCTTTCTTACGACGCTAGAACAAGAGTTTCCAATTGTAGGAAACGTGCACATGCTTCGAAGTGATGCCTCACTTCAGTCAGCGGTACTGTCGGCCGAAGGTTTACGCCAAAGCCTCACGGAATTGCAGCGCCTTTTGCGTCCGATGCTGATGACCTTCCCAGTGCGCGACGTGACCGTTGGCCGGTTGAAACGAATGAAGGATCTTGAAAGGGAGTACCAGGCTCTTGACCAAGGCGGCTAATTTGCCTAACCGGATCGCGTCGAATGCATTGACCGACGGGTACTGAGTGTTGAAGCGTCCTCTTTAGTTCAAGTGACCTGCCCCCCATTTTCCGGGCCAGTGTGACTTAAGTAGAGTCCGTCTCGACAGAGGACGGACCCTGCCGGAGGCGATGTGTCGCGCACGCGGCTAAATAGGCCGGATTCAAAAACACACCTCGAGTGCCACCGCCCCTCTTGAACACGCTGCCGGACTTGATCGCGGTATTTGGCGGGATCGGGCGGCCGCTTGCGTCGATGTCGACTCTGGTTACAGCGCCAGCAGGCTGCAACGATGTTCGCAATCGTGTTTCGTCCGCCGTCCTGCCGAGCAATCTTGTGTTCTGCCGTGCAGGTGAGGGGCACCACTTCCGACAGCTTGAGGCCAACATGGGCAGCGAACTTTTCTTGGCTACCTCGGCACATCAATACACGGCAGTAGAAGCAACGCCCACCCTGCCGGTCGGCCGCGGCTTCCCGATGACGAAAAATTCGATTCCTGGGCTTGGTCATGATTCACCTGGTCGAGAGTCCATGGGGAACCGGGCGCCCACCTCTGGTGGACGTCCGGAACCCGGAGGAATCACTCAACCGGGCGACAACCATTGCGAGCGTCGCTCGACCATGGCCCAGAGCTCATACCGCAGCTCCGCTGGAGGGCATTGCGCCGCTCCGTTGATGTATTGATAGCAAGACCTCGAGCGCGGTTCAACAGCGCAAGGTGCGGTGCCAAAATCAGTTCCAGCCAGATTGCATCTACTACTTTCAGCGATCAGACAAGCGCCGTAAGTGGCTGTTTTAATTAGGCTTCAGTCCGGTTTGAAAATCCCCGTGTCGGCGGTTCGATTCCGTCCTCGGCCACCACGATTCCCGAGGGCCTGCAGCGATGCAGGCCCTTTTCGTTCGTGCCGGCTACGCGCCTTCCTCGCCCAGTACCTGCTCGACTTCCGCCAGCGTGTCGCAGGCGAACGTCGGCACCGTCGCGTTGTAGGGGCCGCGGTAGTAGCTGAAACCGGAGCCGCCGGGGTGTTCCTTGACGCGGCCGACGACGACGCCGGCGAGCTTGGCGTGGCGCCAGCCGCCGACGATCTGCGGATCGAGTCGAATCGTTTCGACGGATTTCATGCGACCTCCGGTGTCGCGAATGGCAGTCGCCACCGTACTCGCCTGCCGGCACGGCGCCAACCACGGCTTTTCCCGGGCCACCCCGGAACGGGAGCCGGGGTTGCGCTACCATGCGCGCCACCGCGCGGCCGGCGGCAGGGAAACCCGGCGCCCCACCCTCCTGCGAGCCCATCGCGATGACGGCCCCGGCCAGCAACCAGAACCTGCGCCCGATCATCATCGGCGCCATCGGCGTCGTCTTCGGCGACATCGGCACGTCGCCGCTGTACACGCTGAAGGAAGCGTTCGGCCACCAGTACGGGCTGCACCCGGACCAGGCGAACGTGCTCGGGGTGCTGTCGCTGGTGTTCTGGGCGATGTTCCTGATCGTCACGATCAAGTACGTCACCGTCATCCTGCGCGCCGACAACCGCGGCGAGGGCGGCATCCTCGCGCTGATGGCCGTGGTCCAGCGCAGCCTGCCGATCGCGGCGCCGCTGGGCTACACGGTGGGCATCCTCGGCATCCTCGGCTGCGCGCTGTTCTTCGGCGACGCGGTGATCACCCCGGCGATCTCGGTGCTGTCGGCGGTGGAGGGCCTGGAAGTCGCGGCACCCGCGCTGCACCGCTTCATCGTCCCGATCGCCGTCTGCGTGCTGCTGCTGCTGTTCGCTTTCCAGCGCCACGGCACCGAGCGCGTGGGCAAGATCTTCGGGCCGGTGATGATCCTGTGGTTCATCTGCATCGCCGCGCTCGGCGCGAACCAGATCCTGCAGAACCCGGACGTGCTGCGCGCGCTGAACCCGTACTGGGCGATCCACTTCTTCGCCGCGCACGGCCACGCCGCGTGGCTGGCGCTGGGCGCGGTGGTGCTGTGCGTCACCGGCGGCGAGGCGCTGTACGCCGACATGGGCCACTTCGGGCGCGTGCCGATCCGCATCGCCTGGACCGCGTTCGTGATGCCGGCGCTGCTGCTGAACTACTTCGGCCAGGGCGCGCTGGTGCTGGCCGAGCCGGGCGCGGTGCAGAACCCGTTCTTCCGCCTGGTGCCGGAATGGGGCCTGTTCCCGATGATCGGGCTGGCGACGCTGGCGACGGTGATCGCCTCGCAGGCGGTGATCTCCGGCGCGTTCTCGCTGGCGCGGCAGGCGATCCAGCTCGGCTACCTGCCGCGCCTGCAGCTGGTGCACACCTCCGACGAGACCATCGGCCAGGTGTACGTGCCGTGGGTCAACCGCATCCTGCTGGTCTCGGTGATCGTGCTGGTGATCGGCTTCGGCAGCTCCAGCGCGCTGGCCGCCGCCTACGGCGTCTCGGTCACCGGCAGCATGCTCATCGACACCGTGCTGATGATGATCATGGCCGGCTCGCGCTGGCGGCTGCGGCAATGGCAGATCCTCGCCATCGGCATCGGCTTCCTGGTCATGGACGTGGCGCTGTTCAGCTCCAACGCGACCAAGTTCGTGCACGGCGCCTGGGTGCCGGTGGCGCTGGGCATCGGCGTGTTCACGCTGATGCGCACCTGGCGGCGCGGACGGGCGCTGGTGCGGGCGCAGATCGACAGCGAGAGCCTGCGCATCGAGCACTTCGTCGCCAACCTGATGGCGCGTCCGCCGCAGCGCGTCGAGGGCACCGCGATCTTCCTGACCCCGTCGTCGCAGCTGGTGCCGCCGGCGCTGCTGCACAACCTCAAGCACAACAAGGTGCTGCACGAGCGCAACGTGCTGCTGAGCGTGGACACGCTCAGCGTGCCTCGCGCCGAGGAACACGAGCGCGTGGTGCACACCGACCTCGGCAACGGCTTCGCCCGCCTGAGCCTGCGCTTCGGCTACATGGAGGACCCGGACGTGCCGCGCGCGCTGGCGACGTGGACGCTGCCGGTGGCGCCGTTCGACACGATGGACACCACCTTCTTCGCCAGCCGCGACACCATCGTCGCCCGCAAGGACCACGGCATGGCGCTGTGGCGCGACAAGCTCTTCCTGCTGATGACGCGCAACGCGCGGCCGGCGACGGAGTCGTTCTCGGTGCCCGGCAACCGGCTGGTCGAACTCGGCACGCGGGTGGTGATCTGAGGATCCGGTCCGGCGCGGCCACGAAGTCCGCCGCCCTACCCCGGCGCGACTGGCGCGGTTCACGATGAACGGCGTAGGTTGCGGCGTCCCGCCTCAGAGCCCGAGTCCATGATCGATCCCGCCCAGTCCGCCAGGCGTCGTGCCGCGCGCAACTTCGCGATAGGCGGCACGCTGTTCGCCGCCGCGGTGGTCGCCGCGATCGTCGCGAGCCGGCCCGACCCCGCGACGGCCCGGCTGCCCGACCCGGGCTACGAGCTGCTCTATTCGGTGCGGTTCGTGCCGGCCGAACACGCCGCCGACGTCGAGATCGAGGTGACCCCCGGCGACGGCGCGGTGCACGAGGTGCGGATGCGGATGCCGGCCGACCGCTACACCGACGTCGCCGGCGACGGCGAGGTGCTGCGCGACGGCGACACCGTGCGCTGGACGCCGCAGCGCGACCGCCCGCAGCGTTTCCACTACCGCTACCGCATCGACGAACGACACGGCGACGGCGGCTACGACGCGATGATCTCCGCCGACTGGGCGATCGTCCGCGGCGACGACCTGGTACCGCCGGCCGCGACCCGGACGACGAAGAACGCCGACGCCCGTGCCCGCCTGCGCTTCGAGCTGCCCACCGGCTGGACCACCGTCGACACCCCGTACGAGCGCAGCCGCGAGGGTGACGAGTTCGTGGTCGCCACCGCCAACCGCAGCTTCGACCGGCCGCTGGGCTGGATCGTCGCCGGCAACCTCGGCGTTCGCCGCGAGCACCAGCACGGCACCCGGCTCAGCGTCGCCGGCCCGGTCGGCGAGGACATCCACCGGCTCGACACGCTGGCCTTCCTCAACCTGCTGCTGCCGCAGTACCGCAAGGCGTTCGGCGAGCTGCCGCCGAAGCTGCTCGTGGTGCGCGCGGGCGACCCGATGTGGCGCGGCGGGCTGTCGGGGCCGCGTTCGCTGTTCCTGCATGCGAGCCGGCCGCTGCTCAGCGAGAACGGCACGAGCACCCTCGCCCACGAGATGACCCACGTGATCACCCGCATCCGCGGCGCCGCCGGCGACGACTGGTTCGCCGAGGGCCTGGCCGAGTACTACTCGATCGAGCTGTCGCGTCGCGCCGGCCTGATCACCGACGAACGCGCCGCGGCCGCGCTCGACTGGATGCGCAGGCACGGCGAGGCGATCGCCACCCTGACCGCCGACGACTCCAGCGGCGACCGCACCGCCCGCGCGGTGCAGCTGATCGCCGGCCTCGACCGCGAGATCCGCACGCGCAGCGACGGCAAGAAGAGCCTCGACGACCTCGTGCGCCTGCTGATGGCGCAGCCGGTGGTGTCGCGCGCCGACCTGCGTGCGGCCGTCGAGCGGCTCACCGGCAGGCGCTCCGACGTGCTGGCGACGCCGCTGCTGGACTGAGCGCCCGCACCAACCGCGGCGGGCGGCGGTGTAACGTACCGGCATCGATTCCCGCGGAGCCCGCCATGTCGAAGAAGCCGCCGACGCGCAAGCCGGTGAAGCAGAGGCCGCTGGCGAAGGCCATCCCCGCGCAGCAGCTCGGCGAGCCGCATGCGCAGCTGCGCGACGCCGCCGGCAAGCTGCTGGCCGGGGTCGTTCTCAAGGACGGCGAATGGGTGTTCGGCCTCGACGGCCGCATCGCCGGCAGCACCGACAGCGCCGCGCACGTGCTCGCGCTGATCAAGCGCGCGGCGGAGATGTGTCGCGAACAGGGGGTCGAGGCGACGCTGGTGTTCTCGGCGCCGCTGCGCGCCGCCGCGCACGCGGAGGCCGAGGCCGAGGGACTGGCGTTCGAGGAGTTCCAGCGGCGGCTTGCCGTGCAGATCTCGGGAGAAGCGAGTTCGTAGTTGATCGGAGGTAGTTCGTAGTGCCACATCGCCCCCGGTAGCGGCGCGGCACTACGAACCACCTCCGACCAGCGACCCACTCGAGATCAGCCCCCGAGCGCAATCGCCACCAGCACCAGCACGAACCCCCCGAGCAGAAACCCCACCCCCACCCACAACGGCCGCAGTGTCGTGTAGCGCGCCCACCACCAGCCGCTGGCGAACAGCAGCGCCAGCAGTACGGCGTTCGACAGTCGCAGTGCGATCCAGGCGTCGTCGATGAACATGAAGGGCACGGCCGCCGGCAGCGTCGTCAGCACCACCAGCAGGCCGCTGAGCGTGGCCGCGACCAGGTCGGCGCTGCTCACCCGGTTCGGCGCCGGCGCGGTCTCGCGCAGGTGCACGGCGATTCGCCGGTAGATCGCCGCCCGCTCCTCGTCGGCGAACGCGCCGGCGGCGACGCCGTCCAGATGCTCGGCGGTCAGCGCCGTCGCGCTGTCGAGGTCGGGCGCGCTGCGGATGCGCAGGCGCAGGCGCCGCCCCTGTTCGCGTTCGAACATCACGTCGACCAGGTAGCAGACCGCGTCGATCACCCCCCAGGCGACGTTGCAGCCGAGCGCGGCGACCAGCAGCTGGCGCGCGCCCTCGCGGCCCTCGTCGGCCACCAGCAGGCCGGCGCCGAGGGTGAAGGTCAGGGTCATGATCAGCCCGAACAGCACCTCGCTGAGGCTGGTCTGCGGGTCGAGGCGGCGGTGCAGCCAGGCGCCGAGGCCCTGCGCCGATCCGCGATCGTCGTTTCCGGCCACGCCCGCCGCCGCTCAGCCGGGGGTGAAGTACAGCAGCACGGCGATCATCAGGTACACCGCCAGCAGCTGCACGCCCTTGTACCAGTTGCCGCTGCCGCCGGCGGCGACGATCGAGCCGATCAGCACCACCAGGAACAGCAGCGTGACGGCACCGGTACCGAACGACAGCTGGAACGGGTGCGGCCCGATCGCGTAGCTGGCCAGCACCAGCACCGGCGAGACGAAGATGGCGATCAGGATGCAGCTGCCCATGGCGATGCCGATGGCCAGGTCGAAGCGCCCCTTGCGCGCCAGCGCCACCGCCGGGATGCCCTCGCCGACCCCGCCGACGCTGGCCAGCAGCACGATGCCGACGAAGGTCGGCGGCAGGCCCAGCGCCTCGCCCGTGCCCTCGACGGCCGCCACCAGCACCTCGCTGAGCAGCGCCGCCAGCACCGAGGCGCCGACCAGCGTGCCGACGCAGCGGCCCAGGCCCCAGCCGTCGTGCTCGCCGTGCGCGTCGCCGCCGTGGCTGGCGAACTCCTCAGGGTGGGTCTTCACCATGAACACCAGGTACAGCGCGAACAGCGCCAGCAGCAGCACCGCGATCGCCACGTTCAGCCGCTGCAGGTTCAGGACGTCGCCGTCCGCGGCGAAGGCGTGCTCGTACAGGCTGGGCAGCGCCATGCTGATCACCGCGATGAACATCATCGTGCTGTAGACGCGCACCGCCTTGGCGTTGAAGTCCAGCGTGTGGTGGCGCAGGCCGCCTAGCAGGAAGGCCAGGCCCAGCACCAGCAGCAGGTTGAACAGGATGGCGCCGACCAGCGACGCCGCCACCATCGTGTACAGGCCGGCCTTCAGCGCGACGAGGCAGATGATCAGCTCCGGCAGGTTGCCGAAGGTGGCGTTGAGCAGGGCGCCGACCGACTCGCCGGTGTACGGCGCCAGGTTCACCGTGCTCTGCCCGATCAGCCGCGCCACCGGGATGATCGCCATCGCCGCCAGCAGGAATTTCAGCGGCGCGCCCAGGCCTTCCATGTGCCCTGCGGCCAGCGCGACCGGCACCAGCAGCAGCGGCGCCCAGCGCATCCACCCCGACCCCGTGCCCGTCATGTCCCGCCTCCGCCGCGATGCCTGCGACGATCCTCGGCCGCGCGCGCCACGGCCGCCATTGGCGGAAAGGCCAAGCCGGCAACAGCGATGCAGCGCGCAGACCGGGGCCAGTACGCGCTGGTATGCTCGGGCGATTGCCGACGGAGGGTGTTCCGACATGCGACTGCTGCGCCCCGCCCTGCTGCTGATGGTCGTGCTGATGCTGCTCGCCGCCTGCTCCAGCGGCCCGCCCGTGCGGATCTTCCCGCCGCAGGTGAGCGTGCAGGAACTGCGCGTGCTGCCCGACGGGCGCTGGAGCGTCGACCTGCGGATCCGCAACTACAGCACCGTGCCGATGCGCTTCTCGCGGCTGCAGGCGACGCTGGAGTTCGGCGGCCAGCCGGCGGCGCAGATCGACCTCGATCCCGGCTTCAGCGTCGGCCCGGGTTCCAGCGAGGTCGTCGCCCACGTGTTTGCGCCGCCGCAGGCCATCAAGGTCGCGGTCGAGGCCGCGGCCGCGGCCGGCCGCGGCAGCCGCTACCGCATCCACGGCGCCATCTCCAGCGACGAGCACGGCACCGACGACGATTTCGAGTACCAGAGCGCGCTGGACCCGATCCCGGGCCTGCCCGGCGTGCTGCGCTGACACCGACGCAAGGAAACAGAACCGGATGAACCGCTACACCGCTCCCGTCCGCGACATGAAGTTCGCGCTCTACGACGTCGTCGGCGCCGAGGCGCTCTACGCGAAACTCGGCTACGCGCACGCCACCCGCGACCTGCTCGACGCGGTGATGGACGAGGCGGCGAAGTTCACCGAGACCGTGCTGGCGCCGCTGAACGAATCCGGCGACGAGCACGGCTGCGCGTTCGACCCGGCCAGCGGCGACGTCGCCACCCCGCCCGGCTTCAAGGCCGCGTACGACCAGTTCGTCGACGGCGGCTGGCCGGGCCTGACCGGTCCGGAGACGATGGGCGGCCAGGACCTGCCGGAGAGCTTCGGCGCCGCGCTGAAGGAGATGCTCGACGCCGCCAACCTGAGCTGGAGCAACTACTCGCTGCTCTCGCACGGCGCCATCGAGGCGCTGAAGCACCACGGCGAGGACTGGCAGAAGGAGGTGTTCCTGAAGGCCATCGTCGAAGGCCGCTGGACCGGCACGATGTGCCTGACCGAGCCGCACTGCGGCAGCGACCTGGGCCTGTTGAAGACGAAGGCCGAGCCCGTCGCCGACGGCAAGTACGCGATCACCGGCACCAAGATCTTCATCACCGGCGGCGAGCACGACCTCACCGACAACATCATCCACCTGGTGCTGGCGCGGTTGCCGGACGCGCCGGCCGGCACCAAGGGCATCTCGCTGTTCATCGTCCCGAAGCTCAGGACCGCGCGCGACGGCAGCATCGGCGAGCGCAACACGGTGCGCTGCGGCTCCATCGAGGAAAAGATGGGCATCCACGGCAGCGTCACCTGCGTGATGAACTTCGACGGCGCCGAGGGCTACCTCATCGGCCAGGCCAACAAGGGCCTCAATGCGATGTTCACCATGATGAACACCGCCCGCCTCGCCGTGGGCCTGCAGGGCCTGGCGCTGATCGACCGCGCCTACCAGAACGCGCTGGCCTACGCCCGCGACCGCCTGCAGATGCGTTCGCTGTCCGGCGCCAAGTTCCCGGACAAGCCGGCCGACCCGCTGATCGTGCACCCGGACATCCGCCGAATGCTGCTGACCTGCAAGGCGCTGGGCGAAGGCAGCCGCATGCTGGCGCTGCACGCGGCGACGCTCGTGGACGTGCTCGAGCGCACCACCGACGAGAAGGAGCGCAAGGACGCCGACATCCTGCTCGGCTTCGTCACCCCGATCGTCAAGGCGATGCTCACCGAGTGGGGCAACGAGTGCACCTACCACGCGCTGCAGGTGTTCGGCGGCCACGGCTACGTGCGCGAATGGGGCATGGAGCAGCTGGCGCGCGACGCCCGCATCACCACGATCTACGAGGGCACCACGCAGATCCAGGCGCTGGACCTGCTCGGCCGCAAGACCCTGCAGCTGCAGGGCGCCGGCCTGCAGCAGTTCCTGCAGATGATCGCCGCGTTCTGCAGCGAGCATGCGACGAACCCGGCGATGACGGAATTCATCCTGCCGCTGGCCGAGCACGCCAAGCTGTGGGGCGAAGTGACGATGGAGGTGGGCCGCAAGGCGGTGGCCAATGCCGACGAGGTCGGCGCCGCGTCGGTCGACTACCTGTTCTTCTCCGGCTACGTGTCGCTGGCCTACTGGTGGGCGAAGGCCGTCGCCGCCGCCGACCGCGACGGCCAGCCGGCCGACCTGCGCACCGCCAAGCGCGAGACCGCGCGGTTCTTCTTCGCCCGCATCCTGCCGCGCACGCAGTCGCATGTCGCGGCGATGCGCAGCGGCGCCGCCAACCTGCTCGATCTCGACGCCGCCCTGTTCGACTCCTGACACAGGGCGTTCTTGCCACGGATCCCACGGAAGAAGACGGAAGCCACAAGTAAGGAAGAGCCTTCTTCATTTGAAGCCTGGCCCTACCCCGTGGTTTCCGCTTCTTTCCGCGCTTTTCTGTGGCCAAAAGGCTTTCCACGTTCGCGCGACGTAGACGTGGGTGAACGGCCGGCGCAGGCGTTCGCGGCGTGAACACGCGGCGCGGCGAACAGTGCCGGCATGGATACCGCCGACACGCCGCCGCGCAGGCCGCACGATCCGACCCACGACGAACCGCCTGGCGCGGATGACGCGCCCGGCGTCGGGGACGGCGCTGCGGGCGATGCCGGCGACGACGACGCGCGCCGCTACCGGCGGCTGACGATCGGCCTGCTCGCGCTGCTGGTCGGGCTGCTGTTCCTGCTGTGGGACTGGAACTGGTTCAAGGGCCCGATCGAGCGCCGGGTCGAGGCCGCGACCGGTCGCGAGTTCCGCATCGAGGGCGACCTCGACGTCGAACTGCACTGGAGCCGCCCGACGATCGTCGCCAACGACGTGATGCTCGGCAACGCCGCCTGGTCGGCGGAGCCGGAGATGTTCCGCGTCGGCCAGGCGCGCATCCAGTGGGCGGTGTGGAAGCTGCTGGCCGGCGACGTCGTGCTGCCGCGCATCGACCTGCGGGCGCCGGCGCTGCGCCTGGAACGCAGCGCCGACGGCGACGGCAACTGGCGCTTCCGCTACGACCCGGAGGCGCAGCCCGACTATCCGCAGATCGGCCAGCTGCAGATCGTCGACGGCCGCATCCGCATCCTCGAACCGACTTACGACACCGACATCGACGTCGCCGTCGCCAGCGAGCCGGTCGGCGACGACGGTACGTCGCGGCTGCGCGTCGACGGCAAGGGCAGCTATCGCGCCGCCGACTTCTCGCTCGAAGGCCACATCGGTTCGCCGCTGCAGTTCCTGGCCGCGGACGCCAGCTACGACGTCGACCTGCGTGCCCGCGCCGGCGCGACGCGGGCGCACGCCTTCGGCGCGTTGCCGCTGCCGGTGCGCCCGGACGATTTCGCGATCGGCTTCGAGCTGGCCGGCGCCGACATGGCGCAGCTGTACCCGCTGCTCGGGCTGGCGATCCCGAAAACGCCGCCGTATCGGCTCGAAGGCCGCCTCGAACGCCGTGGCCAGGTCTGGCACTACCGAGAATTCAGCGGCGTGGTCGGCGACTCCGACCTGGCCGGCGACGCCAGCGTCGATCCGTCGCGTGAACGCACGCTGCTGACCGCCGTGCTGGTGTCGCGCAAGGTCGACTTCGACGATCTCGCCGGCTTCATCGGCGGCACCCCGCGCAGCGGCGAGGGCGACGCCGCGGTGGGAGCGGTACCGGGCGACCCGTCGCGGGTCTTCCCGGCGCGCGAATACGACGTCGCGAAGCTGCGGGCGATGGACGCCGACGTCCGCTGGCGGGTGGCGCGGCTGGAATCGCCGAAGCTGCCGCTGGATTCGATGGACGCGCATGCCCGCCTCGTCGACGGCGACCTGCGCCTGGATCCGCTGGAGTTCGGGGTGGCCGGCGGCGAGATCCGCAGCACCGTGCACCTCGACGCGCGGCAGTCGCCGATCCTGGCGGAGGTCGACCTCCGTGCGCGCCGGCTCGACCTGCACGAACTGGCGAAGCTCGGTGCGCCGGAAAGCCAGGGCCGCATCGGCGGACGCATCCAGTTCAGCGCCCGCGGCAATTCGGTGGCGGCGCTGATGGCCAGCGCCGACGGCGAGGCGCAGCTGGGCATGGGCCGCGGCCGGATCAGCAACCTGCTGCTCGAGCTGGCCGGCATCGACATCTACGAGGCGCTGAAATTCATGCTCGGCAAGGACCGGGTGATCCCGATCCGCTGCGCCTATGCCGACCTGGCCATCGCCGACGGCGTCGCCGCGTCGCGGCAGACCGCCTTCGACACCACCGACACCGTGCTGTTCGTCGAGGGCGACGTCGACCTGGGCGAGGAGCGCTTCGACCTGCGCCTGAAACCGCGGCCCAAGGACCCCAGCCCGATCAGCCTGCGCTCGCCGCTGCGCCTGACCGGCGACCTCAAGCACCCGAAGGTGCGCCCCGAGGCCGGGCCGCTGATCCTGCGCGGCGCCCTGGCCGTGGCGCTGTACGCGATCGCCCCGCCGGCGGCGATCCTGGCCCTGATCGAGACCGGCCCGGGCGAAGACACGGGGTGCGGCACGGACAATCCGAAGCTGCGGGCGGAAACCGACGCCGATACGAACGCCGGGCCGCCCTCGGAGAACTGAGTTCGTTGTTCCCAATTCGTAGTTCGTAGTGCGGCGTCGTGTCGTGGGCGACGACTAAGAACCACGAACTAAGAACTCGTCCCCCGCAGAAACGAAAAACCCGCCGGTCGGCGGGTCAGTCAGTCACAAGTTTGGTCGGGACGGCGGGATTTGAACCCACGACCCTCTGCCCCCCAGGCAGATGCGCTACCAGGCTGCGCTACGCCCCGACACGAAACTGGCCCCGGCGGACCGGGGGCGGCGATTATAGCCTGAGGCGCGCGCTCAGCGGCGCAGGAGATGCAGGACTTCCTCGAGTTCCATCCGCACCTGCTTGACGATCTGGGTCGACAGCGCGGTCTCGGAACGACCGGCGTCGCCTTCCAGGCGCTGGCGGGCGCCGCTGATCGTGTAGCCCTGTTCGTACAGCAGGCCGCGGATCTGGCGGATCATCAGCACGTCGTGGCGCTGGTAGTAACGGCGGTTGCCGCGCCGCTTCACCGGCTTGAGGCTGGTGAATTCGGTTTCCCAGTAGCGCAGCACGTGCGGCTTCACGTCGCACAGCTCGCTGACCTCACCGATGGTGAAGTAGCGCTTCGCCGGGATCGGCGGTAGTTCGCGGTTACTGCCCGGATCCAGCATATGCCTCCACACGCTCCTTCAGCTTCTGGCCGGGGCGGAAGGTCACCACCGTGCGGGCGGAGATCGGGATCTCCTCGCCGGTCTTCGGATTGCGGCCGGGACGCTGGTTCTTCTGGCGCAGGTCGAAGTTGCCGAAGCCCGACAGCTTGACCTGCTGCCCACGCTCCAGCGCCTCCCGCAACGCGTCGAAGAAGGAGTCCACGAATTCCTTGGCCTCGCGCTTGTTCAGTCCGACTTCCTCGAACAGGCGCTCGGCCATCTCGGCCTTGGTCAGTGCCATTTACCACCCCTGTTTCACGCCGTCGCCGGCGCCTGTTACGACCTCAGTCGCGCTCCGCAGTCCCTGGCCAGCGCCGCGAGGGCGATGGCGACGGCCTGATCGGCGTCGCGGTCAGTCAGCGTGCGTGAAACGTCTTGCAGAATCAAGCCCATAGCAAGACTCTTTGAGCCGCTTTCCAGCCCCGGCCCGACGTAGCGGTCGAACAGCCGCAGCTCGCGCAGCTGGCTGCCGAGCGCGCTTTCCAGGCACTGCTGCAGGGCCGCCCAGGGGGTGGCTTCCGGGACGACGAGCGCGATGTCCCGGCGGACGGACGGATAGCGGGACAGGTCACCGGCGCGCGGAATCGCGCGCGCGGCCAGCGGCTCCAGATCCAGCTCGAAGCCGACCACCTCGCCGTCCAGGTCCAGGGCCCGGGCCAGGCGCGGGTGCAGGTGGCCGACCCAGCCGATCTCGACGCCGTCGCGCCAGACCACGGCGCTGCGGCCCGGATGGCCGAAGCCGGCCTGCCCCGGGCGGAACTCGGCCCGGGCGCCGGCGAGCGCCAGCATCGCCTCGACGTCGGCCTTCAGGTCGAAGAAGTCGACCGCCCGGGCCGGCTGCGCCCACTGCTCGGCCGCCTGCGGACCGCAGGCGACCGCGGCGATGCGGGCGGTCTCGCGCGGGGCGGCGCCGGGGCCGCCGTCGCGGAACACCTTGCCGAGCTCGAACAGGCGCACCCGCTCCTGCTGGCGGGCGCGGTTGCGGCCGAGGGCATCGACCAGGCCGGGCAGCAGCGCGGTGCGCATCACGCCGAGCTCGGCCGACAGCGGATTGGCGAGGGCGACGCCGTCGCCGCCGAGCTGCCAGGTCTCCAGCAGGCGGGCATCGACGAACGCGTAGTTGATCGCCTCCACGAAACCGCGTGCGCACAGCTGGCGGCGCAGCACGGCGTCGGCGACGCGGCCTTCCGGCGGCGCGACCAGACGGATGCGCCCGGCCGGCATCGAGGTCGGGATGGCGTCGTAGCCGTGGATGCGGGCGATCTCCTCGACCAGGTCCTCTTCGATGGCGATGTCGAAGCGACGGCTGGGCGGGGTCACCGACCAGCCCTCGGCGGTGGCGGCGACCTGCATGCCGAGCGCGCGCAGGATGCGCTCGATCTCGGCGTCGGCGACGGTGGTGCCGAGTAGGCGCGCCAGGCGCGCGCGGCGCAGCGGCACTGCCACCGGCGCGGCCAGGTGCTGCGGCAGCACGGCCTCGGTCAGCGGACCGGCGCGGCCGCCCATGATCTCCAGTGCCAGCGCCGTCGCCCGCTCGACCGCGAAGCGCGGCAGCTGCGGGTCGACGCCGCGTTCGAAGCGGTGGCCGGCGTCGGTATGCAGGCCGAGCCGGCGCGAGCGGCCGATGATCGCGTCCGGGCGCCAGTGCGCGGCCTCGAAGAACACGCGGGTCGTCGCGCCGGTGACGCGCGTGTCCCAGCCGCCCATGACGCCGCCGAGGGCGACGGCACGGCCGTCGTTGGCGACGACCAGGAACTGCCCGTCCAGCGCGACCTCGCGCTCGTCGAGCAGCTTCAGCGTCTCGCCGGCGATGGCGTGGCGCACGCTGACCGCGCCGCGCAGGGTATCGGCGTCGAAGGCATGCAGCGGCTGCCCGAGCTCGAGCATCACGTAGTTGGTGATGTCGACCAGCGGACTGATCGGGCGCAGACCGGCGCGCTTCAGGCGCTCGCCCATCCACAGCGGCGTGCGCGCGGCCGGATCCAGGCCCTCGACGACGCGGCCGCAGAAGCGCGGGCAGTCGCCGCCGGCCTGCAGCTCGACCGCGAAGGCGGCGTCGCTGGCGACTGCCGCTTCCGGGATCTGCAGCGCATTCACCTGGGTGCCGCAGGCGGCGGCGACGTCGAAGGCGACGCCGCGGACGCTGAAGCAGTCGGCGCGGTTCGGGGTCAGCTTCAGCTCGAAGGTCGCGTCGGGCAGGCCGAGGTAGGCCGCCAGCGGCGTGCCGACCGGAGCGTCGGCCGGCAGCTCGAGCAGGCCGGAGGCGTCGGGGTCGATCGCCAGTTCCTTCGCCGAGCAGAGCATGCCGTTGGAGTCGACGCCGCGCAGTTTCGCCGCCTTGATCGTCAGCTCGCCGACGACGGTGCCGATCGTCGCCAGCGGCGCCAGCAGGCCGGGGCGCGCGTTCGGGGCGCCGCAGACGATCTGCAGCAGGGCGTCGCCGCCGGCGTCGACCTGGCAGACCTGCAGGCGTTCGGCGTCCGGGTGGCGTTCGCAGGACACGATCCTCGCGACGACGACGCCTTCCAGCGCCGAGCCGATCGCGACGGTGTCCTCGACCTCGAGGCCGATCGCGGTCAGGCGCGCGGCGAGTTGCTCGCGCGAGGCATCGACGCGGACGTGTTCGCGCAGCCAGCTTTCGGGGAATTTCATGCGAACTGCCTCAGGAAACGCGCGTCGTTGTCGAAGAAGCTGCGCAGGTCGTCGACGCCGTAGCGCAGCATCGCGAAGCGCTCGACGCCGAGGCCGAAGGCGAAGCCGCTGTAGCGCTCCGGGTCGATGCCGCAGGCGCGCAGCACGTTCGGGTGGACCATGCCGCAGCCGAGCACCTCGAGCCAGCGGGTGCCGCCGTCGGCCTGCTGCCAGGCGATGTCGACCTCGGCGGACGGCTCGGTGAACGGGAAGTAGCTCGGGCGGAAGCGCATCTCGAAGTCACGCTCGAAGAAGCCGCGGACGAATTCGGCGAGCGTGCCCTTGAGGTCGGCGAAGCTCGATGTCTCGTCGATCAGCAGGCCCTCGACCTGGTGGAACATCGGTGTGTGCGTCTGGTCGCTGTCGCTGCGGTAGACCTTGCCGGCGGCGATCATGCGCAGCGGCGGCGTGCCGCCGGTGGCGACGACGTCCTGCATGAAGCGCACCTGCACGCCCGAGGTGTGCGTGCGCAGCAGGCGGCCTTCGCCGCACTGCTCCGGGCGCATGTAGAAGGTGTCGTGCATCTGCCGCGCCGGGTGGTGCGGCGGGAAGTTCAGCGCCTCGAAGTTGTGGAAGTCGTCCTCCACCTCGGGGCCGTCGGCGAGCTGGTAGCCCAGCCGCGCGAAGATGTCGGTGATGCGCTCGAGCGTGCGCGACACCGGGTGCAGGTTGCCGGGCAGGTCGCCGCGGCCGGGCAGGGTCACGTCGATCGACTCGCTGGCCAGGCGCTTCGCGAGCGCGGCTTCTTCCAGCGTGTCCTTGCGGGCGGCGATCGCCGCGGCGACGGCGTCCTTCGCGCGGTTCACCGCTTCGCCGGCGAGCTTGCGCTGGTCCGGCGCCAGCGCGCCGAGCTGCTTGAGCTGGCCGGTGATCGTGCCGGACTTGCCGAGCAGGGCGATCCGCAGGGCGTCGAGGGCGTCGAGGCCGGCGGCGGCGTCGATGTCGGCGAGGGCCGACCGGGTCAGGGTGTCGAGGTCGCTCATGCGCGCATTCGTTCTCTTTCTGCAGCCCGGAAAACAGAAAGGGGAAGGACTCTCGCCCTTCCCCCTTCGGTGCTGCCCGCAGACGGCGAACCGCCGCGGGCGCTTGGCCTTACGCCGCGAGAGCGCGCTTGGCCTGTTCGGCGATCGCGGCAAACGCGGCCGGATCGTGGATGGCGATGTCGGCCAGGGCCTTGCGGTCCAGGGTGACGTTCGCCTTCAGCAGGCCGTTCATGAAGCGGCTGTAGCTCAGGCCGTGCAGGCGGGCCGCCGCGTTGATGCGGACGATCCACAGCGAACGGAACTGGCGCTTGCGTTGCTTGCGGCCGATGTACGCGTACTGGGCAGCCTTGGTGACGGCCTGCTTGGCGACGCGGAAAACCTTGCGGCGGGCGTTGTAGTAGCCCTTCGCGAGCTTGATGATCTTCTTGTGACGGCGGCGCGCCGTGACACCACGCTTGACTCGTGCCATTGGTCAGTCCTCCTCAGAGATAGGGCAGCATGCGGTCCAGACGGCCCGCGTCCTCGGCACGAACATGGTTCGTCTGCCGCAGGTTGCGCTTCCGCTTGGTCGCCTTCTTGGTGAGGATGTGGCTACGGTTGGCGTGGCCCGCCTTGTACTTGCCGGAAGCGGTCTTCCGGAAGCGCTTGGCGGCCGCCCGATTGGTCTTGATCTTGATCTTGGCCATGGTCGTCCCTTGGGGAATTTTCTTGGTTACTGGCCTGGGCGGTGGCCTGCGCCACACTTTCCTTCCTGCCCTTGCCGGCTTGTAAGCTCCTGATTTCCTTCCGGAAACCTGAAGCAGGTCCATGACGGTTTCGCCCGATGCACTGGGCCCGGAACCGCGCCGGGAGTCCACCGGGAACCCGGTGGGTCGCGAATTATGCAGCAAAAGCAATGATCTGGCCAGCGGCCCGGGGTGCGAACGCCGCCCGGCGGCGGTCACGGGCCGTTCGGCCCGCCCGCATCACTTCCGCTTCGGCGCCACCATCATGATCATCTGCCGGCCTTCGAGGCGCGGCCGCTGCTCGATCACCACCTCGTCGCCGAGGTCGGCCTCGATGCGCTTGGCCATCTCCAGACCCAGCTCCTGGTGGGCCATCTCGCGGCCCTTGAAGCGGATGTTGACCTTGACCTTGTCGCCTTCCTCGAGGAAGCGGCGCAGGTTGCGCATCTTGATGTTGTAGTCGCCGTCGTCGGTGGTCGGGCGGAACTTCAGTTCCTTGATCTCGACGACCTTCTGCTTCTTCTTCGCGGCGTTGGCCTTCTTCTGCTGCTCGAACATGAACTTGCCGAAGTCCATGATGCGGCAGACCGGCGGATCGGCCGTCGGCTGGATCTCGACCAGGTCGACGCCGCTTTCTTCCGCGAGGGCCAGCGCCTCGTCGCGCGACAGCACGCCGATCATTTCGCCGTCCAGCCCGATCACGCGCACGCGCGGGACGCGGATCTCGAGGTTCTTGCGGTTTCGCTTTTCGGTGGCGGTGGTGTTGATTCGGGTGATTCCTTTGGGGGGTGGTTCCGGCCGCCTCAGGCGGCCGGGCCGTTTTCCGCACGCAGACGTTCGATGAACTGCTCGAGCTTCATCGAGCCCAGGTCCTCGCCCGACCGGGTGCGGACCGCGACCATCCCATTGTCCTTCTCGCGGTCGCCGACCACCAGCAGATAGGGGATGCGCTGCAGCGTGTGCTCGCGGATCTTATAGCCGATCTTCTCGTTCCGCAAATCGGACCGGACCCGGAAGCCTTGATTCGCAAGGGTTTTCCGCACCGACTCGGTCCAGTCGGCCTGGGCGTCGGTGATGTTCATCACCACCGCCTGCACCGGCGCGAGCCAGGGCGGGAAGGCGCCGGCGTGGTTCTCGATCAGGATGCCGATGAAGCGCTCCATCGAACCGACGATCGCCCGGTGCAGCATCACCGGGTGCCGGCGCGAGGAATGCTCGTCGACGTACTCGGCGCCGAGGCGGCCCGGCATCATGAAATCGACCTGCATCGTGCCCAGCTGCCAGGTGCGGCCGATCGCGTCCTTGAGGTGGTACTCGATCTTCGGGCCGTAGAACGCGCCCTCGCCCGGCAGTTCGTCCCAGGCCACGCCGCAGGCGCCCAGCGCCGAACGCAGCGCGGACTCGGCGCGGTCCCAGGTGGCGTCGTCGCCGAGCCGGTTGTCCGGGCGCAACGCGATCTTGATCGCCGGCTCGCCGAAGCCGAAGTCCTGGTAGACCTTCAGCGCCTGCCGGTGGAACGCGGTCACCTCGGCCTCGATCTGTTCCTCGGTGCAGAAGACGTGGCCGTCGTCCTGGGTGAAGCCGCGCACGCGCAGGATGCCGTGCAGCGCGCCGGACGGCTCGTTGCGGTGGCAGGCGCCGAATTCGCCGTAGCGGATCGGCAGGTCGCGGTAGCTGTGCAGGCCGGTGTTGAACACCTGCACGTGGCCCGGGCAGTTCATCGGCTTCAGCGCGTACTGGCGGTTCTCCGACTCGCTGAAGAACATGTTGTCCTTGTAGTTGTCCCAGTGCCCCGAGCGCTTCCACAGCGACACGTCGAGGATCTGCGGGCAGCGCACCTCCTGGTAGCCCGAATCGCGGTAGACCTGGCGCATGTACTGCTCGACGACCTGCCAGATCGCCCAGCCCTTCGGATGCCAGAACACCAGCCCCGGGCCCTCCTCCTGCACGTGGAAGAGTTCCTGCTGCTTGCCGATCCTGCGGTGGTCGCGCTTCTCGGCTTCCTCGATGCGCTGGATGTAGGCGTCGAGCTGCTTCTTGTCGGCCCAGGCGGTGCCGTAGACCCGCTGCAGCTGCTCGTTCTTCGAATCGCCGCGCCAGTAGGCGCCGGAGACGCGGGTCAGCTTGAACGCCTTCAGGAAGCGCGTGTTCGGCACGTGCGGGCCGCGGCACATGTCGACGTATTCCTCGTGCCAGTACAGGCCCATCGCCTTCTCGTCGGGCATGTCCTCGACCAGGCGCAGCTTGTAGTCCTCGCCGCGCGCGCGGAAGGTGGCGATGACCTCGTCGCGCGGGGTCACCTTCTTGATGACGTCGTAGTCCTTCGCGATGAGCTCGGCCATGCGCTTTTCTATCGCGGCCAGGTCCTCCGGGGTGAACGGCTTTTCGCTCCAGATGTCGTAGTAGAAACCCTCGGCGATGACCGGGCCGATCACCATCTTGGCTTCGGGGAACAGCTGCTTCACCGCATGCCCGACCAGATGCGCGCACGAGTGGCGGATGATCTCGACGCCCTCCTCGTCCTTCGCGGTGATGATCTGCAGCGAGGCGTCGTGGTCGATCCGGTCGGAGGCGTCGACGAGGCGGCCGTCGACCTTGCCGGCGATCGTCGCCTTGGCCAGGCCGGGGCCGATGGCCTGGGCGACGTCCATCACCGAGACCGGATTGTCGAACTGGCGGCGGCTGCCGTCGGGGAGCGTGATGTTGATCATGGGGCGGGCTGTCGGGCGGGCTCTGAAGCCGGCCGGTACGGATCCGGCGGGCGAAAAAAAAGGACGCCAGGCGTCCTCGGTGATGCGGGGCCTGGGCAGGTTCAGCGGTGGCGGGCGGTAGTGCTCATGTCGCACGCTGGGCGCCGGTTTCCCGGGGCCACCTCGCGGTTCGTGGGTGTCGCCAAGGTAGTGTCCGGGGCCGCCGAAGTCAACGCGGACGCGGCTGGCGAGGCCGCGCGAAGCGCCTCGTCCGACAGCAGGGCTGCCCACGCCCGGCGCTGTAGTAAGGTGGCCCGCGCCCTGCCGCGCGGTGCCGTTTTCGGGCGCCCGCGCGCGACCCCTTCCCGTCCCTGGAGCCGACCTTGCGTCCTGCCCTGCTCGCCCCGCTCGCCCTCCTGCTCGCCGCCGGCACCGCGGCCGCCCACGACCACACCGCCCCGGCGGCGCCCACCGCGGCCGCCACGCCGCGACCGCCGCCGCCCGCCGCCCCGGAAGCGGCCATGCGCCTGGCCCGCGACGCGGTGATCGTCGACACCCACATCGACGCGCCGACCGAACTGGTGACGCTGTGGCGCGACCTCGGGCAGGCGACGCCGGAACGCGAGTTCGACTGGCCACGCGCGCGCGCCGGCGGCCTCGATGTCGCCTTCATGTCGATCTGGACGTCGCCCGCCGAGGACGCCGACGACAGCGCCTGGCAGGCCGCGAACGCGCAGATCGACGCGGTCGAGGCGCTGGTGCAGCGGCATCCGGACAAGTTCGCGCTGCTGCGCTCGCCGCGCGACGTCGAGCGCCTGGCCGCCGGCGGCCACGTGCTGCTGCCGCTGGGCATGGAGAACGGCGCCCCGCTCGGCGACGACCTCGCGCACCTGCAGTTCTTCTTCGACCGCGGCGTGCGCTACATCACCCTGGCGCACAGCGCCGACAACGGGATCGCCGATTCCTCGTACGCGCACACCGGGCGCTGGCAGGGCCTGAGCCCGTTCGGCCGCCGGGTGGTCGCGGAGATGAACCGGCTCGGCATCATGGTCGACGTGTCGCACGTCTCCGACGCCGCGGCCGCGCAGGCGATCGCGCTGAGCACGGTGCCGGTGCTGGCCACGCACTCGGCGTTCCGCCATTTCACCCCCGGGTTCGAACGCAACATCAGCGACGAACTGGCGCTGGCGGTGGCAAAGAAGGGCGGCGTGGTGCAGGTGCCGTTCGGCACGCCGTTCGTGAACCCGGAGGCGGCGGCCGACATCCAGGCGATGTTCGCCGCGATCGCCGAATTCGACCGCGACAACGCCGCCCGCGAGGCCGCCGGCCAGCCGCCGCGCAGCCGCGACGACTTCGACCGCGAGTGGCAGGCCGCGCACCCGCCGCGGCGCACCGGGATTGCGGCCGTGCTCGACCAGATCGACTACGGCGTGAAGCTGCTCGGCGTCGACCACGTCGGCATCGGCTCGGATTTCGACGGCGTCTACGGCGCGCTGCCGGACGAGCTGCGCTCGGTCGCCGACTACCCGCAGCTGGTCGCCGGCCTGCAGGCGCGCGGCTATTCCGACGCCGACATCGGCAGGATCCTCGGCGGCAACGTGCTGCGCGTCTGGCGCGCGGTCGAGGACGGCGCCGCGGCGGCCGACGCGCACGCGCACTGAAGCGGAGGCGACGATGGCCAACAGCATCCACGAGTTCCACGACGACCCGCGCAACGCCGGCATCCGCATCTGGATCAACGGCGCGCTGAAGCCGCGCGCGGAGGCGACGGTGTCGGTGTTCGACAGCGGCTTCGTGCTCGGCGACGGCGTCTGGGAAGGCCTGCGCGTGGTCGGCGGCCACCCGGTGTTCCTCGACGAGCACCTGGACCGGCTGTTCGAGGGCGCCAAGGCGATCGCGCTCGACATCGGCCTGGACCGCGCCGGGCTGACGAAGGCCGTCTACGACACCCTCGCCGCGAACGGCATGGACGACGGCGTGCACCTGCGGCTGATGGTCACCCGCGGCGTCAAGCGCACGCCCTACCAGGACCCGCGCGTCACGATCGGCCCCGCCACGATCGTCATCATTCCCGAGCACAAGGTCGCCAAGCCGGAGACGGTGAACGCCGGGCTGAGCCTGTTCACCGTGCACGTGCGCCGCGGCTTCCCCGACGTGCAGGACCCCAAGCTCAACAGCCACAGCAAGCTCAACTGCATCACCGCCTGCATCCAGGCGTATACCGCCGGCGCCGACGAGGCGCTGATGCTGGACCCGCACGGCTTCGTCGCCACCTGCAACTCCACCCACTTCTTCATCGTCCGCAAGGGCCAGGTGTGGACCTCGAGCGGCGACTACTGCCTGGGCGGCATCACCCGCGGCAATGTGCTCAAGGTCTGCGCGGAGGACGGCATCCCGGCGTTCGAGAAGAACTTCAGCCTCACCGAGGTGTACTCGGCGGAAGAAGCGTTCTGCACCGGCACCTTCGCCGGCGTGGTGCCGGTGCGCAGCATCGACGGCCGCGCCGTCGGCGACGGCGTGCCCGGGCCGATGGTGCGGCGCCTGCAGCGCCTCTACCGCGGCCTGGTCGAGCGCGACGTGATCGCCCGCGGCGGAGCCCGCCTCGCGTGAGCCGGCGCATCGCGATGTGGAGCGGCCCGCGCAACATCTCCACCGCGATGATGCGCGCCTGGGAAAACCGCGCCGACTGCGTGGTCAGCGACGAGCCGCTGTACGCCGCCTACCTGGCGATGACCGGCCTGGACCACCCCGGCCGCGACGAGGTGATCGCCGCCGGCGACGCCGACTGGCGCCGCGTCGCCGCCGCGCTGACCAGCGGCCCGGTGCCGGACGGCGCGCCGCTCTGGTACCAGAAGCACATGAGCCACCACCTGCTGCCGGAGATGGAGCACGGCTGGATCCACGCGCTGGAGAACGTGCTGCTGATCCGCGACCCCGACGAGGTCGTCGCCTCCTACCTGAAGTCGCGCGCCACCGTCGCCCCGGCCGACATCGGCCTGCTGCAGCAGGACCGGCTGTTCGACGAACTGTCCGAGCGCGGCGGCCGCGCGCCGCTGGTGATCGATGCCGGCGATTTCCTCGCCGACCCGGAGGCGCAGCTGCGCGCGCTGTGCGCGGCGCTGGGCCTGGACTTCAGCGACCGCATGCTGCGCTGGCCGGCCGGTCCGCGCGCCAGCGACGGCGTCTGGGCGCCGCACTGGTACGATGCCGTGTGGCGTTCGACGGGCTTCGAGCAACCGGCGCCACGCTCGCGCCAGCCGCTGCACGGCGAAGGCGCCATCGCCGCCGCCGCCTGTCGCCCCGCCTACGAACGCCTGCGCGAGTTCCGACTGCGCGTTCCAGAAAATAGTGACTAATTCCTGAAAAATAGTAGAAGCGGATTCCAGCGATCGGCCAGATCACGGCGAAACCGCTCCCACTATTTCCTAGGAATTAGCCACTATTTCTCAGGGCAGAGCCCTCAGGGCGCTGCCGGCACCGGGGTGAAGTCGAGGTCCTGGTAGTCGTAGCTGAAGTCGGCCAGCGGCGACGCGGCCTTCATCGAGAAGCGCGCGACCTTGCCGTCGGCGTCGAGCGCGAAGGTCAGCAGCGCCGGCTCGAGGTCGTCGTCGTCCCAGTCGACGCGGAAGGTGTCGTGGTGCTTCGGCGTCAGCGTGCCGACCATGTCCGGCGACTGTTCGAAGTTCAGGCGCAGGCGGCGGCCGTCGAGGCTGATCGAGACCGGGCCGTACCACGGATCCGCATAACTGCCGACGTAGCCGGCCAGCGGCAGCGACGGCGGCGCCCCGCGCGCTTCGGCCTTCGCGGCGGCCGCTTCGGCCTGGAGCAGCGCGGTGACGCCCTCGGCGCGCTTCTTCACGAAATCGGCGAACAGCGCCACCCAGTCCTTCTCCGGCGCGCCGAGGTAATGGTCGAGCAGTTCGTACATCAGGCCCTTGAGCACCAGGCCGTCCTCGGAGTTGATCTGCAGCGAGAAGCCGATGTCCTTGTCCGGGATCAGCACCACCATCGTCTGCACGCCGAACACGGCGCCGCCGTGCGAGACGATGCGCACGCCGCGGTAGTCCTCGACGTCCCAGCCCAGCGCGTACGCATTGAACTGCGGCGTGAGCGCGGCCAGTTCGCCAGGCATCGGCTGGATCGGGATCAGCGTCTGCGGGTTCCACATCTCCCGCGCCACCTCCTCGCTGAACAGGCGGCCGCCGCCCTCGCCCGGCAGCGCGCCGTGCGCGAGCTGGATCTGCAGCCAGCGGCCGAAGTCGTTCGCGCTGGAGGAGATGCCGCCGGCCGGCGCCGCCACCGCGCCGAGGCCGCGGCGCTCGTCGAGCGTCGACAGCGGGCCGACGCCGCGGAACAGGCCGTCGACGCGCGCATGCGGCTGCACGCGGTTCTCGGTGGAAAAGCGCGCCGATTCCTCGGTGGTCGAATGCAGCATGCCGGCCGGCATCAGCACGCGGTCGCGCACGAACACTTCCCAGCTCTGGCCGGTGACTTCCTCGATCAGCTGGCCGGCGACGACGTACAGGATGTTGTCGTAGGCGTAGCCGCTGCGGAAGCTCGTCGCCGGCTCGATGTGGCGCAGCGCGCGGACGATGTCGGCGCGGCTGCGCGAACTGCGCGGCACGAACAGCAGGTCGCCGGCGCCCAGGCCCAGGCCGCTGCGGTGCACGAGCAGGTCGCGGATGGTCATCTCGCGGGTGACCCAGGCGTCGTACATCCGGAAGTCCGGCATGTGGTCGATGACGCGGTCGTCCCAGCCGATCCTGCCTTCGTCGACCAGGATCGCCAGCGCGGCGGCGGTGACCGCCTTGCCGGTGGAGCCGGTCGGGAAGATCGTGTCGGCGTCGACGCGCTCGCTGCCGCCGAGGCGGCGCACGCCGTAGCCCTTCGCATGCACGACCTCGCCGTCCTCGACGATGGCGACGGCCATGCCGGGCACGCCGTATTCGGCGATCACCGCGTCGACGCGGGCATCGAGGTCGGCCGGCGGCGCCGCGGACGCGGTCGCGGCGGATACGGCGAGGAACAGCACCGCGAGGCGGCGCATCGGCAGTCGGCTGGCCATCAGGAACTCCGTGAAGGTTGGGCGGCGAGGCTCGCGCCGGCGCGGCGATGCCACAGTTTCCAGGCACCGACGGTGAGCAGCGGCAGGACGTAGACGAGCAGGATCAGCCAGGCCAGGCCGCGGTAGCCCTGGGCGATCAGGGCGATCAGGCCGAACCCGGCGGCGATGAAGATGGAACCGACCAGCAGCACGGCGGCGATCGCCAGGCGCCCGCGCTGCGGCAGCGGCGTGCCGCGGCGCGCCTTCCAGGCGACGGCGACGCGCTCGTTGATCGCGTGCACCGCGCCGCAGCCGCTCTCCAGCAGCGCCGACAGGATCATCAGCTGGAACACCAGGTGGAACACCGGCATCCGCAGCTGCTGCAGCATGAAGTCCGACGGCAGCGCCTCGGCGCCGATCTGCGGGTACCACGCGACCATGCAGACGAAGAACAGCAGCGCCGGCAGGATCGCCATCGGCCCGGCGAGCAGTCCGGCGATGGCCGCGTCCCTGCGGCCGGTGAAGTGGCGGGCGACCGGCAGGATCACCACCGCGCCGACGATGTTGTAGCAGGCATAGGTGAGCCCGCCCTCGACCCAGCCGGTGGCGGGCACCGGCAGCGCGAAGCCGGCGAGGATGCGATCGCCGAACGTGCTCATCGCCAGCACCACGAACAGCGCGTACACCGCGTACAGGAAGATCGACACCCACTTGAACACGCGTTCGACGGCGGTGTTGCCGAAGGCGGTGACGCCGCCGATGCCGGCCATCAGCAGCAGCGTGCCGACGATCGTCGGCAGGCCGGTGGCGGCGGCGACGAGGGCGCCGGCGGCGGCGCCGAACACCGCCAGGATCAGCACCAGGAACACCAGGTAGGCGCCTTCGAACAGCACCCAGAAGCGGCCGACGAGGTCGCCGAAGAAACTGCGGTAGTCGAACGCGCGGCTGGCCTGCGCGTACATGAAGGTCAGCGCGCAGACCACGCTCCACACCCCCATCGCCAGCAGCAGGCCGAGCACGCCGCCGTACGGCCCGCTGGGCAGGAAGAATTCGGCCAGCTCGCGCCCGGTGGCGTAGCCGCCGCCGATGACGACGGCCTTGAACGCCAGTCCGGGCAACACGTAGCGCTGGAAGCGGCTGGCGGCCATGGCCTCAGTGTCGCCCGGCGCGGAGGCGGCTGTCCGTGCGCTTCAGCACAGGCAGGCCTGCACGAGGCCGTCGAAGGCTTCGCCGCCGCGGACCGGGTCCGCCACCGGCAGGCCCAGGCGCGCGCGCTCGGCGGCCAGCAGGCTCGCGGCCTGGGCCGGATCCAGGCGCGAGGTGTTCAGGCTGACGCCGGCGCAACGGATGTCCGGATTCGTGCGCCGCCCGAGGCGCAGCGTCATCTCGATCGTCTCCTCGATGCTGGGCAGCGGGTACGACGGGTGGCCGAGCACGTGCGTGCGCCCCGGTTCGTGGCAGACCACGAAGACGTCCGGCTGGCTGCCGTGCAGCAGCGCCAACGTCACGCCGGCATAGGACGGGTGGAACAGCGAGCCCTGCCCTTCGATCACGTCCCAGTGGTCGTCGGCCGCGTCCGGCGACAGCATCTCGGCGGCACCGGCGGCGAAATCGACCACCACCGCGTCCAGCGGCATGCCGGTGCCGGCGATGAGGATGCCGGTCTGGCCGGTGGCGCGGAAATCGGTGGCGACGCCGCGCGCACGGAACGCCTCGGCGAGCGCCAGCGCGGTGTACTTCTTGCCGAGCGCGCAGTCGGTGCCGACGGTCAGCAGGCGGCGGCCGCTGCGCTTGCGGCCGGTGCCGACCGGGATGCCCGCCGGCGGCTTGCGCACGTCGATCAGGCGGCGGCCCAGGCGCGCCGCCGCGTCGCGCAACGACGGGACATCGGCGAGCCGGGCATGCATGCCGCCGATGAGGTCCAGGCCCGCCTCCAGCGCCTGCAGCAGTGCCGGCAGCCAGGCGTCGGGGATCACGCCGCCGGGATTGGCGACGCCGATCACCATCGCCCGGGCGCCGGCCGCCTGCGCCTGCGCCGGCGTCATCTTCGCCAGGCCGGTGCTCACGGTCGCCCCGGCGCAGGCGAATTCGCCGAGGCAGCGCTCGCCCGCCCAGTCGCGCAGCCCCATCGCCGTCTTCGCGTAACCGAATTCGGTGGTGTCGCCGAGGAACAGCAGGTAGGGCTGCGGCAGCGCCGACAGCGACGGCGCCGGCATCGTCAGGGTCGAGGGCATGGAGGGTCGGCCGTCAGAAGCGGTAGTCGAATTCCAGGCCGAACGTGCGCGGCTGGATCGGCACCGCGTTGAGCTGCGCGGTCGCGCCGGTCAGCGCGCTCGACAGCGAGCCGATGCTCGAATACCCACGCTCGTCGGTCACGTTCTTGACGTAGCCGCGGATCGACCAGTGCTCGTTCGACGCGCCGGCGTACAGGTCGAGCGCGTAGTAGCTGTCGATCGCCAGCGGCGGCGTGATCGTTTCCATCAGCGGATCGCCGGTCACTTCGTCGGTGATGACCTGGCGCTCGGTGGTGCCGGCGACGCGGTCGTCCACCCAGCGGAAACCGCCGCCGACGTGGCCTTCCCAGCTGCCGATCGGGAAGTAGTAGTCGGCGGTCGCCGACCACTGCCACTCGGGCACGTACGGCAGGCGGTCGCCGGCGAGGCCGGTGTTGAGCTCGACGATGTACGGCGGCGACGGGATGTAGACCGTCGGGAAGTCCTCGGCGACGCTGGCGTCGGTGTAGGCGGCATTGACGCCCAGCGTCAGCGCGTCGGTGGCGCGGAACTGCATCGACGCCTCGAAGCCTTCGCTGGTCGCTTCGCCGCCGTTGACCAGGCCGTTGTTGCCGGCGAACGAGGTGATGACCTGGATGTCCTCCCAGTCGATGCGGAACGCGGCGAGGTCGAGCAGCACGCGGTCGTCGGCGAACGAGGTCTTCAGGCCGATCTCGTAGCTGGTCAGCATCGACGAGTCGACCTGCGGCGGGATGCCCGGCAGCAGCACGTTCGGACCGCCGGGCTGGTAGCCGGTGGCGACCTTCGCGTACAGCAGCGTGTCGTCGGACAGGTCGAGCTGGGGGGTCAGGCTCCAGGTGAACACGTCCTCCTTCGAGCTGTTCGGCGCGTTCTGGATCGGCAGCAGGATGCCCTCGGTGACGTTCTGGCTGAAGTCCTGCCGGTTCTCGGCGTAGCGCACGCCGGCGCCGAGGGTGAACATGTCGGTGATGTGCCAGTCGCCGTTGGCGAACACCGCGGTCTCGGTGTATTCGGTCGGGATCTCCAGGTAGGCCAGCGTGCCGGCGATCTCGTCGTACGGCGACGGCAGCGGGCTGCCGTCGAGCTGGTTCAGGGCGACGAACTGGTAGTTGTCGCCTTCCTCGTGGCTGTAGAAGCCGCCGACCAGCCATTCGAACGTGCCGCCTTCCTTCGAGGCCAGGCGGAACTCCTGGGTGAACTTCTGCAGGTCCAGGCCGTTGTCGAAGTAGGAGCTGCCCGGCTCGGGCAGGCCCAGCAGCAGGTTGGCGACCTCGCCGTAGGGCACCGTCGCGTCGCTGCGGATGAACGTGCTGGTGTCGGAATAGCCGGTGGCGGAAGTGAAATCGCCCCAGCCCAGGTCCCATTCCAGCGTCGCCGAGAAATAGTCGATGTCCTTCTCGAACGGTTCGTCGACGAACAGCTGCGTCTCGAGGTCGCCGTGGATCGGGTCGCCGTCGACCGGATCGAGGGCGACGACCGCGTTGTTGTCGCTGTCGACGGTCTGGCGCAACGCGGTGAACTGGAAGCTGGCGTCGTCGCCGCGCCACAGGATCGCCGCGCGCGCGCTGGTCTGCTTCGCGTCGTTGATGTCGTCGTCGCCATTCAACGCGTTGTCGATGTAGCCGGGCAGGTTGTTCTGCGCGTAGCTGACGCGCAGGCCGATGCGGCCTTCCGACAGCGGCACGTTGCCGCCGATGCGGAAGTTGCTGCCGAAGTCGTCGCCGCCCTCGACGCTGGACAGGCCGCCGCCGATGCGGAACTCGGTCGTTTCCAAGTCCGGAGCGCGGGTGACGTACTTGAGCAGGCCGCCCATCGAGCCGGCGCCGTACAGCGTGCCCTGCGGGCCGCGCAGCACCTCGACGCGCTCGATGTCGTAGGGCAGCAGGTCCAGCGCCAGGATCGTCGCCGCCTGGTAGATGCCGCTGGAACCGACCGGGGTCTCGTCGATGTAGGTGCCGACCGTCGAACCCGACGACAGCGGCGCGATGCCGCGCATCGATGCCGTGGTCCGGCCGGGGGCGCCGTTGGTCTGCACCTGCAGCCCGGGAATGTAGGTGGCGTAGTCGCTGAGCTGGGTCGAACCGAAGTCCTCGAGGCGTTCGCCGCCGATCACGCTGATGCCGGAGGCGACGTCGCGGATGTTCTGCGTGCGCTTGTTGGCGGTGACGATGACTTCGTCGAGCTCGACCGCGGTGCCCGCCGGCTGCGGCGCCGTCTGCGCGAACGCCATCCCGGCCGGGGCCAGCGCCAGTGCGGCGACGATCATCGTCGCCAGCGGCGTACGCCGCGGCGTCGCCCTCGGATTGACCTGTCCCATCCCGGCCGCCGCGTGTGCCTTGCCCATGTCGCTCTCCCGTTTCATGCGTGGTTGTGGTGCGTCGTCAATGCCAGGCCGTGGCGAGCAGGCGGCGGAAATTGCCGCCCAGCACCAGGCCGATGTGGTCGTCGGAGTAGCCGCGGCGCAGCAGCGCCGCGACGAGGTCGTAGATCTTGCGAGGGTGGTCGAAGCCGTCGGTGTCCAGGCGCTCGCGGAACGCGTAGCTGGACTTGTAGAGCCCGCGCAGCTGCTCGCGCTGGTCCGCCGGCATGTCGTCGTAGCCGTCGAGGTCGGCGTCGGACCCGATGCCGACGTGCTCGATGCCGACCAGGCGGGCGACATGGTCGATGTGGTCGACGATGTGCTCGATGGTGGTCGGCTCGCGGTCGCGGACGAAGTTGCGCACGCCGGTGATGCCGATCACCCCGCCCTTGGCGGCGAGCGCGCGGATGGCCTCGTCGGTCTTCAGGCGCGGGTGGTCGTTGAGCGCGCGGCAGTTGGAATGGGTGATCGCGATCGGGCCGGCGGACAGCGCGATCGCGTCCAGCGTCGTGCGGTCGCCGCAGTGCGACACGTCGACCAGCATCCCCACCTCGTTCATCGCCTGCACGATCGCCGCGCCGAAGTCGCTGAGGCCGCCGTCGACGCGTTCGGTGCCGCCGGAACCGAGCAGGTTCTGGCTGTTGTAGGTCAGCTGCGCGCAGCGCTGGCCGAGCTGGTGGAACAGCTTCACGTCCTCGACGCTGCGGAAATGCTCGGCGTTCTGCACGCCGACGATCACCGCGGACTTGCCTTCGGCCTTGGCGCGGTCGAGGTCGGCGACGCCGTCGACCAGGCGGAAATGGTCGGCGTTGCGGCCGACGAAGCCCTGCCAGGCCGCGAGGTAGGCGAGCACGTCGGTGTGCGCCTCGGGGCCGGCGAAGCCGACCGAATGATGGAAGCCGGTGATGCCGCTGGCGCGGAACGCCGCCGCGCCCTGCTCGGACAGCGGCTCGGCGAAGGCTTCCGGGCGGAAGTCCAGCTTCAGCGGCGCCAGCATGTCGATGACCAGGTGGCCCTGGACCAGCTCGCGCACCCGCGGCGGGTAGGCGTCGGCGGCGGCGACGCGCGCCGATGCCGGCGCCAGTGAGGCCGCCGCCAGCGCCGGGCCCGCCGTGCCGTTGCCGGCGAGCGCCTGCAGCGGCAGCGGCGCCGCAGCGACTCCGGCCAACGTGGCCAGGCCCTGCAGGAACACTCGGCGGCGGCGGTCGGGTTGCGTCATTTCAGGTTCTAGAAGTCCTATTCAGGACATCATGATCCTACAAAGACTTTTGTCAATCCATCCGGGATGGTATCGGGACAGCGCCCTCATGGGCCGCCTGCATGCGCCGGGCCGGGCCGTCTAGCAGCCACAGGCCGGCCGCGGCCGCGGCCGCGACGGCGCCGATGAGTGCGAAGAAGGTGGCGTGGCCGATCTCGCTCCACAGGGTTCCGAGCACGCCGGCCAGCAGGTTTCCGCCGAAGGCGGCGAAGAACCAGGCGGCGATGGTCGTCGCCGCGTGCCCCTCCGGCGCCAGCCGCGCGAACAGGCCGAGGCCGACCGGCAGGATGAACAGCTCGGCCGTGGTCAGCAGGCAGAAGAACAGCGCCAGCCACAGCCACGCCGCCTGCCCGCCCGACATCGCCTCGACCGCGGCCAGCATCAGGTAGCAGCCGCCCAGGCCGAGGGCGCCGTACGCCATCTTCCGTGCCGGCGTCGGCTCGCGGCCGGCGCGCGCCTGCCGCGTCCAGTGCGCGATCAGCAGCGGCGTCAGCAGGATCACCACCGCCGGGTTCAGGGCGATGAACCAGGTGAGCGGGATCGTGAAGCCGCCGACGCGGCGGTCGACGCCGCTGTCGGTCCACAGCGCGACGGTGTTGCCCATCTGTTCGTAGGCGGCGCGGAACAGCACCACGCACAGGCCGATGGCCAGCAGTACCAGCACGCGCTGCTTCAGTTCGCCGGCGCCCAGCGCCGGTGCCGCGGGCGCGGCCGCGGTGCGCGCACGCGGGCCGGGATCGGGCGGCAGGTGGACGCTTCCGAGCAGGTAGATCGCCAGGCCGGCGGCCATGCCGATGCCGGCGGCGCCGAAGCCGACGTGCCAGCCGTAGGTCTCGCCCAGCCAGCCGCAGCCGAGCATCGCCAGCAGGCCGCCGATGTTGATGCCGACGTAGTAGACGTTGTACGCGGAGCCGCGGCGCGGATCGTCACTGCGGTACAGGCCCTCGATCTGGCTCGGCAGGCTGGGCAGGAACAGGCCGTTGCCGAGCGCGATCGCCGCCAGCGCGAGGTAGAAGGCGCCCTCGAAGGTCATCAGGAAGTGACCCAGCGCCATCACCGCGCCGCCGATGATCACCGCGCGCCGGCGGCCCAGCCAGCGGTCGCTGATCACGCCGCCGACGATCGGGGTGAAGAACACCATCGCGGTGTAGACGCCGTAGATCAGCGACGCCTGCTGCTGGCCGATCAGCAGCTGCTTGGTCATGTAATAGACCAGGATCGTGCGCATCCCGTAGTAGGAGAAGGTCTCCCACATCTGGGTCAGGAACAGGATCGTCAGCCCCGGAGGCTGGCCGAACCACGAACGCGACGACGATTCCGGCAGCGCGCTCATCCCAGCCGGCCCCAGAGACCGGCCGGCACGTCGATGTGGCCGTCGCGGTAGATCACCGACGGCGTGCGGTCGGCCTTGAGGAAGGTCGGGCCGTCGAGGTCGACGATGTCGCACAGCTGGCCGAGCACGAACGCCGGCGCCATCGCCAGGCTGGTGCCGGCCATGTTGCCGACCATCACCTTCTTGCCGAGCGCGCGCGCGCGCCGTGCCATCAGCAGGCCCTCGGTGAGGCCGCCGCACTTGTCGAGCTTGATGTTGATGACGTCGAATCGGTGGTGGCGCGCTTCCAGTTCCTGCAGCGAGAGGATGCTCTCGTCGGCGGCGAACGGGATGGCGCGGGCGAGGCCGTCGAGGTCTTCCTCCCGGCCGCGGCGGCAGGGCTGCTCGAGCAGCGCCACGCGCGCGCCGATCAGCGCCGGCAGCAGCCGCGGCAGCGTCGCCGCGTCGTAGCCCTGGTTGGCGTCGACGCCGATCCAGGCGTCGGGGCAGCGCGCGCGCACCGCCTGCACCCGGGCGATGTCGAGCTCGACCTCGCCGGTGAGCTTGAGTTTCAGCGCGATCGCCTGCGTGTAGGCCGCCGCGCGCTCGGCCATCGTCGCCGGCGCGTCGGCGCCGACGGTGAAGGTGGTGACCAGCGGCTGCGGCTTGCCGAGGCCGGCGAGGTGCCAGGCCGGCGTGCCGGAGACCTGCGCCTCCAGGTCCCACAGCGCGAGGTCGAGCGCGTTGCGGGCGCCGCCGGGCGGCAGCAGCTGGCGCAGCTGCTCGCGGTCGATGCCGGCCTCGATCAGTTCGCGATGCGCTTCCAGCGTCGCCAGCATGGCCGGCGGCGCGTCGTCGAGGTAGTAGACACCGGCCGCCTCGCCGCGGCCGACGTGGCCGTCGTGATGCAGCGTCGCGATCGTCGCCGGCATGTCGGTGAAGACGTGCCCGGAGATCCGGAACGGGGCCGACAGCGGCAGCGGTTCGTTGCGCAGTTCGAGGCGGACGGGAACGCGGAAACTCACGGGTGCTCCTTCCCGGAGGCCCGCGGCATCACGCCGCGGACCGCACGGTGAACGACGGTGGTGGAAGGACTCAGTAGTTCGCGCTGAAGCCGAAGAGGTGGGTGGCCCAGCCGAGCCAGGCGAGGTACACGCAGGCCAGCGCCAGCACCAGCGCCCACAGCTTGGCCGCCAGGCGGCGACGGCCGGTCAGCACGCTCCACAGGTTCCACAGCGCGAGCAGCGCGCCGAGCGGCAGCACCACCGTGGTGAGCGCGCGCACCGCGATGATCACCGCGTCGAAACTCGGGCTCATCGTGTCCAGGTCGCTCATCATCGCCAGCACCAGGCCGAACGGCGCGACGGTGGCGATGAACACGGCCAGCGCGGTCAGGCGGATGCGGCGATGGGCGCGCGCATCCTCGCCGGCGAGCTTGTACTGCACGCCGTAGTGGCGGCGCACCAGCGCCGACACCGGCCAGGCGAGCACGGTGAGCAGCAGCGCCAGCAGGCTGACCGTCAGCAGCGGCAGCTGCACCGCCGACGAGCGCCAGGTGGACAGGCGCTGGAAGACCATGATCGCGGAGTACGGCTCGGCGCTGAAGCGCACCACCTTGCCGTCGACGACGTCGGCGGCGAGGCGCTCGCCGCTGGCCTCGTCCTGCCAGACCCACGGGCTGATCTCGCGCCACTTCTTCGGCGCGCCGGCGGAGTCGGTCATCATCGGCACGCTGATGCTGCCGTCCTCGTTGGCGACGACGCTGACCTGGCCCAGCAGGTTCACCAGGCTCATGAAGTTGCTGTCGGGACGGCGGCTGCTGTCGTAGTTGCCGACCATCGCCTGCGCGTGCTCCTTCGCCACTTCCTCGCTGACGCCTTCGCCGGCCGGATGCGGTCCCGGCAGGTAGCGGTTGGCGAACAGCTCGGCGAGGGTGCCGCGGATCTTGCCGGAGGCGCCTTCGCGGCCGCCGCTGTTCATCGACACGAAGATGCCGACGCCGTCGTCGAGGAACAGCTGCAGGTCGCTGTGGAACCACTGGGTGTCGCCGCCGTGGGCGATCGCGCGGTGGCCGTTGATGGTCGTCTCGTAGAAGCCGAGCATCATCCTGTTCAGCGGGCCGACCGAGACCTGGCCGGTCTCGTGCATCTGCCGCGCGGTTTCCGGCTTCAGGATGCGGGCGTCGCCGAAGGCGCCGTCCTGCAGGTGGGCGATCATGAAGCGGCCCATGTCGGCACCGGTGGCGGCGAGGCTGCCGGCCGGCGCCAGGTTGATGAACTCGTAGGGCTTGGCCTCGCCGTCGGAGGCCTGCGCGTAGCCCTTCGACACCGCGGCGAGCAGCTCCGGCGGCAGCGGCTGGCGGAAGCTGGCGTGCCGCATGCCCAGCGGCGCGAAGATGTGGTTGTCGATGTAGTCGTCGAACGTCTCGCCGGAGACGCGCTCGATGATGTAGCCGGCCAGCGCGGTGGCGTAGTTCGAGTAGGCCGGCGTGCTGCCCGGCTCGAAGATGCGCTCCGGCACCCAGTGCTTGAGCGCCTCGCCCAGCGGCACGACGCCGTTCGGGTCGGCGTGGATCAGGCCGCGGATCTGCTCTTCCATGCCCGTGGTGTGGGTCATGATGTTGCGCAGCGTGACCGGCTTGCCGTCGCGTTCCGGGATCTTGAAGTCGAGGTAGGTGTTGACGTCGGCGTCGAGGTCGAGCTTGCCCTGCTCCACCAGCTGCATCACCGCGGTCCAGGTGAACAGCTTGGACACCGAGCCCGGGCGGAACAGCGTCGCGTCCGGATCGACCGGCGCGCCGGTCTCGAGGTCGGACACGCCGTAGCCCTTCTGCAGCAGCACCTGGCCGTCCTTGACGACGACGACGACGGCGCCGGGAATGTCGCCGCGCGCCAGCGCGTACGGCAGGTAGCCGTCGAGGAAGGCCTCGAGGTCCGCACGCGTCAGGTTAGCCGGGCCCTTGCCGGCCGCGACGGCGGCAGCCTCGGCTGCGGGGTCGGCAACGGCCGCGTCGTCCGCGGCGGCGGTGGATGCGGCGGCGTCGGCGGACGCCGGGGCGGCGGTGGGCGCTTCCGGAGCCACGGTGGTGGCCGCGGCCGGCAGGGTAAGGGCCAGACCCAGCAGGGCCGTCAGTACTGCAGACGCACGCATTCGGAATCTCCTGGAAAGGAAGGCGGAACGGGCTATCGCGGGCAGCATCCTGCTGGGGTCAGCCAGCGCCGGATTCGGCCTGTTATGCAATAATCGTCCTAATCGGAAAATTGTCAACCTGACTGGCGATTCACCTGGCAAATCCGTGAACATGGTCAAGGTGCAGAGCATCGGTTCCCGGCATCGTGGAAGCCGAGCCCGTGCCGCCCGACCACAGGAGTTCGTCCCGAATGACCTCGCAGCACCCGACGATCGGCAGCCTGTTGCGCGCACTGCGCGCCCGCAACGAATGGACGCTCAAGGAAATGAGCCAGCGGGTCGGCATTCCGCTGTCGACGCTGTCGAAGGTCGAGCACGACCGCCTCAGCCTCACGTACGACAAGCTGCTGCAGATCAGCCAGCGCCTGAACATCCGCATGTCTGAGCTGTTCGCCGAGCCGGAAGCGGCCAGCGAGCCGGCCGTCACCGCGCGCCGCAGCATCGGCCGCATCGACGACTCGGTGCGGGTGACGACGCCGAACTACGACTACTACTACCTGTGCCCGGAACTGCGCCGCAAGCGCATGATCCCGGTGCTGACGCGGGTCCGCGCGAAGACGATGGAGGAATTCGGCGAACTGGTGCACCACCCCGGCGAGGAATTCATCCTCGTGCTCGAGGGCCGCGCCGAGGTGCACACCGAGTTCTACGATCCGATCGTGCTCGAGGCCGGCGAGTCGGTGTACATCGACTCGAACATGGGCCACGCCTACATCGCCGCCGAAGGCTGCGACGAGGTGCTGCTGATCGGCGTCTGCTCCAGCGCCGACGAACAGCTGCTGGAATCGCTGATGTCGCTGCACGGCGACGGCGAGGGGCAGCCGCCGGCGAAGCCGACCAGGAAGCTGGCGGCGGCGAAGTAGCCCGCGGCACGATCCGCCGGCGGAAAAACAGAAGGCCACCCGCGCGGGTGGCCTTTTGGTTTCCTCGTTCCATCCTTCGGCGCCTGGCCGTGGGATGGTGGGCGGTACAGGGTTCGAACCTGTGACCCCTACCATGTCAAGGTAGTGCTCTACCGCTGAGCTAACCGCCCGCGAGGGGCGCGAAGTATAGCCCGGTCGGCGCGGCCACGACAAGCCGACGTCCCTTCAGGACATCAGGCCCTGGGTGCGCAGGCGGTGGATCTCGTCGCGGACCCGCGCCGCTTCCTCGAACTCCAGGTCGCGGGCGTGCTGGTGCATCTTCGCCTCCAGCTGCTTCAGCTTCGCCGCCAGCTGCGCGGGGTCGAGGACGGCGTAGTCGCCGCCCTCCTCGGCGACCTTGCGGCCGCGTCCGCGCGAGCGCGCGTCCTCGGGTTCGCTGCGCGCCCCTTCCATCACGTCCAGCACCGCGCGCACCACCGAGGTGGGGGTGATGCCGTGCTCGAGGTTGTACTCGACCTGCTTGGCGCGGCGGCGGTCGGTCTCGTCGATCGCCGCCTTCATCGAATTGGTGATGCGATCGGCGTACAGGATCGCCTTGCCGCGCACGTTGCGGGCGGCGCGGCCGATGGTCTGGATCAGCGAGCCGGTCGAGCGCAGGAAGCCTTCCTTGTCGGCGTCGAGGATCGCCACCAGCGACACCTCGGGCATGTCCAGCCCCTCGCGCAGCAGGTTGATGCCGACCAGCACGTCGAACACGCCCAGGCGCAGGTCGCGGATGATCTCGACGCGCTCGACGGTGTCGACGTCGCTGTGCAGGTAGCGGACCTTGACGTCGTGCTCGGCCAGGTAGTCGGTGAGGTTCTCGGCCATGCGCTTGGTCAGCGTGGTGACCAGCACGCGGTCGCCGAGCTTCACCCGTTCGTGGATCTCCGACAGCAGGTCGTCGACCTGGGTCGCGACCGGGCGGATCTCCACCGGCGGATCGATCAGGCCGGTCGGCCGCACCAGCAGTTCCACGACCTGCCCCGTCGACTTCTCCAGCTCGTACTTGCCCGGCGTCGCCGACACGAAGATCGCGCGCGGCGAGCGCCGCTCCCATTCCTCGAACTTCAGCGGCCGGTTGTCCAGCGCCGACGGCAGCCGGAAACCGAATTCGACCAGCGTCTCCTTGCGCGAACGGTCGCCCTTGTACATCGCGCCCAGCTGCGGGACGGTGACGTGCGATTCGTCCACCACCAGCAGCGCGTCCGGCGGCAGGTAGTCGAACAGGCACGGCGGCGGCTCGCCGGGCATCTGCCCGGTGAGGTGGCGGCTGTAGTTCTCGATGCCGGAGCAGAAGCCGACCTCGGCCATCATCTCGATGTCGTACATCGTGCGCTGCTGCAGGCGCTGCGCCTCGACGAGCTTGTTCGCCTTGTACAGCTCTTCCATGCGCTGGGTGAACTCGACCTTGATCGTTTCGATCGCGTCGAGCACCGTGCGCCGCGTGGTCACGTAGTGCGACTTCGGGTACAGCGTGTAGCGCGCCAGCTTCCTGAGCACGTGGCCGGTCAGCGGGTCGAACAGCGAGATGTTCTCGATCTCGCCGTCGAACAGCTCGATGCGCAGCGCCTCGATCTCCGATTCCGCCGGGTGCACGTCGACGACCTCGCCGCGCACGCGGAAGGCGCCGCGCACCAGTTCGGTATCGTTGCGCCTGTACTGCATCTCGGTGATGCGGCGGATCAGCTCGCGCTGGTCGATGCGGTCGCCGCGCACCAGGTGCAGCACCATCCGGAAGTACTCGTTCGGGTCGCCCAGGCCGTAGATCGCCGAGACGCTGGCGACGACGATCGCGTCGCGCCGCTCGAGCAGGGCCTTGGTCGCCGACAGCCGCATCTGCTCGATGTGCTCGTTGATGTTGCTGTCCTTCTCGATGAAGGTGTCGGTGGACGGGATGTAGGCCTCGGGCTGGTAGTAGTCGTAGTAGCTGACGAAATACTCCACCGCGTTGTGCGGGAAGAACGACTTGAATTCGCCGTAGAGCTGCGCGGCCAGCGTCTTGTTCGGGGCCAGCACCAGCGTCGGCTTCTGCACGCGCTCGATCACGTTGGCGATCGTGTACGTCTTGCCCGACCCGGTGACGCCGAGCACGGTCTGGTGGGCGAGGCCGGCCTCGAAGCCGGCGACGAGGCGCTCGATCGCCTGCGGCTGGTCGCCCGCGGGCTGGTAGGGAGCGACGAGCTCGAAGCGGTCTTCCGACATGGGCATTCCGGGAGTCGACCGTCCATTGTAGCGACCTGCCGATCTTCGGCAGCGGCGGTTTCCTCGCGCGTGAAGGCGAATCGCCGATGCCGTCGCGCGCGGCGAACGCCGAGGCTGGTCTTCCGCCCGGAGCCGGCCCATGCGCACCCCTTCACCGGGATTCACCCTGCCCGAACTCGTGACCTGCGTCGCAATCCTGGGGATCGTCGCCGCGATGGCCATTCCGGCGATGCAACGCCTGCGGACCTGGTCGGCGACGGCCGACGCAGTGCACGGGCTGACCGCCTCGCTGGCGTCGGCGCGGATGGCCGCGGTCGCGCGTGGCGGCGCCGTCGCCGTCTGTCCCAGCAGCGACGGCCGCAGCTGCCGCGGCGACCTGGTCTGGGATCACGGCTGGCTGGTCTTCGACGATCGCGAACGCCGCGGGCAGCCGGTGGACGCGGGCGCCGTGCTCTGGCATGCGACGCCGCCCGCCGGGATCCTGATCCGCGCCACCGTCGGGCGCCAGCGCGTGCGTTTCCATGCGGACGGCATGGCCGGCGGCAACAACGTCACGCTGCGCCTGTGCAACGGCGCGGGCGCGGCGTTGGCGGAAGTAGTGGTCAATCTTGCCGGGCGCGCCCGCTCGGCCCCTGCCGTCGAGGGAACGCCCTGCCCGTTCCAGCCCTGATCGCGGGGCTTGACCCCCGCGTCCGGTGGACTAAAATGCGCAGCCCCGCCCGAATAGCTCAGCCGGTTAGAGCACTTGACTGTTAATCAGGGGGTCGTTGGTTCGAGTCCAACTTCGGGCGCCATATGAAAAGGAAAGGGCCCGCGCGCTGCGCGGGCCCTTTTACTTTGCGCGCGATTCACCAGCACTCGGCGGGTGTACCGGTACCGGATTCGCTCTTGGCACCCGTCTGGGTGATGCCCAGGGTGCCGCAGACCGTGTCGCGGGCCAGCTGCTGCCCGCGCGGCACCGCGGTGACCGTGTACGCGGTCGCCGTCGGGGTACCCGAGATCGCGATCGTGTAGAACGGCGCCAGCTCGGTGCGGCAGCTCACCGGCGGCGATGTCGCCCCGACGTAGGTGAGCTGGGTCGTGTAGTAGCGCTCCATGAACTGCGATATCTCGAGGATGCAGCCGGTGGCCGCCTTGCGGCGGGCCTCCATCACGTTGCGCTGGTAGCTGGCGTAGGCGATCCCCGCCAGGGCGGCGATCACCGCCAGCGTGATCATCAGTTCGATCAGGGTGAAGCCGCGCTTTCTGCGTGCACGCATCGGGAGATCCTCGGGTTCAGTCGTTGACCGCTTCACGCCACGACTTGCGGCCGTAGATGGAGTTGAGGTTGATGTCGGCCTGGCCGCGCGTCGCGCGGGAGCCGCCGACGTAGAGGGTCGAGCCCATGAACACCGGGTCACCGTGCGCACCTTCCACCAGCTCGGCCGAGCCGACCGGGACGATGGTGCCGTCCGCGAGCTGGACGACGTCATCGGCATAGCTGCCGTCGCCGTCGAGGTCGAAGAAGTTCGGCGCGACCGAGGCGCCGGTGAAGGCGTCGATGGCATTGACGAAGCCGGTGCCGTCGGTCTGGCAGTCGCTCACGGTCGGGGTCATGCTCGAAGCGATCACCGTCGTGCCCAGCACCACATTGTCACCGAGCATGCGTTCGCCAGCCGCGGTGCCCGGCGGGGGCGGCGTGAGCAGGTCGATGTACCAGCCGCGCTTGGTCGTATCCAGCGTGGTCGGCGCCTCGAATCCGCGCACGGTCTTTCCGTTGACCGTGCCCTGCGCCATGATCCGGCGCTGCTGCAGCTGGGCGCGACCGGTGATCGCAGTACCGTTCTCGATGATGCCGTACCAGGTCTGCGTCGACGTGTTCATCGTGCCGTCGGAATTGCGGATGTCGTCGTTGTTCAGGTAGCGACCGGTGCCGAAGAACAGCCACAGGTTGTAGGTCAGCGGGTCGATCGCCGCCGCCGGTGCGCCGGAGATCGCCTGCCGGTTGCCGCTGCCGTCGACCGCTGTGAACACGATCGAGCGCTTGTCGGCATCGTCCCAGTCCGCCGCGTTCGTGGAGGAGATGTCGAACTTCCAGACGTTGCCGCGCAGGTCGCCGGCATACACGTAGTCGGTGGTCCCGTTGCCGTCGGCGTCGTAGCCGCGGAGGCCGCTGAGACCGTTCGGCGCAGCCGCTCCGCCCCAGCCGGTGCCGGTGCCGGTGTCGATCTCCGCCAGTACCGCGCCCGTCGTCAGGTTGAGCACGTAGAGGACGGCGGTGTCGTTGGTGCTGTTCGGACCGTTGGGAACGAGGATCGCGTTGCCGCCGTTGTTGAGCTTGGTGATGATCGGCTCGTTCAGCACGTTGCCCATCTTGGGATGGGTCGTCGCGCTGTACTCCCACATCACGTTCGTTTCATTGAACGAGGTGGGAGTGGTGACGTTGAGGGCGTAGACACCCTTGCCGCCGCGACCCAGAGCACCGATCAGGTAGCTGTTGTTCGGCGTGATCGAGCGCGGCGAGATCACGATCGGACCGTCCACGAAGTAGGCGTGGGCGTAGTTGGCGAACGCCATGTTCTCCAGGTTGCCCAGGTCGATATTGCCGGGCACGTAGGCGAAGCGCTCGACTCCGTTGCTGGAGTTGATCGCGTGCAGCATGCCGTCGTTGGCGCCGATGTAGATCGTCGACGTCACCGTGTCGTTGGCCGGCGTGCTGTTGATGATGTCGCCGAGAACGCGGTTGCGGGTACGGAAGGTCGTACCCTCGTTGGCACGGTTGCCGCGGATGTAGTCGCTGACGCCGGCGGTGGGCGCGTTCAGCGCCGCCGCCTGGGCGCTGGTCGGGAACACCGCGCCCGCACCAAGTCCGGCGGGGTTCCAAGTGTAGATGTTGCGGCTGGCATAGCTGGGAATGCCGGCGGAGGCGTTCCACAGGGCCGGAGAGGTGTCGTCGGCAGTGGCGTCGTAGGCGGACAGTTCGCCGTACCACGGCCCGGAGACGTAGCGGGCCTGGTAGATGCGCGAGCTGCTGGTCAACGCCGTGCTGTTCGTGGTGACGTTCGCGCCCGAGGCGACGATCTCGACGACCGCTGCCAGTGCGTTGCGGATCGCGTTGGCGAAGGCCGTGGGGTCCGTCGCGGCCGCGAACGAACCACGGCTGTTGACCGCCGCGTGCCAGAGGTCGTCGATCTTGTCGGGATCGGAGTCGTTGGCCGTGCTCACCGCCCCCCAGGACAGGGTGCCGGCGGTCAGCGCAGGCAGGTCGGTGGCGGGATCGAGATTGCCCTGCAGGCCCAGCGAGATGCCGAACGTGACCATGTGCTGCCAGAACGCCGGATTGCCCGTGCTGGTCGGCACGACATTGTTCAGGTCGCTGCGCAGGTCGGTCTTCCAGTAGTGCATCGCCACGTCGGCGAGCGTTTCCTGGGCAGCGGCCGTATACGGACGGACCGCCGAATACGTGTAATTGGGGTTGTTCGGGCCGCTGATGGTGGCGCCGGCGTCTTCGTCGCCGCTGAGGAAGCTGAAGCTAGGATCGGCCGGATAGCCCGTCGTGGACAGGTTGTTCCAGTAGCCGTCCGTGGTCAGGATCGCGAAGTTCTGGCGGCAGGCGAGCTGGGTCGTGCCGGTGCCGCCGTAGGGGCCATCGGAGGCGTTGCTGCTGAAATAGGTGCCGGTACGATGCAGGGCGCCGCGCAGCGGGGTCGAGTAGGCCGAAGGCATCGTGAACAGAGAATTGAACCAGGCCGTACGGTTGGTCGACGCCGGGCTGGAGCGGTCGCGGAACAGGCCGCCGTCACTGGTGACCGGGATGTTGGACCGGATCGAGTAGAGGCCGGACAGGCCTACGCGGAAGTTCTCGCCGAGGTCGGCGAACGCGTAGCTGGTACCCGCCTTCGCCGCCTTCGAGCGGGTGCGGTGGAACGAGTACCACGTCGCGAAGTTCTGCCGCTCGGCCGCTTCGCTGCGGCCGGTCGGGGTGACCTGGGTGCAGTTGCGCCAGCCCCAGCCGTTGATGGAGGTGTCGCAGCCGACGCTGGTGACGCCTTCCTGCGCATTGCCGATCTCGTACTCGACGACCAGGGTCACGCCGGTGAAGGTGTCGCCGTTGCCGGAGTCGGCCGCGCGCACGCCGACGTACCACGTGCCCGCCGCCGGCGAGTTGCAGGTCGCCGTTTCGTTGCTGGAATTGCCGTTGGCGATGCAGTTGTAGGTGCCGGTCGTCGGCAGGGCGTTGTACCGCAGGTAGACGTTGGCGTTGGGATCCGAACCGGAAATGCGCGCGCGCAACTGGTACACGCCCGCCGGCACGGTGAAGGACGCCGACCGTCCACTGGCGACGTTGGACGGCGCGTTGGCACCGGTGCCGCCGCTGTTGGTCCAGTTGTTGCGGTTCGCCGCCAGGTTGTTGACGGTGAAGACGTTGGTGGTCGTCGACGTGACCTGGATGCGTTCACTGCGGATGACCGCACCGCTCGTCAGTATCTGGTAGCGGTAGTACTGCGTCGCATCGCTGCGGACGGAGGCGGCGGTCTTCGGGACGAAGAACGACTGCACCCCACCGGACAGGTCGGTCGTGGAGCCGGAAGCCAGGACATCGCTGCTCCAGGCCGAGGAGTAGGCCCGGGTCGCGAGGAAGCTGCCGTCGCCCTGCTTCCAGGTGTTGTAGGTGGTCGCCGGGTTGTAATACAGCGTGTTGTAGGTACTCGCCATCGTGGCGAATTCGTTGTCGCCCAGGCCACCGCCGGTGATGGTCAGGTCCGGATTGTTGAGTTCGCTTTCTTCCATCGACAGCGAGTCGTCGAGGATGAACATCACGTTCGGCGGCACCGACATGCCTGCGGTCAACGGCGTGTTGGGGATCGTGATGCCGGCACTCACCGGCTGCGCGAGCAGGGTCGCGCAGAACGCGCCGAACAGCGGCGCGAGGCGCCTCGGGAGGGTGCGGGACGGCGTGCGGACGGGTTGGTTCATGTCACTCTCCGTGGCTCACTGGGGAGCACTGACGGTGCTTTGGATCAGGACCTGGGCGCGCTCGGTGCCGCCGCTGCGGGCGGTCACGCGATAACGGGGTGTCAGGCAGAGCGGGTCGACCGGCTGGAAGCGGTCGCAGGCGAACCAGTTCGGCCCCAGGCCCAGCGGCTCGATGATGAACTGCGGGGTCGTCGCGATGGCCGTGCCGGCGCCGGCGCCGTCGTTGTCGACGTTGACGTTGCTGGTCGCGTTGCGCCAGCCCGAGCTGGAATTCAGCCAGTACGAGACGTCGGTGGCGTCCAGGGCCGTGCGCTGCGGGCACAGGCCGTTGCTGCAGTTGCCCGAGGTGGGGAAGGTAAGGCCGCCGGCCGCGATCAGCGCCTCGGCCTCGCGCAGCGCCGCCTCCGCCGCCTGGAAGCCGATGCCGCGATCGTAGAGGTTCGCGCTCATGCGTTCTTCCATCAGCGTGCCGCGCATGCTGGCCAGGCCCAGCAGGGTCATCACCAGCAGCAGGATCAGCACCATCAGCAGGGCCACGCCCCGCTGCGCGCGCTTCGGCTTCGTCGTCGTCGCCATGCTCATATCACCCGGTTCCGGAGCACGAAGGTTTCGTGGATGAGGCGCTGCACCGGCTGGCCATTGGTGCCGATGGCCTCAGGGGTGACCAGGGTCAGCTGGACCCGGATGGCCTGCACTTCCGGCCAGCGGTTGGCGGCCACGGTATTCACGTAGGCGTTGGTGTCGGCGATCAGGTACTGGACCTGCATGTTCTGCACGTTCTCGACGACCTCCTCCTCGATCGCCGACGCGGTCGTGCCGCCGCGCAGCGCGAGGCGGTACAGCGAGCGGCCGCCACGGCCGTTGGCGCGCACGTACCAGCGGCTGGCCATCAGCCGCACGACCATCGCGTTGTCGTTGAAGGTGAAGGCGGTGTTGTTGATGCCCAGGTTGACGTTGGAATTGCCCGGGGCGGGGTTGGTGCCGGCACTGTGGGTGATCGACGCGCCGGACACCGACATCGCCTGGAAGATGGCGACGAGCCGGTTGTCGCACACCATCAGGACATCGCCGGTGATGAAGCCGTGCGTGGTGGTGTTGACGGTGAACGTCGGCGAGGCGTGCGCGGTGACCAGCACGCCGGACGCCGACCCGCCGAGGATCTCCAGCGCATCGGTGCCGGCGACGGTGCCGGCCAGGGCGCCGTTGTCGTAGCCGACGATGCCGCGGCTGATCGAGGCCCGGTCCCAGTTGCTCCACCAGCTGCCGGTGTAGCTGGTGAGGCGGTTGGTCACCTGCAGCGCGTTCGAGCATGGATTGGCGCTGGCCTCGCGGACCTCGCGCGCCATCAGCTCGAAGGCGACGCGGGCGTTCTCCTGCAGCCGCCCCAGGTTCTGGGTCGCGTTGTGCGTGCGGCTGTTGGACAGGAACATGCCGATCGCGGCCGACGTCACCAGCAGGCCGAGGATCAGCGCCACCATCAACTCGATCAGGCTGAATCCGGCGGCACGCCGGCGCGACGAGCGCATTGCCGTGCTGCGATTCATATGCGACTCCGGATGCGGATTTCCTGCGCGGTGCTGCCGCCGGTGCTGCGCTGGTCGTTCCACTGCACCGCGACCTCGCAGACGTTGGAGGCGCAATTGATGCTGCCGCAGGCCGACGCGCCGATGTTGGACTGCAGCGACGTGATCCACGTGTTGAGGTCGGACGACACCAGCGTCGTCCCGGCGGCCGGCGCCGCGCAGGTCATGCCGATGTTGTAACCGTTGGCGCGCGCGATCAGCAGGTTCGAGCGCATCGCGTCGAAGATGTTGTAGGAGAGCACCACCGCCTGGCTGCGCTCGAGCGAACCCTGGCTGTTGCGCAGCGAAACGGCCTGCATCGCCGCGATGCCGAGCATGCCGATGGCCAGCACGAGAACCGCGATGAGGACCTCGAGCAGGCTCACGCCGCGGTCGGGGCGGATCCTGGAAGACATGCCGATCTGTCGCCTGGAGATGTTCACGGGGCCTCCGTCAGGTGTCGCTGGGCACGGCGCAGGCGCCGGCGCTGATTGCGGCCACGGCTCCCACCACCGCGAAACGGCTGCCGCGGCCGATGACGACGTCGCGGGCGTTGTCCGTCGGCACCGTCTGCGGGATGCAGACGCGGATGCGCGCGTCCAGCAGTGCGCCGGCAGTGGTGCGGGCCATGCCGTCCGGGCGGAAGACGACCTGGTTGCTGGCGGCGGCGGCGCTGGAGCGCATCGTCGCCGGCGAGCGCATCAGGCCGGTGCGCAGGACCGCCTCGCCGGTGTCCATGGCGCTGTTGCGGTTGGCGTCGACATAGGCGAGCCAGCCACCCCAGTTGCCGGCGGTGGTGGTGCAGGTCGGCGTCGTCGCGTCGGGATTGTCGCTGCGGCAGACGATCACGCGGGCGCCGCGGCGGATCGCCTCCATGCGCGCCAGCTGCATGGTCGCGAGCAGTTCGTTGGCGGGATTGGTGATGCGGCCGCTGTTGACCACGTAGCGGAAGGTGCTGCCGCCGGCAGCCATGACGATGCCGAGGATGATCACGACAACCATCATTTCCAGCAGGTTGAAGCCGCGCTGCCGTCCCGCTCCGGGCAACCGCCTGGACGTGTGCTTCTGCATCGATGGGACTCCGGGGGACTTTGCCACCGCCAACCTAAACGGGGCGCCCGCGCGACGCCAGCCCCGCGCCGACGGGCGGCCCGTCCCGGCCACCCAGCGGCCCGTCCCGTATCATCGGCCGACCCTACCGCGCCCTTCGACCCGCCCCGATGCCCGTCGCCGCCGCCTCACCGACGCCCCTCGACGCGCTCTGGCAACCCCGGGCCGTGGTGTCGGTGCTGCTGGCCGGCGAGGCGCTGGCGCTGCTGCTGACCGTGGCACCGGGCGCCTCGGAGGGGCGACTGGTCTATTTCGGGCTGGCGTCGCTGATGATCCAGTGGATCGCCCTGCTGACCCTGGGCAGCCTCTATTCGTTGCGGGCTCCGCTGGCGCGCATGCCGGGACGGCGGGTGGCATGGGTCGCGGTGGCGCTGCTGGTGACCAGCGTCTGGCTGGTGGCCGGGATCGCCTGCTGGCTGATGTGGGACGTGCAGGCCTGGCGCCGCGGCTGGCTGCCCATGCTGCTGCAGGTGACCGTCATCGCCCTGACCGTGGGCCTGCTCGGCGTCGCCGCGCTGGAGAACCATTGGCGCAACCGGCTGCTGGCCCTGCGCGCGAAACAGGCCGAACTCGAGGCGCTGCAGGCGCGCATCCGCCCGCACTTCCTGTTCAACACGCTCAACACCGGCGCCGCCCTGGTGCACGCCCGCCCGGGCGAGGCCGAGCGGCTGTTGCTCGACCTCGCCGACCTGTTCCGCGCCGCGCTGGCCGGCCCGCACGAGATCGCCCTGGCCGACGAACTGGCGCTGGCGCGCCGCTACCTGGAGATCGAGGCGTTGCGCTTCGGCCCGCGGCTGCAGGTGCACTGGCAGCTGCCCGAGCCGATCCCGGCCGTCATGGTTCCCGCGCTCAGCGTGCAGCCGCTGGTCGAGAACGCGATCCGCCATGGCGTGGAACCGGCGGCGGACGGCGGCCGGGTGGACGTCTGCGTGCAGAGCGACGGCGACGGCGTGCGGGTGATCGTCGGCAACGACCTGCCGCCGGCCGGGGCCGTGCTGGCGGCCGGCCACCAGGTCGGGCTGGCCTCGGCGCGCGAACGCGTCGCCGCGCTGACCGATGGCCGCGGCCGGGTGGAAACGCGGATCGCGGACGGCCGCTACGTGGCGACCATCCACCTGCCGGCCGTCACCGCCGCCTGATCCCGGCGCGGCGCGGACCGCCGCCGGCTCAGGCGCCGAGCACCCGGTAGCAGGGCTTGTAGGTGCCGTCGATCTTCATCCGCCGCTGCAGGACGAAATCGGCGAGCAGCGCATCCAGCGCGCGCATGATCTCCGGGTCGCCGTCGATGTCGAACGGCCCGTGCTGCTCGATCTCGCGCATGCCCTCGACCTTGACGTTGCCGGCGACGATGCCGGAGAACGCGCGCCGCAGGTCGGCCGCCAGCAGGTGCGGCGGCTGTTCGCGGTGCAGGTTGAGGGCGCGCATCGCCGCGTGGTTCGGCGCGAACGGCTGCTGGAACTCGAACGGCAGCTGCAGCGACCAGTTGAAGAAGAACGCGTCCTGCTCCTTGAGCCGGTGCTCGCGGACCTTGCGGATGCCCTGGCGCATCGCCCGCGCGACCTCGGCGGCGTCGTCGACGATGATGCGGTAGCGCGAGGTCGCCGCCTCGCCGAGGGTGAGGCGCAGGAACTGGTCGATCTTCTCGAAGTAGGCCGCCGACTCCGCCGGCCCGGTGAGGATGAAGGGGAACGGCAGCTCGGCGTTCGCCGGATGCATCAGCACGCCCAGCAGGTACAGGATCTCCTCGGCAGTGCCGACGCCGCCCGGGAACACGATGATGCCGTGGCCGAGGCGGACGAACGCCTCCAGCCGCTTCTCGATGTCCGGCATGATCACCAGCTGGTTGACGATCGGGTTCGGCGACTCGGCGGCGATGATGCCCGGCTCGGTGATGCCGATGTAGCGCGGCTTCCACTGCCGCTGCTTGGCGTGCGCGATCGTCGCGCCCTTCATCGGCCCCTTCATCGCGCCGGGGCCGCAGCCGGTGCAGATGTCCAGGCCGCGCAGGCCGAGCTGGTAGCCGACCTTCTTCGTGTACAGGTATTCCTCGCGGTTGATCGAGTGGCCGCCCCAGCACACCACCAGGTTGGGGTCCTGGTAGGAACGCAGCACGCGCGCGTTGCGCAGGATCTCGAACACCGCGCTGGTCAGGCCGCCGCTGGTGGCGGAATCGAAGCGGTCGCTGCCGTGGACCTCGTTGGCGTTGTAGGCGATGTCGCGGACGACCGCGAACAGATTCTCGGCGATGCCGCGGATGATCTCGCCCTCGACGAACGCGCTGGCCGGCGCGCCGGTGAGCTCGATCTTGATGCCGCGGTCCTGCTGCTCGACCTGGATGTCGAAGTCGGGGTAGCGCAGCGCCGCCGCGCGCGGGTCGTCGGAATCGGCGTCGGTGGTCAGCACCGCCAGCGCGCAGCGCCGCAGCAGCTCGCGCAGGCCGCCGCTCGAGGCCGTCTGCAGGCGCGCGACCTCGTCGCGGGACAGGATGTCGAGCCCGCCGCGCGGCGAAATGCGCGCGTTGCAGGTGGGGGGAAGGAGGGTCGGTTCGCTCATGCGTCGCTTGCTTCTGTCGTCTTGTCGAACCGGGAACTTTACCACCGGCACCGCGCCAGGCACCTGCCGCCGCCGGACCAAAAGAAAACGGCCGGCGGTTTCCCGCCGGCCGTCGCGTCGTTCCGTTGACGCCGATCAGAACTCGTACTTGAAGCCCAGCTGGATCGACCACTGCGAGATACCGTTGGTCTGCTGGTCGGCGTCGGTCGGCACGGCGAGCGCCGATTCCTGGCCGAACTCCGGAACCGGGTTCCGGGTGCGGTAGCCGTAGACGTACTGGCCGTCGTGGATGCCGACCAGCTGGGCGACCGCCTGGTTGCCGTTGAAGCCGTAGTCCAGGACGTGGCCCCAGTCGCTGTTCAGCAGGTTGCCGACGTTGAAGATGTCCATCCAGATCTTCGACTTGTGGCCCTTGAAGAAGCCCGGCAGCTCCTGGCTGATGCGCAGGTCGAACGTGTTGACCCAGCCGGCGCGGAAGCCGTTCTCCGGCGCGTAGGTGCCGGCGTAACGGGCCAGTTCCGGGTTGTCGCTCAGCCACGAGAAGAACGCGGTGCGCATCGCGTCATCGGCGGTGAACTGGCCCGTGGCGTTGATGCTGCCGAAGAGCACGTCGTCCGGGCCGTCCGGCACGTAGAACAGGTCGTTGAACGTGCGGTTGTCGCCGTTGGCGTCGCCGGTGAAGATGTAGCTGTACGGACGGCCGCTGCGACCTTCGTAGAACAGGCCGACCTGGGTCTGGTAGTCACCGAAGAACGCGTGGCTCCAGTTCAGGGCGCCGCTGAAGCGGTCCTTGATCTCGTAGCGCGCCGTGGTGGACTCCGGCTCGTTGATGCTGAAGCCGTACTGGCTGCCGTAGCCCGAACCCGCCGTGGAGCTGGTCAGCGCGCTGACTTCCTCGGCGTTGGTGTACGTGTAGCCGAAGCTCCACGACCAGTCGCTGCCTTCGGTGAACGGCTTGCTCAGCGAGACGGTCAGCTGCTGGCCGCTGCCCTCGTCGGTGTTCTCGAGCAGGTAGACGTCGCCGTACGCGCCGTTGTTGCCCCAGCGCGCGCGGTTCGCCTCGAGCGGGGTGTTCGCCGGGCCGGCCGTGGTGTTGCCGAACGGGCGGATGCTCTGCGGGTTCCAGTACAGCGTGCGGCCGTCCGGACCGGTGAAGCCCGGACCGACGTTGAGGGTGCGGTAGAACAGGCCGTTCTCGATCTCGGAGAGCAGGACCTCCGCGGAGAACACCACGCCGCCCCACGGCAGCTCGTGGTCGAACGCCAGATTGGCCTTCCACACCGACGGCAGCTCGAAGTCCGGGGCGATGACGTTGACGTTGCGGTTGGCGGCGGCCGACGGCGGGATCGTCGGGTCGAGGCCGTCCGGGTTGAAGTCGTTGGCCAGGCAGACCGCGTTGGCGCCCGAGACCGGACCGGTGTACAGGCAGTGGCGGTAGTTCGTGTAGGAGATGTAGTTCAGGCCCGTGCTCTGGTACGAGTTGCTGACCCAGACCTGCGGCGCATCACCCTGGAACAGGCCCACGCCGCCGCGGATCTGCGTCGGACGCTCGCTGTCGAAGTTGTAGTTGAAGCCGAACCGCGGCTGGATGATGTAGTCGCCGTTGAACGTGTTCGAGTTGTCGTAGCCGAAGCCGCCGGTCCAGACCGGGCCGGTGGCCGTGTTCTGGATGGTCTGCGGATCGGCGAACGCCTGGTTGAACTCCGGATCCGGGCTCGTCGACGGCTTGTCGGCGCGCAGGCCGAAGGTCAGCGTCAGGTTCGAGTTGACGTACCAGGTGTCCTGGATGAAGAAGCCCAGGTTCTTGTTCGTGTACTCGGCCGGCACCGAGCCCGGCGAGGTCTGGTAGTTCAGGTCGTAGTCGAAGTAGTAGCCGTTGACCAGGTTGCTGAAGTTGGCGACGCCACCCACGCGCGGCACGTAGAAGCTGTAGTTGCCCCACGCGTCCTGCAGGAAGTAGTTGTAGATGTCGTTGTCGCTGTACTCGATGCCGGCCTTCAGGTCGTGGTCGCCGAGCGACAGCGTGCCTGCGCCGAAGAAGTCCCAGGTCTCGGTCGCGAGCGCGTTGCCCATCGAGCTGCGCTCGGTGCCCAGGCGGATGAAGTCGCCCGAGGTGGGGGCCGTGGTCGCATCGAGGTCGTCGAAGTAGACCTGGATCGCCGGCGCCGTGGTCGGGGTGATGCGGATCGCCGAGTAGTCGCGGTACGAAGCCTTGAACTCGGTCGAGAAGTTCTCGGTCCAGTCGCTGAACAGCTGGCCGACGACGCTCTCGACGCTCTTCTCGTGGTCGTACCAGTTCGAGCTCAGCGACAGCGTGGTCGGGCCCGAACCTTCCGGGCGCACCTTGGTCTGCTCGAGGTTGCTGTAGCGCAGGCTCGCGCGGTGGAAGTCGGTGATGTTCCAGTCGAACTTGACCGCGTATTCCTCGATCTCGGTGTCGCCGTTGCCGGTCGTCTCGCCCGGTTCGATGCCCCACACGTCGCGGAAGATGTCCTGCACGGCCGCCAGGTCGTCGGCGTCGAAGTCGCCGTCGGCGCGCATCAGCGGGGTGCTGGCGAGGTCCGGGCTCGGCTTGCCGCGCACGTAGTTCTCGTAGTTCACGAAGAAGTACAGGCGGTCCTTGATCATCGGGCCGCCGAAGGTGGCGCCGTAGGTCTGCTCGTCGGTGAACTCGCTGAAGTCGGCGCCGGTCAGCGGGTGTTCGCCGAACCAGTCGCCGTCGCGGTAGTAGCCGTAGACGGAGCCGTGGTACTCGTTGCCGCCCGACTTGGTCACCGCGTTGATGTTGGCGCCGGCGGCGCCGGACAGGGTGACGTCGTAGCTCGACAGGCTGATGTCGATCGCCTCGATGGCTTCCATCGACACCGGCTGGCGCGCGGTCGGCATGTTGTTGCCTTCCAGGCCGAAGGTGTCGCTGGCCGACACGCCGTCGATGGCGATGCGGTTGAAGCGCGGGTTCATGCCGCCGGCGGTCATGCTGCCCGAGGCGCGGTCGGTGAAGGCCACGCGCGGGTCGAGGCGCATGAAGTCCTGGATGTTGCCGGTGGTCGGCAGCGAGCGGATGGTGCGCTCGTCGACGCTGGTGCCCGAGCCCATCTTGGTCGGGGTGAAGACGTCGGAGGCGACGGTGGCGCCGGTCACTTCGACGACTTCCAGGGTGGTGGCCGCCTGGCCCAGGGTCGCGTCGACCGAGGTCGTCTCGGACAGCTGCAGGTAGACGCCCTCGCGGACTTCGGTCGCGCCGTCCTTGTCGATGGTGATCGTGTACGGGCCGCCGACGCGCAGACCGCGCGCGGTGTAGCGGCCTTCCGCATCGGTCAGCGCCGTGCGCGCGGTCCCGGAGGGCTCGTGGACGATCGTCACCACGGCGCCGTCGACGGGCGCCGAATCGGCGGAAACGATGCGGCCGCCGACGGAAGCCGACGTCTGCTGGGCGAACGCCGGAGCGGCGGCCAGCGCGATGGCCAGGCCAAGGGAAAGCTGCGAGAGCCGAACCCGGTTGCGATTGGTCATGGTTTTGAAACCCTGGTTTGGTTGCTGGAAAAAAGAGGCGAAGCGGCGTCCTGCCGCGGCATCCGTGGGCACGGATGCGGTGAATTCCTGAGTACTGGACCGGAGGCAGTCCCCCGCCCCCCGGCACTAACGAGAGTTTAACACCCTAACCGGGGCGTATGTCAGTCCAGTGACCGCTTACACGATGGATTCACGTCCCCGCGCCGACACCCAGCCAGCTGGCCACGCCATCCATCAGCATCTGCACCGACAGCGCTACCAGCAGCATGCCCATCAGGCGTTCGACGGCGACCAGGACCCGGCTGCCCAGCACCTTGTAGAGATAGGTGGCCGAGAACAGGATCACCGCCGTCGCCAGCCAGGCCAGGCCCAGGGCCAGCGTCCAGTCGCCCATCCGGCCAGGCTCCTGGCTGCCCAGCAGCATCACCGCGGCCATGCCGGAGGGGCCGGCCACCATCGGGATGGCCATCGGCACGATGAAGGGCTCGCCGTCCGGGAGGTCGCCGAACATCCCTTCCGGGCTCGGGAAGATCATCTTCAGGCCGATCAGGAACAGGACGATGCCGCCGGCGATCGACACCGACTCCTGGCGCAGGTGCATCAGCTCCAGCACGTAGCGGCCGCCCCACAGGAACAGCAGCAGCACGACCAGGGCGATCAGCAGCTCGCGGACGACGACGATGCGCCGGCGGTGCGCCGGCAGCGGCTTCAGCAGCCCCAGGAACACCGGGACATTGCCCAGCGGGTCGAGGATCAGGAACAGCAGCAGCGCGGCCGAGAGGGTCGTCATGCCGGCAGCGCGGGCGCCCAGACCTGGCCGCGGCGGTCGCCGCCGGCGGCCGACAGCAGGTGCACGCAGGCCGCCGCATAGGCGGCCGGCGCCGGCACCTGCAGCTGGCGCTCGTCGGCGTAGGCGCGGGCGCGCAGGTCGCTGCGCATCGGCCCGGGCTGCAGGCCGCTGACGCGCACCGGGCCGGCGTCGGTTTCGCCGTGCAGCTGGCGGACCAGCGCCGCCAGGCCCTGCTTGGCCAGGCCGTAGGCGCCCCAGTACGGACGGCCGACCCGGGCCGGGTCGTCGGTGACGAACACCACCGCGCTGTCGGCCTGCCGGCGCAGGCACGGCAGGCAGGCCTGGGTCAGCAGCCACGGCGCGGTCAGGTTCACGTGCAGGTTGCGCACGAAGTCTTCCGGCGGCGTCGCCTCCAGCGGCGCCAGGCCGGTGAACTCGGCCGCGCAGTGCAGGACGCCGTGCAGGCCGCCGAGGTCGCCGGCGATCTTCGCCGCCATCGCCTCGTAGTCGGCCGGGTCGGCGCCGGCGAGGTCGAGCGGGTACAGCGCCGGCTCCGGGCCGATCGCCCTGACCGCGTCGTAGACCCGGCCCAGCTTGGGCACGCGCCGGCCGAGCAGCACGACGGTCGCGCCGGCGCGGGCGCAGGCTTTCGCCGCTTCGCTGCCGAGACCGCCGTGGGCCCCGGTGACGAGCACCGTGCGTCCGGCCAGCGCGTCGGCGGCGACCGCCGGCAGCGGCGCGCCGGCGACGCTCATGCCGCCTTCTGCGCCTCGCTGACCATGCGCGCGAGTTCGCCGCTGGCATGCAGCTCGACGGTGATGTCGCAGCCGCCGATCAGCTCGCCGTTGACGAACAGCTGCGGGAAGGTCGGCCAGTCGGAGTAGCGCGGCAGGCTGGCGCGGATTTCCGGGTCCTCGAGCACGTTGACGGTGCGGAAGCCGGTCGCGCCCGCCGCCTTCAGCGCCTGCACGGCGCGGCTGGAGAAGCCGCACATCGGGAACTGCGGCGTGCCCTTCATGAAGAGCACGATCGGGTGGCCCTCGACCTCGGCCTTGATGCGGTCCACGACACTCATGTGAATCTCCGTTGCGGCGGCAGCGCCCGAACGGGCGCGCGACAAGGGCTAGAATTATACGGCCAACGCGCCGGCCCCCGGCGTCCAGCCCATCGAGACGGAGATTCCCATGGCCATCGAACTGCCCCCCCTGCCCTATGACCGCGCCGCGCTGGAGCCGCACATCTCCGCCGAGACGATCGACTTCCACTACGGCAAGCACCACCAGACGTACGTGACGAACCTCAACAAGATGATCGCCGGCACCGAGTTCGAGAACGCGGACCTGGAGACGATCGTGCGCAAGTCGCAGGGCGGCATGTTCAACAACGCCGCGCAGGTGTGGAATCACACCTTCTACTGGAACTGCCTGAAGCCCGACGGCGGCGGCGAGCCCGGCGGCCGCCTCGCCGAGGCCATCACCAAGGCGTTCGGTTCGTTCGCCGCGTTCAAGGAGCAGTTCACCGCCACCGCGGTCGGCACCTTCGGTTCCGGCTGGGGCTGGCTGGTGCAGCGTCCCGACGGCTCGCTGGCGCTGGTCAGCACGCCGAACGCGGCGACCCCGCTCACCGGCACCGACCGCGCGCTGCTGACCTGCGACGTCTGGGAGCACGCCTACTACATCGACTACCGCAACGCGCGGCCGAAGTACGTCGAGGCGTTCTGGAACCTGGTGAACTGGGACTTCGTCGCCGGCCAGATGGCTTGAGATGACGGCGACCGGGCCGCTGCTCGAGATCCACCGGCTGGCCTGCTCCTACGGCGGCCAGCCGGCGGTCGCCGAAGTGAACCTGCAATTGCACGAAGGCGAGCTGGGCTGCCTGCTGGGACCCAGCGGCTGCGGCAAGACGACCCTGCTGCGCGCGGTCGCCGGCCTGCATCCGCCGGACGGCGGCAACCTGCGCCTGCGCGGGGTCGACGCGACGACGCTGGCGCCCGAACGCCGCGGCCTGGGCTTCGTGTTCCAGGACCTGGCGCTGTTCCCGCACCTCACCGTCGCCGGCAACGTGCTGTTCGGCCTGCACCGGCTGCCGCGCGAGCAGCGCCGGCCGCGCTGCGACGAGGCGCTGGCGATGCTCGGCCTCGAGGAGCTCGCCGCGCGCTATCCGCACGAACTCTCCGGCGGCCAGCAGCAGCGCGTCGCGCTCGCCCGCTCGCTGGCGCCGCGGCCGGACCTGCTGCTGCTCGACGAGCCTTTCTCCAGTCTCGACGCCGACCTGCGCGTGCGCCTGCGCGACGAGTTGCGCGCGCTGCTGAAGACACTCGGGATCGCCGCGCTGCTGGTCACCCACGACCAGGAAGAAGCGTTCGCGTTCGCCGACACCGTCGGGGTGATGCGCGCCGGCCGTCTGCTGCAGTGGGCCGCCGGCTACGAGCTCTACCATCGCCCGGCGGACCCGTTCGTCGCCGCGTTCGTCGGCGAAGGCCGGCTGCTGCCGGCGCAGGTGCTCGCCGGCGGCCGCCTGCGCACCGTGCTGGGCGACCTGCAGTCGACCCTGCCGCTGCCGCACGCCGTCGGCGCCGACGTGCGCGTGCTGCTGCGCCCGGACGACCTGGTGCCCAGCGACGCCGCCGACGCCATCGAGGCGGTGGTCAGCGCGGTCGCCTTCCGCGGCGCCGAGAGCCTGCACACGCTGCGCCTGGCCGACGGCACCGCGCTGACCGCGCTGTTCCCCAGCCACCAGCAGCACCTGCCCGGCGACCGCGTGCGGGTGCGGCCGGACCTGGCGCACGTGGTGGTCTTCGATGCAGCGCCTTAGTTCGTAGTTCTTAGTTCGTAATTCTTAGGAAGAGCGGGAACGCGGCGATCTGCCGGTGTCGACGGCATTCGCGCTTCTGCACCTACTAAGAATTACGAATTAAGAACTACCAACTACGAACTACGCAGGCGCTCGATCACCGGCGCCACCTGCGCCTCGCGGCCGAGCGCCGCCCCGACCCGCTGCAGCGCCGCCGCCAGCGCGGCATCGTCGTCGGCGCGCAGGGTCGCGTGGCCGACCTTGCGGCCGGGGCGCGAGGACTTGCCGTAGTCGTGCCAGTGGCCGCCGGCCTCGGCCAGCACCGGCGCCGCCGGCGGCAGTTCGCCGATCCAGTTGAGCATGCAGCTGCGGCCGATCGCCGCGGTGTCGCCCAGCGGCAGGCCGAGCACGGCGCGCAGGTGGTTCTGGAACTGCGAGGTCTGCGCGCCCTCGATGGTCCAGTGCCCGGAGTTGTGCACGCGCGGCGCCATCTCGTTGGCGACCAGCACGCCGTCCTTCAGGAACAGCTCCAGCGCGAACACGCCGACGTAGTCGAGCGCTTCGGCGACCTTGCGCGCGGCGGCCACCGCCTGCGCCTGCAGCACGGCATCGACCGCCGCCGGCGCCAGGCTGGCGGCGAGGATGCCGGCGTCGTGCCAGTTCTCGGTCAGCGGCCAGGTGCGCAGTTCGCCGTCGCGGCCGCGCACGGCCACCACCGACAGCTCGCGCTGGAAGGCGACGAAGCCCTCGAGGATCAGGCCGACGGTGTCGGCCTGCGGGCCGAGCGCGGCCCACGCCGCGTCGGCGTCGGCCGGCGACTTCAGGCGGAACTGGCCCTTGCCGTCGTAACCGAGCCGGCGCGTCTTCAGGATGCACGGCATGCCGATCGCCGCCAGCGCGGCGTCGAGCTGCGCGCGCGAACCGATCGCGGCGAATTCCGGCACCGGGATGCCGAGTTCGCGGAACAGCGTCTTCTCGGCCAGGCGGTCCTGCGCCACCGACAGCGCGCGCGGGTTCGGGAACACCGGGATGCGCTCGGCCAGCCAGCGCGCGCTTTCCGCGGGTACGTTCTCGAAATCGAACGTGGCGACGTCGACTCGGGCGGCGAAATCGGCGAGCGCCGGGGCGTCGCGGTAGTCCGCCAGCAGCAGCGGTGCGAACTGCCCCGCGCAGGCATCGGCGACCGAGTCGAGGACCAGGAAGCGCAGGCCCAGCGGCGCCCCGGCGAGCGCGAGCATGCGCGCCAGCTGGCCGCCGCCGAGGATGCCGACGGTGGTCACGACTGGCGCGGATCCGGCTGCGCGAGCACGTCGCCGGTCTGCTTGAGGCGGAAGCGCTCGAGCGCGGCGCGCACCAGCGGCAGTTCGGCGGCGAGGATCGCGGCGGCGAACAGGCCGGCGTTGGCGGCACCGGACTGGCCGATCGCGAACGTCGCCACCGGCACGCCGGCCGGCATCTGCACGATCGACAGCAGCGAGTCCATGCCGTTGAGCGCCTTGCTCTGCACCGGCACGCCGAGCACCGGCACCGTCGTCATCGCGGCGATCATGCCCGGCAGGTGGGCGGCGCCGCCGGCGCCGGCGATGATCGCGCGCAGCCCGCGCGTCTGCGCCGCCTTCGCGTACTCGACGAGCAGGTCCGGCGTGCGGTGCGCGGAGACGACGCGCACTTCGTGCGGCACGCCCAGCTGTTCCAGCCGCGAGACCGCGTGCTGCATCGTTTCCCAGTCCGACTTGGACCCCATCACGACCCCGACCAGCGGGGCGACGGCAGGCTGATTCATGGCGGGCGGCTTCGGCAAAAGGCTATTCTAGACGGGTTTCCGCACCGACACAGCCGCCCATGGACCGCAAGCTCCTCGACCTCCTCAGCTGCCCCGTCACCCGCCAGCCGCTGGCACTGCTGACGGCGGCGGAGCGCGAGACGATCAACCGCGGCATCGGCGCCGGCGGCATCGTCCGCGGCGACGGCAGCGCGCAGCACGAGGCCATCGACGACGGCCTGATCACCCGCGACCGGCGGACGGTCTATCGCGTCGACGACGGCATCCCGGTGCTGCTCGCCGACGAATCGCTGGCCACCGCGCAGTGGCCCGACCTGGCGCGCTGATGCCCGCGCTGGCGGTGCCCTCGGCCGACGTCATCGCCGCCGATGTGGCGCGCGCCCTGGCCGAGGACCTCGGTCCGGGCGACGCCACCGCGCAGCTGCTGCCGGACGTGCCGGCGCAGGCCTGGGTGGTCGCGAAGGAAGCCGGGGTCATCGCCGGCGCGCCGTGGTTCGACGCCTGTTTCCGCACCCTCGATCCGCAGGTCGACATCCGCTGGCGGGTCGGCGACGGCGATCTTTCCAGCACAGTGGGATCCGAAGCTTGGAATTCACGTGACTTGAAGTCGCGG
>JADMIO011124121.1_pt1 | contig 68873 bp, 58 predicted proteins | sample 8958161 | NCBI WGS metagenome assembly JADMIO01 (sample SAMN16585339, study PRJNA669376) | soil metagenome | isolation source: Crop rotation soil | place: USA: Cullars Rotation, Alabama | collected 2011 | reverse complement strand
GCCGCGACTTCAAGTCACGTGAATTCCAAGCTTCGGATCCCACTGTGCTGGAAAGCCTGTGTTGTAAAAGAATTTGTTTACATACACATTGCCCGCCACCCCTTTTAGCTTTCCGAATTTGTAACCAGCTTCTGCAACTGTACCGGCATAGTCCATGGTTTTCACTTTATTATTTAAAAACACTGCTGTGCCACTAAGATATAAATGAGCACTATCAAATTGTATCAATATAGTTGGTAACAAAGCGGTGCTCTTCAAACTATCCGTACGGCCATAATAATGTAAATGGGAAGCAAATACAACGCCGCCAAAAAATGTAGCTGTTGTTTTTTCTATTACCGGTTGTGCTGCTGGAATTATGGTATCTGTTTGCGGCTGTGTTTGAGCAAAACACAAACATGGCGATAATAAAAAAGCAATAAATAAATAGCGTAATAAAGGCTTCATAAAAATAAGCGTAAGGTTCTTTATTACTTTTTCAACAAGTATGCCAAAGAGAGCAAGCGCTAAGGTTGTTTATTGCTATACCTTCTCATTGGCCGTAAAAATTTTACGCCTTCTTTTGTTTGAAATCGTGTAGCCACCTGCCGCCAACCATTACTATCAGAACGCCATACTATAAAATGTAAGTGAGGAAATAAAGTATAACCTGTTTTACCACTAAGTGCAATTACCTGGCCTTGTTTAATGGTATCGCCAACTTTTACAAAAGCGCCATTGTGTTGTAAATGCCAATAACCAGCTCTCGTTCCGTCACTATGCTGAATAACGATCACATTTCCGTAAGGGCGGTATTTTTTGTTCCAACCGCCTCTGTCCCCGTCTTGCTTTACTCTTACCACTACACCTTCTCTTGCAGCTGTGACTTTTGTTCCCCGTTTCATTTTAAAATCAAGCGCTGCCCTGTTTTTATGAGAGAATTTACTGAAGTAGCCTTGTACTAATAAATGTGTTTTGCCTTCTTCATAGGGAAGATGATAAACATAACTTGTATCATCTTTAATAATTCCCTTTTGTAATTTTTTGATGTAAGAACGCTGAGGATCTTTGCTTACAGAACAACTGGCAATTAAAAGTATCAGGAAAGGAATAAAGTAAAGGCTTGTTTTCTTCATTGATACAAAGATAACAGCCGAAATAAGAGCGAGTTTTAAAACAATAGTTAAAATAAAAGCCTGTATCAACGATACAGGCTTTTAAAGGATAGGCTATCCTAAATATGTTACTTATTGCCCACCAGCTTTTGTGGTGGTAGTTGTTTTTGTTTGCACATCTGCATTAACTGTTGGTTTTACAGATTGTGTAGTTTGTTTTACTGTTTTTGCTTCTGTAACAACAGCTGTTTTAGCAGCACTTGTTGTTTGTTTAGTAGTGTTCTTTACATCTGTAGCAGCCTGGCTGGTTACATTTTGTTTTGTTGATGCATCAGTTGCTACTTGTACATTGGTAGCACTTGCATTGCTTTGTGCATTTACATCTGTTGCCACTTTTGTATCAGCTACTGCATTAACCGTATTTGCCGTTGCATTGCTTGTTGTTGTTTTTACATTGTCAACAACCTGTGTAGTTGCAGCCTTTGTTGTTGCAGCAGTTTGCTGAACCGCAGTCCTTGCGCCGGCTGTGCTTGCAGCGGCATTAACTGTAGCGCTTGTTGCATTTGTTACACCAAGGTTCACTTGAGCGCTTGCCGTTGAAAAAGCAATTGCCGCTATTGCAGCCAATCCAAATTTTAATTGTGTGATCTTCATAAAAATGAGTTTAAATAAATAAAGATGTTTCAGATAAACATTTGATTTTCAAAAACTATGCCGATGAAGAAAAAATAATTTTATTAACGCAGGCTGCGTTTCATGTAATAGCAAATTGGTATACATATTGCTTTGAAAAAAAGAGGAAGAGAAGAAAATATTGTGGATAAAAGCGTTTAGTTCACCGTTATTTTACACAACAGTGACGAAAGCTTATTGTACACAACGATACCATTTAGCAGGGCGTAAATAAATGATACCTTTTTTGGTGTTGAACCTTGTGGCAATATCATTGCCATTAACATCCTGCACCTGGAAGTGCAGATGAGGAAATGCTGTATAACCTGTATTGCCACTAAAACCAATGTGCTGGCCTTTGATAACACTATCGCCAACATTTACCAACACGCCTTCATTTTGCAAATGCCAATACATGGCTCTGCTGCCGTCTGCATGTTGGATAATTATATGATTGCCTTCGGATAAATATTCATCCTTCAACCCGCCGACATTGCTGTCTTCTTTGGTTGCAACTACAATGCCCTCTCTTGCCGCACATATCTTGCTTCCCTTTTTCATTTTAAAATCAAGAGACAATTCATTTCTATGGCTCATTTTGCTATTATACGCCTGTATCAATAAAAATTTACTGCCAGTGGCAAATGGCAAACGATACACATAACTATTATCCGGTTTAACATGCCCGCCCTTTAGGTCACGGATCTGAGAATCTGATAACTGGGCGTTGCTAAATAAAGCATTGAATACAAAGCAAATAAGCAGGCAATATCTCATGGCATAAACATTTAACCAAAAATAATAAAAAAATATAAATATATAATTAAAATAGCGTATAGCCATTATAGTTATAAATAATAATTTTTTTGTAGTTTTATCAGATGCCAAACAAGTTTCTCTGGTTAATACTTTTAAGTATAACCTTTAGCCAATCTTTTGCACAGCAAAAGAAGGAAAAGCAAGTTGTAACCGCAAATTATATAGATAGCCTTTACAAAACTGCGTACAAATATGAATTGGATGGCTTTATCGACTCTGCTATCCTCATGGCAAATCAATGTATAACCTTATCAACAAAGAGGAATTATGAAAAAGGAGTATTACAAGGGAAAAAAATTTTAGCAGATTGTAAAGAGGTTGAAGGAAAATTAGAAGAAGCAATACAGGAAGGGAAAGGTATTTTTTCATCTGCTCAAAAAAAAGGTTATAATGATCTTGCTGCAGCAACAGCATTTGAAATAGCTTATACATATTATTGTAGAGATAACAATATTGAGCTTAAAGATGCACTTTATTGGGCTGACAAAGCTTTGCTTTTAAATGTGGGGCCAGACTCTTTACAATTAGCTGCTGATGTTTATAATTTAAAAGGGATCTTGACCGAATTTACAAATATCAACACCAATGTAGCCCAGGCCACAAAATATTACATGATTGCTTATGATAATTATTTAAAAGCAGGAAAAAAAGAGAGGTCGGCAAAAGTGTTAACTAATATTAGTGGGATACTTTTTGATGCAGGTATGTACAATGCTGCAGATTATTATGCAACAAAGGTGATGAAGGATCTAAAAAACTCTAAATGGCCTAACACAATTGCCAATGCTATAATATTTAAAACATCAATAGCTATTATTTCAAATAATCCTGACAGTATACAATACTATAAAACATTAGAAGATGAATTCGCATTAAGATATCCTGGTAATAAAAGGTTTTTGTGGAATTCGATGTTTCATACAGCGCTTATATTAGATAAGCAGGGTGCTTTTGCAACAGCAAATAAGCACTTTTTATACTGTTTTGCGGATACTGCTCTTGCCCCTTCATCTGATCAAATAGTTTCTGCCGGGTTACATTTAGTATTTAATTGCCTGGCACTAAATGATACAGCCAATGTAAAACAAATACTGGACGATGTAAAAGAAAAGATAAAAAGTATAGAACAAAAAAACCTTTCTCAACAACTGCTTGAAAAAATTAAATATAACTACAGGCAACTCAGCCTTACTTATAAGTTATACAAAGCTAGTAGTGATCATACCTGGTTGCCACAATTCAGGGAAGTTGTCTTCGAATTACCCGAAAAAATATTACTAAATCAAGGCCAAAATAAGGCATCGGAAATTTTTGGCTTTGATGAAAATTTTGCAAGAGCTGATTATCAATTAGTACAGGAACGGGCAAAAGCTCAGGAAACCGAGCTGGCGCTGAAACAAAAGAACGTTAATAACCTTAAGATATTCATTATTGTGGCCGCTGCTTTCATTTTGTTGTTATTGCTTTTCTTTTTCCGCATACGCACATTAGCAAAAAAGCTGGAACAAAATAATGTGCAATTGAAGCAAAGCAATAATTATTTACAAATTTATGATCAGGCAATAAGCCATGATATTGCAAGCCCATTGGCATTGATAAACGATTGTGCTAAAGTTTTACAGAACGATGATATGCAACCCAAAGCAAAAGAGGAACTTAAATTAGCTATTTTAACTGAGTCAGAAAAAGCATTGCACCAGGTACGTAGCCTGTTACGGATAGGAATAGACACACAACACGAAGTAATTGATTCACAAACTAAAATTGAAGAGATATTATTTGCTGCAGCAACATACGCAGGGATAAATAAAAATAATATTCAGATTAAAAAATCATTTTTACTCCCCCCTTTAGCTATTGATGAAGAAGCTTTAAGAGAAGTATTTCAATTGTTGTTACATAATGCAGCAAAACACTCAGGTAAAAATGGATCGCTACAACTCACTATTGAAGGCAAGCATAATGCAAATGAAAAATTTGGTTACATTGCTATAACAGATAATGGCATTGGTATGAATGCTGATGCATTAAAAAAGATGTTCAACGAAAAGTTTTCTGCCGGCAAAAACCCTGGCAACGGAATTGGTTTGATCATTTGTAAAACGATCATGGAAAAATATGGCGGCGCTATTTCATGCCAATCAAAACCCGGAGAAGGCACAATGTTTACATTAAAATTGGCGGTACAAAGAATGCCGATCAACCTTAATTAAATTGTACTTTATCGGAGAACAATGCAATAAATTCCTGCCGGTGGTTTTGCGAAAGCGGGATTTCAGATCCGTCATTCATAACTATAACTCCACTGCGTATATATTTTTTTACATGTGCCGGGTTGATAAGGTACGATCGGTGTGGCTGAAAAAAACCATGCATGGCCAATAATTCTTTGAACCGGCCGATATTATAGGAGCTTACCATTTTTTTATTAGGCTCAATAAAAATGTACGTAGCTGCATTTACTGCTTCACAGCGAATTATATGCTTAACCTTTACAATATCAAATCCTTCTTCAGAAGGGATATTGATCGTTGGCTCGATTTGAGAAGGAGGTTGTTTTGATCTTAAATTCTGCTGAGCAACCCTTAAATTCTTTTCTAATTGGTCTCGGTTGATCGGCTTTACTAAATAGCCTATAGCTTGCACATCAAAAGCCGGAATTGCAAAATCGGCATGTGCGGTCACAAATATTATTTGATGCTGGCTAAAATCAATTTCTTTAAAAAGAGAAAAAGAATTTTCTCCTTTAAGCATAATATCCATTATCAAAACATCCGGCTTTAACTGCTTTATACGTTCTTTAGCAGTTGACATATCATGCGCTTCACCAATTACTTCAAGCGGCATGTTCATTGTTGAAAGCTGTTCTTTAATGATCGTCCTGTATATCGTGTTATCTTCTACTATAAATATTTTCATAACGGTTGCATTGTTTATTTTAAAAATAACCTTTTAAAATCTATTCGGTTTGTGAAAAACTGCTTTTAATAAATGAAACTGCCATTTTGATGAATGGAGGATTATAACAGTAAGTATTAGCTGTAGTTTAGTGTTGGAAAAAGGAATAATAAATGGCAGATAGGTTGTAAAAAGGCTTGCTAGACCTTATCCTTTAATCAAACCTTAAACTAAAAGCAGCCTGTTTCTACAGGGTGCTTTTTTACAAATCGGCACTTAGTATAAGCATAAATCCTTATGAAAACAAAAAAGCATCTATTAATAGATGCTTTTAAATTTATTTGTAAAAGATTTTATTATTCGGCTTCTGCAACTACTTCCTTTACTTCAGGTATCATTCTCTTCATCATACCTTCAATACCAGCTTTCAACGTTATCATGCTCGAAGGGCAACCGCTGCAGCTTCCCTGCAACATCAGGTTTACTTTTCCTTCTTCGTAGCTTTTAAATTGTATAGCGCCACCATCCATTTCAACGGCTGGTTTTACATAATTTTCCAGCAATTCTTTAATACGTTTTACCACATCGTCATCATCTGCGCTCACGGCATTAGTGCTTTCTACTTTCATAGCAGCCACTTCTTCTTCATTTACTACAGCCTTACCGTCTTCTAAATATTCTTTTAAAAATTGTTTAATGGTAGGGATAACATCATCCCAATCTTCTGTCTCGCTTGTTTTGGTAAGCGTAACAAAATTACTGGCGATGAAAACCGATTTAATGAACGGGAAAGTGAACAGCTCCTGTGCCAGGGGCGAAGGTTTTGCAAAAGATTCATCTGCAAAATCAATGCTCTTGCCTGGATACAATAATTTGTTCGCCACAAATTTCATCGTTTCCGGGTTGGGTGTCATTTCGGTATAAATGCTAACTACAACGTTTCCTGTCTTTATCATAAACTCGTATTTAAAAAATTCGATACAAAATTAACAAGATTTCTTTAGGGAAAGTTTAAAAACGGCTTTCTTAACCATTATTTTTCGCCTTTCGAAAACTCACATTTTGGGGCAAAAGCTGTGCCTTTTTGGGCTGAAATGCCCTGTTTTGGGTAAAAATACCTGTTGCAGGGAAAACCCATAAGGTGTACATTTGAAACCTAACCAACCAAACAGTCCTGTCATGAGATATTCTACTGCTCTTTTGAGCCTTCTATTTTTATGCATCAGCTATACCGTTTCAGCGCAACAGCCCGGACTGGTAGTTAAAGACTACAAAAAGAAAAAGGGCGAAAAAAAACAAAAATATACGTTGGATCAGTTCCAAGGGCGCTGGCAGGAAAACTATTGCACCAGGCCAAGTGAAAAGGCTGTAGTCACTATCACAGATACTTTTTACATCCGTTTTTTTGACGGCGATAAAACCACAACAAAACAAGGCGAATCTGTAGTAATAACCGGCTCCGCAGAAATTTACAAAGATGAATACATTACTACTTCAGCAAATGATTTTAAAATCAGAGGTATTACCAAAGATGTGATGTCCCTTGAGGATAATATGGGAAATGTTCATTCGTTTGTAAGAAAAGATATTTTCGAGTACGAAAAAGCTGGCCCCCCACCACCGCCACCTTTGGATGCAGAAAAATATACGATCGATATTGCTTTCTTAAAAACAAATTGGTATGCTTACCGCCGTGGTGCCAATCCTGGTTTTGTAAAATCAGAAACGGCTTTAATAAAAAAATTGAACATCACAGAAAAAACCGGCGACAATACTTACAAAGGCCAAGTAGAATATGCCCGCTATGGAAAAGCAATTGTTGAAGCTTTTACGCTTACTTTAAATGATAACAAAATAACTATTGTAGCTGAAGGAAATACCTGGAATATGGAACTGTATAAATGCGATGCAAAAGAATTGGTGATTGGAAAGAAAGGGGAGTTGGTGTATTATTTTAATAACGACAATTAAGATTAACCACAGATTTAAGGATTTATATCACAGATTTACACAGATAAAAAGCCTCGTTATTTAAACGAGGCTTTTTTGTTTATAAAGTTTAATCCTTTTAATCTGTGATATAAATCTGTGTTACTCTGTGTCTAATCTATTATCCTCAACTTCGCATAATTCAACATAATCTTTTTCTCTCCATTCAATTCAAACTTTACTGTAGCCACAGGATTATGTGCAGCACCTTCCATTTTCATCACTTCGCCAAAACCAAATTTTTGATGCTCTACTTTTTGTCCGGCTTGTAAATTAGAAGTATCGCTCGGAACAAAATCTGCCGAAGGCACATGCTCCTTCACTTGCGGACGAGCCACAGGCGCTACATACGAAGGGCGCTTTGTCTCACCTTTCACGTTTGACGTTTGATTGCCTCCAAAACCACGCTGCATCCTGTCGAAAGCAGAGCCAAGGTTGCCACCAGCATTTCTAACACCGCCACCTGCATAACTTCTATCTAAAAAATCTTCCGGTATCTCTTCTAAAAACCGGCTGGCATCATTTTGTTGCAATTGCCCAAAGCGATAACGGGCATTGGCAAAACTCATCCATAACCTATGCTTCGCCCTTGTGATAGCCACATAGAATAAACGGCGCTCTTCTTCCAGTTCTTCTCTTGTGTTAATGCTCATTGCATTTGGAAAAAGAGTTTCTTCCAAACCGCCAACAAACACTACAGGAAATTCCAAACCCTTTGCCGCATGTATCGTCATCAATTTTACCACATCGGGGTTTTTATCCTTATCATCATCCGCATCGGTAAGCAACGTAATTTGTTGAAGATAACCACCTAAGCTTTTATCACCCACTTCACCGTCTTCTTCATTCATTGGTGTTTCTGTAAATTCTTTGATAGAGTTCAATAACTCCTGAACGTTCTCATATCTTGCTAAACCTTCAGTTGTTTTATCGCTGAATAATTCTTTAACGATGTTGGTATTCTTTCCAACCAATATTGCAAGATCATACGCATTCTTTTTTTCCAACTCACTTTGAAACATTTTTATCATCGTTACAAAGTTGTCTATCACTTCCAACGTACCGCTTTTAAAACCATACATAGAAGCGCTGCACAAAATATCCCACATGCTTAGATCTTTCTCATTGGCAAACAACACCGTTTTATCAATTGTTGTTTTACCAATGCCACGAACCGGATAATTGATGATACGTTTCATTGCTTCTTCATCTCTCGGGTTCACCACAACACGTAAATAAGCGATCATATCTTTTACCTCCTTACGTTGGTAAAAACTCATACCGCCATAAATGCGATACGCAATGCCCATGCGGCGAAGCGCCTCTTCAAAAGAACGGCTTTGTGCATTGGTGCGGTAAAGGATAGCAAAATCTTTATTGTAATAATGATTGCGGAGCTTTTGTTCCTGAATAGTATCGGCAACCATTTTGCCTTCATCATTGTCCGTCATGGTACGGACAAGTTTTATCTTTTCACCATGATCGTTATCGGTAAATAACCTTTTTTCGATCTGGTTTTTATTATTACTGATTACTTCATTGGCTACATTCAAAATACTTTTTGTGCTGCGATAATTCTGCTCCAGCTTAACCACTTTCACATCATCATAATCTTTTTCAAACTGCAGGATATTATCAATGGTTGCGCCACGGAAACTGTAAATACTTTGTGCATCATCACCTACCACGCAAACATTTTCATGCATAGCACCGAGTAGTTTTATGATCTCATATTGCGCTGTATTTGTATCCTGGTACTCATCAATCATTATGTATTTGAACTTGCGCTGGTACTTGCTCAAACTATCCGCATGGTTCTTCAACAACAAATACATTTTGAAAAGCAAATCATCAAAATCCATTGCGCCATTTTTAAAACAACGCTTGGCGTATGCATCATAAATAGCACCCAGTTGAGGGCGGTTTGCTCTTGCATCTTCCTGTTGCAATGCCCAGTCATTGATATATTCACCAGGGCCAATCAAGGCATTCTTTGCTGCAGAGATACGGTTGTAAACTACATTTGGCTTATACTGCTTATCATCTAAATTCAATTCATTGATAACTGTTTTCACAACGCTCTTGGCATCATCAGTATCATAAATGGTGAAGTTATTTGGATAGCCAATTTTATTGGCTTCTGCTCTTAATATCCTTGCAAATACGCTGTGAAAAGTACCGATGTATAAATTCCTTGCTTCGGTGCCGCCGAGTATTTTTTCAATACGCTCTTTCATTTCCGCAGCAGCCTTGTTGGTAAAAGTAAGTGCCAGTATGTTGAATGCATCCACACCATTCGCCATGAGGTGGGCAATACGAGTCGTGATCACTTTTGTTTTACCGCTTCCGGCACCGGCAATGATCATTAAAGGGCCGTTGATATGTGTAACTGCTTCCCGCTGTGGCTCGTTCAGCTCATCTAAATAATTGATCATGTTACAAAGTTACGAATTAGAAAATGGGCAGCGAAGGTGTGAGGAAATATTTGTTTACAAGCATTTGTTTTTCATGGCATCATCGTTGTGTCACTCACTTGTACTGATATATCGTTATTGATCTTTAATTATGTTTTGTTTTTTCACCGCAGAGAACAAGAGAGAGAGCAGAGTTTTCGCAGAGATTCTCTGCGAAAACTCAATTAACTCATTTCTCAGCGGTGGAAAAATCGCTTCAATAAAAGCTGAATAAAGAACAACCGCACAAGAGTGCGATCCCGAAATAATCGGGACAGGCTGCCAATGAAGTTAATTGAAAAACCAATGCCTGGTTCAAAAGAAAAATCTTAGCTAATCTTAATCATCATAAAAATCAGCGTTCCGTTTTTCATAATCATCCAAACGGCACCAGCGCACACCCACCAATCGCCGCAATCTTTGTATCCATTCTTGTCCATAAAGTTTGGGCTTCCAATTGAGCAACGGTGAAGTTAGTTTTAAGTGTATCAAACACTTCGCCATTAGCATGTGTTTTGCCATGGCTTTGATCATCGCAATATTTACGCAACAAATAAGTAGGTAAATATTCAACAGCCAGTTCCCTTGTTTGGCGACCAACATTTGGTGACGGATCAGCAACAGCTGGCCCGAACCACGCCGTAAACTTGGCTTGATCGATCAGCAATTTAGAAGCAGGGGCAGCAGGTGCCGTCCTGAACAACGCATTGTACGGATCATCGCCATGAGAAAGATAATAATCGGCGCCGAGGAAAAAATGTGGCAAAGCATGGCTGGCCTTTGTTTCTAATTTTGCAGGTATATTAATAGTGCGGAGCAGTATGCGTAAAAAACCTGTTGTGCCCCAACAGCCGCCAGTGCGGTGCTGTAACGGGCTAGCAGGGTTAGAAGCCAAATGTGTACCGGCAATAATATACTCTGCCGGTGGAAAGCCTTTGTATTGCCATTGTTCAAAAATATTCGCCGAGTCCCAGCCACCCAAAAAATGTACAAGGTTAGTGCGGCACCAATCGATGATTTTATGCATGGTTGTTAACCGGCTTGTGGCAATGAGTGCATTGTTTTTTAAGAAAGTATAAATGCGGACTGGGTCTCCAGGTGTACAAACACCTTTATCAAACGTAATTGTATAGGCATTGAAACTATTGTTCCAGCTAAATAAGTTGCGGCTGTCAAATAATAAGCTTAACTCTTCGGTACTATAACCGCTAACAGACCATGGTAAACGCATATCTCCTTCCATTACCAACGATTGTGCTACATAAGCAATGAAATATTGAAAAGCATTTGCTGGTGTAAGCGTTGTTACTGCATTATCAGCAGGTGCAGGGTTTACAACAAGCGGTGGTGCAGCAGCAAGGTTAGGAGATTGATTGCTGAGTATCTTCATATACATATTGGCCAATGCAGTTTTATCGGCTGCCGTCCAAAGCGTATAATTTATGATTGAGCCATCTGTTTTTTCCCAATTGATAGCATTGCGGATAGCTAAGCGTTTACTTAACCAATCTTCTAAAGTAAACGCCGGAGCCAATACGCCACCTTCGCCTTCGCCAACAGGTTCTATGGCACCAGACATAAAACGCTTGGTTACGGAATCGTAATCCATTGGTTTTTCGTTCCGCAAAAGATCGGTTATATAATTTGCTTCGGCCGTTGAAAGGCCGAGAATGCTGTCGGAACCACCTAATGTATAATACACATTAATATCGGCAGAGCCATTAGCATTTTTAAACAGGGCATAGTTTGCCACTTGCTTACGTGCCATAAAAATATAGTTAAAGGGTTATTCGCCTTCGCCAACAGGCTCTATTGCGCCAGACATAAATCGTTTGGTAACTGCATCGTAATCCATCGGCTTTTCATTGCGAAGTATGTCAATGATATAGCTTGCTTCGGTGATAGATAAACCGAGGACAGAATCGGATCCTCCAGCTTCATAATAAACAGCCAGGTCAGTTGCGCCACCAACAGAATGAAAAACAGCGTAGTGTGTAAGACGTTTGCGTGCCATAGGGTTTAATTAGTTTGAAACGAAAGATATAGGTATTAAACCGGCCTTGCAATAACCTCTTAGTGGTATTTATGCTTTTTCCCGCTTGCTTGCCAGTAACACAACGGCTCCGGCAGCTATGGCGATAGCACCTGCATACATGGGCCAGGCAACAGTTTTTTGCTCCTGTTTATTTATTTCTACAGGGCCAACATCCAGTACTTTTTTCTCCCGGGTAAAACTGAACCCCTTGAATATCAACATCAATACGCCTGCGATGATCAATAATATGCCTAGTGCTTTCATAAAAAATGGTTTACTGTTATCATTCCAATGATGATGCCAATACCGCCGGTTTATAGAGATATTACTACAAGAACTTACAAACCCAGACTACAACTTTCGGTTTTAAGAATGAGCATTTTTGCATCATCAACCTTATATCCTTAAAAAACAATTTCTTATGTTACACACAAGTCTACTTACCGATGAACAGCTCCTCCGCTCCTACAAGGAGGGCAACAACAATGCTCTTGAAACTATCATTAACCGCTACAAAAGCAAAGTATACACCGCTATCAATTTATTGGTAAGGGATAGATATACAGCAGAGGAAATTTTCCAGGAGCTTTTTGTGAAAGTAATAAACACCCTCAACAGCAATAAATACGAAGAAGAGGGGAAATTTGTTTCCTGGCTTATGCGTATTGCACACAATATGTGTATGGATCATTTCAGGAGAGTAAAAACTGCTCCTGTTATCAAATCATCTGATGATGAAAGAGATGTATTCAACCAGCTTTCTCTTGGCGCCCCTTCTGCTGATCATCGCATAGAGCGCAACCAACGCCATGACAGAGTAAGGTTGTTGCTGGATATGTTGCCAGAAGAACAACGTGAAGTAGTTATACTGCGCCATTATGCTAACCTGAACTTTAAAGAAATAGCAGTATTAAATAAATGCAGCATCAATACTGTATTGGGGCGCATGCGCTATGGCCTGATAAATCTTAGAAAAATGATGGCCGAAAAACAACTGGTAATGTAAAAAAGGTTACTGCACACGCTATACAACCACTTAAATAAAATCAAAGCCGGCTTTATATGCCGGCTTTATCTTTACGGCAAGTAATAGCCGCATGCAGCATATTGAATTTTTTCATATCGATCATTTTGAAAAGGATTACCATAGAGTAAAGCCAGTACCTGAACTGGAAGATTTCATTGACTTTTTTTGGGAAACAAATTTTAGCCACCTGTGGGAAAAATATCCCAAAGGGTTCTCCGATGCGCTGTTCCCCAATATTGGTTATACCTATCTTATTAACCTGGGCACTCCGTTTATAATGCAGGTGGATGAACAGAAGTTTCAAATGAAAACAGACGGTTTTTTGCCAAGGCATAAAGCTATCGAATGTTATCATCAGCCTGGCAATCAATTGTTTGGTATCAAGTTCAAAATATCGCCTGTTATTTTTGAGAAGAAGATAAATTTCTCTGAATACAAGGAATATATTTTTCCGCTTAGCTACTTAATGGATACAACAATAATAGAGGAGATAAAAAAAGCGGCAACATTTGAAGCCCGTATCCAACTGCTTAACGATCATTTTCAAAAAATTGTAAAGAAGCATTCCGAATCATTGCGCCATGTGCAGATCGTTAAAGAAATACTGGACCATTGCAACCGCAACAATGCATTTAATTTACAGGTAGAAGAGCTTGCCGCAAAATACAATATCAGCACCCGTACTTTACAACGCTATTTTGAAACTGCAACAGGCATCAGCAGCAAAAAAGCATTACAAATAATGAGGGCAAGAAAAGCAGCTCATCATTTGGCTACCGCACCGGAAACTTTTCATTACTCAGTTTATGGCTATTATGATCATAGCCATTTTTACAAACACCTTAAGCAATTCCTTCACAAGTCTACATTGACTAACCTTCAGCCGCATTTAAAATTGCTTAAGGGGATCCATAAGTAAAGTTTAAGAAATAAAAAAAGGGCCTGGTTAGAAAACCTGCCCTTAGATTTAAAGTATAAGAGAACAAAAAACAAAAACTCCAACGATATGTGAATCAAATCTGTAACATTGCAGAAAGTTTACCAATGCTACAGATCGCCCCTTATTTTGGTTATGCCGCCTTTCTATTACTGGCTGTCAGCCTTATAGTTACCAATAGCCTAAGTTTCAGGTGGCTTAATATATTAGGTTGTGTGTGCTTTATCATTTATGGCATCCTGCTTAATGCTTTCCCGGTATTGCTCACCAACACTATATTGTTTTGCATCAACCTTTTTTATATGGTTAAAATCTACCGGCAAAACGAAGATTTTGACCTTGCAGAATTTAAAGGCGATGAAAAACTGGCTCAGAAATTCATTGCTTTTTATCAAGCTGATATTAAGAACTACTTTCCTGATTTTACTGTTGATCAATTTAATGGCAACCTGAACTTTGTTGTGCTTCGTGACCTTGTTACTGCAACCATATTCAGCGCAAAAATCCATGACGACGGCACAGCCGAAGTATTAATAAACTTTACTGCTAAAAAATACCGTGACTTTAAAACCGGTCCTTATATTTTTGAAAAAGAAAAAGGCTTTCTTATTTCAAAAGGAATAAAAACCATTGTTTATAAAAAAGTATTTAACAAGAGCCACGAACACTTTCTAAAAGTGACAGGCTTTATCAAACAACAAGTTGGTGATCAACAATTTTATATAAAGAACTTATAAGCCGCCTTCGGCGGATTTTTTTACGGAACGCAGATTTTTATGATAGTTATGATTTCTTAAGATAAAATCATAACTATCATAAAAATCTGCGTTCCGTTTTAATGTGCCTTTAACCATTTAACCGTTTCCTCTGCAATAGCATAATTAAAATTTCCTTTTGCGTATTGTTGCGTATTAAAATTATCCCTAGCTTCTTCCCAGTTAGCACTCTTCATCATAAAATGATCAAGCTGAGGGATAACTATCATTGTTGCATTGCCAGGATGATAAGCATTCACCGTTTCTTTCACTAATGTTGGTTCTACAATGCTGCAGCTTTCATAATCCGAAGCACCATGAATCACCAACACTGGGCAATTGATCGCTTGCCAGCTTTGCGCCTGATTTAATGAATCTATTTGTGGCCAAAAAGCCCAATGCCTGCCCCACATATCGTTGCTGCCTTCTTTATAACCGAGTTCACTAACAACAAGGTCTTTGTATTCGGGGTTTTGATAAAGCTGTTCCCTTGTTTTCTTCAACACAAAAAGTTCATAGTATATCTTTTGGATCTTGCGTACAAAATCTTCTGTTTGTACATAATTCATATTTTCTAATAATGGCTTTTGCACTCTATGCATCTCCAATAAAAATTCGCTCCACGGCCTAAAGGTTGTTCCGAACACCATTACACCTTTTGGTTGGTGGCGTTTTGCAATTTCGGGTGCAATAACACCACCCATAGAATGGCCCCAAACATAAAGCCTGCTTTTATCAACATAAGAAAGCTGCTCAATGTATTTATAACCTTCATCAAAGCTTGCGATATCTGTTGCTAAATCAACTTCGCTGCAAGGCACACAATTATAACTATCTCCTAAGCCAGATTTTTCTATTGTAACAACTGCATAACCAGCTTTCACCCATTCCATTAATATCTTTCCGTTATAACTGTTCATATAACCTTCAATGCTGCCGCATCCATAACCCGGTATCAATAAAATAGCAGGCACATTTATTTTGCCTTTTGGTTTTCTTGTAATGGTGCGTAAATAACCATTGCGAAATTTCACCCAATCGTATTGTACATCGGCAATGTCTGATGATTGTTCGTAAGGGCGCATAACTGCTACACCGTTTGCCGTTTTGTTTTGTTGGTTTCGAATGAATTTAACGGCAATCTTATCTCCTGCCCTTAAAGGTGAAGCCACTTTGCTATAACTTTCTATTGAAGAAATTGCAGAGCCATTTATTTCAGTTATCACATCGCCTTTTTGTATTTGCAATGCAGCAAAAGTGGTATTGGCAACAACGCTATCCACAAGAATGCCATTAGCAACAGGCTTTGGTACTAAACCCATGGTTGCTTTTCGTGGCGGCATTTGTTGTGCCGAAGCATTCAATGAAAAACAAAACAAGACAATTAATATTCTTCTCATAAAACGGGGTTTAAAATAAATTTTATTCTTCTCCATAATCAGTTCCCCCTTTAGGGGGCGGAGGGGGTTTTACTGCGCCCTTCTTCTCTCTTCTTCCGAAGCCGTTGTCCTTCTCCTTGCAGCCTGCACTTTGTTATTACCAAAACGATAACTGAACGAAAGGTTAGCAACTCTTGTTTCTCTGTATGCATGCCATTTCTCTATATAATTATTATAGGTGATGACAGCCTTCGGCAAGTTGGTCCAAAAAATATCGGTTACGTTAAAACGTAATGTTCCTTTGTTTTTCAGAATTGTTTTTTGTACACCGGTAGATATTCCCCATTGCGGATCAAGCACCATAAAACCATATTGCTCGCCACTATTGAAATTTGCATTCAATTCTGCAGTCCAGCCTTTTTTGAAAGTGAACGTGTTATTAGTTCTTATATCTGCCGTAGGCTTACCACTATTAAGTTTAGTGCCGCTGAAGTTGCCATTGAATTTTTGATAATAAACATCGGCGTTATTTATCATGTTCCACCATTTGTTGATGCGGATCGGAAGAGCAACTGTTGCGCCAATATAATCAGAAGATTCCAGGTTGATCGGTATTTGCACCGTAACATTATCAGCAGAAGGGATATTAGGGAACACTTCTTTAAAGCGGGCTAGCGTAATATTTTGTGGCTTGGTAGTATGGCTGTAATTCACAGAAAAATTAAGGTTCTTTACTGTATAGCTTAATTCATACGACCAGGTGAACTGTGGCAGCAACCCCGGGCTGCCGGTAGCATAGGTTGTTACATCTATCAAAAATAAAAATGGATTTAGTTGAGAGTAACCAGGCCTATCAATGCGGCGGCTTACAGATAACCCGATCGTTTTATCTTCTTTTAATTTATAATTAAAAAATGCGCTTGGGAAAAGCTGGAAGTAACTTGAATCGAAAGTTACATTGCCGATCTCTTGTTTAGTGTTGATATTGGTGTGTTCGCCACGAAGCCCCAATTGTATATCAAACTTTTTAAACTTCTTGCTGAAATTTATATAACCAGCGTTGTTATATTCTTTGTATAAAAAATGATTGGTCTTGTTAACATCATTTTGCGGAGTGCCGCTGCTTACATCATAAAATTTCGCATCGTTATCTGCCGAAACAAAACTTGTTTTAAGGCCAGCTTCCCATTTAGCGCCTTTGCTCAACGGGTTTACATAATCTACTTTGGCTGTCTTTAATGTAAGCTTTCCGTTTTGGTCGCCATTCAATGTATAGGCGGGTTGCAGGCTATTGCCATCAAGATCGTAATAACGAGTAGAGTTTAAGGTTAATGATTTAGAATTGAAAACACCATAATCAGCATCGGCAGTTAATTCTTTTCCTGTACTATCGAAAGTGTGTTTGAAATTTATATTGGCTACAAAATTGTTAGCATGGTCATTATTCGTTGCATAAGAATCGAAAGTGCTTTCCGGTTGTTTTGACGGATCAATAACAATAGAGCTGTTACTATTTTTTCGGGTGTAATGATTAAAATTTCCATTCACTACAAAACCAATGATGCTTTTTTTAGAAGGAAAGAAATCCATGCCTAGCCGTGCAGTATTGGAGCTTACCGGTGATTTTGAATAATTATCTTTAAGGTCGCCGCCATTGTAAACACCATTGTCATAAAAATTTCTATCAAGCAATAAATGATTTAAGCCGATGCGATACGCATAATTATAATTGCCAAAAATGTTTACTTTTTTATTGCGATAATTAAATGTTGATCCAATATTTGCTTTTGGGTAAACACCTTGCCCATAACCTGTAGTGAATGTTCCATTGATACCCATGCGCTGGTCTTTCTTCATGCGGATATCGATGATACCCGAATTTCCAGATGCATCATATTTAGAAGAAGGGTTGGTAATGATATCAATACGTTCAATAGCAGATGAAGGCAATCCTTTTAAATAATTTGCAAGATCAGCACCAGTCATCGGTGAAGGTTTTCCATCTATCATAATAATAACACCGGAACGGCCACGCAAACTAATAGCATCATTTTGATCAATAGTGATACCCGGAGAACGTTCCAACACATCCATGGCAGAACTACCTGCGCTAACAATGCTGTTCTCAACATTAACAACAATACGGTCTGATAATTTTTGAATGAATGGCTTACGGCCGGTAACAGTAACTGCAGCTAACTCATTGCTGCCTGCTGCAAGTGAAATAGTTGGTAATTGTAATGCAGGCTGGTTTTCCTTTAAACTAAAAGATGAGCTTTGAGGCTTATAATTCATCATACTCACTTTAATAAAGTAATCACCAAAGCGTACCTTATCAAACTCTCCCAAGCCGGTTTTATCCGTTAAGGAAGTTTTTACAAGAGAAGAATCTTTTGCGTTGCGCAATTCCGCTGTGGCATTTTCTATAGGTGCAGATTGTGGGTTAACAACTGTTACACTGATCTTTCCCCTGCTCTCCTGCGCCTTTGCAAAAGAAAATATCGAGACAGTAAATAAAGTCAATAAAAAAGGTTTCATGGCTATGCTTTGAACGAAAGTCATTAAAAAACGAATTCGTTCGTAGCGTATTTATATCAACTTCGTAACAGCGCAGATGAATGGAATTAAGGTGGGATATTGATGTCGAGTTTTTACATTTTATGTAATATCAATTAAAGTTTTAGGATTTTATTACAACTCATATTGCAGAGGCAAAGAGTAGCTTTTACTTTCTTTGCCATTCCTAAAATATATAGCCATGAAACGTTTATTTACCATCACAACTGCCCTGTTTATTCTTTTATTGCAGGCCTGCGGCCCTAAAATTTACAAAACAGCAGATTTTGAATCTAAAACAGCAAACCATAAAGCAGTAGCCATTTTACCAGCTGAAGTTTTTATCCAATTAAGGCCTAATGAAATGAAGAAGCTTAATGCTGATCAGTTAGCAGAAATGCAACGTAAAACAGGAGAAACCATACAGGATAAAATGTACAGTTGGTTTTTAAGAAGAAGCGATAAGTTTAAATACACCGTCAGCTTCCAGGATATCAGCCGCACCAATGCATTGTTATCGCAAGCCGGCATTACTTATGAGAATTCGAAAAACAAAACAAAAGATGAGTTAGCAAAATTATTAGGCGTTGATGCTGTGATAAGCACAAGGGCCTACATGGCAAAACCAATGAGCGAAGGCGCTGCAGTTGCGCTTGGTGTATTGTTTGGCTCGTGGGGCACTACCAATGATGTACAAACATCTATCACTATTAACGAAGCTGTAAAAGGCGACCTGGTTTGGAAGTATGATTACAATGCTTCGGGCTCAATAGGAAGCGATCCCGGCAGATTAGTAAATGCATTGATGCGGAATGCATCTAAAAAATTTCCTTATAACTCAAAATAAAGGGAATAAAAAAAGCCGCAATTATTGCGGCTTTTTCTTTCTACAAATATCTTAATTCAATACCAAAACCCCTTTCGCTGTAAATTCTATTTCTTTTTTAGGTTCTGTTATTTTAGCAATTTCTTCTTTGCTTTTGCCGGCATCTTCTGCATAATGCTTAAGCATTTCAACAGATGTAGTGGTCATTTCGGCCTGGCCATCAAGCACTACTTCTTTACCAACTATATTTTGCGGCATAAAGAATTTATAGTCTTTAAAACGGATCATAATGCCGTCGCCGTCAGTTTGAGCCAACTTCATCCAGCAGCCTTTTTTCTCACATACGCCAATTACAGTTCCTTTTACCTTGCCGGTAAATTTTGGAGAAGCTTCCAGTTTCTCTTCCAGGATATTTACCTCTACAGCATTAGCAGCTGTGGTTTTGGCTCCGTAGGTTACATTTTTAGCCGCAGGCTTTATTTGTGCACCGGCAGAAAGCGATAATAATAAGGCGGCGCTAAATATCAGACGTTTCATATAATATTATTTTATGCAAAAATGCTGTAAAAAGGCCAAAAACTGCCTTTTTAGCCAAAAAATTACCACTTCGTGGTATTGCGCAGGTCAAAAAACTAGCTTCTCTTTGTACTGATCTGTATTAAAAACAACTTATTCCGTATAAAACTTAATAAAAAGCCCGTTTTTATACCGGCCCGGTTATGAAAACCTGAGGAAACAACCTTAGTAGATTTTTCTCATGCTTGAACAACAACCCCGTCCTTATTCTTCTGGACGGGCTTTTTTTGCCCTTTTTATAATAACTAAAAAAATTATCAAAAAAATACTAAAATAATTAGTGTTGATAAAATAAAACCTATATCTTTGGTTCACAAATTACATTTACAAGCAAAACCAGATACATCACTTAAAAAAACAAAGACATGAGCAACACAGAAAAATTAAAGGCGCTGAAATTAACGATGGATAAGATTGATAAAGATTTCGGCAAAGGATCGGTAATGATGATGAATGAGAAGGGAAATGTAGAACAGGAAGTTATTTCTACAGGGTCAATAGGATTGGATGTGGCATTAGGTATTGGCGGTTTACCAAAAGGAAGGGTAGTTGAAATTTACGGGCCGGAAAGCTCGGGTAAAACAACATTGGCAATACATGTTATTGCTGAAGCACAGAAAAAAGGCGGCATGTGCGCTTTTATTGATGCGGAACATGCTTTTGATAGCATCTACGCTCAAAAATTAGGTGTAGATATTGATAATTTATTGATCTCTCAACCGGATTATGGTGAGCAGGCTTTGGAAATTGCGGACCGCCTTATTCTTTCAGGAGCTTTGGATGTTGTGGTGATAGATTCTGTTGCTGCATTGGTGCCAAAAGGCGAGCTGGAAGGTGAAATGGGTGATAGCAAAATGGGTCTTCAGGCAAGATTGATGAGCCAGGCATTAAGAAAACTTACTGCTACTATTAATAAAACAAATACCGTTTGTATTTTCATCAATCAATTGAGAGAAAAGATTGGTGTTATGTTCGGTAACCCTGAAACAACAACTGGTGGTAACGCTTTGAAGTTTTATGCTTCGGTTCGTTTGGACATTCGCCGTATGACACAAATTAAAGATGGTGACGAAGCTGTGGGCAACCATGTAAAAGTAAAAGTGGTGAAGAATAAAGTTGCGCCGCCTTTCCGCCAGGCAGAGTTTGATATCATATTCGGCCAGGGTATTTCTAAGTCAGGTGAAATAATTGATATGGGAGTTGAATTAGGGATCATTCAAAAAAGTGGTAGCTGGTTCAGTTATAATAATGATAAGCTTGGCCAAGGAAGAGAAGCAGTGAAACAATTAATGATCGACAATCCTGAATTATCGAATGAAATAGAAGTTAAGATAAGAGAGAAGATAAAAGAAATGCAGGCTGCTTAAAACAGAATAAAATTATCATCCAATACATACCATTGCGTATGATTGAGGATGGGTTAGTGAATAATAACGCCATTGTGTTTTTACACAGTGGCTTTTTTATTGATACAATATCATATCTATTGTTCTGTTAATCTCACTACGGAGATAAATACTGTTTTTAAACGTGTAAATACGCAAAATTGCCATACCTACTTTTAGGGTATTGCATTTTACCGTAACAGTTATTACTTTAGCTTCATTAATCAAATTAACTACTTTATGAAAAAATTATCCGTACTCAGCGGCCTTTTATGGCTCTTTGCTCTTTCCACCACGGCACAGGTTAGTGGCGGTGGGCAACCTTACAGTTTTAACAACACTTTGCCTGGCGATTTTAGAAATACTAAAGTTGTAATGCCGCCTCTTGATGTGCCATTGCTGCAAAAGCAGGCAAGAGAAATATTCGCCAAAGGCGAAATGCTGCCGGCTGGTAAAATATTTCCGGTTTCCTATTCACTAAAAAACAGCGGTAGCTGGTCTGTATTACCTAATAACGACCGTGTATGGCGTTTATTGGTAGAGGTTCCCAATGCTCCGGCTACTTCATTGTACTTCGATGATTTTTATATTCCCGAAGGAGGTGTGCTTTATGTTTACAATGCGGAAAAAACGCATGTCATCGGTTCGTTCGGTGCACATAATAATAATGCAGAAAAACTCTTTGCTACCGAGATTGTTTATACCGGAAGCTTTGTAGTAGAATATTATGAAAAAGCCAATGTAAAGAAGCCGGGTAGTTTTACCATTACGGGTATTGCCAATGTGTATAATGCACCTGAACCCCCTGCTAATATCCATCTCCAAAACCCTAAGTGTTGTGGCTTTGGTACTTCAGGCGCTTGTGAGATAAATGTAAATTGCCCAGAAGGCAGCACATGGACAGACCAAAGAAATTCTGTTGCACGTATATTGGTAAAGAATGGTGCCAGCCAAGGCTGGTGCAGCGGTGCCCTGATCAATAATATAGCACAGGATTGCAAGAATTATTTTTTAACAGCTAACCATTGCGGTGCTTCTGCAGCAGCAGCAGATAAGAATCAATGGGTCTTCTATTTTAATTATCAAAGTGCAGGCTGTAGCGCAGCATCAGAGCCTGGCTCAAATACTGTTACAGGTTGCACCATGCGTGCAAGTGCATCTAACGGCACTACCTCCAGTGTAACAGGTTCTGATTTCCTCTTGGTAGAGTTTAATAGTGCAATACCTGCGGCCTACAATGTATATTATGCAGGGTTTGATGCAAGTGGAACAGGTAGCAACAGTGGTGTTGGTATCCATCATCCTGCGGCCGATATTAAAAAAATATCAACCTACAGCGCAGCATTAACATCACGTAGTTATTATAGCCAGGCTCCGGCCAATTCTCATTGGCAGGCTAATTGGGTAGCTACTGCTACCAATTATGGAGTAACCGAAGGAGGATCATCCGGCTCACCATTATTTAACAGCACCAAACGTATTGTGGGTAAGCTTTCCGGCGGCCCATCATCTTGTGGAGCAGTAGCTGCTGATAAAAATGATTATTATGGTAAACTATCGTACGACTGGACATCTAACGGTGCCGCAGCATCCCAGCAATTGAAGCCCTGGCTTGACCCTGCCAACACAGGCACCACTGCCATTTCCGGAAGGGCTCCTTGTGTTGTGGCCAGCTGCCCCGATATACAAGAACCGAACAACACACAGGCTACAGCAGGTACAATTTCAACCGGTACTAATTACAAAGCATTGATCGCAACAAGTACAGATCAGGATTACTATAAATTCACTGTTGCTGCGGGAACTAATATAACAGTATCACTAACCACCTTGCCTTTTGATTATGACCTGCAATTATTAAATTCAGCAGGAACAGTAGTAGGTGGTTCGGCTGCAGGCGGTACTTCAAATGAGAGTATTGTTTATAACAATGCTCCTGCCGGAACCTATACAGTAAGGGTATTTGGCTACAATAGCGCATTCTCGGCAACTGACTGTTACACATTGTTAGTAACAACAACAACTTCATGCAGCAACACACCTGAGCCAAATGAAACCCAGGCCGCAGCTTCAACAATAAGCACCAATACCGATGTGAATTCTCAGATAGCTACTTCAACAGATGTGGACTGGTATAAATTTACCAATACCGCAGCGGCTTCAAATATCTATATCACATTAAGTAATCTTCCGGGCGACTATGATGTGTACCTGTACAATTCAGGAGGCACTTTGTTAGGTTCATCAACTGCCGGAGGTACTACAAGCGAAAGTATTATTTACAATACCACAACAGTAGGAACCTATTCTGTACGAGTTATTGGTTATAACGGCGCTAACAGTACAACAGTTTGTTACAAATTAAGAGCAGAAATAAGTGGTACGCCTAAAGCAGCATCGGTGCAATCTAATGATGCATTGAAAGACATCAATAACATTACAATTTCTCCAAATCCTGTAACATCCAAACTGAATATTTCTTATACCGCAAGCGGAAATATGAAGGAAGATGTGCTGATCACCGATCTTTCGGGCAAAAAGATATTAAGTACTGTACTTAATAGCAGGCCAGGTAAGAATATGCAAGGTATCATATTGCCTGCCACCCTTACCGAAGGAATCTATTTGATAAAAATAGGTAACCGTACACCGATGAAATTTATTAAAGAATAGAAATAAAAGTTATTATAAAATAGAGCCGCCATGTATTTACATGGCGGCTTTTTAGTTGCTATGCCTTATCAAAAATTGAGCATATTAAAAATCAAGAGCATCAGCTTAATTTTGCATCTCAAAAATGAATTGTGAATAAACGGGCTACTGCACATCTTGCTTTACTTTTTACTAATCTTTTTTTCGCTATAAACCTTAGTGCAGTTAAACATTTTACCAATACTGGTTTAGCAAAGCCATTTGGTATCAATGTGGTCCGTGTTGGTGCAAGTGTGATACTTTTTTGGTTGTTGTTTCTTTTAAAGCCGGTCAACATCAAAATAGAACGGCAGGATATCAAGCGTTTTATTTTATGCGCCGTTACGGGCATTGCAATTAACCAACTGCTTTTCTTAAAAGGTTTATCGTTAACCTATTCTATTCATGCTTCATTGTTGATGTTGACGACACCAATACTTATTGTCTTCATTGCAGCATGGTTATTAAAAGAGCGCCTGAGTTTAATAAAGATTATCGGCCTTGCATTGGGTATTGGCGGAGCTGCCGTTTTGATATTAGGAAAAGAAAGCTCGGGCAATGGCAACGAAGTTTTATGGGGAGATATTTTGATAATGATCAATGCGGTCTCTTATACGTTCTATTTTATTTTGGTAAAACCATTGATGCAGAAATATAATCCGGTAGTAGTCATTCGTTGGGTATTTACTTTTGGTTTTTTTCTGGTGCTTCCTTTTGGTTGGAGTGAATTTAATGAGATACAATGGCACACATTTAATACAGTTGATATTACAACGATGATATTGATCGTTTTTGCCGGAACTTTTTTAGCATACCTGTTTAATGTTTATGGTATAAAAATTTTAGGAGCATCAGTTGCAGGATTTTATATTTACACACAACCTGTATTTGCTGCATTGATAGCAAAACTTGTATTGAATGAAGACCTGACTGCATATAAGATCATGGCGGCTGTTTTAATATTCACCGGCGTTTACTTAGCCAATAAACCTGTAAAAAATGCTTGAGTATATTTTAGCAAATACCGAAGAAGATTATAAAGCTGCAGCAAAATTATTTATGGAATATGCTCAATCTCTTTCCATAGATCTCAGCTTTCAACATTTTGAAGAAGAGCTGCAGGAATTAAAAGAGATGTATGGCCCCCAAGTAGGGGGTATTATTCTTTGTAAAGAAGAAAATAATTATGTGGCTTGTGTAGCAGTAAGAAAGATAAATGATGAAATAGCAGAAATGAAACGCATGTATGTGCAGCCAACGCAACAGGGAAAAGGGATTGGAAAAGTGTTGCTGCAAAAAGCAATAGCATTAGCTAAAGATCATCAATATAAATTCATGAGGCTGGATACATTGAATACGATGATACCTGCAATTAGTTTATACAAACAGAATGGCTTTTACGAAATACCGCCCTACTATTTCAATCCTGAAAAGATCGCTGTTTATTTTGAGAAAGAATTATAGCTAAGAAGATAATTTAGGATAATCAAAGAATAAAAATTCTTTCTCTGCTTTTGCAAATGCTTCCCAGTTTGTAATATCAGTTTTAATAGCAAAGATGCCGCAGGTTGGCATATTATCAATGCTCATATCATCTATCAAACTATTAATAAAATTGGTGATGCCCGGGTTGTGAGAGAATACAGCAATGGTATTAAGATCGCCGGATAAAGCAGAAATAACTTCGTAAAAAACCGGTGCCGGTGCCTGGTAAAGCGGAGAAACTAAAATTACATCGCCATCTTTTTTACCAAATTCATTTGCAAAAAATTCGGCTGTTTTTTTTGCCCGCTTTGCAGGGCTGGAAATAAAGGCATCAATAACAGGCTGCTTATGTTTTAAACGCTTCGCCATCATTGGTGCATCATTTTTACCACGATCATTTAATGGGCGTTCGAAATCATTGCCAAAAAAACTTTGATCGCTTTTTGCATGCCGTATTATAAAAATAGTTTTCACTGGTTGCAATTTTAATGAAGGTGAAAGTTCTAAAAAATAAGGTACTACTTTCCTTGATATTTCCATAAAGAAAAACACCCTATTTATAAAACAGGGTGTTGATTACATATAAGAAGCATTTATTTTTATTCCTTCACCCTGTTCTGTTCACTTTCCGCACCTGATTTCCGAGCTTGTTGGTTGCTTTTAGCACCTTTGCTGAAACGATAGGTAAATGCGAATACTACTGCACGAAAATCACCGAGGTTATGATAATAGCCAGAGCCGCCTTTTAAGCTGTTGATATCTCCTGAATTATTCCTGTTTCGAAAAATATCAATAAAATTGATTTTTAAAGACCCTTTATCTTTTAAGATCTTTTTCTGTGCGCTGATATTTACCTGCCCCGAAGCAACAACATTAAATTGCCCATCCAATATTTTTGATCGATACCTTCCTAATACTTCCATGCTCCAGCCTTTTGTAAAATTAATTTGGTTGGTGAGGTTTGTGATCCAAAAACCGGCTTTGGTATCTACTTCTTCAGTATATATTTTGCTTTGTGTGTGTACATATACGTATTGTACATAAGGAAGCATTGTCCACCATTTTACCGGTTTCACAGTAGCATCAATTGAAAAACCACCAACATCTTTTTTACCGATATTTCCAGTGCGGCTGATAAAAGTATTGCCGCTTAATTCTATTGTTTCATCCATTTCATCTGTTATACGATCATAAAAAATAGAAGTATTCAAATTGCTTTTGTAAGCATGTGATATTTCAAAATGTTGTGTAAACTGCGGATTTAAAAATGGATTGCCTGCATAGTAAGTGAATTTATCCAATGGAGAAATAAATGGATTAAGGTCAGCATAATAAGGCCTGTCTATTCTTTTACTGTAAGAAAAATTAAGCTGGTTATTTCCTGCACTATCTAATTTATAAGATAGAAAGACCGTTGGAAAAAGATTAGTATAATTCTTTTTAAAGGAAGAATCAGGCTTCATCATATTACCTAATTGATGCCCTTTGGAAATAGTATTTTCTGCACGCAAACCTAATTGTATTGAGAATCTCTTTATGTCTTTACTATAATTCAAATAAGCAGCATTGATATTTTCTTTGTAAAGAAAATGATTGCTCTTATCATAATCAGGATTAGTGATATTATTTACTGTGGTAAAATATTGAGCAACATTATCTGTGGTTATATAACTCGTTTTTATACCTGCTTCCAGTTTAGCCGACTTCTTTAAAGGGTGAGTATAATCAGCTTTGTATGAATAGATGTCAAGCGCTGAAGGCACCGAGCCAATTAGATCATCTTTTGTTTTTGATGTATTATCAGCATTCAAGCTTTCGTTCTTATATAACTGGTCATTTGTTGTTTTATATCGTATGTAATCCGCATCCATAGATAATTCTCTTCCAAGGCTGTCAAATTGGTAACGATAATTTAGGTTGATGCTATTGCTTTGAAATTTTTCTTTTTCACTGTTAACCGCAGTGATGATTGAATCTGCTGCAGATTGTGAATTGAAAAAAGTGCCCAAATTAGTCCTGTACTCTTTTGATGGCCGTTGGATTGTATTGAGTACGATACCAAGTGTAGTTCTTTTACCCGGAGAATAATCCAATCCTATTTTAGAGCCAAAACTATTGTACCATCTTTTGATCCAGGTGTTTTGAGTAAAGCTCGATTCCAATGTTCCATCAGCCTTGTAATAACTTCTCATAATAGTAAGGTCACTGAAGTTATTGCCACCAGAAAATAGAATATTTCCAAAGAGGTTTATTTTATTATTGCGATAATTAAAATTTAAGCTATTGCGGATATCTCCATAACGGCCTTGCCTGTGGCTGATATTGACATTTCCGTTGAAGCCTTTTACCTTGCTTTTTTTAGTTTTAATATTAATGATGCCTGCATTGCCGGCAGCATCATATTTTGCCGGTGGCGTTGTCATGATCTCTATTTTATCTAAAGCACTGGCAGGCAATGATTTTAAATAATTCGCAAGGTCGGCTCCTGATAAATAAGTTGGTTTATCATCAATGTAAATTGTAGTACCTGCTTTTCCTTTAAGGCTTATTGCCTCATTATTATCTACCTGTACTCCTGGAGCTTTTTCCAACACTTCCAATGCGTTGCTACCGGCACTTGAAAGCATAGCCTCTACGTTTACTATTGTCCTGTCTGCCTTTCTTTCAATAATTGGTTTTTTAGATGTAACGGTTACAGTGCTTAAAGTACCTGTTGTAGCTTTCTCTAGTTTTATTTCAGGGGTTGATATGCTTGTGTTTGCTGCGCCAACAGAAACTGAAGAACTATAAGATGTTGCAAAACCTACATTACTTGCAGCAATGAAATAATTGCCTGGCTGTACATTTTCCAATTCGAATTTTCCATCTGCATTGGTTACTGTTACTTTTACCATTGTAGAATCTTTCACTTTTAATAATGAAACAGTAGAGCCTGCTAATGGTTTATTTGCTGTTGTTACAAGGCCCGTTATTTGTGCCGATATTGAATGAGAACAAAGGCACAAAAGAAGGATGATAAATGCTTTATTTTTTTTCATGGCTATAGTTTAATTATGATATATAGTGTTTGCAAAGCAATGCCTGTCCGCATGGTAATGCGAAAAAAATTGCCCTGTATTTTTTAAAAGGATTTAGAGTTTTCTAATGTTCCATTCTCCGATTGAGTTTAAGGCAAAGCAGTAGCTATATCACTGCTGTGAAAACAATTGCGCCCTTAAAATATTTGTGATTACTTAACTCTCCAGTTATATAATAACTTCCAATCGGAGCTATGGATATATTTTGCTTTTAATTTTTTGTGTATTGCTTCTGGTTGCACTTTACCATTTACTATCAATGATTCGTTGCTCATTTGATAAGATAACTTGTCTGTTGTGCTTATTACATTTTCTTTTTCCAGGTCATCAATAAAATTCTGTGTCAACGCTTTTACATCCATATCCTTATTTACTGTTGAGCCATTGCTTTGTATACCGGTTAGTATGTAAGAATTTTTAGCCGGTTCATAAGGTGTGTAAGGTTGTGGCTGTGATGTATAATAACCATTGTCATAAGAAGAATAGCTAAGCTTGCTACTGGTGAGAGTTTTGCCGTCATCAACTGTCCAATCTTGTTCTCTTTTATGAGATATATATGGTAACTGTTTATCTTGCTCTGCCTTCTTTTGCGAATTAAGCTTATCGTTCTTAAAATTTAATTTTTGCAGTTGTGCATCCAGTTTTGCCTGCTTTTGTTGTAGCTTTTGTAGTTTAGTATCTTCTTTCTTTTTTTGATCAGCTCTCTTCATATCCTGTTCTGCCTGCAACATATTTTTATCCTCATCTTGTTGCACTTTGTCATCCGCACTTATTTCATCCTGCTTTGCTATTTCCATTGGTGTAAGTGGTTCAAGCGGAGCACTAACACTTGCTTCTTTACTTGGTGCATCAATCTGGGATTGATCATAATCAGCAATCAATAGATCCATCAGTTGTCGATATTCTCCCCATTGCTCCTGTGGAATTACTTTGCCATCTATTTTAAAACTGGTAACATCTCCATATATCTCGTACAAAACACCTTGCCTTTTAAATACACGTAATGTGTGTGGTATGCCATTTACTTTTTCGGTATAAGATAATGTGGCACCTTCTTTAATATCCTTTGGGTTAATGTGGCGATTGGCCAATGAAGGGATACTATCATTTATAACAGAAGCAGTTTCAATTTTTGTTTTAGATGATTGCGCCTGTGAAAAGATGAACGAAAGTGAAGTAGTGATTATCAAACAAAGCATCAGGAAAGTTTTTTCCATGCCACTAAGTGTTTTGTTGTTGTTGTGCAACATGCGCTTTACACGTTGTAATAAATGATCTTTTCTTCCTGCCAATGCAGTTGCGTATTTTGTATTGCCTAAATTATATTCCTGGAAAGAAACCAATGCATTGATATAATTTCTCTTGCTACTTGTTTGTGCAACAGCAATATCGTCGCAACAATTCTCTCTTTCTATTTTGATAAGAGAAGAAACCCATAATACAGCAGGGTTGAAAAAGAATAAAATTTCAACAAAGCTTTGGATCATATTTACCAGGTAATCCTTGCGGCGGATATGTGCAAGCTCATGTATAAGTATAGCTTCAATTTCATCTGGCGGCAACGATGATAATACTCCAATTGGGAAAAGAATCATTGGTTTGAAATGCCCAACTACCATTGGGATCTTCGCAATGCCTGATTGAAAAAATTGTACGGGCCTTTTTATGTTTAAACGTTCTGATAAAAAGGTAAGCTTTACATTCCAATAATCACCGGGAGAGGATAATTGGTTGTGTTTTATCTTATAAATTGTTCGTAAGCCACTTACCAATCGTATACAACGAAACGCAATAATAATAAGCCAGGCCATTACTATTATGTTCGCATAACGGTTAAAGAATTCAACAATTGATTCTGTAAATCCGGGGTTGATGATGATTGTTTCTGCAGGTTGTGCGGCTGCAATGATAACTTTATTATTTACTACTGCATTTGTTGGCTGCTGTGAAATATTACCAATAGAATTTAATTGCAGGATAAATACAGTTATCATTGATACTGTAAAAAGCAAAAATGTAGCGGTAAGTAAGTTGTAGCGCAATGCAGAGCTTTGTTTTTTTGTGCAAAGCATTATTACACCTGCAGCAACTGTAAGTATAATGCCTATCCATAAAGAATGGACCAACATCCAGCATAAAGCCTGAACAGCTTTACCGGAAAACAGATCATTGACAGAAAGTAGATACATAAATAAGGTTGATAGTTATTTGTTGTCTTTGTCTATCTGAGTAAGCATATCTTTTATTGCTTGTAATTCTTTTTTCGATGTTTTTTTATTGCCTAGCAATTGTTGCATCAAGCTGCTTGCCGATCCATTGTACATAGATTCAACAAACCTTTCCAATAAAGCGCTTTTTGTTTTTTGCTCTTCAATAGCAGCATGATAAATATGCTTCATCTGGCTCTCATCACGGGTTAGCATTTTCTTTTCAGCCATTATCTGCATCAGCTTTAATGTAGATGTATATTGAACGGCACGTTTCATTTCATTCAATGTATCATTTACAAACCGTACCGTTGAAGGGCCATGTTTCCATAACACCTGCAATATCTCCAACTCAGATTTAGTTGGTTCGGTGGATTTAATATCTATAACTTCTCCTTTCATAACCTAAAGGTAGGAAAAGTTTCGTACGAACAAATATTTAGCTTTGTTTTTTTCTAAAAATTTTGTGAAAATAGATTTTCAATAGATTGAATACCTTTGTAGAAATGAATTTGCCAAGAAAACATACATCTCATTTATACTGTGTAATAATATGCATGGCTATTAGTGTGTTTTTGAGTTTAGAAGGAAAAGGGCAAATAAAGCCAATAGTAAAAGACAGCTTGCATATTGTTACCACCCATTTCTCAAGAGTATCTTTTAAAGATTCAGTAAAAAGCAAGCCTGTTTATAAATACACTTATAAAACTCCTGTCAATGAGTTAATGTTTTTTTCAAATTATCCATTGACAACAGCGCAAATAGAACAACGCCAAAAAGTTGAGGAGCATAGAAAGCTGCTTCCTACAATTGCAGAAAGTGTTGTGGAATCATATATCAACAACAAAAAGAAAAAGCGCCAAGCTGTGATACCTGCTTTTTAGGAGATTAATAGCCCCTTACATTTTTCCCTTCCATATAATTAATGAAAGCTTTGTTGCAAACCCTGTTGCCACCCGGCGTAGGATAGTTACCTGTAAAATACCAATCGCCTAAATTAGTTGGACAAGCAAGATGCAAGTCTTCGATAGTTTGATAAATGACCTGAACAGGGATATCAATATCTTTTGGAGTAATGAGTTCTGCGATCTTATTAGTTATTTGCTCAATTGTAAATGCTTTGTACACCTGGCGTACCACATTCTCTGTATGAAGCTGGTTGTTGCGTTGCAGCTCCTTGCATTTCAGCAATAATTCATCCAGCATATCTTCTTTGCCACTTTCTTTCCATAATTCAATAGCGGCACGGAATGCAATGAAGTCGCCCAGTTTGCTCATATCAATGCCATAACAATCAGGGTATCTTATTTGCGGAGCAGAGGAAACAATAATAATTTTTTTAGGTTTAAGGCGGCTCAGCATCCTGATGATGCTTTCCTTTAATGTAGTGCCTCTTACAATACTATCATCAATGACGACAAGCGTATCTTCATTTTTACGCACAGTGCCATAAGTAATATCATAAACGTGCTGCACCATTTCATTACGGCTACTATCTTCCGTTATGAAAGTCCTAAGTTTCACATCTTTGATAGCGATCTTCTCGAAACGGATCTTACGATTGATCATTTCGGTCAACTTCTCTTCATCAAAATTATTTCCCCAACTAAGTATGCGTTCTACTTTTATTTTTTTAAGATAATCATCAGCGCCTTTTAATAAACCATAAAAAGCTGTTTCTGCTGTATTCGGTATAAAAGAGAAAATAGTATTCTTAAGATCGTAGTCAATTGCTTTTAAAACAGGTTCGCTCAAATGCCTTCCCAATGCGATCCTTTCCTGGTATATCTTTTCATCGCTGCCGCGGCTGAAATAGATACGTTCAAAGCTGCAGGCCTTGCGTTCTTTTGGCTCTACAATTTGTTCAATGCTATAATTGCCATCTGCTTTTATTATCAAGGCATGGCCTGGCATTAGCTCCTGTACTTCATTTTCACCAACATTGAAAGCTGTACGTATAGCCGCTCTTTCGCTTGCTGCAACAATAACATCATCGCTGATATAATAATAAGAAGGGCGGATGCCATGAGCATCTCTCATCACAAAAGCATCACCGTTTCCTAATAATCCGCTGAAATTAAAACCGCCATCAAAAAGAGGTACAGCTTTTTTCAATACTTTGGTAATGTCCATCATATTTGGAAAAGCTTCATCAGCCTTAACAACAAAATGATGTACCACTTCCATCATTGCAGCAAGGTCGCTTTGGCGCTGAAACTCTCCTGGATCAATATTTATCAATCCAAAAAGCTCTTCTGTATTTACTAAATTGAAATTACCCGCCATCGCCAAATTCCTTGAAGGAATGGTGTGGCGTTTTATAAAAGGGTGGCAAAATTCTACATTATTTTTTCCTTGTGTGCCGTAACGCAAATGGCCTAATAATAATTCACCGAGATAATTAACATGGCCTTTCATCAAACCCGGGTGGTTCTTAATATCAGGCTGGTATTTTTCCAGTTCCTGTATCTCTTTGCCAATTTGGTAAAAAATATCTGCAATAGGCTGGTTTGCACTGCTGCGCAAGCGGTGCATAAAAGGGTACCCAGGCTCTGTATTAAGCTTAACGGTAGCAATGCCGGCGCCATCCTGGCCACGGTTGTGCTGTTTTTCCATCAGTAAGTACAGTTTGTTAAGGCCGTACAATACAGTGCCGTATTGTTGTTGATAGTAGCTAAAAGGTTTGCGCAATCGAATGAGGGCAAGGCCACATTCGTGTTTTATTTCGTCGCTCATGATGTGGTCCCGATGACTATCGGGAGAGGCGCAAAGTTAGTGCATTGAAGTACAGCAAACAAAAATCCCCCGAAGCTCGGGGGATTGAAATATCGTAATTCGTAAAATTATAATCCGCTTAAACAAATACCTATCTGGAAAGGCTTAATATCCGGCCCTACACCATCTTTCAACAGGCTGGTGAACTGGTAGCTTCCGAACAATGAAAAATTACCATAACCAACTCTTGCAGTTGCAGCCAAAGTAGTATTATTAAAATGGCGTTTGCCGCTTTCCTTAGCTGTATAAGAGTTAATACCTTGATCGCTTTTGTTTTGTAATGTTTTACCCTTTGTATGTACACCCAATAATGTACCTACTTTCACCCCAATAGCAGCTTTAATGCTTTTATTGCTATGTTCCGGGTCTGCAGTAAAACGTAACTCCACCGGCACTTCCAAAGCAGCTGTACTCAATTTATATTTTTTAAAGTGGTTAGAGCTATCAAGGCTGTTAAATGGAAGCTTAGAAGAACCTGCAGTAAGGTCAACTTCCATCTTTTTAAAATACATATTAGTAGTACCGATACCAATACCAAAGCCTACGCTGAAACGAGGGTTGCCTTTGAATGGTTTGTCTAACATAATGTAAACATTAGCACCTCTTGATAAGCTTTTCAAATGGCTATCAATACTGTCGGGAGTACCAGACCAATGGTCGGTAGCCAATTGCACCATTATATGATCGCCGGGGCGGTTAATCACTTTGCTCCAATCTTTTTTAGGTTTGGTTGTTTGTGCAAATGCCATCGACAACGATACCGAAGCAGCAAGAAAGAGTACTATTTTCTTCATATTGTTTTGTTAGTTCGCAAAAATAAATGCCTCTCGGGTTAAGGAAAGGTTAAATGCCCTCTAAACGGGTATTTTAAGGGCGCAAAGATAGTTATATCACTCGATAAATGGCGTTTATTATGGATAAATCAACCTTTTCTACACACAGGTAGATGCCCGCATTCCATTTCCGATTTTAATGCTTACATTCAACATACCAAACCTTAACCCCTTAACCGGCAACTATGAATATGTATGCAGATAAAGCATCTGAAAACAAAAGCAAAGCTGTAGCTGCTATTCAATCCAAGGCTAATACCGCACAAAAGAAATCAAAAAGCAAAGAAAAGGGCTTGCAACAAATGGCAAGCAACAGCCCGCAAGTGCAGCAACTAAAGGCTGTGCAGCAAATGGCCAATGATAGCACACAGGTAAAACAATTAAAAAACTACCAGGCAATGGCCGATGGCCATACTGCTGAAACAACTCAGCTCAAAGCCAACAATACAGGATTGCCCGACCAGCTTAAAACCGGCGTTGAATCTCTTTCGGGCATAAGTATGGATAATGTAAAAGTTCATTACAATTCAGATAAACCTTCGCAGTTACAGGCGCATGCTTATGCACAAGGCACCGATATACATGTAGCACCGGGGCAGGAAAAACATGTGCCGCATGAAGCATGGCATGTGGTTCAGCAAGCGCAGGGAAGAGTAAAGCCAACAATGCAAATGAAGGCAGGCGTACCTGTTAATGATGATGCAGGCTTAGAAAATGAAGCAGATGTAATGGGAGCAAAAGCATTGCAAACAAAAGCTGAAACAGCTCAATTGCAGGCAATAACAACGACTACTACAGCCCCAGCCCAATTAGTAAAAGACGAAGCCAAACGATCAGTCATCGATAAAAGAATGGATGACCTGAAAAAAGAAGCAATTCTTATTTTAAGCAAGATGAAAGAACTGGGAGAAGATTGGGAAATAAAATATGCTAAAAAAGGAAAAGAAAAAGGCTCGAGTATTTTGGGCGAGAAAACAGATTATAAAGCAGAGATACGAAAAGCAGCTTTAAAACAAGTATGGGCAAACTTAACTCCTGAAGAAAAACTGGAAATGATAGGTATTGGTGCCAAAGTAACCGGCAAAGCACTTGGAGGCGTTGGGCGTGGTGTAAGAGAAGGCATAGGCTTGCTTAGTGAATCATCGGGAGGAAAAAAAGAAAAAGGAAAGGAACCTAAAAAAGAAGAACCGGAAGAAGAGCAATCATCATCAGTTAGTTGGATAAGCGAATTGTCCCTTGATGATTTAGATAATTTTTACAAAGCTTATTCTAAGGTAAATGAAGCGCTTGACGAAATTACCAAAGCTAAAGAAGCTATTCAGAAAAAGGCGGGCCAGATTGGAGAGGCTTTGGGCGCCGAAGTCGGAAAATTGCGTAACGAAGCTGATTTCAATAAACGAATGGAAGCATTCAGGCAGGAATATTTTACTGCAAAAGCAAGGTATCATTTGTTAGAAGCTGCCATTACTGAAAATGCAGACTCTGAACGGTACCAGCAAGAAATAAGTGCATTGTATTATGGTATTATACAGCAAGTAAATGCTCCGGGTATGGTTTATTTTGCGGACTTGAATGAATCAGGAAGAAAGAAACATCCCGATTGGTGCCAGGATGCTATTGCAAATATTAAAGCAAGCGGCCCTATTATTGACCGTGGAGGTTTGCTCGGTTTAGGAAGATCACTCCTTGGTGGGCTGGGAGAAGCTATAGAAAGCAGCCGGGAAAAAGCATTAAAATTAACCGGAGCACAGGATGAATTGGCTGTAGAACTTGGTGTTGTTGTCAATAAATCGTGGAGTGCTTATACCAAATGGGGTTGGACGCCAACTGCTGTGAAGTCTATAAAATCAGCATTGCCTAAGCAAGCTACAAGCGTATTAAAACTTACCGAAGCTAAAAAGCTGGCTGCCGCAACGAATAAGGAAAAGAGTGATAATCGATATGCAGAAACGCAAATATTTTATGATGCTATGGCCAATGTGAATATCAATGACCTTCAAAGCCTGAAAGTTGCAAAATCGATCATTGCGGAGATAGGTGCAAAGCTGAGTTAAGATATTTTTTGACAGGCATTTGTTTTTCAATTAAGCATTGTTGTGTCACTCACTTGTACCGCATACCTATATGCATCTTTAATCAAATTTTTTTGCCAAATAAAAAAGCAGTTACAAATATTGTAACTGCTTCCTTTTTGTGGGCCCACCAGGGCACGATCCTGGGACCCCCTGATTATGAGTCAGGTGCTCTAACCAACTGAGCTATGGGCCCTTTCTAATCCGATAATTATCAAGACAGAAATTATTTTAAAACCCATGATCTGGTTACTATCATGGAATATTATAAACGCAAGAACTGGTACTATTTATACATTGAAAATGCATAAATGGAGGGCAAAAGTAAGAAAATTAGCAATTCATTCCTCGTTTTTTTCAGCATTTGATAAAATCGCTTTAACGGGAAAACTGCTCCAATTTAAAGCCTGGTTAATGGCAATATTAATTAAAGGGATATGGATTATTTTTTTTAACTTGATAACCATTAACGAAAGCCGGGAATTTGCTATATGTTATCCTCAGACGAAATAAGGTCCCTACAAGTTAAAATTGCAGAAAAGAATGATGAGCAGGCATTTGGCCGCCTGTATATGGCTTACTTCCACAACCTTCTGCAATTCGCCAATTCCATTATAAAAAATGATGAGCTTTCTGAAGAAATCGTTTCTGATGTATTTATTAAAATATGGCAGAACCGAAAGAACATCGGGAACATAGAAAATCTCAAACTCTACCTTTATATAAGCACAAAAAATACCGCTCTCAATTATCTCTCCCGGCATTTTCGAAAAGAAATAGTTTCATTGGATGAGATATCCATGCACATACCCCTTGTCGCCTACAATCCAGAGCAGTTGCTCATTACATCCGAAGCAGTAAAGCGAATCGAACAGGAGATCAGTAACCTTCCAACCCGTTGCCGCCTTATTTTTAAGCTGGTGAAAGAAGACGGGCTGAAATACAATGATATTGCCAAACTGCTAAACATTTCGGTAAAAACGATCGACAATCAAATGGCGATAGCTGTAAAAAAGATCAGCAGCGCTATCAATTTTGAATTGAAGAAAGAATTTAAAACCAGGTATTGATCCCTTCATAAAACTCACACAGCAACCATTCAAATTTTTTTTGAATGCCTTTAGTAGATTATTGAAATAATGGTGTCCTTAAGAGATACGATGGAACAAAATAACATAGAACGCATTTGGATCTTAATGGCAAGGAAGCTTTCTGAAGAAGCTTCAGAAGCTGAGCTGGCAGAATTGGAGCAACTTTTGCGGCAACAACCGGAAGAGAATTATTCCATGGAAATAATGCAGGACCTGTGGAAGAGCAAAGGCAAAATAGACAGGCAGCACGGCGAAAACGAATACAAGGCACTTATTTACAAGCTTCGCCAAATGGGAATAGATGACGGCAAGTTTGATGAACAGGACCATTACATAAACAGCGAAGCAAACCTACCCGAAACCCCACCTAAAAAAGCAAAGCACTTATTATTATATGGAGCGGCATTAATTGTATTGATCTCGGTAGGCATATTTTTTTATAACCGCCAGCCGCAAAAAGAGCAATCGGTTGCAGGAGTGCCGGCGAAAAATGAGATCACTACAAAATATGGTTCAAAGACAAGCCTTGTTTTGCCCGACGGCAGTAAAGTTTGGTTAAATGCAGGCAGCAAATTGACGTACGATAAAAATTATGCTTCCACATTACGTGAAGTGAGCCTTGTGGGAGAAGCATATTTCGATGTAGTTAAAGACCCTCGTAAGCCATTTATCATCCATACCAGCAAAATGGATATCAAAGTTTTGGGTACGGCTTTTAATGTAAAATGTTATCCTGATGAGAAGCATACTGAAACCAGCCTTGTACGTGGCAGCATAGAAGTTACACTAAAAGACCGCACCGATAAGATCATTTTGAAACCCAATGAAAAACTGGTGATAACAGATAACGAATCTGAACACGAAAAGAAATTGATTGCCGAAGGAAAGAAAGTAGAAACGCAAGAACCGATGATTGCTTTAAGCCACCTTACAAGAGAGCCGGTAAATAACGAGATCATAGAAACATCATGGGTAGAAAATAAACTGGTATTCAATAGCGAAACTTTTGAAGAGATCGTAAAAAAAATGGAGCGTTGGTATGGAGTAGAGATCAATTTAACCAATGAAAAAATAAAGAAGAAACGCTTTACCGGTACGTTTGAAAATGAGACGATAGATCAGGCATTATCGGCCATGCAGTTGACGATGCCGTTTAACTATGTAATTAAGAAGGATCATATCATTATTTCACAATAAACATTTGCCGCATGAGAGAGAAAGAATTTTACAATACTACATAGCTGCAAGCCAAATAAAAAGGAGGGAAATGTTGGAGCATTCCCCCCTTAAAGGCTAATAAGGAAAACTTGAATACTGGTCAGGGTGCGCAAGCTTCCGCTATTTTAATTAACCCAAAACATAAATGTATGAAAAAAAACAAACCCCTGTGTGCCCCGGGCTGGCAGGGCTTTATTAAAGCATTATTGCTTATGAAACTTACGATTGCGCTAATACTAATAACTACACTGCAGGTATCTGCCAAGGTATATTCGCAAAACAGGATAACGCTGAAATTACAGTCGGCAGAACTGAAAACAGCTCTTCGCCAGATAGAAAAGAAAAGCGATTTCCGTTTTTTATATAATGATGATATCGTGTCATCAAACTCAAAAGTAGATATTGATGTGACTGATGCTCTTGTCACGGATGTGCTGGATAAAATATGTGCAGCAACAGAACTTGGTTATAAAGTATTGAACAATAACCTTGTTGTTATCACACAAAAAAATGTTGTTGTAAATGATGTAAGAGTATCGGGCAGAGTAACAAACTCGAATGGTGAGCCTGTACCCGGTGTAAGTGTACGGATAAAAGGTTCTACCTCAGGGACATCAACAGGTACAGATGGAACTTATTCGCTTAATGTTCCCGATGGTGCAACGCTTGTTTTTTCTTCTGTTGGATATGAAGGCCAGGAAGTGAGTGTGAATGGGCGTACAACAATTGATGTTGTTTTGAAAAATTCTGTAACGCTAATTGATCAAGTAGTAGTTGTTGGTTATGGCACACAACGCAGAAGAGACCTTACCGGTTCTATCACTTCAGTAAAAGGTGTTGACATTGCTAAGCAACCTGTTCAAACTGCAACACAGGCTATACAGGGAAAAGTTGCCGGTGTACAAGTGATCAGTTCAGGCGAACCAAACTCTTTGCCAACAGTACGTTTAAGAGGAACAGGTACCACACTTGGCGGCGCTAATCCTTTATATGTAGTGGATGGAGTTATTACAGATGATATAAGAAATATAAACAGCGCCGATATCGTAAGCATGGATGTATTGAAAGATGCAAGTGCTACTGCTATTTATGGTATGCGTGCCGCAAATGGTGTATTGATCATCACTACCAAAAAAGGGAGGATGGGCAAGCCTGTATTTAGCTACGATGCTAATGTGGGTATCCGTGAAGCAACTGATTTAGTTGATATGGCAGGCGAAAAACAATATGCAGGTTATTTAAATGAAGCGAATATTTATTATGGTAGCGGAACGCCTCTTGTTGATACAACAAATTTAAAGGGCTACAATACAGATTGGTACGATGCAATATTGCGTACAGGATTAGAACAAAATCATAACATTTCTATGTCTGGCGGCAGTGATAAGATATTGTATTTCTTAAGCGCAGGCTTTTTATCTGATGAAGGCATACAGGAAAGAAATAAATATAACCGGTTTACGCTTCGCTCAAATAATGAGTACACATTGAGCAGCAAATTTAAGCTTACTACTTTAATGTCTTATACAAGAGGCGATGCTAACAATGCTAATTTTGATGCGTTTAGCAGTGCTTATCGTGCAGCACCTTTTGTGCCTTCAAAAATTGGCACCCGTTATGGCAACACATCTTTGTATGGTAACGTTTCCAATCCTTTATTAAGCATTGATGCAAATTATGCAAATGCTTTAGTGAACAGGATACAGGGAAATGGAGCATTGGAGTTTAAGCCTATTGCAGCACTTACATTAAAGACAGCTATTGGTGTTGATCTTGATTATACAAAATCCACATCTTATGCCTATAAGTTTTTAACTGCTGATACCAATACATTCATTAAAACAGGTGGCAATCAATCTCAACCAAACAGTGTTTTATCGCTTACAAAAAATGACGCATCACGTTGGATATGGGATAATACAGCTACTTATTCAAAAGTATTTGGTAAACATAACATCACTGCATTAGTGGGTATTACAGCAGAGGAATATAAATTCAACAGTGTTGTAGGTACAGCAAAAGATGTTCCTGTCAATAGGGATCAATGGTATTTAAATGCCGGAACCACTGGCACACAAACAGTTGTAAATACAGGCGATAAATATCATAGAAACTCATATCTGGGCCGTATAAATTATGGATATAACAACCTTTATTTACTTACTGCATCTTTCAGAGCAGATGGTACTTCAAAATTCGGTTCAAGTAATCGTTGGGGCTATTTTCCTTCAGTTGGTGTGGGCTGGAATATTTCCAATGAATCTTTTATGTCCAATCAAAAAATATTCAATAACCTAAAATTAAGAGGCAGTTATGGCCGTGTTGGTAACGACAATATTGCTTCGTCCTTATACTATTTAACAGCCAGGCTAAATCAAGTTTATTATTTCGGTGGCTCTGTATTCCCTGGTATTGCTTTCGATGAACTAACAGATCAAAACTTGAGATGGGAAATAACTGATGAATACGATATGGGTATTGATTTTGCATTGCTAAAAAATAAACTCACAGGTACAATTGATTATTATAATAAAAAAACAAATAATGCACTTGTTTATGTAACAATACTTGGCATTAACGGAGATCCTGATAATAAGTACCTGACGAATGCTGCAAGTATTACTAATAAAGGGATAGAAGCATCGTTAACATGGAGCGACAGGATCGGAAAAGACTGGTCTTATTCAATAAATGGAAATGTGGCGCATAATAAAAACAATGTTGAAAAGTTAAATGGTGGGCAGCCTTTGTTTAGTGATAATGTAGGAAATTATACTGTTACAAAAACAGATAATGGTAACCCAATCGCTAGTTATTACATAAGAGAAGCTATTGGTATTTTCCAAACACAAGCACAGATAGATGCTTCTGCTCAACCTGGGGCAAGAGTTGGTGACCTGATCTATAGAGATATAAGCGGCCCTGCAGGTGTCCCTGATGGAAAGATAGATGATTTTGACAGGGCATTCTTTGGTTCTTATCAACCTAAACTGACTTATGGGTTTAATGGTAATCTGGCCTATAAGGATTTTGATTTGTCGCTTGGTGTGTATGGCACAGTTGGCAGCAAAATTTATAATGGAAAAAAGGCAGCAAGGGGTACCAATCAACTTACAGATAATATTGAAGCTGATGTGGCAAGAGATAGGTGGACACCTAATAATCCAAACACGGGTGTACCGAGAGCAACAGCAGGAGCTTTGCCAGCATCTACTTATTTCCTGGAAAGCGGAGATTTTCTTCGATTGAATAACCTTACAATCGGCTATACCTTACCGAAAAGCCTTGTTGGGAAAGCTCATATCACCAACTTTAGAGTATATGTGACAGCGCAGAATTTGTTCACTATTACACCTTATCATGGTTTTACTCCTGAAATACAGGCAAGATCAGTTGATGCAAAGAACGTTAATCTTAATGAAGGTGTGGATGTGAACACTTATCCTTCTACAAGGACTTTTGCAGTAGGTGTTAATGTTGGTTTTTAATCAAACTATTAAATCAAAGAAAATGAAAAAGATATTTTATAAAACAATATTAGGGTTGATGATTGCAATGTCCCTATATAGTTGTAAAAAAGATTTTTTAAATGTACCGCCACAAGGAGACCTTACGGTTGATCAGGCGCTTATTGATCCAGCAGCAGCAGATAAATTGGTAGGGGGTGTATATAATGCTTTATACTTGCAAGGAACGGTTGGCCTTAAATTGGTAATACTTGGAGATGTGGCATCAGACGATTCAGAAAAAGGATCTGTTCCGAGCGATCCCGGTTTTGATGGTATTTTTCTGGACAATTTTTCGCATAATGCCAATACAGGTATTTTTAATGATGTGTGGAATGAAAATTACAGGGGTATAGTGCGTGCTAATAAAGCTATAAATATATTAAACTCGGGAACGTACGATGAAGTTACCAAAAAGAGATTGATAGGGGAAGCTAGGTTTATCAGAGCATTGCTTTATTTTAATCTGGTAAGAGAGTTTGGTGGTGTACCTAAATTAACCCGTGTACCACTAGCATCCGAAGCAAATAGCGATGAGTTTCAAACAAGAGCCCCTAAAGACACTATTTATAAAGTAATAACAGACGATCTTTTGTATGGTATTGATAACCTTCCTTTAAGAGATGGCCCAGGTTCACAAATAGGAAGAGCTACCAAAGGTGCTGCACAAGCCTTGCTTTCAAAAGTGTATTTGTATCAAGAGAATTGGCAAGGAGCCTATGATATGTCTTTAGCAGTAATGAATTCCGGAAAGTATGATCTGGTGACAGATTATGCAAAAATGTTCAGGGAAAAAGCAGCAACAAAATTTGAAGGAGGTGTAAATAATATAGAATCAATTTTTGAAGTGCAAACAGGGCCAAACAAAACAGGAGCAACCTGTGATGCTATAAATCCTAACTATAGTAACTTCCAGGGGCCAAGAGGATCATTTCCTACTAATACAGTTAATGGGTTAAGTTATGACGGCGATCTTGGTTTTGGATTAAACACGCCTTCTGCAAATCTTGCAGCAGCTTACGAAGTCGGGGATGTAAGAAAAGCGGGTACTATCATTTTTACAAGCCCTATTTCAACAACAACTTTATGGGATGGCTTTGTAATTCCTGCTCAACCGGCAGTTGCAAACGAACGCTATAATTATAAAGGATATCACAGCCCTTTCCTGGAAACAAATTCTTGCAATGGTATTAATGATAAGGATAATAAGCCTAAGAATATCCGCATTATAAGATATGCCGAAGTATTGCTTATAAATGCAGAAGCGGCTACGCATACTGGTGGCGATGCATTAACGCCTTTAACAAAAGTGCGTGCCCGTGCAGGGCTTGGTGCTGTACCGGCGACTTTGGCTAATGTATGGAAAGAAAGAAGAGTGGAAATGGCCATGGAGGCTGACCGCTTCTTCGATCTTGTACGTACCGGCCGGGCATTAGCAATATTAGGCCCACTTGGATTTCAGGCAAATAAAAATGAACTCTTTCCCATTCCTCAAACTCAAAGAGACTTGAGTAATGGAAAATTGTCGCAAAATCCGAACTATTAATAACCTTTAAATTAAAGTAAAATGCAACTAAAAAATATAAAACTGATTATAGGATTGCTTACAGGAGGCACCATGTTGTTTTCCTGTACTAAAGTAGACAGGAGCGATGATTTTCCTGCGGGAGATATTCCACCGATAGCTGGCGGCTTCACCAGTTCTGATCAAATTGCTCCGACAAATTTATTAGCCTACTGGAGCTTTGATGCAAATAATAATGAAGTTAAATCTGGTACAGCTCCTGTAAAAGCTGTCAATAATTCTTCGATCACAGGTATTAAAGGGCAGGGCTTGCAACTCAATAGCGGATATATTGTATATCCAACTATCAATGCTTTAAGCACCCCTAATGCGGTAGCAAGTTGCTCTGTAAGCTTGTGGGTTAAAATAGCGAACAACGGTTCAACCTTTTCGGAATTTTTTACATTGGCAAGAGATACAACTGTAGAAAATGATTGGTTAAGTGTTTTAAATATAGGTTTCGAAACAGGCCAATCAACTGCAAATACTTTTTTGGATCTGCATAGCTGGATAGGTTCATATCCTGGTGGTATAAGAAAAGGAGGAGATAACATCAATGATTATGGAAACGCAGGTGTGGATTACCAGGTAGTTCCCAAAACAAGCAATTGGATACATTATGTAATGAGGTATGATGGTGCCGGAGAAAATATAGACCTGTTTGCTAATAATGTAAGAGTATCTAATAATAATTTCCGCCACAGGACAGGCCTTGGCCCGCTTATTTGCCCAACACCAACACAGGTTGTATTAGGAGCATTTTCAACTGCTACAGCAGGCTTCTCACATGCTGGTGTGCAAGGTTGGCAAGCGCCTCTTACAGGATCTATGGATGAAGTAAGAGTTTTTAATAAGGCATTAAGTGATGGAGAAATAAGCGCCTTGTTTCAATTAGGTAAACAAGGAAGATAAATTTTGTTTCAATGAGATGTTGATTTTTTCATGTTAGTTTGAAGGGGTTGCCTGGTATATGTATCATTCCATGTGCAACCTCTTTTTTTATCAAAAGCAAATTTGTAAAGTGAAGATGATGACAGCAAGAAATAAATTTTTTCTCTTTATAACAGCAATAACTTTTACATGGAGCGCTTGTAAAAAAAGCGATAGTTCCGGCGGCGGAGGAACACCCCCTGCGGAAAATTTTGATTTCAAAGAAGTAAGAGTGAATGGTATACCAACATCTCTCAATATTAATAATGTAAATTTCTCTCCGTCAATAAAATTTTCTTTTTCTACTAAGGTTGATCACGGTTCTGTTCCCAGTGGAATTACATTTACAAATAGTACAGGAACAGCAATTGCTTTTAATACAACTTATGAAAATTCAGATAGCGCTGTAGTTGTTCAGCCGTCTTCACCACTTGCAGCGCTTACAAAATATACAGTATCACTTAGTACAGCATTAAAATCACAAAAAGGAAAACCGCTTTCATCAGGAATTACATTGTCTTTAATGACAACAATTGATTCAACAGATAAATTTCCTGTAATAACAGATAACGCATTACTCGATAAAGTACAACAACAAACCTTCAAATACTTCTGGGATTTCGGGCATCCTGTTTCAGGCATGGCAAGAGAAAGAAATACCAGCGGAGATGTTGCAACTATCGGTGGAACAGGTTTTGGTATCATGGCCATCATTACTGCAATAAGCAGAAATTTTATTACAAGAGCAGAAGGCGCAACAAGGATTTTAAAGATTGCAGATTTTTTAAAAAATAATTGTACCGAATATCATGGTGCATTTGCGCATTGGGTAAATGGAGCTACTGGCGCAACGATACCGTTCAGTACAAATGATAATGGTGCTGATCTTGTTGAAACATCTTATTTAATGGAAGGATTAATTACAGCAAGAGAATATTTCAATACTGCTGATGCAACCGAAACAGATCTTCGTGCTAAAATAAATTTTCTTTGGAACCGTGTTGATTGGAATTGGTTTCGCCAAAACAATCAAAATGTTTTATACTGGCATTGGAGCCCAGATAAATTATGGATCATGAGTTTTCCTGTAAGCGGCTGGAATGAAGCATTGATAACTTATGTATTAGCCGCATCTTCTACAACAAGCGCTATACCTGCAATTGTTTACAATAATGGCTGGGCAAAAAATGGTGCTATCAAAAACAATAATATTTTTTACGGTTATCAATTACCACTTGGCCCAGATAGAGGCGGCCCGTTATTTTTTGAACATTATTCTTTTCTCGGTATCAATCCAAATGGTTTGAATGATACTTATGCCAACTACCAAACACAAACTGTAAATCACACTAAAATAAATTATGAGTACTGCAAAGCAAATCCACGTGGTTGGTATGGCTATAGCAACCTTTGTTGGGGCTTAACAGCAAGCGATGTTCCGAATGGCTATAATGCAAATGAACCTAACAATGATATTGGTGTCATTTCACCGACAGCAGCTATTTCATCAATGCCCTACACACCAACAGAATCAATGAACGCATTGAAATTCTTTTATTATAAATTAGGAGATAAGCTTTGGGGCCAATATGGTTTTTATGATGCGTTCAAGTTAAGTGATCCATGGTTTGCTAATTCTACGTTAGCAATAGACCAGGGGCCAATCATTGTAATGATAGAAAATTATCGTACCGGTTTATTATGGAACCTTTTTACCGGTGCACCTGAAATAAAAAATGGAATGCGGCAATTAGGATTTACCGCACCTTATCTATAAAAAACAAAAGTAATTGGCTGCATGAAAAAACTAAGCCTCCCTTTTTTATTTGTTTTGATAACTGTTTGCTCTTTTGCACAGCAAACAACTGCTGCTAAAAAAACAGCAAGGCCGCTCAATTTATCAGACACAGCTTTGTTGGAATTGGTGCAAAAACAAACCCTTCGTTATTTCTGGGATTTTGCACACCCTGTAAGTGGCATGTCAAGAGAAAGAAGCAATGAAAATTTTGGTTACGGAAATGAAACAGTTACCACTGGCGGAACAGGCTTTGGTATCATGAGTGTAATTGTTGGTGTTGAAAGAAAATGGATAGCTCGTGATACAGCAGCAAAATTCATGTTGAAGATGGTTAACTTTTTATTGAAAGCAAATTCATATCACGGCGTATTTCCACATTGGATGGATGGAGCAACAGGAAAAACAATTCCTTTCAGCCGTAAAGATGACGGTGCGGACTTGGTAGAAACTTCTTACTTGCTTCAAGGCCTTTTGTGTGCAAGGCAATATTTTAACGCAGATAACAGGGTAGAAAGAGAATTGCGAAACCGTATCAATTGGATTTGGGAAGGCACAGAATGGAATTGGTTTACAAAAGGTGGCGAAGACGTTTTGTATTGGCATTGGAGCCCAAACAATGATTGGTCAATGAATTTTCCGATAAGAGGCTTTAATGAATGTTTGATAGTTTACATTTTAGCAGCAAGCGGCGAAAGATATCCTGTTACAGCCGATGTGTATCATCGTGGCTGGGCGCAAAGTAATTTTTTTAATAATGGTAAAACATTTTACAATTATAAATTGCCGCTTGGCTTTGATTACGGCGGCCCATTATTTTTCTCTCAATATTCTTTTCTTGGTTTAGACCCTCATGGGTTAAAAGATAATTATGCAGATTATTGGGAACAGAATAAAAACCATACGCTTATCAATCATGCTTATTGTGTAGAGAATCCGAAAGCATTCAAAGGTTATGGAGAAAATTGCTGGGGATTAACAGCCAGCGATACTTATGATGGCTATGATGCATTTTCGCCAACCAATGATGGCGGTACAATAACACCAACTGCGGCGCTTTCTGCTTTTCCTTACACACCTGAATATTCGATGAAAGCATTGAAACATTTTTATTATGATTTAGGCGATAAGATTTGGGGTGAATATGGTTTTGTAGATGCATTCAACGAAACAAAGAATTGGTATGCACAAAGCAACCTTGCTATTGATGAAGGCCCGATAGTTGTAATGATAGAAAATTATCGCAGCGGGCTACTGTGGAAATTATTTATGAGCTGCCCTGAAATAAAAGAAGGGTTAAAAAAATTAGGATTCAAATATTAATAAGATGAACTGCTTGAAATATCTTTTTTTGTTTAACCTTTTAATTTGCATTGAAACCAATGCACAACAAAAAACCTATTGCAACCCTATCAATATTGATTATGGATACACACCAATTCCAAATTTTGCCGAATGGGGAAAGCACAGGGCAACTGCAGATCCTGTGATTGTAAATTATAAAGGAGATTTTTATTTGTTCAGCACCAATCAATGGGGCTATTGGTATAGCAGCGATATGCTGAACTGGAAATTCAATCCAAGAAAATTTCTTCGCCCATGGAATACGGGCACGTACGATGAATTGTGTGCACCGGCTGTTGGCATCATTGGCGACACGATGTTAGTGTTTGGTTCTACATACACCAATAAGTTTACGATTTGGATGAGCACCAACCCTAAAGCAAATGAATGGAAACCTTTGGTAGATTCTTTTGAGATCGGTGGATGGGACCCTGCTTTTTTTACAGATGATGATGGAAGGTTTTACATGTATAATGGAAGCAGCAACCGCTACCCTCTTTATGGCGTGGAGTTGAATAGAAAGACAATGCAGCCGATCGGCACAAGAAAAGAAATGTATATGCTGGAATCGTGGCGCTATGGCTGGCAACGTTTTGGAGAATATATGGATGATACTTTTCTCGACCCTTTCATTGAAGGCGCATGGATGACAAAACACAATGGAAAATATTATTTGCAATATGGTGCACCAGGAACAGAGTTCAGTGGTTATGCAGATGGAGTTGTTGTTGGAACAGAACCTCTTGGCGGTTTCTCTGCACAATCAGATCCATTAAGCTTTAAACCGGGAGGCTTTGCAAGAGGCGCAGGCCACGGCGCAACATTTATGGACAATGCGAAAAACTATTGGCATGTATCAACCATATCTATTTCTGTAAAAAATAATTTTGAAAGAAGGATCGGTATTTGGCCGGCTGGTTTTGATAAAGATGATGTGATGTATTGCAACACAGCATTTGGAGATTATCCTCATTATATTCCAGGGGTTGAATTGCCCAAGGCTTTAGCCCCGGGTTGGATGTTGCTCAATTATAAAAAACCAATTACAGTTTCTTCAACGCTTGCTGCTTATCAAGCAAATAACGCAGTTGATGAAAATATAAAAACCTATTGGAGTGCGGCAACAGGTAACAGTGGTGAATGGATCCAAAGCGATTTAGGAAATGTGTCAACCGTAAATGCGGTGCAGATAAATTATGCCGATCAGGATGCAGAATTTTTAGGCAAACAAACAACAACCTATCATCAATATAAAATGTATTATTCTATAGATGGGAAAAAATGGAATGTACTTATTGATAAAAGCAATAACAAAACAGATGTACCGCATGATTATGTTGAATTGCAACAACCAGTGCAGGCAAGGTTCATTAAACTGGAAAATATACACATGCCTACCGGCAAATTTGCTATCAGTGGATTGAGAGTGTTTGGCAATGGTAATGGTGCAAAACCAGAAGCAGTTAAACAACTGATTGTTCTTCGTACAGAAAAAGATAAACGCAGCGCCTGGATAAAGTGGAGCCCGGTAAGCAATGCATGGGCATACAATATTTATTATGGAACAGCACCTGATAAATTATATAGTTGCATCATGGTGCATGACTTGAATGAGTATTGGTTCAAAGCGATGGATAGCCAGAAGGCGTATTATTTTACTATTGAAGCAATCAATGAAAACGGAGTATCTGCAAGAACGCAGGTTAGCAAAGCAGATTAAAATTATAATTGAAACAAAAAAATAACAGCACAATGAAACTGATCAAACAACTGGCGATCGTAGTATTATTTTTTGCAGCGGTACAAGCACAAGCACAAACCAACGATGCAAAGATGAAAACCTACATCGATGCATTGATGAAGAAGATGACCTTAGATGAAAAGATAGGGCAATTGAATTTGCCTGGTTCTGGAGATATTGTTACCGGGCAAGCATCTAATTCAGACATTGCAAAAAAAATAAAGGAAGGAAAAGTTGGTGGGTTGTTTAATATTAAAACAGTTGAAAAAATTCGTGAAGTACAAAAGATAGCTGTTGAGCAAAGCCGTTTAAAGATACCACTGATATTTGGCATGGATGTGATACATGGTTATAAAACAACTTATCCAATTCCATTAGCATTGTCTTGCACCTGGAACATGCAAACGATAGAACAAAGCGCAAGAGTGGCGGCGATAGAAGCAAGTGCAGATGGTATCTGCTGGACATTCAGCCCGATGGTGGATATAGCCCGTGACCCACGCTGGGGGCGCATTGCAGAAGGAAGCGGTGAAGACACTTACTTGGGTTCAATGATTGCAAAAGCAATGGTGAAAGGTTACCAGGGTGATAATAGTTTTTCAAAAAACAATACTATCATGTCATGTGTAAAACATTATGCAATGTATGGCGCTGCAGAAGCTGGCAGAGATTACAACACAACTGATATGAGCCGTGTAAGGATGTTCAACGAATATTTACCGCCATATAAAGCGGCTGTTGATGCAGGTGCCGGAAGCATCATGGCATCATTTAATGAAGTGGATGGGATACCGGCAACAGGAAATAAATTTTTAATGACAGATGTGTTGCGCAAACAATGGGGCTTCAAAGGGTTCACTGTTACTGATTATACAGGCATCAATGAAATGATCGATCATGGCATGGGTGATCTTAAACAGGTTTCTGCATTAGCAATGAATGCAGGCATACACATGGACATGGTCGGTGAAGGGTTTTTAACCACATTGAAACAATCATTGCAAGAAGGGAAAGTAACACAGAAACAAATTGATGATGCATGTAGATTGATACTGGAAGCAAAATATAAACTGGGTTTGTTTGATGATCCTTATAAATATTGCGATGCTAATAGAGCTAAGACAGAAATATTCACAGCAGAGCATTTAAAATCTGCAAGAGCAGCAGCAGCAGAAAGTTTTGTGTTGCTAAAAAATCAAAATAATTTATTGCCATTAAAGAAAAGCGGAACTATTGCATTAGTTGGCCCATTGGCAGATACAAAAGAAAATATGTCCGGCACATGGAGCGTAGCAACTGATTTGGATAAATGTATTTCTGTTAGAGCCGGGTTGCAAAATGCTTTGGGCGCAAATGCAAAAATATTATATGCTAAAGGCTCAAACATTGATGCAGACAGTGCTATAGAAGAAAGAGCAACCATGTTCGGACGCTCTATGAACAGAGATAAACGCACTGCACAGGAAATGCAAAACGAAGCATTGGCAATTGCTGCACAGGCTGATGTTATTGTTGCGGCTTTAGGAGAAGCATCTGAAATGAGTGGCGAAAGCAGCAGCCGTTCCGACTTGCGTGTGCCGCAAGTACAACGTGAGTTATTGGAAGCTTTATTGAAAACAGGCAAACCCGTTGTGTTGGTATTATTCACTGGCCGGCCATTGGTGATACGTTGGGAGAATGCAAATGTGCCTGCTATATTAAACGTATGGTTTGGCGGATCAGAAGCAGGCAATGCAATTGCAGATGTGTTGTTTGGCGATGTAAATCCTTCAGGGAAATTAACGACTACATTCCCTCAAAATGTAGGCCAGGTGCCTATTTATTATTCTCATAAAAATACCGGCCGCCCTTTACCAAATGGCCAATGGTTTCAAAAATTCCGCTCTAATTATTTAGATGTTTCTAATGATCCTGTGTATCCTTTTGGTTATGGATTAAGTTATACTACTTTTTCATACAGCGATATTAAACTCATCGATTCATCGTTGACAAACACAGGAAAAATAACAGCTACGGTTACGTTAACTAATACAGGCTCAAGAGACGGAAGCGAAGTGGTGCAGCTTTATACCCGTGATATGGTTGGCAGCATAACCAGGCCGGTAAAGGAACTCAAAGGGTTTCAAAAAATTTGGTTGAAGGCTGGCGAAAGCAAAACGGTAACATTTACTATTACTGCAAATGATCTTAAATTTTACAACAGTGATTTAAAGTATGTAGCGGAGCCGGGCGCATTTAAAGTTTTCATTGGTGGCAATAGCCGTGATGTGAAGGAAGCGAATTTTAAATTGAAATAATTTTTTTGGAGCCGAACTAAGAATATCTATTAAGCTTCATTGGCGTCGCACTCTTGTACGACATATCATTTTTCATCTTTTATCGAAGCGATTTTTTTCACCGCTGAGAAATGAGTTAATTGAGTTTTCGCAGAGATTCTCTGCGAAAACTCTTGTTTCTTCTTTCTCTGCGGTGGAAATCAAAACATAATTAAAGATGAATAAACTACTAAAAGTACAAGTGAGTGATCCCGAAACAATCGGGACAGGCGCCACGATGTTGGGTAGTGTCTCAGTTTGAAAAGTAGGTGTTTTTTGTATTGTTTAGTTGACAAAATAGTATTTACAAATCATAAAAAAGGCAGCAATATTGCTGCCTTTAAAGTTACCAATTATATTAAATCTTTTCTTTCTTTTTGTATTTGCCTCTTGTCTTTGGTGCTTCTATCGTTACTAAGTTGGCAATATCTTCAAGGGTCATAAATCGCTTAGTTAACCCTGCTGCCATTGCTGGTGTTATCCTGAGGCTTTTGTGTAGTTTTACAAAGTTGTAATACACAAAATGCAGGGCAACTGCTAAACTATGGTTTTCCATCTTCTTTGAAAAAGCATTGGTTAACCTTGTAAATCTTCTCATGTGCATACGCATTGTAAGGTTTTGTCTTTCTACATAAGAGGTGCTGATATGCTTTTCATCAGGGTTTCCAATGATAATATCTTTACTTGCAGACACATAACGTGCAGGGCTGTATTTGCGCTCTGTCTTGTTGTTGCCTTCGTAACTTGTACCATATATCTTTTGTAACTGTGCAAAGTCTATTTGGCTACCAAAGTTATCTCCCACAGCATCCAAGTAAAGCCTAAGCCCATCCGTAGTTAGCTGCATCCTGTTTTTAATCCTGCTTGCAATATCTCTCATAAATAGATCAGCCCCTTTAGCATCCCTGCTACCTACATACCATGACATTACAAGTTTGGTATCTGCATCTATCCCTACAAATGTCCAAACATCCCCTTCGCCTTTCTCTTTCTTCTCTGCAGTTACATTCTTATCCTTACATCCTACAAAACTCCAAATTTCATCTGCTTGCACTCTTTTAGATGTAAGGTTGATAACAGTTTCGTGGTGGAATTTCTCGCAAGCTCTACCTACATCAACTAAAAGTTTTGTAACTGTATTGATTGATACATCTGCAATACGTGATGTTGAACGTAGGCTACTCCCTTCAACTAATAAGTTGATAATTTGGGTTCTTTTTTCGATTGGTAACTTATTCATGATGCTAAGATAAGCATTATTACTTGAACGGTCAAGCATTTTGTTCACTTTATTTTTAATTTATTTTTTGTATCTATGTATTAAAGGGCGTGCAAGGTAATTTAAAATATTAACATTGTTTAGTTGCAACTAAACTTTATTATGCCTAAATTTGATACCAAGGAGATTACTGCTATAAAGGGGAAGCAAAAGTTCTATCAATTAACAATTGATGATAACCCTGATTATGAAGGAGTTAAGACACAAGAAGAAAAAAATGAGAGGAAAAAGGGCGTGTTAGATGAATATGAGGAAAATTTAGAAAGTAAGTATAAAAAGGATTTACGAATGATATATGCGTATATGGATAAAGTTGCAAATAATGAACCCGTAAGTGGCAAAAAATACCATGAATTAGATCGTCCAAAAAACGATACAGTAAAAGATTTTGAATTTAAACATGGCGATTTAAGAGTATATTGTTTTAAGACTGAGGAAGGAAAAATATTTGCGTTAGGTGGCTATAAGAATAACCAGGATAAAGATATAGTTCGGCTGAGGTCATTAAAAAAGCAATTCATTGATACTCTAAATAACAAATAAAAAACAAGGAAATGAAAAGAGAAGAATTATTAAGAAGTCGTGAATATTGGCTAGTAAACATTCAAAATGATGTTTATAATTTAATTGAGAATTATAGAAATAAAAAGAAACTAAATAAAACTCAATTAGCAGACGAATTAGGTTTTTCAAAAGGATATATTTCACAAATCTTAAATGGAGATTTTGATTACAAAGTAAGCAAACTTGTTGATTTGTCTTTAGCATTTAATAAGGTTCCAATTATAAAGTATATTGATTTAGACAAGTATATTGAAGATGATAAAAACAATAGACAACATTGTATCGGCAATATGCATATACCTAAAACTTTTGAATATAATTTTTATAGGGATAATAAAAATTATTTAACAGAAACACAGGATATAAGCGCACTTGAGCATAATTCAGGTATTTCAAAATTTGAAGAGTTTGCTACAATCTCTAATATTTAAAAAATAACCAGTGCAAGAAGAAATTAGAATAGATGTTTTGAAGATTGCGGATATATATTTTGCTGCCCATGAAGAATATATAGACATCAAACAAAAACAATATCAATATCAATTAGAACATCAAGTTGGGTTTAATGTTCCTTCTAATTTGATCAATATTAAGTTTAGAATTTTTTATACTTATGCTGATAAGAATGAAAGACTATTAGATATAATAGTTGAGAATGTTTTTGTAATTGAAAATTTGATAAAGTACATTCCTGTTCCGAATGGCGCAGTTACACCAGAAAATATGAATATCCCAAGTGAAGCATTAGTAAATATGACAGCTATGTGTATTTCTCATACAAGAGCTCTTTTATGTAAAAATAAAGGAACGACATATTTTAGTGCAGTTAATCCTCCACATTTAGATGCTAAAGCAGTAGCAAGAAATTTTTTTGGTGATAAGATTACTGATTAGTTTTTAGATTTATTCCACCTTGCAGCAGCCGCTTTTTTGGCTATTTCAGAACGCCGTGTTGGGCTTAATGATTTAGCCCGTGCTTTCCCCCCTTTTAATCCTCCTTTGCGTCCTAATGCAGCAGCCGCAGCTTTGATAATATCTTGAGCTTTACTATCTTCATCCCATACTTTCTCTATACCTTCCGTCAAAGAATCAACTATTGCTTTAGCTCTTTTGTTTACATCAGCCGGTAATTTCTTTTTAGTTGCCATATTTGCAAAGATAGTAATTCTTTGCTTATACGGTCAAGCAATATAATTCTATTCTCCTTTTTATAGTAACGAGTTAAAATACGACTTCAACTTATCTGGTAAGATCAAATCGTTTAATGTTTCTATTTGCTCGTCAAGCAATTTAATGTCAATTGGCTTTTTAATCATTGCATTATATTCTTCGTTCGTTTTAGCTAAAAAGAACTTTTTGTATTGGCTCGTTAATTTTGATAGGTATAAATATAGATCAGGGAAAACATCATTATTTTCTTCAAATAATCGTTTTAAGGCATCATTGTATTTTTCTTTATTCTTAATAAAATACCCTAAAAATCCGATAAGATAATAAGGGATTGGGTTTTTAGCCTCTCCACTTTTTATTTTCTCATTTTCTGCTTTGGTATAAATCAAATACAATCTTATAATATTATCAAAACTCAAATAACTATCAATTTTTAGAGAGTAGTCTTTATATATTTCGCTTCCTACTTTCAACACAGCATTTTTTTTAGTATAAGCCTTATACCCGTCTGTTATGAAAGCCAAATAAACTTGAAGTAATTTATCAATAGGTATAAACAAATCAGAAAGAGAAGTTAGATTTAATCCGATTTTATTTGAAAACTTATTTGCTAATTCCAATAATTCATTTGTATCCTTGTCAGATGAATGAGAAGTGGTAAGAATATGTTTATCACTTGGCTTTACTAATAATAAAAATCCTCTTTCTTTTAACCCTTTTTGAATTTTAGAAAATAGATGAGTTTTTGCTCCAAATGCGTTTTCATTTATAAAATTCTGTTTGTTAGTGTACTTAACGACATCCCTATAAAAAGAGGGTTTTATCTCATCAAAAACAAGCACTTTAACCATAACAAAAACTTGATTAAATTCCTTTTCTATCTCTTCGCTCGTGAAGCCTGCTAACACTTGATAAATAGAGTTAACAGTTTGGCAACCATTAATAACTTGTGGTTTTATTACTTTGATAGAGTGTTTAGTTGGAGTTTCTACCTTGTTACAAATCATTGTAACTCCATTATTATAATAAAAGAAATTACTGCGATCTGATTTACTTTTGAGCGTCTCCATTATACCCTTATTAATAACACTACTCCCTAAATACTCTCTAATATTATCTTCAAACAATTCATATTTTTTTGCCTTTGCTTCTGAATACATGTAATAAAGCTGTGCTACTGGAGTTAACATGTAGTAGGTTTCTGACATTTCAGGCATTTCATATTCTTTAGGAAGGATTCTCAGCGTATTGCCTCTAACTTTTGTATTCAAAGTATAATTAAAGCTTGGATTTTCTTTAAATGATTGTCCATAATATAGCCTACTAATATCATCAAGATTAAATAAGGCAGCATTTAATAAAGGAGCTATTGTTATAGGTGGGTTTAAATTGAAATTTTTTATATTAGAATCGGAATCTAAGTTTCTTTTATCAGTAGTGTAGTAAAAATGTAAGAAGATTTTATACTCAGGGTCATCTTTTGCTTTATTAAAGATCAATTGCAATTCTTTGCTTTTTGTATATCTATTCTCATTTAAACAAACCAATGGTGTTTTTAAAAAATCAGCAACTAAAGGTCTATCTAATATAGTGTTTTCAGAATAATACTTATTTTGAATGATATAAAGCTCTTTGCTATCCTCGTAATGAACATAACAATCAATAGCTTTATCATTATATTCGGTAATTAATTCGGGGATTAGTTCCTCATCAATAGAGTATAGCCTATTTATTACCCAATAATTAAAGGCATATTCTCGTTTTTTAATATTATTATCTAATGTCTTCCAGTCCCTTTGTATAAGATCAAGGTCTTCGTTTAATTGTGATCTGAAATTCATGTGCTGTCTTTTTTTGTTTAGCTTCCTTTTCATAAATGTAAGGTGTTTATGTAGTTTTGTTGCTGTTTGGGTTAGTATTTGGTAAAAAAACGCAAATGGGGGGAAATAAATATTCAAACTGAGACACTACCCGATGTTGAGCAAAGAAATTTTGTTTGTCCCAAAAACAAGTGATTTACTTTTGCCAAAAAATCAGCAATGGAGTTGACGGGCATTAAAAATATCATCTTCGATCTTGGTGGCGTATTATTGAATTTGGATTACGAAAAAACAGCAACAGCACTCAAAGAATTAGGCTTCCATAATTTAGATGCGATGTACACCCAATTCAAAGCGGATGAATTGTTTGAAAAACTGGAAACAGGTAAAGTAAGTAACCAGGATTTTTTTACGGTATTGCAAAAAATACCAGATAAGCCTATTTCTAACGAACAAATTGTTGAAGCATGGTGCGCCATGCTACTCGATTTCAGGGCTGAGAGTTTGAATTATTTAAATGAGCTTTCTAAAAAGTATAAGATCTATCTTTTAAGCAATACCAACAGTATTCACCTGGAAGTTGTTCACCAAATTTTTGAGAAGCAGTTTGGTAGCGGTTTTCTGGATGATTATTTTACCAAAGCCTATTATTCTCATGTCATAGGTTTGCGTAAACCGCACAAAGAAGTGTATGAATTTGTTGTTAAGGATGCTGGTATTTCAGCCAAAGAAACCCTTTTCATTGATGACTCCTATCCTAATTTGCCCGCAGCTATTGAATTGGGCATGAAAACACATTTATTGCTGCCGCAAGAGAGAATAGAACAGCTTTTAGCGTAAAGAAGCTAACTATTTCACCTCTTCAAACTCAATATAATCCTCATTTTTAGAGCTGGGTGCTTTTTCCTTTGGAGTAGCCGTAAACTGCTGGTTTTGTTGCTGTTGGCGGTTCATTTGTTGCTGCATCTCTCCCATTTTTTGCTTTACCTCTTTAGTAGTGCGGTAAAGCGGGATGATGAATTCGAAAATGAGCTTGTAAAGCAGGTACAACAGGAACAATTCGAATAATGTGCCTAAGAATTTCATAGTGTAAAGGTATAATTCAAACAAATTCGATCCTGTTAAAATTGTACAATGGCCAAAAGCTTCATTTGCTTTTGGAATTTGTTGCGTTTTAATGTATATTTGCAAAAGGAAAATGACACAATGAAGGGAACGGGCTCGTTCCCTTCTTCTTTTATCATGACTCAGGAAACACAAATACAGGCAGTAGAAAAGTTATTGGAACCGTTGTTGCAGGATGACATCTTCCTGGTTTCTATAAAAATAAAGCCAACCAACAATTTTAAGATATACCTTGATGCGGATAGCGGCTTGGGGATTGAAAAGTGTATCAAAATAAACAGGGCGCTTTACAAAGCAATGGAAGAGCAGGCAATGTACCCGGACGGTGATTTTTCATTGGAAGTATCAAGCCCCGGTATTGGTGAACCATTAAAACTCCTTCGCCAGTACAAAAAGAATATCGGCAGGTTTGTGGAGGTGGTAAAAACAGATGATACAAAGCAGGAAGGTAAGCTGGTTTCGATAACAGATGACAGTATTACCATTGAACAAACAGAAGGAAAAGGAAAAAAAGCTGTTACAAAAAATACCGAAATAAGCTTTACGGATATAAAGCAGACTACGGTTCAAATAAGGTTCTAATAAAACATTACATAACAAAACCCCCACACCGGCGGGGAAATAAAAGTGAGGCCGGCGAGGAATATGGCAAGTATAAATTTAATTGACTCTTTTCAGGAATTTAAAGAAGCTGAAAACATTGATCGCCCTACATTAATGAAAGTTATGGAGGACGTATTCAAAACGCTTATCCGTAAAAAATACGGAAGTGACGAATGTTTTGACGTGATCGTTAATGACCAGAAAGGTGATCTGGAAATTTTCCGTCGCCGTACTATTGTTGATGATGATGATCTTTATAATACCCTTACTGAGATCGAATATAAAGATGCCATTAAGATTGAACCGGATTACCAGGTTGGTGAAGAATTATATGAAGAGGTTGATATCCAGAAAGAATTTGGACGCCGTGCAATATTGGCTGGTAAACAAACATTGGCTGCACGTATCAACGATTTGAAAAAGAACATACTTATTAAAAAATACGAAGACCGTGTTGGTGAAATAGTGAGCGGAGAGGTTTACCAGGTATGGAAAAAAGAAGTGTTGTTATTGGATGAAGAAGGCAATGAAATGTTGTTGCCTAAATCTGAACAAATACCAACAGACTACTTTAAAAAAGGTGAAAGCGTAAGAGGTGTTGTAAAAAAAGTAGAATTAAAAAATAACCAGGCTGTTATCATCATTTCAAGGACAAGCCCATTGTTCCTTGAAAAATTATTGGAAATAGAAGTACCGGAAATTTTTGATGGCCTGATTGTTGTGAAGAAGATCGTTCGTGACCCGGGTGAAAGAGCAAAAGTTGCTGTTGAAAGTTATGACGACAGGATCGATCCGGTGGGTGCTTGCGTTGGTATGAAAGGTAGCCGTATCCATGGTATCGTTCGTGAATTGAAGAATGAGAATATAGATGTTATCAACTGGACAGCAAATACACAATTATTGATACAGCGTTCTTTAACGCCGGCGAAAATAACCAGTATGGATCTTGATATGGAAGCAAAACATGCTAACGTATATCTTAAGCCAGACCAGGTTTCTTTAGCGATCGGAAGAAGAGGTGTGAATATCAAATTAGCATGTGAATTAACAGGTTTTGAAATAGATGTATTCCGTGATAATGAAGGCGAAGTAGAAGAATTCGATATTGATTTGGATGAATTTGCAGATGAAATTGAACCATGGGTAATTGAAGCATTGAAGAAAGTTGGTTGTGATACGGCAAGATCTGTACTTGACTTAAGTGCAGAAGAGTTGGAACGCAGGACTGACTTAGAGAAAGAGACAATAGAAGATGTAAGAAAGATTTTACAAGAAGAATTTGGAAAGGAATAAGAGACGATAGTCCACGGACCACAGACCATGGACTATCATCTATAAAATTAAAAAGGATTTTCTGTGGTCTGCGGTCTGTTGACCGTAGTCCGATAACTAAAAACAAATAATGTCAGAAGCAACAACACCAAGGTTGATGGCTGCGGCCAAAGAGTTTAACATAGGTAAGGACACCTTGGTAGACTTTCTTGTATCTAAAGGATTTCCAAGCGATGACTTGAAACCGACTTCCAAGCTTACGGAACCGATGTACCGTGTGCTTCAGTCAGAGTTTCAACAAGATAAAGCAGCAAAAGAAAAAGCAGAAAAAGTAGAATTGGTAAAATCGGGCGGCAATTCTGAACCGAAGAAGAAAAAAGATGAAGAAGATCTTTCTTTCAAGAAAAAAGAAGCAGCAAAAGCTGTAGAAGAAAAACCGAAGGAAGAAGAAAAGCCAGCAGTAGAACCTGAAAAACCAAAAGAAGAGCCAAAAGAAACTCCGGTAGCAACAACAGAAGTAACAAAGATTGAAGCGCCTGAAATTGAAGCTCCGAAAGTATTGGACAAGATCGACCTTTCTGCAATAGATTCATCTACAAGGCCAAAGAAATCAACCAAGAAAAAAGAAGAAGAACCTAAAAAGGAAGAGCCAAAAGAAGAACCGAAGAAAACGAAAAAAGCAACAACAGAAGAAAAACCTGTTGCTAAAAAAGAAGAAGAAAAACCAGTAGTGGTAACACCACCTGTGGTAGAAGAACCGAAAGAAGATGCACCACCCGTTATCGAAAATATACAGGCAGCAAAACTAACCGGCCCTAAAATTTTAGGAAAGATAGAATTGCCGCTTGATAATGATACAAGGCCTAAAAAAGACAGCAACGACGAAAAACGCCGCCGCAAACGCATACCTATCGAAAAGAAAGGCGGGCAGCAAGGTGGCCAACAAGGGCAAGGAAACCAACAGCAAGGCGGAGGCCAACAAGGCCAAAACCAAGGTGGGCAAGGAACACAAAACAGAAGGCCTCAGCATGGCCAAGGTGGAGGCCAACATCAAGGCGGCCAAAACAGGGGCAACAATACTGGTGGCGGAAACAGGTTCTATAAAGGAGCTGGAACCGGTACTGGTGGAGGTATGGGCCGCCGTGAGGATAAAGTAATTGACGCAAAAGAAATTCAAGATAAGTTAAGAGAAACACAAGCTAAGCTTGCAGGTTCTGGTGGAAGAGGTAAAAGCCTTAAAGCTAAATACCGTAAAGCTAAACGTGATGAACAGGCAGAACAAAGCGGCGCAATGGGCGATGAAAGCAACAAGCTACAGGTTACCGAATTTATTTCGGTGAGCGAGTTGGCGAACTTGATGGATGTGAGCTTTGCCGATGTTATCAGCAAGTGTATGAGCCTTGGTATAATGGTGTCTATCAACCAGCGTTTAGAAGCAGACGTTATTGAATTGGTTGCAAGTGAATTTAATTACGAAGTAGAATTCTTAGGTGTAGAAGATGTTACCGAATTAGAAGACGATGATGATGACGATAATGAAGAAGATCAAAAACCAAGAGCTCCGATCGTAACGATCATGGGCCACGTTGATCATGGTAAAACATCTTTGCTCGATTATATACGTAACACAAATGTGATCGCAGGTGAAGCCGGTGGTATCACACAGCATATCGGTGCTTACGAAGTAACGTTGGAAAATGGAAGGCATATCACTTTCCTTGATACTCCGGGCCACGAAGCCTTTACGGCGATGAGGGCACGTGGTGCGAAAGTTACAGATATAGCTGTGATAGTAGTTGCTGCAGATGATGCGGTGATGCCACAAACCAAAGAAGCTATTTCGCATGCGCAGGCAGCTAATGTGCCAATGATATTTGCGATAAACAAAATTGATAGAGACGGTGCTAACCCTGAAAAAATTAAGGAGCAATTAGCAGCCAACAATATATTGGTAGAAAGCTGGGGCGGTAAATACCAAAGCCAGGAAATAAGCGCAAAACAAGGATTGAATATTGACCTTTTATTGGAAAAAATATTACTGGAAACAGATATCCTTGAATTAAAAGCTAACCCGGATAAAGTTGCATCAGGTACTATCATTGAAGCAACATTGGATAAAGGCCGTGGTTATGTTGCAACTATCCTTGTACAGAACGGAACGTTGAACCAGGGCGACATGATCGTTTCTGGCCAGCATTTCGGTAAAGTAAAAGCGATGTACAACGAACGTAACCAACGCATTGAAACAGCGCCTCCTTCTACACCAGTTTTGATATTGGGTTTAAATGGTGCACCACAAGCAGGTGAAACATTTAAAGTATTTGCTGATGAAGCGGATGCAAGAGAAACAGCATACAAACGTGGCCAGATATTGAGGGAACAAGGTATGAGAGCTAAGAAACACATTACGCTAGATGAGATCGGCCGCCGTTTAGCATTAGGAAACTTTAAAGAGCTTAATGTAATTATTAAAGGTGACGTGGATGGATCGGTAGAAGCATTGAGCGATAGTTTACAAAAATTAAGTACAGAAGAAATTGTGATCCGTGTGATACATAAAGCTGTAGGTGCTATCACTGAAAGTGATGTTACCTTGGCGAATGCATCTGATGCGATCATCATTGGTTTCAATGTACGCCCTTCAATACAAGCAGCACGTTTAGGTGAGCAGGAAGGTATCCAGATCAAATTATACTCTATCATTTACAATGCTATTGAAGAGATCAAGAGCGCCATGGAAGGTATGCTTGAACCTACAGTAGAAGAGAAGATATTGGGTAATGTGGAAATAAGGGAAAGCTACCGTTTTGATAAAGCAACCGTTGCAGGATGTTTTGTATTGGATGGAAAGATTGCCCGTAACAACCGCATCCGTTTGGTGAGAGATGGTATTGTGATCTTCACCGGCGAACTGGGAAGCTTGAAACGTTTTAAAGACGATGCAAAAGAAGTTACTTCAAGCATGGAGTGCGGATTGACCATCAGGAACTATAACGATATTAAAGTAGGTGATATAGTGGAAGCGTTTGAAGAAGTGGAAGTGAAAAGGACATTATAAGCTGCAAGCTATTAGCTCGTCTTCACCCCAAACATTTGTTAAATAAGCAGGCTGCCAAAGGGTTTTAACCTTTAGAAAGTTACTTTTGGCAAGCAAAAAAGTTATCATGAAGCATCTTTTATTCTTTATTTCAGCATTGGTATTTTTTACTTCTGCAAAGGCGCAGCCAACGGCTCCTAAAAAAGTATTGGCTGATAAGATCATTGCTGTAGTAGGCAACAAGATCATTTTAAAAAGTGATATTGATAATGGCCTGGCAGATATGCAGCGCCAAGGAATTGAATTGCCAGCTAACGCTTATTGTGCTACGCTTGAACAAGCGCTTGGCATTAAAGCATTGGTATTGCAGGCAGAAAAAGATTCATTGCCGGTTACAGATGAAGAAGTAGAAACAGCTATCGACAACCAGATCCGTTACTTTATGAGCCAGTATGGTTCTAAGGAAGAGCTGGAAAGAGTAGCAGGCAAAACTGTTTACCAACTTAAAGAAGATTTTAGAGATGGCTTTAGAGATAACCTTTTAGCAAAAGACATGCGTAATAAAGTGGTTGAAAATGTACGCATTACTCCAAAAGAAGTGCAGGATTATTTTGATAAGATACCAACTGATAGTTTGCCTTTGTATGAAAGTGAAGTGGAGGTAAGCCAGATAATTTCCTATCCCAAAGCAAGTAGGGATGCAGAAGAATATGCGGTCGAGCAGTTGAAAACATACAAGCAACAAATTGAAAGTGGCAAGAAAGATTTCTGTTCTATTGCTTCATTATACTCTCAGGATCCGGGAAGTAAAGATAATTGTGGTAAATATGATGTGAATCGTACCAGTAAGGAAATGGATCCTACGTGGTTGGCAAAAGCATTCACGCTTAAAGAAGGGCAAATATCTAATCCATTCAAAACAAGGTTTGGTTATCATATTATACAATTAGTAAGCCGTGCCGGCGATGATGCTACTGTAAGGCATATATTGATAATCCCCCAGGTAACAAAAATTGAAATACAAGGCGGGATGGAAAAGCTTGATTCTGTAAGGGCGAAATTGATAGCTGGTACTATTGGTTTTGGAGAAGCCGTATCAAAATACAGCGATGATGATGCAAGCAAATTCAATGCAGGACAGATAACTGGAAGAGATGGAAGTGCCCGTGTAACAATCGATCAATTGGATAAGGAAATGGTATTGATGATGAAAGATTTGAAAGTTGGACAATACTCTCAACCAACAGAGTTTGCCGATGAGCGTGGCAAAAAAGGTATCCGTATTGTTTACCTGAAATCAAAATCGGAGCCTCACCGTGAGAACATGAAAGATGATTACGACAAGATTGCACAAAGAGCATTGGAAGAAAAAAAGAATGATGTGCTGGAAGCATGGTTCAATAAAAAAATCCCAACGTACTATGTGATGATAGCAGATGAATATAAGACTTGCCCCGAATTGCAAAAATGGACGGCGAATAGTTCTGTAAAAAACTAAAAGCTAAATACATAATTAATAAAGCGTTCCGGCCAGCCGGAACGTTTTACTTTTGTACCCGGCAGTGGTAATGCTATTAAGCTTCAGTGGCGTCGCACTCTTGTACATTTGTTCTTTACTCAGCGCCTCTCCGCCTCCGCGGTGAAAAAATAAAGATGAATAAAGCAATGCAGTACAAGTGAGTGACACAACGATGTTTAATTGAAAAACAAATGCCGGCTAAATAAAAATTAATTTAAAAAATCTGAGTTATCTGTGATATAAATCCGGGTAATCTGTGGTAAGAAAATATGATAGAAAAAAAACAAAAAATAACAAAACAGGAAAATGCTATACTGGTAGGCTTGGTAACCAAAGAGCAAACAGAGCAACAGGTAAATGAATACCTGGATGAGTTAGCGTTTTTAGCAGAGACTGCTGGTGCACATACTGTAAAACGATTCACACAAAAATTGCCTCACCCCGATAGCAAAATATTTGTAGGAAAAGGAAAGCTGGAAGAGATAAAACAATACATCATTTTAAAAGGCAACATCAACCTTGTAATATTTGATGATGAATTGACAGGCTCGCAAATACAGAACATTGAAAAAGAACTGAACACAAAAACAATTGATAGAAGCGACCTTATCTTAGACATATTTGCAAGCCGTGCAAAAACTGCACAAGCAAAAACGCAAGTGGAACTGGCGCAATATCAATACATATTGCCTCGCCTTAGAGGCATGTGGAAACACTTGGAAAGGCAAGGTGGTGGCGTGGGTACAAGAGGCCCGGGTGAAACGGAAATTGAAACGGATCGCCGTATTGTGAAAGATAAGATCAGTTTATTGCGCAAGCGATTAGCTGAAATAGATAAGCAATCCTTTACGCAGCGTAAAGACCGTGGCGAATTTATCCGTGTGGCATTGGTGGGTTACACCAACGTTGGTAAATCTACATTGATGAATGCATTGAGCAAGAGTGAAGTATTTGCAGAGAATAAATTATTTGCAACGCTTGATACTACAACACGTAAAGTTGTGTTTGAACAAACGCCTTTTTTGCTGAGTGATACAGTTGGTTTCATAAGAAAGCTACCGCATCATTTAGTAGAAAGTTTTAAAAGTACATTGGATGAAGTACGTGAAGCAGATGTGTTGTTGCATGTAGTTGATATTTCTCACCCGCAATATGAAGAGCAGTTGAATGTAGTTAATAAAACATTGGCTGAATTAGGCGCTGCAGAAAAGCCAACGATCACCATTTTTAATAAACTGGATAAATACGAAAAAGAAGTTTTTGATCAATGGCTGGAAGATGATGTGAAGAAAGAAATTCTTAACGACTTGAAGCAACGCTGGCAGGAAGAAACGAAAGGAAATTGTGTTTTTGTATCTGCTACTGAGCGAACTAACCTTGACGGTTTAAGGCAAACCGTTTTAAATTCGGTAAGAGATATGTACCGCATACGTTATCCTTACAAGGCGGAATTCTTTTATTAATTTATGATAACACGGATTAAGCGGATTACACGGATTATTTAATCCGTTAAATCTGTGTAATTAAGCCCTTAATGGAAAAATATACCTGGCATAAAATTGCTGACAGCATTGAAGAACTCTCCTTTCATGAAAATGGAATGACAGAGATCAATGTTAGTGGCAAAACCATTTGCCTGGCAAAACATAATGACACCTTGCTTGCCTGCACTCAAAAATGCCCTCATGCCGGTGGCACTATGGCCGACGGATATATGGATGCTTTAGGCAATATAGTTTGCCCGCTGCACCGCTATAAATTCAGCCTGCAAAATGGCAGAAATGTGAGCGGAGAAGGATACTTTTTAAAGATTTTTCCGGTTGAGATACGAAAAGAAGGTGTTTTTGTAGGTATTGCCGGAAATAGCTTGTTTAATTGGCTTAAATAGTTGCGTTTATTTTTTTTCCAAAAACTAAAAACCCTTATTTTTGCGTCCCCAAAAGGGGTAAACTCCTCCTTAGCTCAGTTGGTTAGAGCATCTGACTGTTAATCAGAGGGTCGTTGGTTCAAGTCCAACAGGGGGAGCAAAAGGTCAACAGCAATGTTGGCCTTTTTTGTTTTAGCCAAATTATTACCCCTGCAATTAATTGCTTTAATCTCTGGCGCAAGTATATGCTTTATCTAAAATTCTAAAGTCTCAAAAAATCATATTTTTTAATGATTGTACAAAGTGTAAATCATTTTCATTTTTGTACCATGAAAAAAATATTCCTTATTCTATTATCTGCAACGGCAATCTTTATGTCTTGCAAAAAAGACAAAGCAGATGTAACACCCTCTGTTGTATTGCCCACACTTACTACCACAATTGCTTCTTCCTTATCAATTACAGGGGCGAGTTCGGGTGGCAATATCAGTTCCGAAGGATCTGCCGCAGTTACGGCAAGAGGTGTGGTTTGGGACATCGCCGCCAATCCTACAGTAGCACTAGCTACTAAAACCATTGATGGTGCAGGAGGCGGATCATTCAATTCTGTTATTACAGGTTTGGCGGCAAATACCACTTATCATGCACGGGCCTATGCCACCAGCAGCGCAGGAACAGCATACGGTAACGATATAACATTTACTACAACTGTGGCTAAATTATATGTCTGCGGAACAGAATGGACAACTGCTTTAGGCCTGCAGCAGGCAAAGGTTTGGATAGATGGGATACCAACGGTATTAAGTGGAAGTACAGAATCATTTGCAACCGGGATGGCAGTAACCAATGCCGGTGATGTATACGTGTCAGGATCATTAAAAGTTACTCAATGGCGGGCCACCTATTGGAAAAACGGAACCGCCAATTATCTTACCGATGGCACCCGTGAGGCGGGGCTTGGTTCAATTTTCATAAGTGGCAGTGATGTGTATGCCTGTGGTGGAGAAAGAAATGCTGCAGGAGTATTTACTGCTAAATACTGGAAAAATGGAACCGAAACAGTGCTTGGTAATGGAACGGCTGAATCTGTGGCAAATTCCATATCTGTATCTGGTGCTGATATATATGTAGTTGGTTACGAAACAAATGCTGTTGGAAATAAGATACCAAAATACTGGAAAAATGGAACAGGTATCGGTATCACTACAACGCCTGGTGTGGCCAATTCCATCCTTGTTTCGGGCAGCGATGTATATATAGCAGGAACCGATAACAGTAGTATTGTTGGGCTTTATTGGAAAAACACAACATCGGTAAGCATTCCTGACTGCTCTTTAACATTCAATGCTTTTCTATCAGGTACTGATTTATATATAGCGGGAACTGATAATAGCGATAAACCTGCTTATTGGAAAAATGGAACGAAAACTTCTTTAAGCACTTCTCATGGTGATGCCCTTTGCATCTATGTTTTGGGCCCGGATGTATTTGTAGCAGGAACAGGATCGGACCAAAAGTGTAAGTTTTGGAAGAACGGAGTAGAAAATATACTGTCAACAAATGTCGACTTTCACAACAAAACAACCTGTATTATTTATAAATAATTACAGTTTCAATCAATTTATAATAGCTGCATCTTTCGTCAATAAGGGGGGGCAGAAAGTAAAAAAGCCTTGAAAAATCAAGGCTTTTTTATTGCGCTTTTTCAGCCTAGTATAATTTATAAGTAACCCCATCTATTGGCCGTATCTCATCACCAGGCCCTTTTACTTTCACATCATCAAATATCACTATTGACCCGGGTTGGCAACGATCCATTAAACTACGAACCGGCCTAAGGCTATTACTTGTAATAAATCCTTTTTCTATACCTTTAAAATTGGCACCTGTAAAATAAACCGTAGCGCTAACCACAGAAAATTTTACATCAAAATCAAAATCCTTCAGCTCTACCCTGCAATAATCCTGGCTTTTAAAAACAATAGACCTCATTTTGCCTTCACCGTCTTTAGGATCTGGTTGCAGCAAAAGCCCGGATGAACTGCAACAGGTTGATTCAGTAACTGTATCCGTATCAGTTAAAGGATCATAATTACTAAATGGTAAAACAGAAAGCAATGATAACATTGGAACAAGGAGGAGCTTCATTTTTTTAAGTTTTAGTGAAGGAATAGATATCTAATATAATACCCCATAAGTGAAAGAAATGTTAGAATTGCGAAATAAAAAAAGCCTTACAAAAATTGTAAGGCTTTTTCTATCGAATTTATAAATAGCTAAATTAATTTTCTCCAACACCTTTCTCCTTCATTAATTTATAGATCGCTTCTTCTTCTACAGGAGATTGTGGAGTAAGGTTTTCGGCACCAGTTTCTGTTATTACAATGGTGTCTTCAAGGCGCAGGTGCATTTTTTTAGCTTTGTCTTCAATAATAGGCTCTACATTAAAAACCGTTCCTTTTACAAAAGGCTTTGTATAATCACCTACATCATGCACCGACATACCTACAAAATGCCCTTTCCAGCACATTGGGATCCTAAGCTTAGAATTCCACGTGGACAAGTTGTCGCG
>JADMIO010606969.1_pt1 | contig 68882 bp, 60 predicted proteins | sample 8958161 | NCBI WGS metagenome assembly JADMIO01 (sample SAMN16585339, study PRJNA669376) | soil metagenome | isolation source: Crop rotation soil | place: USA: Cullars Rotation, Alabama | collected 2011 | reverse complement strand
GCCGCGGCTACGGCTTCACCGACCGCCTGCTTCGTCCCGGACGCCGCTTGCGCGGTGCTGATCCCGATGAGCTTCTCGACGAGGCTTTGCATCTCGGCGAGCTTCTTGTCGCGGTCGGCATCGAGCTTGGCCTGTACGGCAATGCGCTCCACTTCGCGGCGGCTCGTCTCGTTCGCCTGCCAGACGATGGTGCCGACCACGAGCGCAAGCACTGCGACCGAGACGCCTGCAAGCGTGCGGATCATCGAGCGGCGTCGCCACGTGATCTCCTGGCGCTTGCGCAATTCGTCGAGCGGCACACCGAGGAGCGCCGCCACCACTTTTTGCAGCGCGAGTACCTTGCCGTCGCCGTCGTCGCGCACGTCGGCCGCGATCGGCTCCTCGCGCTCGTCACTGAGCGAACCGTCCGCTGCGAGCTTGAAACGCAAAGCGGGCGGGAAGCACTCGTGGTCCGGATCGCCCGGAACACCGCTGACGATGACCGGAACGACGCGTGCGCTGCCGCCCTGCTCCTTGAAGCGGCGCACCTCCTCGTTGACGTATTTGCTCTTCGCCGCGGCGGGCGAGCAGATGAGAACGAGGGACTGGGACGCTTCGAGCGCGGCGAGCGTCTGCTCGGTCAGCGAATGGCCCGCCGTAAAATCCTCGCGGTCACGAAAGACCGGGCGCAGTGTTCGGGGCACGCGGCCAAGCGGCGTCTCCCGGCCGACGAGATCGCCGTCGATCCGATAATTCTCCAGCGCCTCCTGCAGCCATTTCGCCCAGCTGGCGTCGCGATGGCTGTAGCTGAGAAAAGCACGATATTTGAACGTGTTCTCCACGCCGTCCCCTCCTCCGGGGCGCTGGGCTTCTGTCGTCCCAGATTACCACAGATTGCGGCAGCCAAGGGGTTAAGTCGTGGCATGGGATCACCGCCCGGACGCGTGACGGGGCCCATGAGATTGTTGCGATTCGACGCATTCCGCGCGGGTCGAGACCGAACAGAAAGTGTGCTAAGCGACCGGCATGCACCGCATCGCGATCACATCAAGCCTGTCAGTCGTCATCCTTTTCGCCGGATTGCAGTGGGCCGGGGCTGGGCCGTTCTGCATCATCAGCTCGCTCAATTTCGGCGCGCCCGATTGCACCTATCGTACCTGGGAGCAATGCCGGGCGAGCCTCGGCGGCGTCGGTGACTATTGCGAGCCGAACACGCGCGGCCCCTACACTTTCGACCTGCGCGACCCCGCGCATCCCCGCGTTGTCGGGCAAGCTCCGGTGCGCTACCGCAGTCGCAACTGGCGGTGACGAGGAATCGATGTCGCAACAAAAACTCTCCGGCGTGATTGCCGCGGTCGCTACCGCCATAGATCCCTCAGGGACGCCGGATTGCGCGCGCTCGTTGAAACTCGCGCGCTACCTGCTCGATCACGGTTGCGATGGGCTCAATGTGCTCGGCACCACCGGCGAGGCGACGTCATTTTCGCTCGAGGACCGAAAGCGCGTGATGAGCGCTTACGCGCAAGCCGGATTGCCGCTCGATCGGCTGATGGTCGGGACCGGCGCAGCCGCGACGGCCGACGCAGTCGCGCTGACGCGGCACGCCGCCGAACTCGGCTTCGCGGGCGCGCTCGTTTTGCCGCCGTTCTATTACAAGGGCGTGACGGACGACGGGATTGTCGGCTATGTCAACGCGATCGTCGGCGCGACGGCCGACGGGCCGATCCCGATCTATCTCTATCATTTCCCGGCAAATTCGGGCGTGCCCTGGCGCGTGGACCTGATCGCGCGCCTCCTCGCCGCCCATCCTAACCGTATCGTCGGATTGAAGGATTCCTCCGGCGACATGGCTTACGCGCGCAGCGCGGCCGCCCTATCGTCGGATTTCCGCGTATTTCCGGCAACGGAAGCCGCGCTGATGGAGGCGCGCTCCGGCCCGTTCGCGGGCTGCATATCGGCGACCGTCAACCTCAATGCCGACCTCTGCGCACGTGCCTGGGCGAACGGCGACGCGGCCGCGCTCGCCGACGCGGTCGCGATCCGCAAACTGTTCGACGGTCACCAGCTCGTGTCCGGCATCAAGGCGGTGCTGGGGCATATCCATGCCGACCCGGCCTGGGCGCGTACACAGCCGCCGCTTGCACCGATGCCGGCGGCCGAGGCGGCGGCCATCGTTGCCCGTTATGACGCCATCCGCCGCAAACGGGCGGCGTAGCTCCGCAATCGAGCACGGTCCGCCGGACGGCTGAAAACGGCCCGCCGCAAGGCTGGACTGCTTTTGACTTGGCCGGGCAGCGCCCTTATAAGCGGCGCCAATCGGCGGGGTGACCCGCCGCCCTTTGTTTTGGCACCGTCGAGAGGCTTATGGCCAATACCAGTTCCGCCCAGAAAGCGGCGCGTCAAACCGCGCGACGCACAGAGATCAACAAAGCGCGCCGCTCGCGGCTGCGCACCGTCGTGGTTCAGATCGAGGAAGCGATCGCTTCGGGCGATCGTGAGAAGGCACAAACCGCGCTCAAGCAGGCGGAGCCCGTGATTATGCGGGCGGTGCAGAAGGGCGTCGTGCATAAGAACGCCGCCAGCCGCAAAGTGTCTCGGCTGACCCGCCGCGTCGCCAATCTCGGCAAATAACGTTCCGCTCCGTCATTTTTGAGTTGTGTGTGCGCCGGCCGGGCTTTGCCGGCGGCCGCACTGTGACATTGCAGACACGCGGAGGTACAATCGCGCGTGGCAAGCGCTTCTGCGGCCGTCTCGGACCCCCGCAACCGCCTTTGTGGCGCCTCTCGCAGCGTCAGCACACGCGGGTTACCCTGCCTTTTCGCGCAAAAATATAGCTGTTTTCAGAGAGATTTATGGGGAAAGAGGCCGCGAGGACTTTGAAATTGGCCGGCCTGCGCCTGTCTCAAATTGTGGCAGATCACGTGCGATGACAGCCCCGTGATATTGCCGTCACCCTCTCCCGCCAGCGCGATTTTTGTAAAAAGTTCAGCATCTTAGGAATGCGGCGCCGGCATCGGCCCGCTCGGGACGCAGCAAATTGCGCGTAAACCGAGGCCAAGTCGTACCTTGCAGCATCCGAGCATCGTGATATTTTCGTTTTCGGCGCTGGTCCGCCGACGAAATCAGTAAATGTTCTGTTTTCGAGCTCATCGAAGATGAGGGCGCTTGAACTGTGTCCAGATGTTCTTAGTGTTGAAGTGTGATCGCCGAGGCAAGTCTGTGCTGATGACCTGATCTAACCTTGTCCTTATCGCGTCCATTAGCCAGGACACAGCAATAAGGTCAGGGATACTTAGAGAAGCCAGAATATGTCGATGGCGAACGGCCCACGGTAGCGGATTGTTTGGGGGGAACATGACGACAGCCTGGTCATCTTTTAGCGGTTACGCCCGCTCGTCACGGGCAGCGGGCCGCCTTATGCAGGGTACCTTCCCCCGTCTCGCGCTCGCGCGAGGGCTTGCACCGCCCAATCCTTAAGCACTCCCAACCGGGCCCATTGCCGGTCTGCGCCCGCCCTACAAGTCGCCCCCCACGTTCAGCGTCGTTTCAGTCGCGTACGCTCCCGCGGGGTGTCTGAAAGTATCCGCGTTCGGTCAGCGTCCAACCCCAACCCTTTGAAGAAGCATCGACCACACATGACGAACTCGGATCAGGAACTCTGGACGGCAGTGAAGGAGCGGCTTCGGGCCGAAGTCGGAAACGACATTTTCTCCAGTTGGTTCGCGCGCATGGAGGTCGAGAGCATCGAGAGCGATACGGTGAAACTCTCCGTGCCGACACGTTTTCTCAAAAGCTGGGTTCAAGCGCATTACGCGGAAAAGCTCCTGACCTGCTGGCAGGCCACGCGGCTGCCCACCTCGCGCATCGAACTGACGGTGCGATCGGCGGCGATCCGTACCGTGATCCCCAAAAAACCTGCCGAGACGCCGGTCATCCGGCATGAGACAAGCAAGAGCGGCGGCGGCGAGATCCGCATTTCCGCGACCCCGATATCAGCTGCCCATGAGGCGCTCGGCGGCTCCCCACTCGACCCGCGGCTCACCTTCGACACGTTCGTGGTCGGACGTTCCAACACGCTCGCGCACGCGGCTGCAAAGCAGGTGTCGCAGGGACGCCGCGGCGATCCAGTGATGTTCAACCCTCTCTATATTCACGCCGGCGTGGGACTCGGAAAAACCCATCTGCTGCAGTCATTGGCCTGGGCAGGCAATGCGACAAGCGAACGCAAGGTCCTCTATCTCACCGCGGAACGCTTCATGTACGGCTTCGTGGCGGCATTGCGGGCGCAGAATGCCCTCGCGTTCAAGGAAGCGCTGCGCACGATCGACGTGCTGGTCATTGACGACCTGCAGTTCCTGCAGGGCAAATCAACCCAGGTCGAATTCTGCCATACCCTCAACGCGCTGATCGATGCCGGCCGGCAAGTCGTCATCGCCGCCGACCGCCCGCCATCCGATCTCGAGAGCCTCGACGAGCGCGTACGCTCCCGACTGGCCGGCGGCCTCGTAGTAGAGATGGCTTCACTCGGCGAGGAACTGCGGTTTGAAATCCTGAAATCGCGCGTCGCCGCGGCGCGGCACCACCATCCGAGTTTCGACGTCCCGATGCCCGTGCTGATGTTCATTGCCAAAACCGTCACTCACAACGGCCGCGACCTTGAAGGCGCGCTGAACCGGCTCCTCGCGCACAGCAAACTCACGAGCCAGCCGATCACGCTTGAAATGGCCGAGCGTGAGGTTCGTGATCTCGTCCGTCCGCAGGAGCCCAAGCGCGTCAAGATCGAGGAAATTCAACGGGTGGTAGCTCGGCAATACAATGTGAGCCGCGCCGATCTGCTGAGTTCCAGGCGCACCGCCAATGTCGTGCGGCCGCGGCAGGTGGCGATGTATCTGGCTAAGACCCTGACGCTGCGCTCGCTACCCGAGATTGGCCGGCGTTTCGGCGGCCGCGATCACACGACCGTCCTGCATGCGGTTCGCAAGATCGAGAACCTGGTCAATAGCGATACGGCCCTGGCGGAGGAGATCGAGCTCCTGAAGCGACAGTTGCAGGAGTGATGTCGGACACGCCTGGGCAAATTGACTGTTGCTTGCCGCCTCAGTGACCCGGCGCGCGTGCACCGCCTGTGCGGTGGATTACCGGCGCGCCTTTCGCAATGACATCTGGATAAGCCCAAGCCGCAGAAGGGCCACTCTTGCGGAAATGCCACGCACGCGCCAATTTCGTTGTCCCGCCGGGCTCTCCATTGCCCGCCTCGAACGGGGTCCGCCATGAAGGTCACGGTCGAACGCGCAGAACTGCTGAGGTCTCTCGGACACGTGCACCGCGTGGTCGAGCGACGCAACACGATTCCGATCCTGGCGAACGTCCTGATCAAGGCGGACAAATCCGCGCTCTCATTCAAGGCGACCGACCTCGATCTCGAGGTCACGGAGAAGATCGCGGCGGAAGTATCGCCTGGCGGAGCAACCACGGTGCCCGCCCATATGTTCTACGAAATCGTGCGCAAGTTGCCCGAGGGCACACAGATCGTGCTCGAAGGCTCTGGGGACCGCGCAGTGCTGACGATCAGGGCTGGGCGCTCCCGTTTCACCCTGCAGACGCTGCCGGAGAGCGATTTTCCCGATCTCGCGGCCGGCGACATGACGCACACTTTCAAGCTCCCGGCCGCCGACCTCAAGCGGCTGATCGACAAGACCCAGTTCGCGATCTCAACCGAGGAGACGCGCTATTATCTGAACGGCATCTATCTGCACACTGCCGGAAGCCCTAAAGCGCAGACCTTGCGCGCCGTCGCAACCGATGGTCACCGCCTGGCGCAAGTCGAGATGCCGATGCCGCAAGGCGCCAACGGCATGCCCGGCATCATCGTTCCGCGCAAGACTGTCGGTGAGGTGCAGCGCCTGATCGAGAACAGCGAGGCGGAAATCACCATCGAATTATCGCAGGGAAAAATCCGCTTCACCCTTGGCGACATCGTGCTCACGTCCAAACTGATCGATGGCACCTTCCCGGATTATGGGCGTGTCATTCCGGCCGGGAACGACAAGGAGCTCGTGGTCGACAAAAAGGAATTCGAGCAGGCGGTGGACCGCGTGTCGACCGTGTCGAGCGAGCGCGGACGCGCGGTCAAGCTGTCGTTATCAAACGGGCGGCTCATGCTCTCGGTCACCAATCCGGATTCGGGCAGCGCCAATGAAGAGATCGAGGTCGAGTATGGGGCCGATCCGCTCGATATCGGTTTCAATTCGCGCTATCTGCTCGATATCGCCGCGCAGATTGAGAGCGAAGCGGCGGTGCTCAAGCTTGCCGATCCGGGGTCGCCGACATTGATTCAGGATAAGGATTCGAAAGGCGCCCTGTACGTCCTGATGCCGATGCGTGTCTAGCAAGTCCCCCTGGGCACATTGCCAAGCTTGCGAGCGAACAGCACTCAATGCAGCGCACGATCGCGCATGAACCACGCCATCAGTTTTGTCGGATCATAGTCCGGGACAGGGTGTGCGAAGCTGACGAGTGCCAGTGCCCACATTTCGACAACGTTGACGTCGCGACGCACCTGTTCGATGGAGTCCATCAGCTGGCGAGTCATTGCCTCCGGGACCGCCGGGTGACTATCGTGCTCTCGATTCTGCATGGCCGTCATCCCTGGCTCAGGTTCCGTTTTCCGCCCGCCCGTGCGCTGAATTAATCCTGACTGCGGCCTCCAGGTTCCAGAGTCCGGAAAACGTCACAAGATCAATGTCATCGAACGCCCGTACCGGCTCTACATGACCGCTATCCGGATCCGGCGGCTCTCGCTGTCTAACTTCCGCAGCTATCGCGCTGCCCAGATCAACGTCGGTCCAGAGCCGGTCGTGCTGACCGGGCCGAATGGCGCAGGCAAGACCAATCTCATTGAGGCGATTTCGTTTCTCGCGCCCGGACGCGGATTGCGGCGCGCGACGCTCGATGAGGTCGCCTTTACAGAAGGCGACGGCTCGTGGGCGGTGTCGGCGGAGGTCGAGGGCGCACTCGGACTTGCAACTCTTGGTACCGGGATCGATCCGCCGACCCCGGACGCGGCTGTGCTGCGCAGGTGTCGCATTGATCGCGAGCCGGTGGCGTCCGCAACGTCGTTTGCCGACCATCTTCGGGTGATCTGGCTCGTGCCGGCCATGGATGCGCTGTTCAACGGACCGGCCTCCGAGCGCCGACGCTTTCTCGACCGGCTGGTGCTTGCCGTCGACGCCGAACACATGGGCCGCGTCAACGCGCTCGAACGCGCGCTGCGTTCGCGCAACCGGCTCCTCGAAGACGCACGGCCGGATTCCCACTGGCTCGACGCGATCGAACACGAAACCGCCGAACTCGCGGTCGCGGTGGCGGCACTGCGGGCGGAGACAGTCGCGCGGCTGAAGGTGGCGCTGGCAGCACGCCGCGGCTCGGCCTTTCCGGGCGCCGAGATCGCGCTCGACGGCTGGATGGAGCGGCTGCTGCCCGACCATCCTGCTGTCGAAGTGGAGGATCGCTATCGCGCAACGCTCAAGGAGAACCGCCCGCGTGACGCCGCTGCCGGCCGCACGCTCGACGGACCGCATCTCACGGATCTAACCGTCCGCTATGCGGCGAAGGACATCTTGGCCGCGGATGCCTCGACCGGTGAGCAAAAGGCGCTGCTGATTGGGCTCGTGCTTGCACATGCGGGGCTGCTCACCGAAATGTCGGAGTTTGCGCCGGTGCTGCTGCTGGATGAGGTGGTCGCCCATCTTGATCCGGGCCGCCGCGTGGCGCTCTACGGCGAGATCGACACGCTTGGCGCCCAAGTCTGGATGACGGGCGCCGATCCGGCCGCATTCGCGGATGTGGCCGCCCGAGCGCAGGTGTTCGAGGTTTCTCCTGGCCACGTGACAGAGCGCAGGGCCTCGTAGGCTTTAGGCAAAAGCGCGCTCTTCGCGCGGCGTGTCCACCCTACTTTTTCTTTGTCTTCTTCTTCTTTGTCTTTTTCATCCGGTCGCCGAGATTGGGCATGTGCTTGTTGATCGCACGTTTGACCTTCTCGCCATCCACCTCGGCCGGCGCGACGCCGCGCTTGATGCTGTCGAGCATGCGCTGCACGAGTTCGTAGTCGTGCTCGTCGCGATAGGGCTTGAGATCGAGGTCGGGCGGCACTTTCTCGAGCTTCTCGTCGCCGATGTGTTTGACGTAGCGTTGCATGAAGCGGTCGTAGTCGCGCCAGCGGATGCCGGCCGCTCGCACCGCCGCCTGCTCGGCCCGTGAGGCGATCTGGTGGGCGTGCAGATAATGCAGGTTGAGCTGATCGATCAGGGTCTTCTCAACCTCCTCATGCAGGATCAGATACCGGTCGGTGGCGATCTCGCGGCCGTCGTATTTCATCGTGTTCGGCATGTGCCGATCGATGTAGATCGTCTTGCCGTCGCGGCTGTAGCCCGCGAGATAGGGAATGTCGTGTCTGCGATCGATCTTCTTGGCGCGACGAATGACGGCGTCAAGCGCACGATCCATCATCAGGCTGGAAATGTACCACTCGGGAATTTTCAACTTTTTGTGCGGCGTGTTCGGGTGACAGAAGTGCAGTGGCATAGCGGCCTTCCCTTGAGCAAGCGCGCGAACGTGAGCGAATCGCGCAGCCATTTCTGAGTGAGGCTAACACTTGCGGATGACTGCTCGCAGACACGGATTTGCGACCAGCCGCAGCCGCCGATTTGAGAGCATTTTCGGGGCTATTTTCGGCATGCTTTTTTAGCCCGCGAAGTCCTTTAAATTTCCTTACGAATCAATATATTAAAGCGGTCAATTTGCCCTGTACGGCACCCCATTTTCGTGTCACATCAACTCAGCATTTGCGGGCGCAAAAAGCGCTCTGCTCGAAGGTCCCAATATGGCCGAACCGGCTCGCAAAACAGGCCCCCAAGATTCGTCTGACTACGGCGCTGAATCGATCAAGGTCCTCAAAGGCCTCGATGCGGTACGCAAGCGCCCCGGCATGTACATCGGCGATACCGATGACGGCTCGGGCCTCCACCATATGGTCTACGAGGTCGTCGACAACGCCATCGACGAAGCGCTCGCCGGCTATGCCACCGAAGTCACGATCACGCTCAATCCGGACGGCTCCTGCACCGTGCGCGACAACGGCCGTGGCATTCCGACAGGCATCCACCAGGGCGAGGGCATTTCGGCGGCCGAAGTCATCATGACCCAGCTGCACGCCGGCGGGAAGTTCGACCAGAACGCCTACAAGGTCTCCGGCGGCCTGCATGGCGTCGGCGTCTCGGTGGTCAACGCGCTGTCGACCTGGCTCAAGCTGACGATCTGGCGTGACGGCAAAGAGCACTTCATGGAGTTCCGCGACGGTCAGGCGGTGAAGCCGCTCGAGACCGTGGGCGGGGCGGTCGAAAAGCGCGGCACCGAGGTGTCGTTCCTGCCGTCGACCAAAACCTTCACAATGACGGAGTTCGATTTCGCCACGCTGGAGCACAGGCTGCGCGAGCTCGCGTTCCTGAACTCGGGCGTCCGCATCGTGCTGTCCGACATGCGGCACGCGGTCGAGAAGCGCGAAGAGATGCTCTACGAGGGCGGCGTGGAGGCGTTCGTCAAATACCTCGACCGCAACAAGACCGGCATCATCCCTGCCCCGATCATGCTCAAGACGACGCGCGACGGCATCACGGTCGAAGCGGCGATGACGTGGAACGACGGCTACCACGAGACGGTGCTGTGCTTCACCAACAACATCCCGCAGCGTGATGGCGGCACCCACCTTGCCGGCTTCCGCGGCGCGCTGACGCGGCAGGTCACCGGCTATGCCGAGAAGAGCGGCTCGACCCAGAAAGAAAAGGTCGCGCTCACCGGCGACGACTGCCGCGAGGGCTTGACCTGCGTGCTCTCGTGCAAGGTCCCGGACCCGAAATTCTCGTCGCAGACGAAGGACAAGCTCGTGTCCTCCGAGGTGCGGCCGGTGGTCGAGAGCATCGTCAACGAGGCGCTGCAATACTGGTTCGAGGAGCATCCCTCGGAAGCCAAGGTCGTCGTCGGCAAGGTGATCCAGGCCGCCGCCGCGCGCGAAGCCGCACGGAAGGCGCGCGAGATGACGCGCAAGAACGCGCTCGGCGTCGCCTCGCTGCCGGGCAAGCTGGCCGACTGTCAGGAGCGCGATCCGGCAAAATCGGAACTGTTCATCGTCGAGGGCGACTCGGCCGGCGGCTCGGCCAAGCAGGGCCGCAACCGCGAATTTCAGGCCGTGTTGCCGCTGCGCGGCAAGATTCTCAATGTCGAGCGCGTACGCTTCGACAAGATGCTGACCTCCGAGCAGATTGGTACGCTCATTACCGCGCTCGGCACCGGCATCGGCCATGACGAGTTCAACGTCGAGAAGCTGCGCTATCACAAGATCATCATCATGACCGACGCCGACGTGGACGGTGCCCATATCCGTACGCTGCTGCTGACGTTCTTCTACCGGCAGATGCCTGGTTTGATCGATGCCGGCCACCTCTTCATCGCGCAACCGCCGCTCTACAAGGTCTCGCGCGGCAAGTCCGAGCAGTATCTCAAGGACGAACGTGCGCTCGAGAACCATCTGATCGAGCTCGGCCTCGAAGACACCGTCTTCAAGCCCGCGAGTGGCGAACAGCGCGGCGGCGCCGACCTGCGCAAGCTGGTTGAGGATGGGCGCGTGGTACGCAATATCCTGAATGGGCTGCACAGCCGGTATAACCGCAAGGTGGTCGAACAGGCGGCGATCCTCGGCGTGCTCAATCAGGATATTTTCGGCAATCGGGAAAAGGCCGCAGCGGCGGCGCCCTATATCGCGCGGCGGATGGATGCGCTGTCGGAGGAAACCGACCGCGGCTGGACCGGAGAATTCACCGAGGCCGCAGGTTTTCAGTTCGAACGCACCCTGCGCGGCGTCAAGGAGGTCGCGATCATCGACCCGGCGCTGCTCGGCTCAGCGGACGCCCGCAAGCTCGACGAATATGCGCGCTCGCTGCAGGAAGCCTACGAGCGGGCCGGCGTACTCAAGCGCCGGGACGAGGAGATTTCGGTCTACGGCCCGGTCAGCCTGTTCGACGCCGTTATGGCTGCCGGCCGCAAGGGTCTTACGTTGCAGCGCTACAAAGGACTCGGCGAGATGAACCCCGAGCAGCTGTGGGAGACGACGCTCGACGTCAACGCGCGCTCGCTCCTGCAGGTGAAGGTCGCGGAGGTCGACGAGGCGAGCGACATTTTCGCCAAGCTGATGGGCGACGTGGTCGAGCCGCGCCGCGACTTCATTCAGGAAAACGCGCTCGCCGCTAGCGTCGACGCGTAGCTCGTCGAGAACCTCTCCGTTCGTCCCGCGCACCGGGGACTAAGAGCGCCTTGGCGGCGCGCGGCCAACCCTGCACAATAGGCTCCGCAGGGAGCGCGCATGCCTCGCATCGAAGTCCGCCAAGGCCTCACGATCGCCTACGAGGACGACTGCTTCGCGGCCCCGTGGAGCGCGCCTCAAACGGTGCTCATGGTGCACGGCAATTGCGAATCCGGACGCGCATGGACGCAATGGGTGCCGTTTCTTGCCGGCCAATATCGCGTCGTGCGCATCGACATGCCCGGATTCGGCGCCTCGACCGCGCCTGCAGATTACGCCTGGACGTCGCACGAACTCGCAGCCGACCTCGCGCGCTTCCTCGATGCGCTCAAGATCGAGCGCTGCCACCTGATCGGCGCCAAATACGGCGGCTCGATTTCGTTGCAGCTTGCGAGCGACCAACCGCAGCGATTTACCTCGCTCTGCATCTTCGGCTCGCCGGCGCGCGGCGTCGGCACTGGCAACGCCGACGCGATCAAGGCCAAGGGCGTGCGCAAATGGGCGACCGATACCATGCGCTCGCGGCTTGGCAGTGCAGCCTCCGAGGCGCAGATCGCCTGGTGGTGCGAGCTGATGGGCGCGACCGACCAGCGTGCGGCCTATGGCGCGTCCTCCTCGCTTGTCAAAATGAACCTTGATGATCGGTTGCCGCTGATCGCTGCGCCGACTCTAATTGTCACCACGCAGGAGAGCGGCCTCCAGTCCGTAGCGGCGGTCAAACAATATGCGGCGCAAATTCCGAACGCGCGCGTGATCGTGCTCGACGGCGACAGCTATCACATCGCCGCCGTCGAGCCGCAGCTTTGCGCGCGGCATGCACTCGAGTTCATGGCTTCAATCCAAAAATAACACACGGGAGGTAACGATGAGCGAAACCACATCACGCCGCGATTTCCTCAAGGTCAGCGCATCAGCGGCTGCGCTCGGCACAGCAGCTTCGCAGGTACTGGCAGGCGCTGCCGTGGCGCAAGGTGACGGCGATCTTGCGCGCCTGCAAAACGCTCGCCGCATTTTGCTCAAGGGAGGCGTGGTGCTCAGCCTCGATCGCGCCGTCGGCGATTTTGCGCAGGCCGACGTCCTGATCGAAAATGGCAAGATCCGCGAGGTCAGACCCAACATCGACGCGGGCGACGCCGTCGCGGTCGATGCCACAAATCGCATCGTGATCCCCGGCTTCGTCGACACCCACAATCATTCGTACCAGGGCCTGCTCCGCAACATCCTGACCAATGGCCTGGTCGCCACCGATTATAATCGCGACGTTCAGTCCGTCCTGACACCGGTGTATCAGGCGGACGACGCCTATGCGGGCGTGCTGGTGACAGCGCTTGGCATGATCAACAGCGGCGTCACCGCGATCGTCGATATTTCGCAGGTCAACCACACGCCGGAACATAGCGATGCCGCCATCCGCGCGCTGCAGGAGTCCGGCATCCGCGCCGTCTACTCCTATCACCGCGGCACCGGGCCGAACACGAAATACCCGCAGGACATCAAGCGCATCCAGCGCACCTACTTCAGCTCGAAGGACCAGCTGCTGACGCTCGCGCTGACGACGGCGTTCAACGCACAGATGTTTGAACTCGCGCGCGAAGTCGGCGTGCAGTCGGTGCTGCACATTGTTGGGGACGACCTCAGCGACAAGCTCATTGAGCTAGCGCGCGCAGGCCTGTTGCGGCCGGGAGACGAGTACGTACACTGCCTCGGCCTGAACGATGCGGCATGGCGCACGATCAAGGATTCGGGCGGCCGGGTTTCGATCTGCGCGATCATTGACATGACCATGGGGCATGGGACGCCCGCGACCCAGGAGGCGATCGACCATGGGCTTCGGCCATCGCTCAGCTCCGATCACGGCGTGACGATTTCGCAGGACTTCTTCACCGTGATGCGCTCGACCTTCGCGCTCCAGCGCATGATGCTGCTACAACGCGCCAAGAAGGGCGAGAAGAACCTGCCGCCGCTGCTGACCTGCCGCGAGGTGCTTGAATTCGCCACCATCGAAGGCGCGCGCTGCGCCCAGCTCGACAGTAAGATCGGAACGCTCACGCCCGGAAAGGACGCGGACGTTCTGATGTTGCGGACCGACCAGCTCGATGTCTGGCCGCTGCACAACGCGCCTGGGACCGTGGTGAACATGATGAACCCCGGTCATGTCGACACGGTCTTGATCGCCGGCAAGGTGAAGAAATGGCGCGGCAATCTCGTCGGCGTCGACATGCAGCGCGTGCTGCGGATGGTCGCCGAGGCGAGCCAGGGCGTCATCCGCCGGGCCAATTTTCAGGTCAACCTGCTGGGCTGACGCACTTTACCGGTTCTGAACGCCAAGCAGCACGCGCGCGCGTTCCACGACCGGCGGGGGCGTGCGCAGCACCTCGTCCACCAGCTTGACGATGGCCTCCGGCGCAAGCGGCTGGATTTCCATGTTGATTTTCTGTGCCTCGGCGAGAAATTGCGGGTCGGCGAGGGTTGCCTTGACGGCCGCGCGTAGTGCCCGGACGCGGTCGGCAGGCGTCTCGGGCGGCGCGAGCAGTGGACGGCCATACGCCCACGGCCCGAAAATCAGGCGAAAGAGCGCGCGATCGTCCTCCTTCGTCGCAAGATCGTAGGCATTCGGGATTTCGGGGAACTCCGGATGCTTCTGCAGCGCCATCTGCACGGGCACGTGCAAGCGTCCGCTCTTATAGTCATCCAGATTGACGGATTTGATGGCGGACACCTGCAAACCGCAATGACCATCAACCTCGCCGCGTTCGGCAGCGAGTTTGACCTCGGTGAGACCCGGATAGCTGGTCACCACCTTGAAATTGATGCCAATCAGCGAGCCGAGGATTTTGGCGTCCACGGTCGAGCCCGACGCGGGGCCAGTCGAACCGACCACGATCTGACGGCGCTTGAGATCGGCGAGCGTGCGCAGATCCTTGGCCCAGAACCCGCAGGTCGAGGTTTCCGAATTCATGCTGCCGAGCCACTGGAACGCACGCGAATCAAATTTTGCATTCGCCGGATCGAGCAGCGGATCGATCGTGGTCACCGGATTGATGATGCCGATGACGGTGCCGTCGCGTGGCGCGATGGTGCCAAGATAGCCGGTCGCCTTGAGCGAGCCCGCGCCCGGCATGTGCTGCACGACGATGTTGGGGTTGCCGGGCACGTATTGGCCGAGGTGGCGCACCAGGACGCGCAGATAAAGCTCGAAGGTCGAACCGGGCGTGTAGCCCACCACGGCGTTGACCGTCTTGCCGCGATAAAAGGCTGCAACCGCCTCGTCCTGCGCAGCCGCCGCGGAGGGAAGCACCACGGCTGCGAGCAGCAGACTGCACACCAGGTCGGTCAATTTGCGTGGCATCGACGCCTCCGAAATCAAAGCTCACGACTGGATCGTGAGCAAGAACTCAGCCAACAACACGATTCCCGATTGCCGAGGCCGACACAAGGTCCCAGACCGAACGCCGCAGCACCGGTGCATAGGGCGGTAAATGCCGCTATCGCACTCGCCGCGTCCGTGGCACCATGCCGCACGGCTCAAGGAGGCTAGAATGCGGACGCGGACCGCGCTGATTTTAATTGCGGCGGCCGGCGCAGCCGCGATGCTTGCGCTCGGCTGGAGCTTTGGTGTCGCCGCGCCCGCGCGAATGCTTGCCGACAATCGCGCGAACGCCATGCCGGTCGACACCGAGCTTGTGATCGCGGTCGACGTGTCGAATTCAATGGATCCCGAAGAGCAGGAGCTGCAGCGCGAAGGCTATATCACCGGCCTCACCTCGCCCGAATTCCTCTCAGCCTTGCGTGGCGGCGCCCACGGCAAGGTCGCGATTACCTATTTCGAATGGGCGGGCCTCTACGACCAGAAAATCGTGATGCCGTGGCGGCTGATCGACGGTCCGGGATCGGCGGACGCTGTAGCGAGCGAGATTGCGCGCGCGCCGTATCGACGGGCGCCGCGCACCTCGATCTACGGGGCGCTGCAATTCGCCAGGCCGCTTTTTGACGCATCCGGCTACAACGGCCTGCGCCGCGTTATCGACGTGTCGGGCGACGGCTCCAACAACATGGGTCCGCCGGTCACACTGATGCGCGACGAGGTCCTCGCTGCCGGGATCACGATTAACGGATTGCCCATCATGCTCAAGCGGCCGTTTGGTTACGGGATGTACGCGACCCAGATGGAAAATCTCGACGTTTATTACGAGGACTGCGTGATCGGCGGCCCGGGTGCGTTCGTGATTCCGATCAAGGAGCGCGACCAGTTCAAGGAGGCTACTCGCCACAAGCTTGTGCTGGAGATCGCCGGACGGATGCCGGAGCGCCGCATCGTACCCGCGCAGTTGCGCGCGCCGCGGGTGTATTGCTCGTGACGCCTACGCGAGCTTGATCCTGCCCTCGGCGACCGCCACATAATATTCCCAGGCGCGCAGCGGCTCGTGCACCCGGTCGTCGCCGTGGCGAAGCGCGGCGGCTTCCGGCGTGTAGTAGTGCGGCTTGAACCCCGCGCCTTCCGCCAGCAGCTGCACCTGCGCGGTCTCCTCCAGGAACAGCGCCTGCACGCAGGCATGCGGGACCGACTCGCCCACGGCGAGCATGCCATTCGATTGCAGGATCACTGCTTGCGCACCGCCGAGCGCCTCCACAATGCCCTCGGCCCGGTCCCTACTCGCCACCAGCGCCGGTTTTCCGAACACCGGCACCACGTGACCAAGATTCGCGCCAAATCCGTGCGCCACCTTCAGCGGCTCGCCGGAGCAGGCATAGGCCGCAACGTGCCGCGGGTGTCCGCGCGCGATGGCTTTGATATCCGGCCTGCGCTGGTAAATCGCCAGATGCATGGCGATTTCGACGGCCGGCCTGCCCTCACCGGCGACCTGCGTGCCGTCGAGTGTGAGCTCGACCAGCTCGCGCTCCGCGACGAGGCCGAGCGCGCGCCGCGGCGTGAACAGAATGCGGTCGCTGCCTGGCACCCGCACACTGACATGCCCGAACCCTTCGGCGATCCGGAAATGCGTAAGCACGCGGCACGCGGTGAGGACCTCAGCGCGCAGCTCAGGCGAGGAGGCGAACGACATTCTCGATGCGTTCCGCTACTCGTCCGCGCCGATCGATTTTTTCACGCGCGCCACAAGCTCGGGCGACGCGCTGGTGATCTTGTTCACCAGCACGTGGGTCTGCTGCCAGTTGCGTGGATCGATATCGAGCTTGCGCTTCTGGGCGTCGGCGAGGAAGGCCGGGTCCTTCATGGTTTCGTCGAATGCCTTGCGCAAGGCGGCGACGCGGTCCTCCGGCACGCCAGGTCCGACCGCCATGCCGCGGCCGATCGGCGTGCCCGCGGTCAGGAATTCCACCACGTCCTTCTTGCCGGCGGGCGCGAGTTCAAGCAGCGTCGGCACATCGGGAATTTCGCGCTTGCGCTCAAGCACGAATTGCACGAGCAATCTCACCTTCTTCTCGGTAATCCACTGCGGGCGCGTGCCGATCAGATTCTCCCACGACGCCGCCCAGCCATGAATCTCGCCGCGTTCCATCGCGATATTGTTCTGGCTGCCGCTCGGGTAGCCGGTGATGAGCTTGAAATTCAAGCCGAGCACATCCCGCATCATCGCCGGCCACTGATAGGTCAGGTGCGCTTTGGCGAACGAGCCGATGACGATCTGTGGGTTGTTCTTCAGATCGTCGATGGTCTTGACCGGCGCCTCATGCCAGATCGCCATCGTGTGCGCGATCGCGTCATAGGTGCCGAGCCAGTGCATCTTGGCGGATTGAAAGCGCACGCCCTTCGGCTCGAGCATTTCCGACAAGGTGATCGCGTGCGACAGCAGGATTTTAGTGCCGTCCTGCGGCGCCGGACCGTAGATGTGATTGGCGGCGGTGACGCCGCCCGCGCCCGGCATGAATTCGACGATGACATTGGGATTGCCGGGAATGTGCTGACGCAGATGATCTCCGATGGTGCGGCCATAAGGCTCATAACTGCCGCCCGGCCCGGTGCCCATGATGATGGCGACGGTTTTGCCCTTGTAAAAATCCGCGACGCTGTCGGCCAACGCGGGCGGAGCTAACACGGCCGTCAGTGCGAGAATTGCCGATGCGGAAATCATCGCGGGTATTGGGTGTGTCATCGTCCTGCTCCCGGGGATGCACCCGATGCTCATTCAAGCAACGTTCCACATTCGCCCGCACGCTTCAAGCATTGGCGGCTGCGGCAAAACTCACCGGGTTGTGTCATTCCGGGGCGCGGACGAAGCTCGCGAGCTCGAAATCCATGCCACACCTAACATATCTAGCGATGGATTCCGGACAGCCGCTGTGCGGCTTCCGGAATGACGAGCGGCGTACGGATGGATCAACTCCAGCGCAGGCGCTGCACGATCGATTTGCCCATGATCCAGTCCTTGTCGTCCTCCGACAGGAAGGTCAGTTCCTCGGTGAAATGCGTCACGCGCTGCCGGTAACTGGCCTTGGCAAAGGAGTTGGTGACGTCCGTGCCCCAGTGGCAACGCTGCGGGCCGTAGGCGTCGTAGAGCTTGCGGATGAACGGCGTCACGTCACGCCAGGGATACGACTCCGACGAGAACAACGGCGCCGACGACACCTTTACCGACACATTCGGATGTTTCGCGAGCGCCGCGGCTTGATCGACGGTTTCTCCCGCTTTTCCGGCTTGAAGTAGAGCCGAGGAGATGCCCATGTGGTCGATGATCAACGTAAGCTGCGGATGCCGTTCGGCGATGAGGTTGAACAGCGGCAGCTGGCCGCCGGTCAGGAACATCACCGGGATGCCATTCTTCTCTGCCGCCGGCCAGAACCAGTCGGCTGTGCCATCGGTCAACCATTTGATCTGCTCACCTGCGATGTTGAGGCGGACGCCGAGCACGCCCGGCTGCTCGCGCCAGGTCGGAAAGCGCGTCGCCGTCTTCGGATCGTCAAGATTGATGCGGCCCATGACGCCGAAGCGGCCGGGATAGCGGCGCACGGCCTCCTGCGCATAGTCGAGGCGATCGCCTTCGAGTGTCGGCGGGACGATCACGACCCGATCGACGCCGGCCTCGTCGATCATCGGAATGACGCGCTCGATCGTCATGGGCTCGGGAATCTGTGGACGCGTGCCCGGCACCCACGGCCGGTCGGACCGGTTCGGCGGCCACATGTGAATCTGTGCGTCGACGACCAGTCGCTTCGGGCGCTGCGCAGTTGCTGGCAGGCTCGCAAGCACGAGACCTGTTGCGGCGCTGCCGGTGAGAAATTGTCGGCGTGACAACATGGGCTTCGCCTCCCAAACCTGCGGATTTGACTCGGACGCCGGTTCAGCGGTCAACTAATTCGACACCGGATAGTAGAGACACGGGCCATTCCGGCGCAACAGGCGGCTGCGCATGAACGTCTCGTAACAAAGCCGCAAAATGTGATGGCCATCACAGGTGAAGCGCACCACCAGTGCGAAGATCGCCCGAGTCGCATGAAAGGGCGGAGAACAACGATGCCATCCGATTTTGTTGCGGAAGCGCCGTCGCCGGTCCACATTCGGCTGATTTCAGACGCACTGGGAGCCAGGACGTCCAGCATGGCACATGACGTATTCATCAGCTACTCGCATGTCGACAAGGCTACCGCGGACGCGGCCTGCGCGACGCTCGAGCGCAACGGCGTGCGCTGCTGGATCGCGCCCCGCGATATCACGCCGGGCGACGAATGGAGCGCGGCGATCGTCAAGGCGATCGATCAGTGCCGGGTCATGCTGCTGATCTTCTCGGCCAGCGCCAATGATTCACGGCAGATCCGCCGCGAGGTCGAGCGCGCCATCACTGCCGGCGTCACGCTGATGCCGGTGCGGATCGAAAACGTCGCGCCGACCGAGTCGCTCGCCTATTTCATGAGCACGGTGCATTGGCTGGACGCGCTGACGCCGCCGATCGATGCGCATCTGCAGCGGCTCGCCGATTCGATTAAAGGGTTGCTGCAGGCTGGCGCGCCCAAGACGGCCGTGGCTTTCGATGCCGGCACCATGACGCAGGCCGCTCCTGCGGCTGCGACGGACAAGCCCGGCAAGCGCGGAATGTTCTACGACATCATGAACTTCTCATATCGGCGCACGGGCCTGCAGGCGTTCGGCTGGTATCTGATGTATCTGCTGATCGGCATCGTGATCGGCCTCGTGTCCGGATACATCGCCGGCATCGCCGCGAAATCATTCGACGAAGGCTACAGCATCGGCTCGATGGCCGGGCAAATCTCCGCCATTCCGTATCACATTTTGTTGGGCACGCTCTTGCTATGGAATCGTAACAAGGACGCGCCCAATCTCCTGCTCGCCATCACCGGCGTTGTGCTGTCTGTGTTTCTGGGCGCGCTCGGCGGCTTGATCCCGCTCGCATTTCTGACGCGGCGTGCGTAGCTTGAGTCATTTCGGGGCCGGCCGAGAGCCGGAGCCCGGAATCCATTGGTGTCTCCACGAAAGGCGGATTCCGGACAGCCGCTGCGCGGCTTCCGGGATATCTCAGCAGCGGTCCGACCCACCTACACCGCGCACCTTCAGCGCCGTGCCGATCTCGTCGAGAATGGCGGGATCGTCGATGGTGGCGGGCATCGTCCAGGGTTCGCCGTCGGCAATCTTCTTCATCGTGCCGCGCAGAATCTTTCCGGAGCGCGTCTTCGGCAGCCGCGCCACCGTGATCGCAAGCTTGAAGGCCGCGACCGGCCCGATCTTCTCGCGCACGAGCGCGCAGCACTCCTGCTCGATCTCCGTAGAGCCGCGATTGACGCCGGCCTTCAGCACGATAAAGCCAGCCGGCACCTCGCCTTTCAGTGCATCCTTGATCCCTACCACCGCGCACTCTGCGACGTCGCGGTGTGACGCAAGCACCTCCTCCATCCCGCCAGTCGAGAGCCGATGACCGGCGACGTTGATGATGTCGTCGGTGCGGCTCATCACGTAGAGGTAGCCGTCCTCATCCTTGAAGCCTGCATCGGCTGTTTTGTAGTAGCCGGGGAATTCGGTCAGGTAGGTTTCCCGGAAGCGCTCGTCGGCCTGCCACAGCGTCGGCAGACAGCCCGGCGGCAACGGCAGCGGCAGCACGATCGATCCCATCGTGCGGGGCGCGACCTCTTGGCACTGTTCGTCAACGACGCGCACGTCGTAACCCGGCATCGGCACCGTCGGCGAGCCATGCTTGACCGGCAGCAAACCTAGGCCGAGCGGATTGCCGACGATCGTCCAGCCCGTCTCGGTCTGCCACCAGTGATCGATCACCGGCACCTTCAGCAAATCTTCCGCCCATTTCACGGTGTCGGGATCGGCCCGCTCGCCGGCCAGAAACAGCGCGCGGAAGCGCGGGAGATCGTAGTTGGCCAGCAGCTTGCCGTGCGGATCCTCTTTCTTGATCGCGCGAAAGGCGGTGGGCGCGGTAAACAAGGTCGAGCAATTGTGCTCGCTGATCACGCGCCAGAATGCGCCAGCGTCAGGCGTTCCGACCGGCTTGCCCTCATACAGGATCGTGGTGCAGCCGTGGAGCAGCGGTCCGTAGACAATGTAGCTGTGGCCGACGACCCACCCGACATCGGAGGCGGCCCAGTACACTTCGCCAGGCTCGACGCCGTAAAAATTCTTCATCGACCATTTGAGCGCGACGAGGTGGCCGCCATTGTCGCGCACGACGCCTTTCGGACGGCCTGTGGTGCCCGAGGTGTAGAGAATGTAGAGCGGATCGGTCGCTTTCAGCGGCACACAGTCGGATGTCTTGGCGTAATTGACCGCCTCGTCCCACAGCGTTTTCCAATCATGGTCGCGGCCCGCGACCAGCGTCGCCGGCGCCTGCGGGCGCTGCAGGATGAGGCACGCTGACGGCTTGTGTTGCGCGAGCGCGATCGCCTCGTCGAGCAGCGGCTTGTACGGCACGACCCTTCCCGGCTCGAGGCCGCAGCTCGCGGAGAGGATCACCTTCGGCTTGGCATCATCGATGCGAGTCGCAAGCTCGCGCGGTGCAAAGCCGCCGAACACCACCGAGTGCACCGCGCCGATGCGCGCGCAAGCGAGCATCCCGAAGACCGCTTCGGGCACCATCGGCATGTACAGGATGACGCGGTCGCCCTGCTCCACACCGAGGTCGCGCAGGATGGCGCCGAGGAGTTGCACCTCAGTCCAGAGCCGATCGTAGGCGATGACGCGCTTGGTGCCGGCGAGCGGCGAATCGTAAACGATCGCCGGCTGCGCCGCGCGGCCCATGAGAACGTGGCGGTCGACCGCGTTGAAACAGGTGTTACAGACGCCGTCCGGAAACCAGCGGCCGTACACGCCGGCCTTGGGATCAAACACCGTCTTGGGCGCCTCGATCCAATCGATCTCGCGCGCAGCTTCGGCCCAAAACCCATGCGGATCACGCTGCCAGTGCGCATAGACCTCGTGGTAAAGACTGCTGCGGGCGTCCATCGCGGCTTCCCCTTATGGCCCTCATTGTGATGCGCCAAACGGTGTTTGCAAGCACACGCGACATCGCGAATATGCGGAAAAGGGTCTGGCGCTGCCGCGTCCCCTCCCGTTACTAAAGAACCACGCTCTCCAGATCGCATGTCCTTCCTCTCCGATCCTTTGTTCTGGCTGGTCGCGCTCGTGGCGGTGACCGCGCAAGGCCTCTCGAAAGGCGGCTTCGCGGGGCTTGGCACATTCGCGGTGCCGGTGATGTCGCTCGTGATCTCGCCGTTGCAGGCGCTCGGCATCCTGCTTCCGATCCTGCTGGTGCAGGACGTGGTAACGACGTGGTCGTATCGTCGCGATTGGGATGGCTGGAATCTCGCGGTGCTGATTCCCGGCCAGATCGTCGGCGCCGGTCTTGGCTGGCTCGCGGCGTCCTACGTGTCGGATGCGCAAATCCGGCTCGCGGTCGGGACGGTCGTCATTCTTTTTACGCTGAACTACTGGTTCGGGGTTCGCCCATCCGCCGACGGCAAGCGGCCGCCAGTCGCTAAGGGCGTCGCGCTCGGCACCGTCTCCGGCATCACCGGCTTCCTGGCGCATTCCGGCGCGCCGCCCGTGCAGATTTTCCTGCTGCCGCAGCGGCTGCCCAAGCAGCGCCTCGTGGCCACCATCTCGATGCTGTTTCTGAGCAACAACCTCCTGAAGGTCGTGCCATATTTCTGGCTCGGGCAACTCTCATCCGCCAACGTAACGGCTTCGCTCGTGCTGTTCCCCTTTGCGGTCGCGACCAGCCTTTTCGGCGTCTGGGTGGTGCGCCGCACGTCGACCGAGGCGTTCTTCAAGATCGTCTACGTGCTGCTGTTCCTGGTCGGCGTCGAACTGATCCGCAATGGACTGACGGCGATCGTCGCTGGCTAACTAATCCAAGCCATTGCTTCTTTTAACATTTCTGCTATTAGCGCGATTGTTTTCGATCTATTGAAAGATATATCTTGCAAGGCAAACCTTTTCGTCCTATCGTAAGATATATCGAAAGGAGAAAAACACATGTTTGGAATGCGTCACTTTCATAACCGCTGCGGAGACCGCCATGCCGGCGGCCGCGGCTGGCGGCATCGCCACGGCGGCTTCGGGTTCGGCGGCCGTCACGGCATGGGCGGCGGCGACATGATCCGTGCTGGCCGGATGCTTGCGACCGGCGACCTGCGGCTCATCGCGCTGGCGTTGATCGCCGAACAACCGCGCCATGGTTACGAGATCATCAAGGTGCTCGAGGACAAGACCGAAGGCTGGTATTCCCCTTCGCCCGGCATCGTCTATCCGACGCTGACTTATCTGGAGGAAGTCGGATACGTTACATCGCAGGCGGAGGGCGCGAAGAAGCTCTACAGCATCACCGATGAGGGCCGCGCCCACCTTGCGGAAAATCGCGACTTCGTCGACGCGGTGCTCGACCGGCTCGCGGCGGTCGGACGCAAGATCGCAAAAATGCGCCGGCGTTTCGGCGGAGATGATGAGCGCGATGACGACGCGCCGCGCCTGATCAAGGCCGCGCTCGACAACCTGCGCGAGGTCACGCTGAAGCGCCTCAATGACGACGCGGAAGCGGAAGCAAAGATCGTCGATATCCTTGCCCGTGCCGCGGCGGATGTGCGCAAGTCTTAAGCGCTGAGCCGGCTGGCGACACACCGCCGCATGCGGTTGTCCGCTGTCCGCAGGTCACCTAGCCTCCCGGTCTACTCAAACTGCGGAGGTAGCAATGCCGCAAGCCAAGGCCAGTATAATCGCGTTCGCAGCAGTGGGCGCCGCGCTTTGGTCGGCGCCCGCTCTCGCCGCCGACTACTTCGCCGGCAAGACAATCGAGCTTCTGGTCGGCGCGCCGCCCGGCGGCGGCTACGACATCTATGGGCGCACGGTTGCGCGTCATATCAGTCGACATATCCCCGGCAATCCGACCATCGTGCCAAAAAATATGCCGGGCGCCGGCAGCGCGCGGGCGGCAGGTTTCCTCGCCAAGATCGCGCCCAAGGACGGAACCGTGATCGCCAACATCATGCCGGGCGCCGTCATCGGTCCGCTACTCGATCCCAAGACCGAGAAGCTGTTCGACCCTACGGCGGTGCAATATCTCGGCAATGTCAACAATGGCGTCCGCGTCTGCGTGTCCAACCACCAGTCCCCCGTCAAGACCTTCGACGACGCGCGCAAGATCAAGGCCAAGTTCGGCGGCGGCGGCGCCAACGATTCCACGCACGATTATGCCTTCATGCACACGCACACCACCGGCGCGAAATGGGACGTGGTGCTCGGCTATAGAGGCACCGCCGATCTCTCGATCGCGCTCGAGCGCGGCGAGATCGACGGTCTGTGCGGCTTCGACTGGGCGAGCCTGAAATCGCAGCATCCCAACTGGGTGCGCGACAAGATCGTCAACGTCCTGATCCAGGACGCGCTCGAGCCGAATGAGGAGCTGACCAAGCTCGGCGTCCCGCACATCATGAAATACGTGACGAGCGAAACGAACCGCAAGGTCGTCGAGCTGATCCTCAGCCAGCAGGTATTCCACCGTTCCTTCATCGCACCGCCAGGGACCGAACCCGAGCATCTCGCGATCCTGCGCAAGGCATTCGATGACACTATGGCCGATCCGCAGTTCCTCGCTGAGGCCGAGAAGGCGCGCATCGACGTAGCGCCGCTATCGGGCGCGCGCGTGCAGGAGGTCGTGCGTAATCTCTTCGCCGCGCCGCCCGATGTGGTCGAATTGGCACGGCGGGCGATCAACCCTTAAGGTGCCGCTATCAGGCCCTAGGAGCCGTTCCGTGCAGATGTGCCAGTGCAGGGTTGGACGTTGCGTCGTCCTTGGCGCAATGCTTGCCGTGCCGCCGACGGCGCATGCCGCGGATTATTATGCCGGTAAGACAGTTGAGATCGTCGTGGGAGCGCCGCCTGCAGGCGGTTTCGACAACTACGCGCGTCTCATCGCACGCCATCTACCGCGGCATCTGCCCGGGATGCCGAACATCGTGGTGAAGAACATGCAGGGCGCTGGCGGCAGCCGCGCCGGCGTCTACATCAGCACGATCGCGCCCAAGGACGGCACTTCGGTTGCGGCGATGATGCCGGGCGCGATCATGGACCCGCTGCTCGAAGGCTCCGTCACCTCATTCGACCCGACAAAAGTGTCTTACGTCGGCACGGCCGACAATGGCGCGCGGACCTGCGTGGCGTTCGGCACGTCACGGATCAAGACGTTCGAGGATGCCCTGACGCAGAAGTCATCGTTCGGCGCCGGCAATGCCGGCAATGCTTCGCGCGATTACGCATACCTGCACAACAAGACGCTCGGCACCAAGTTCGACGTCGTCTCAGGATATCCGGGTACGAACGAAATCGCGATCGCGATGGAGCGCGGCGAGATCGACGGCGCATGCGGCTGGGGCTGGTCGAGCTTCAAATCGCAGCGGCCCACCTGGCTGCGCGATCACAAGGCCAACGTCCTTCTTCAGGTCGGGCTCGAACCGAACGAAGAACTGACGCGCATGGGCGTGCCGCATATCTGGAAATACGTGAAGGGCGACAACAACCGCAAGATCATCGAGCTGATCATCAGCCAGCAGGCGTTTCAGCGGCCCTACATCGCCCCGCCCGGCCTCGCGCCGGACGTGCTTGCACTGCTGCGCAAGGGTTTCGACGAGACGATGAGCGATCCGCAATTTTTGGCGGAGGCCGGCAAGATGCATCTGGACGTTGTGCCGCTCTCCGGTGCCGCCGTGCAGGACATCGTGACTAGACTCTCCGCCACGCCGAGAGAAATCGTCGAGAAGGCGCGCGCGGCGATCAAGCCGTAGATTCCTCGGAGGGTGGAATGTCGCCGAAGCTGGCCTGGTATGTAGCACTGGTGCTTGCCGGTACCAATGCGCCGCTGAGCGCGGCCGACTATTACGCCGGCAAAACCATCGATCTCGTGGTCGGCAATTATCCGGGCGGCGGTTTTGATATCTACGCACGCACGCTCGGCCGCCATCTCGGGCGCAACATCCCTGGCAGTCCGATGATCGTGGTCAAGAACATGCCGGGCGCCGGCAGCGCCAAGGCCGGCCATCACGTTCAGGCCATCGCACCCAAAGACGGCCTGACGATCGGTGCGGTGACGCCGGGCGCCATTATCGGACCGCTGCTGGACGAGAAGCCGGAATCGATCTTCGAGCCGTTGAAGGTTACCTACCTCGGTACGGCTAACAGCGGCGCGCGCATCTGCGCGACCTACGCCACATCGAAAACCAAGACCTTCGATGACGCGCTCGCCAACAAGACACGGCTCGGCGGCGTATCGCCGGGCGACGCCGTGCATGACTACGCTTACCTGATTAAGCGCACGACCAATGCGCAGGTTGACGTGGTTGCCGGCTACAAGGGTACGCTCGACCTCGCGCTCGCGATGGAGCGCGGCGAGATCGATGGCATGTGCGGCTGGGATTGGTCGAGCGCAAAGGCGCAGAAGCCGGAATGGATCCCCGATGGCAAGGTCAAAATCCTGGCGCAGCTCGGGCTCAATGAAAATGCGGAGCTGAGCGCGCGCGGCGTGCCGACGATCTGGAAATACCTGCGGAGCGACGAAGCGCGCAAAGTGCACGAGCTGGTGGTGAGCCAACAGGCATTCACGCGGCCCTACTTCATCGCGACCGGGACGCCGGCCGAGCTGGTCGCTATCCTGCGCAACGCCTTCGACGCGACGATGCAGGACCCGCAATATCTCGCCGACGCCGAAAAGATGCGCATCGACATTTCCCCGCTTTCCGGCGCCAAGGTCCAGGAGCTGGTGGGGCAGCTCTATGCAACGCCCAAAGCCATCGTGGAGCGCGCCAGGCAGGCCATACGGCCATGATCGAGGCCTAGAGCCGTTTCGCCGCACCCATCAGTTGCGCCGTTGTCCGGCTGAAGCCGCTGACCTAACATGGGCGCTCAGCAGGCAGAACATCTTGCCATTGCACCGAATTTGCGTGCCTGCAGCGGAGGATTCGATGATGTCGCAAGCAGCAGCAGTGCCGGCAGGCCTGCTCCTCGCGACGGTCGCGCTCGTAACCAATGCGGGCGCAGCCGAATATTACAGCGGCAAGACTGTGGAAATGGTTGTCGGCGGCGACGTCGGCGGCGGCTACGACATCTATGCCCGCGCGGTGTCGCGGCATCTGCCCCGGCACATTCCGGGAAATCCCAATATCGTGGTCAAGAACATGCCGGGGGCGGGCTCTACGCGTGCCGGCATCTACATTTCGACCGTCGCGCCCAAGGACGGCACATCCATTGCCGCCATGATGCCGGGCGCGATCATCGGTCCGCTTCTCGATGATAAGCCCAACCTGCAGTTCGATCCCACGAAAGTGCGCTACATCGGCACGGCCGATTCGGGTGTGCGCGTCTGCACCACATTCCAGAATTCCAAGATCAAGACCTTCGAAGATGCGCAGAAGGTCAAGAGCATCGTCGGGGCGAGCGCAGCCGGCGGCGCCACGCGCGACTACGCCTATCTGCACAATCACACGGCCGGCACAAAATTCGACGTCGTTTCCGGCTACCAGGGCACGGTCGATATCGCACTGGCGATGGAGCGGGGCGAAGTCGATGGCGTCTGCGGCTGGGACTGGTCGAGCGTCAAATCGCAGAAGAGCGACTGGGTGGCGAACAAGAAGCTTAACGTGCTGGTGCAAGTGAGCCTGGAGCCATCCGCCGAGCTTAGCGAGATGGGAGTGCCGCACATCTGGAAATACGTCACCAAAGAAGACGATCGGAAAGTCGCGGAGCTCGTGATCAGCCAGCAGGTGTTCCAGCGCTCCTACATCGCGCCGCCGGCGACGCCCGCGCCGCCGCTCGCGATCCTGCGCGCAGCCTTCGATGAGACCATGAATGATCAGGAGTTCCAAGCTGACGCAGAAAAAATGAAGATTTCGATCACGCCCTTGTCCGGCGCAAAGGTGCAGGACCTGATCGCCAAGCTTTACACGACGCCGAAGGAATTCGTGGAGCGCGCAAAGAACGCGATCAAGCCGTAAGGCTCACTCGACTTTCAGATTGAGCTTGCGAATCAGCGCTCCCCACTTGGTTTCCTCCGCGTCGATGTCCCTGGCATATTCTTCTGGCGTCGACGTCATGGCATCGCCGCCTTCCGCCTGAATGCGCTGCTTGACGGCATCTGTTTCCACGATCTCGCGCAGCTCCTTGTTGAGGCGTTCGATGATAGGACGCGGCGTTCCGGCAGGAGCAATGAGCCCGTAGTGCAGCACGGAGTCGAACCCCGGTAGCCCGGATTCGGCGGCGGTGGGAATGTCGGGCAGGAGACTGAAACGTCGAGTACCGGTGACCGCGATCGCGCGCAAGCTGCCGGCCTGAATATTGCCGATCGCCGGCGGCAGCACGCCGAACGACACCGGCACGTGCCCGCCGATCAGGTCATTCATCAGCGGCGCGGTGCCGCGATAAGGCACGATCTGCATGTCGAGATTGGCGACTGACTTGAAATATTCCGCCGTGAGATAGCCGCCGGTGCCCACGGCCGAGGTCCCAAAATTCAGCTTGCCGGGCTCTTTGCGGGCGATGGCAATCACATCGGCAACAGTCTTCGCCGGAAACGACGGATGCGCGATCAGCGCGACCGGCATGGAGGCGATGAGACCGATCGGCGCGAAGTCTTTGCGCGGATCGAACCCGGCATTGACGTAGAGCGTCGGGTTGATCGAGATCGAGCCCGTGTGCGCAAGCATCAGCGTATACCCGTCGGGCTCAGCTTTCGCGACCGAGCGGGTGCCGACCACGCCGCCGCCCGCGGCGCGATTCTCGACAATGACCGAGTGCTTGAGCGCCGTCGAAAGCTTGTCCGCAACAATACGCGCGAGCGAATCGACGCCGCCGCCGGGCGGAAACGGCACAACGATCGTCACAGTCTTGCTTGGGTATGACTGAGCGCGCGCGGCGCTGGGCAGCGACACGGCAAGTGCGAGGGCGACCATGAGCTTACGCATGGGTCCTCCGGTTATTTTTTCAGCTGCCGGCAATAGGCCACGTTTCGCGACCGCCCGCAATGCAGCGGTCGCGCGCAATCATTCGCTTCGCTAAAGTCCTTACGAGTTTAGTGTACGCTGGCGTCTTGCCGAAGTCGCGCGATCTCATCCTTCACTTGCAGCTTGCGGCGTTTCAACTCGGCGATCTGCAGATCGTCTATCGATGGATGCGCCAGGGCCTCGTTAAGCTCTTCTTCGAGCGCCTGGTGCCGCTTCTCGAGTTCCGCAAGATGCGCTTGGATGGACATGAGGCATGTCTCCTTTTCGCAGAGTTGCCTAGCAGGGGAAGTGTACATCAGAAGCCGCCCGGAAGCGACGCGCGTTTGGGTTGTGCATTGCGGCAATCCCCGTTTTCGTTAGGGGCTGCTCCGGGCAGCTTGAACATAACGCCGCAAACCGGGATAATTTCCCTGGTTCCGACGGCTGCGGCGGCGCCGGTTCAACCCAGCGGTGGCAATGACTCCAGAGGAAGAACGCGAGTTGCGGGAGCAACTGGCGCGGCTCCAGCAGGAGCACCGCGACTTGGACGCGGCCATTTCTGCGCTCGAAATGGCGCCCGGTTCCGACCTGCTGCAGGTGCAACGGCTGAAGAAACGCAAGCTCTACCTCAAAGACCGGATTTCGCACATCGAAGATCAGCTTACGCCGGACATCATCGCCTGATGCTGTCATGCGCGGGCTTCACCCGCGCATCCATCTTCGAAAGCGATGGATTGCCGGGTCAAGCCCGGCAATGACGACCGAAGTTTTACGAGAATCATTCCGGCTGGATGCCCGCTTTCTTGATGACTTCCGTCCAACGTTTGGTTTCCTGTTCGACCAGCTTACGCATATCCGCAGGCGTTCCGCCGACCGGGATCACGTCGAGATCTTCAAAACGCTTCTTCGTGTTGGCGTCCTTGATCACATCGTTCATCGCCTTGTTGAGCTTGTTGACGATTGGCGTCGGCGTCTTTGGCGGAGCCGAGATCGCGTTCCAGGTATCGGAGATGAAATCGGGAACGCCGACCTCGATCATGGTTGGAATGTTCTTGAGCATGTCGAGCCGCTTGTCGGTCGCGACCGCCAGGATGCGGGCCTTGCCGGCGTTGTGCAGTTTCAACGCAGCCGACAGTTCCATGAAGATCAGATCGACGTGTTCGGCGACGAGATCGTTCAGCGCCGGGCCGGTGCCGCGATAGGGCACGTGTGTCATCTTGGTGCCGGTCTCCGACATGAATAATTCAGCGGTCAGGTGCGACGTCGTGCCTGGCCCTTGCGAGGCGAAGTTAACCTTGTTGGGATTGGCTTTCACGTACGCAATGAATTCCTGTGCGGTCTTGGCGGGGAAATTCTGCCGCACCAGAAGCACGTTCGGAAACTTCGTCATCACCGCCACGTACTCGAACTTGGTGGGATCGAAGTTGAGTTTCTTATACAGCGCGATGTTGCTGGTGATGGGAGCAGGCTGAGAGGCGAGTAACGTGTAACCGTCGGGAACCGAACCATAGACCGCTTCGGCCGCGATATTGCCGCCGGCGCCGCCGCGGTTTTCGATGACGAACGGCTGCCCGAGCTTCTGGTGCAAACCTTCCGCGAAAATCCGTGCCGCCGTATCGACGCCGCCTCCGGCGGGCACCGAAACCACGAGTTTGACCGGCTTGTTGGGATAGTCGGCCGCGGGATCCTGGGCGGCCGCAGGCGCGATCGCGAGCAGCAGCGCGGCCGCCGCCATAAGGCCCAGACGTCTCAACATCGAATCCTCCATCGGAAAAGAAAATGACGTGCCCCAGACATAGGACACTTCGGCCGGATTGCGAATGTGGCACATTGCGGCGGGCGCCGTAATCCGGCCTATTTATTCGGCCGCCGCGGTGCCGTTTCGCAGCGCTTTGCGGGCATACATAGCGCGGTCGGCACGCTGCAAGAGTTCGGCTGGCTCATCAAGCGGCAGGATGGGTGCCGCCCCACAGGAGGCGCCGACCGAAAGCAGCGCGCCGGCGTGCGTTGCGGTCGTGCGTGCAATCGCCGCTTCCAGAGCCTCGGCTTTGGCGAGAGCATCCGTCTCAGCGCAATTCCACAGCAGGAGCACAAACTCGTCGCCGCCAAGCCGCGCGACCAGGTCGGACGCGCGCACGTGCCGCATTAGGACTAGCGCGACTGCTCTCAACATCTCGTCCCCTGCGGCATGGCCATAGCGGTCGTTGATACGTTTGAAGTTGTCGAGATCGATGTAGATCAGCGCGGCACTGATGCCGTAACGCTTCACATAGGCTAGCGAACGCTTGAGCTCGCGTTCAAAGCCGCGGCGATTGAGGACCTCCGTCAACGTATCGGTCTCGGCGCGCGCCGCGAGCTCGGCCACCTGGGTTCGTGCATCTGCAAGTTCGCGTTCGAGCCGCGCGACTTCGGCCGCAAGCTGCATCGCTTCGGCGCGTGCGGGCGTGAGATATGCGGATCTCCGGTCGGCTTCGCGCTCAGGAGCCTCTGGGTCTCGCCGCGCGTGCTTGGCCGCAAGCTTGTTAAGCTTTGGTCGGGGCGGCGCTTTCGTCCTGCCTCGCCTGCCCGCCGCCATCCTGTCGTCCTCTGCGAATCGTTTGCAAGGATAGCGGCAGCGCCTTGTGGGTCAATTTGACCTTGAGCGGTCCTCTCGTGCTGTTGGACAATGCCGCGCTAGCATCCGGCTCTCGAACGCAGCGGAAGGGAAGGATCATGCGGCGCCCGCTCGCTTTGCTTGTTTCGCTCATGTGTGTGGCTCTGCCCGCCCGCGCGCAGGATTTTCCAACGCACACGGTGACGTTCATCTGTCCGTTTCCGGCCGGCGGCGGTACGGACATCCTGACGCGTCTCTTGGCGCAAGAGCTGCAGGACAAACTCAAAGGCACTGTCGTTGTCGAGAACCGCGTCGGCGCCGGAACCGTGGTGGCGGCGCAGGCGGTCGCGCGGTCGGCGCCCGACGGACACACGATCTTCCTCGCGCCGGTGACGACGCTTGCGATCGGGCCGAGCATCTACAAGAACCTGCCTTATGACACCGTGAAGGATTTTGCGCCGATCGGACTCGTCGGGTCGGCGCAGTTTGCGTTGGTTGCACATCCTTCGCTCGGCGCCAACACGCTGCCCGAGCTGATTTCGATCATCAAGAGCAAGTCCGGGCAGTTGAGCTACGGCACGTCGGGCGCATCGACCCCCCACCATCTGTTTATGGAGATGTTTCTCAAGGCAATCGGCGCGAAGGCCGTGCACGTTCCTTATCGGGGCAGCGGACCCGCGCTCACCGCCGTGGTCACGGGAGAGATTCCGATGATGATGGTCGACCTCGCGGTGGCGATCCCGCAGATCAGGGAGGGCAAGATCAAAGCGTATGGCGTCACCTCGCCCGAGCGCACGCCTGCAATGCCGGCGTTGCCGACGATTGCCGAAGCCGGGCTGCCGGGTTTTGCGGCGCGCGGCTGGTTCTCGGTCGTCGCGCGCGCCGGAACGCCGCGCCCGATCGTCGATCGCCTCAACGGCATTCTGAGCGCCTATCTCAAGCAGCCGGCGGTTAACGAGCGCCTGCGGACGTTTGCGATCGATCCGCTGACGTCGACGCCCGATGAGCTCGCGGCGTTCATTCCGGCCGAAATCGCCAAGTGGGCGCAAGTGGTAAAGGACGCGGGAATTCAGCCGGAGTAGGTCTCACGCGCGCGCCGGACGCCCAAACCAGCCGCGCAGCCGCGCGACGGAGCGTAGCCGCCATTCGCGCATGTTCTCGATCGCCATCAAGGCGGCCGGCGTCACGATCAGCGTCAGCACGGTGGCAAAGCCAAGCCCAAACACGATCGCGGTGGATAGATTAATCCACCATTGCGTCGCCGGCGCGCCGATCGTGATCTCGCGCGACATGAATTCGATGTTCACGCCAAACGCGATCGGCAGCACACCCAGGATCGCGGTCACCGCTGTCAACACCACTGGGCGCGCGCGCTCGCGGCAGGTCTGCAGAATCGCGTCGTAGGCCGCCACGCCTTCACGCCGTAGCCTGTCGTACGTGTCGATTAGCACGATGTTGTTGTTCACGATGACACCCGCATTGGCGATCACCCCGATACCGGTCATCACGACGCCGAACGGCTGGCCCATCACGAGCAAACCGACCAGCACGCCGAAGGTCGACAGCACCACCGCGGTCAGCACGAGCCCGACCGAGGTGAGCTTGTTGAATTGCGCGAGCAGAATCGCAAAAATCAGGAAGATCGCGGTGCCGAACGCCTTCATCAAGAACGCGCCCGCCTTCTCGCGCTCCTCGTCCTCGCCCTTGAGCTTGAACGTGACGCCCTGCCCGAGGTCCGCTTTCGCAAGCTCCTGCGCGATCTCCTGCTGCACTTTTGCCGTCTGCACGCCTTCGGCGACGTTCGCGGATACCGTCATGACGCGATTGGCGTTGACGCGGTTGATGTAGCCGACGCGCTGCGCCGGCACGCGTGAGACGAAATTACCAATCGGCACGTGACCGGCCTGGGTCTGCACGCGCAGATCGTCGATCTGGTCAAGACTCCTGCGATCGGGCGGGAAGCGCACCAGAATGTCCACGGATTTGTCGCTGTCGACCGGCCGATACTCGGTGGCCTTCAAGCCATTGGTGACGAGCTGCACGGCGCTGCCGACCACGCCGATGCCGGCGCCGTATTTGGCCGCTTCCGCCTTGTCCACCTCGATCTTCCAGTCAATGCCCGGCAAGGGCTGGCCGTCATCGAGATCGCGAATGTCGCTGCGCTGCGCGAGCATCGCGGCGACCTTCTTCGCTGCCGTTGGCAGCAAGGCGGGATCGTACGACGCAAGCTGCACCTGAACTGGTTTGCCGGTCGGCGGTCCCGCCCGCGGCGCGGTCACCTCGACCAGGACACCCGGGATGTCCGCGGTGCGTTCACGCATCTCGTCCATGATCTGATGCGCGGGCGGCCGCGCCCGCCAGTCGTCGAACTCGAACTGAATGACGCCGATCGTATCCTCCGTGAGCTCGCTCATCCCGCGCGGCTGCTCGCCGATGCGTGTGTAAACCGTCTTGATTCCCTTGAACGCGAGAACGCGCTGCTCGACCTCGCCCACCGCGCGGTTCTTCTCGTCAAGCGAGAGATTGCCGCGCGCGTGCACAATCACCTGTCCGTAGTCGGGCTCGACCTTCGGGAAGAATTCGACGCCGTTGCCGAACTTGCCGTAGGCCGTTTGCACGGCAAACAGAAGGAACGCCGCGAGCGCAAGCGTCGTGCCCGGATGCCGCAGCGCGAGCCGCACGGTCCGCATATAGGGTCCGGTATCCTTCGCACGCTCGTCGTGCGGCACAACCGAGGCCTTGCCTAGCAGGGCACCGAGCGTGGGCGTAAAGAACAGCGCGACCGCAAGTGAAGCCGACAGCGTCGCAATCAGCGTGATCGGCAGATATTTCATGAATTGTCCGACCACGCCCGGCCAGAACAGGAGCGGCGAGAACGCTGCAATACGCGTCAATGTGGCGGCGATCACCGGCCCCGACATGCGCTTGGCGGCGAGCGAATAAGCTTCGCGCGGAGCCATGCCTTCCGACATCCGCCGCTCGGCAAATTCCGACACGATGATGGCGTCGTCGACCAGCATGCCCACCGCGAGAATGAGCGAGAACAACACCACGATGTTGACGGTAAGTCCGGCAAGCTGGAGCCCGAGCACGCCGGCCAGGAACGACGCGGGGATCGCGATGCCAATGAACAGCGAGGCCCGGAAACCAAGCGCGAACAGAATGATCACGGCGACCAGCAGCACGCCGGTCGCGACCGAATTCTGCAGGTCGCCGAGCATCTGCCGGATCAGCTTCGACTTGTCCTGCGTGTAGGTGACATGCACGGCTTCCGGCCACTGCTTCTGCAGCTCGCCGACGACATATTTCACGGCGTCAACCGTCTGGATCAGGTTCGCACCGGTACGCTTCGACACCTCGATGGTCATCGCCGGCCGGCCGTTGACGCGCGTGATCGACGTCGCGTCCTTGAACGTCGGCTTGATCTGCGCGACGTCGAGCAGCGTCACCGCCGCTGATTGCGACGCCACGACCGGCACCTGCAGGATGTCCTGCGGCTTCTCGAACAAGGAGGGCACCTTTACCGCGAAGCGCCCGCTCTGGCCTTCGAGCGCACCAGCCGCGATCAGCGTGTTGAAGTTTGCGGTCAGCTGCCCGAGCACATCGAGCCCAATCCCGTAGCTCTTCATCAGCGTCGGCTCGATGATGATCTCGACCGCCTCGTCCCGGGCGCCGCGAAGCTCCGCGGAGAGCACGCCAGGGGCCTGCTCGATCGCGTTCTTGGCCGCGCGTGCGATGCGAAGGAGCGTGCGTTCGGGAACGTCGCCCGAGAGTCCGACGACCAGCACAGGATAGAGTGAGAGATTGACTTCCAGCACCTGCGGCTCGTCGACGTCGCGCGGCAGATCGTGCTTGGCCTGATCGACCTTGGCGCGGACGTCGGCAAGCGCGGCCTTGGAGTCAAACCCCGCCTCGAATTCCAGCAGCACGAAACCGCCGCCCTCAAAGGCCGTCGAGCGCATTTCCTTGACATTGCCGACCGACTTGAGCTGAGTCTCGACCGGCCGCAGCAGCAACCGCTCGGAATCCTCCGGACTGATGCCGCGCTGCGAGAGCTGCACGTAGATGATGGGAATCTTGACGTCCGGCTCCGCCTCCTTCGGGATCGTCACGTAGGCGACGAGCCCCGCGAGCAGCAGGAACAACAGCGTCGCGACTGTCAGCCGCGCATGCCCGATGGCATAATCGATGAAACGTGACATCAATCCACCAGTCGTCCCCGCGAAGGCGGGGACCCATAATCTCGGAACGACCGTTTCGCATCGCCCTGCCCAATCGAGAGGACACGGCGCATGGGTCCCCACCTTCGCGGGGACGACAACGTCTACTTCGTCGTTGCGGTAACTTCCTTCACGTCCACCCCCTCGACCTTCTGACCTTCGCGCACGAAATCCTGGCCTTGTACGATCACGCGCGCGCCGTCCGCGATTCCGGACACCCACATGAACGTCTGCTCGTCTTCGACGACTTTGATCGGGACGAATTGCACAACGTCCCCCACACCGACCGTGCGCACGCCGATGTCGCCACCTGAAGAGATCGTCAGCGCCGAACGCGGCACACGCGTTGCCGGCGTCGGCGCCATCGGCAGCGAGACTTCCGCCGTGATGCCGTCCGGAATCGCGCCGTCCTTGTTCGGCAGTTCGACTTCGACGCGATAGGTGCGCGTGGTCTGGCTCGCAGTCTTGGAGACGTAACGGATTTTGCCCCGGGCCGTTTCTCCGGTGACGAGACGCACCTGCGCTTCTTCGCCGACCTTCAGTCCCGCAAGCTTGCGTTCGGAGACTTCGACCACCGCTAGCATGGGATCAAGCGCGATGATGGTCGCCAGGTCCGTGCCCGTGAAGGAAAATGCAGCCTTGCCGACCTCGACCGTAACGTCGCTGATCACCCCATCCCAGGGCGCACGGATAACGCCGCGGTCCAATTCGGCCTCCGCAGCCGCGAGTGCTGCCTTTGCGGCTTCGTACTGGGCCTCTAGGTTGACGAGATCGAGCTTCGGCATCGCGCCGGTCATGATGAGCTTGCGCTTCGCTTCGAGCTCGGCGAGCCGCTGGGTCACGAGCGACTTTGCCTGTATTACCTGCGACTCACGCGCCTCGTCGGACAAGACCGCGATGACGTCTCCGGCCTTCACCGCGGCCCCGCGCTTTACGCGCAGTTCCTTGAGCACACCGCCGGTACGCGCGGTCAGCCCCACGCGCTTGTCGGCCTCGGTACGGCCGGACATCGTGAGCTTGCGGCTATGCGGCACCTCGCTCGCGTGCATGATGGCGACACGGAACAGCTTCTTCGGTGCGCCCTCGCCGGGCGTGATGGCGGCGCGGCTCTCCGAACTCTCGTGCGGCAGAAAATGGCCCGACGCGATCCAAAGCGCCGCGGCGGCGACGAGCCCGATCGCGGTAATGCGGCTGCCTTTCATCGGGATTGCTCCTCGGGCTTGGTGACCTGCTGAGGACGGCTGCGCAACATGTGGCGCGTGATGTCCATGAAGATCGGCATCACGGAGGCGGGATCGAAATCGCGGTCGAGCGCGCGCCGCCACCACACGCCATCGGCGATGATCATCAGCATGGTGACGACGGCATCGAGATCGATGTCGGGCGGGATATCGCCCCGCTCAGCGCCGGCGCGGAACAGATCGACCAGCCAGCGCTTCACGTCGGCATCGAAAGCCGACGAGATGCGCGCGATTTCCGGGTTGCGGCGCGCCTCCGCCGAGATTTCGGTGCACAGGAGTACCTGCTCGTCGGGCCGCTCGGCAAAATGGTGATGCGCCATGCCTTCGAGCACAGCGAACAGGCCGTGCGAGAGATCGGCGCTGGCGAATTCCTGCGCCACCTCGGCGCGATCGCGCTCGGCGATGCCGGCGATCAGCGCCTCCTTGGAGGGGAAGTAGCGATAGAGATTACCGGGGCTCATGCCGGCTTCCGTGCAGATGTCCTGCATGGAGGCGCCGTGGAAGCCCGAGCGCACGAAGCACCGCTGCGCCGCCTCCAGGATTTCGGCGCGCCGGTCGGATTTCAGCTGCACATTGGCGCGACGCATTGACCCCAGGCCCCCTGCCCATACCGCGTTGCGGTAAAAGAGAATGAACGTTCACTCTCTTAGCGGCGCAAGGGCGATTCGTCAATCCATCGAGGGGTATCGGGCCAAGTTTGCACGGTATGATTGTAGCTATTCCGCGGCGGCCAGCATTTCAGGCGGCTGATCGTGGACTTTTTCGCCCCGTAGCCAGGACTGCAGGCGGTCGAGATAAAGGTAGACGACCGGCGTGGTGAAAAGCGTCAGGAGCTGGCTCAGGATCAAGCCGCCGACCATCGCGTAGCCGAGCGGTTGCCGCAGCTCCGATCCGGACCCGGTGCCAAGCATCAGCGGCAAGCCGCCGAGCAGGGTCGCCATCGTGGTCATCATGATCGGCCGGAAGCGCAGCAGACACGCCTCGCGGATGGCGGCCATTGGCGCGTGGCCCTCGCGTTCGCGGCTGATCGCGAAGTCGACCAGCATGATGCCGTTCTTCTTCACGATGCCGATCAGCAGGATGATGCCGATGATGCCGATGACGGAAAGATCGAAGCCGCCGAGCCAGAGCGCGAGCAGCGCGCCGACGCCGGCCGACGGAAGCGTCGACAGGATCGTCAATGGATGGATGTAGCTCTCGTAGAGCACACCCAGAATCACATAGACGACGATCAGCGCCGCCAGGATCAGGATCGGAGTGCTCGACAGCGATGTCTGGAATGCCTGTGCGTTGCCCTGGAACGTACCGATGAGGGAACGCGGCGCGCCTATGTCTGCCACCGCATTCTGAATCGAATCCACCGCCTGCCCAAGCGCCACGCCGGGCCGCAGGTTGAATGACAGGGTAATCGCCGGAAACTGCGCTTGATGCGAGACCTGCAGCGGACCCGTCGTATTCGATTTGACGTCCACGAGCGTGGACAGCGGCACGGGCTTGCCATTGGCGGCCTTCACATAGATCTGGTCGAGTGCAGAGGGAGATGTCTGCAGCTCCGGCAGCGCTTCGAGCACGATGAAATACGAGTTCGTCTGCGTGTAGTATTGACCGACCTGTCGCTGGCCGAACGCGTCGTTGAGCGTGTCGTCGATCAGCTGCGGCTGGATACCGAAGCGTGCAGCGGCATCGCGATTGATCGTGACCGAAACCTGTGGCGCATTGTTCTGCTGATCGCTTGCGACGTCCACAAGCTCGGGCAGCGTCTTGAGCTTGGCGAGCACTTTCGGCGCCCAATCATTGAGCTCCGGCAAGCTCGCGTCCTGCAACGTGTATTGAAATTGGCCGCGGGAAATCCGCCCGCCCACGGTGATGTCCTGCGAGGGCGACAGGAAGACCGCGACACCTTCGAGCTTGGCGAGCTGCGGCCGCAGGCGGCGGATGACCTGAGATGCGGTCGCGGTGCGTTCGTCGCGCGGCTTTAGACCTATGAAGAAACGGCTCGTGTTGAGCGTGTTGCCGCTGCCGAAGAAAGAGCCGAGCGCCGCGACGTCCGGATCACGCATCAGGACCTGCGCGACCGCGCGCTGCAGCTTCTTCATCTGCGCCGGCGAGACATCCTGCGCGGCTTCCGCGATGCCGGTGATGAGCCCGGTGTCCTGGGTCGGGAAGAACCCTTTCGGGATCGCGACGAACATCATGCCCGTGATCGCAATGGTCAGGAAAAAGACGAGCAGGGTTACGAATTGGTGCCGCAGCACCACATCGAGCATGCGTGCATAACCCCCATGCAGTCGATCGAAGCCCCATTCGATCGCACGATAGATGCGGCCGTGCCGCTCGTCATGCTTCTTGAGGAAGCGTGAGCAAAGCATCGGCGTCAACGTCAGCGACACGATAACCGACACGGCAATCGCCGCGGTCACCGTAATCGCGAACTCGCGGAACAGACGCCCGACGATGCCGCTCATCAGCAGGAGCGGGATGAACACGGCCACGAGCGAAATGCTGATCGAGAGCACCGTGAAGCCGATCTCGCGCGCACCCTTGAGTGCCGCGGCCATGGGCGACAGACCCTCTTCGATATGCCGATAGATGTTTTCCACGACGACAATGGCGTCGTCGACCACGAATCCAACCGAAATGGTCAGGGCCATCAGCGAGAGATTGTCGAGGCTAAACCCGAATAGATACATCAGGGCGGCGGCGCCCATCAGCGACAGCGGCACCGTGGCGCCCGGAATGACGGTCGCCTGCAGGTTGCGCAGGAACAGGAAGATCACCATCACGACCAGCGCTATGGTGAGAACAAGCGTGAACTCCACGTCCTGCACGGAAGCGTGAATGGTCTGGGTGCGATCCACGATGGTATCGACCTTCATTCCGGGCGGAATGACATCGGCGATCCGCGGCATCGCCGCTTTGACCTTTTCGACGGTATCGATGACGTTTGCGCCGGGCTGCTTGAACACCAGCAGGATCACCGCGGGCTTATCGTTCATCAGCGCCGCGATGTTGACATCCTGCGGTCCGGCAACGGCCTGACCGACGTCGCGGACGCGGATCGGTGCGCCGTTGCGATAAGCCAGGATGACGTCGTTATATTCCTCGGCCTTGGTGAGCTGATCGTTGGCCGAGATCGTAAAGCTCTGCTGCGCGCCATTGATGCTGCCCTTGGCAGCGTTCGAGGTAGCTACGCCGAGCACACTGCGCACGTCTTCGAACGTCAGGCCCCGCGTCTGCAGCTTTGCGGGATCAACCTGCACCCGCACGGCCGGCTTCTGTTCCCCGCCGATGATCACCTGCGCGACGCCGGTAATCTGCGAAAGCTGCTGTGCGATCACATTGTCCGCGAAGTCGTCGACCGTGGTCAGCGGCAATGTGTCGGAATGCGCGGCGAGAATGAGGATCGGCGAATCAGCCGGGTTCACCTTGCGGTAGGTTGGTGGCGTCGTGAGCGTCGTCGGCAGTTGGCGGGCCGCCGCCGTAATGGCGGCCTGAACGTCCTGGGCGGCCGCGTCGATGCTGCGGTTCAGATCGAACTGCAGCGTGGTCACCGTCGAGCCGAGCGTGCTCGTCGACGTCATCTGCGTGATACCGGAGATTTGACCGAAACGGCGCTCGAGCGGCGCGGCGACGGTGGATGCGATCGTGTCCGGGCTGGCGCCGGGCAGCTGTGCGGAAACCTGGATGGTCGGGAAATCCACCTGCGGCAGCGGCGCGACCGGAAGGAGCGGGTACGCCACGATACCGACCAACGCGAGCGCGCCGGCCAAAAGCGACGTGCCGATCGGACGGCGGATAAAGGGCTCGGAGACGTTCATGAAGCGCTGCCTGACCTGCCGGCCTGCTCCGTGCGCGTCTCCACTCGCGTACCGACCTGCAGCCGATACTGGCCGTTGACGACGATATGCTCTCCCTCGGCCACGCCCTTCGTCACAACCACAGTATTGTCGAGGGTCTTTGCCTCAACGTGGCGCTGATCCGCAGTGTTGTCCGGCTTGATGACCCAGACGTAGAAGCCCTGCGGCCCGCGCTGTAGCGCAGCCGGCGGAATCGTGACCGCGTCCTTCTGTGTGTCCACCTGCACCTGCAGCCGCACGAACTCTCCAGGCCAAAGCGCCTCATCTTCGTTCGGGAAACTCGCCTTCAGCTTGATCGTGCTCGTGGTCTGATCGATCTCGTTATCGATCAGCAACAACTTGCCGCGCGCGAGCTCTCGCCGATTGTCCTGATCGAACGCGATGACAGGCACGGGTCCGCGCTGCATCGCGTCGCGCACATCGTAAAGATTTTTTTGCGGCAGCGTAAAAACCGAAACCGACGGCCGAATCTGCGTGATCACCGTCAGCGGATTTTGGTCATTGGCATGGATGATGTTGCCGGCATCGACCTGACGAATGCCCACCCGACCGTCGATTGGAGCGGCGATCTTGGTGTAAGAGAGCTGCGTACGCGCGCTCTCGATCGCGGCCTCGTCAGCATCGATCGTCGCCTTGAACTGATCGACTTTCGCCTGCTGCTGGTCGATGCTCTGCTGGGTCGCGAACCCTTTCGTCCCCAATTGCTGAGAACGCGCCAGATCCTTCGCGGCCGAGGTCAATTGCGCCTCGTCCTGCGCTTTCTTGGCAATGGCCTGATCGAGCGCCGCCTGAAACGAACGCGGATCGATTACTGCAAGCACATCGCCCTGACGAACATCCTGACCCTCCACGAAGTTGATCGACTGCAGCTTGCCGTCGACCTGACTGCGAATCGAAATGGTATGCGACGCCTGTACGGTTCCTAAGCCCGTCAGCAGCACGGGCACGTCCTTTCGCTTCGCAGACGCAACGGTCACCGGCACCGTGACTGGCGGTGAAGCAGTGCGCGCCGGCGCCACGTCCCGCCGCCAAACGGCCGAGGCCAGAACAACGATCACGATTGCCGGCAACGCAAACCAGAGAAACTTTGCCCACCGTTTCTTTTTCTTCCCAGAAATACTCGTCATTCCTGCATTCCAATACGGGATACAAGGAGTAAGTCATGCACGTGCCGTCTCACGACAACCTGACCGGCACATTAAAGAACAGTAATCTTCAAGCCCGAAGGCCTATGCAAAGCGCCGCATTGCCGCACGGCATCTGGCTCCTATAATTGTCGCGATAGAATGGAGTTCCCGCGTTCAGGTGAACTGAAACTCAGCGTGAGGTCCATGCATCGAACAAAGATGCGTATATTGGCGCTCGCATCCTGCCTCATGATCTCGACCTCCGCCGCCGCCCAAGGCGGTCCTTCGCTCGCCGGGAAAACGGTCCGCGTGGTGATTGGCAGTGCGGTATCCGGGACCTATGACCTGCTTGGTCGGCTGCTCGCGCGCCACATCGGACGATACCTTCCAGGCAATCCAATCGTGGTGCCGCAGAACATGCCGGGTGCCGGTGGCCTCGTGGCCGCAAATTTTCTGGCCAATGCCGCACCGAAGGATGGCACCGTCATCGCAATCTTCAATAAAGGAGTCGCGGGCGCCGCGATCGCGGGTGTTCAAGAGGCTCGCTTTGATGCCACGAAACTGACCTGGCTCGGCACGCCGTTCACCGAAACCGGTGTGTGCTTCGCGTATAATCGACCGACATTGCGGGTACGATCGCTCAAGGACGCGCTCGAACGCGAGCTGCTCGTTGGCGATCCGGGAGCGGGGTCATCGAGCCACATCTATCCAAAAGCGCTGAATATCTTGGTGGGCACAAAGTTCAGGCTTGTTGCCGGCTATGCCGGCAGCCCGGCGATTTACATTGCGATGGAGCGCGGCGAGGTTGATGGCTATTGCGAAGGCATTGACGGTCTCACGGCCAAGCGCCCGCAATGGATTCCCGACCGGCAGATCATCCCACTGCTGCAAGGCGGCGCCGCGCCGAATCCTGACCTTAAGGACGTGCCGTTCGTGGTCGACTATGCGCGCAACAACGACGATCGGATCGCGCTCGAATACCTCTATGCGGCGGAAGGTATTGGGCGTCCGTTTGCGGCGCCGCCGGACCTTACTCCGAACGTTGCGACCATGATGCGCAGCGCCTTCGATCACACCATGCGAGATTCCGATTTCATCGCGGATGCGAAACGTCAGGGGTTTGATCCGCGGCCCGAGAACGGCGATTACCTTTCCGCTCTCGTCCGGAAAATGTCGGGGACGCCAAAACCCATCAAGGATCGGGTGCTGGAACTCAGCAAATAGCGCAACCAAAATTGTTTTGAGACTCCGCGTCGCCAGTCTATCGCTTGCAGTGCAGCGAAGCAGGGACGTATTGCAGCACCTTACGGCATGATGAACTTTTCGTAATCCGCCGCGCGGCGGCCCCTATTCAGAGTGCGTTCATCCGCTACGGCCGATGCTCGATGCAAAGCAATTGATGACGTGCTCATGTGCGCTCTCAGTTGCGTATGGAGGATCTCATGAAACGTGCGTTGTTATCGACCGCCGCGGCCGCGCTGATGGCTGCAGCGGCTTTCACGATGGTGGTCACAGATGCTGATGCGCGCGCCGGAGGCGGTGGCGGTCCCGGTGGGCGAGGCGGCGGCGGTGGCGGTTTTGTCTCACATGGCGGCGGCGGCGGATTCGTCTCGCGCGGTGGTGGCGGCGGATTTGTGTCGCGTGGTGGCGGTGGTTTCGTTTCACGCGGAGGCGGTGGTTTCGTGACCCGCGGATTCGTTAGGCCCAGCCCCGGTGGGTTCGTCACCCGCAGCGCGAACGTGACGCGCTTCAGCCATGGCCCATTCGTGCGGCGACACTTCCGCAGGGGACCGGCCTTCGCCGTTATTCCCGGCTTCGCGACCTATGGCTACGACTATTATGACGACTGCATCGTGCCTGAGCGCGTCCTAACCGACTATGGTTGGCGCGTCGTGCCCGTGAACGTCTGCGACTACTAGGCCGCGCCAAACGGCCCAATAGAGAGTCCGGCGACCTGCTCAGAAGCCCGCCTGGTTGACGCCGGGCGGGCTTTCTGCATGCGGCTCCCGCCCCTTGCACCACCGCAGAACTGCCGCCACGGTGCCAGCCCGACCGGATAGTTCATGTCGTACGTCCTCGCCTTCGTCATCGCGCTGTTTGCCGGCTGGTGGGTGGCCGCAATCGACGCGCTGTTCCGCGCGGACGAGCGCCCGGGCCTGTTCGGCGGCACTTCGGGGATGGTCCTGCTGCTGATTGCGGCGGCGGCAGGCGGCCTCCTGGTCGCTGGCGCGGTGATCTGGGTCGCCCGCGTCGTACCGTCCGCGTCGGTTGCTCTCATCATTGCGATCGGGGGCATTCTGGGCGCCAAGGCTTCCAACATGCTGCACATTAATGCAGCGGGAGCAGCGAACCGGATGCTCCTGGGGCTTGCGGGCCTGACGGTGCTCTACGGCATCGCGTGGAGATTTTTCCCGTTGTCGTGACCCGGAACCTACTTGGTGGACTTTTCCGCCTCTTTCTGATACAGGCCCGGCCAAATGGCGGCGGTTTCGCGGAATAGGCGATCCGGCCGCCCGGCATCAACCGAATTCCAGGAGAGGTAAGCTGCGTGCAAGTTCTCGTCCGTGACAATAACGTCGACCAAGCCCTCAAGGCGCTCAAGAAAAAGATGCAGCGCGAGGGCATTTTCCGCGAGATGAAGCTCCGCGGCCATTACGAAAAACCCTCCGAGAAGAAGGCGCGCGAGAAGGCGGAAGCGATCCGCCGGGCGCGCAAGCTTGCGCGCAAGCGCCTGCAGCGCGAAGGCCTGCTGCCGATGAAGCCCAAGCCGGTCATGGGTGGCCCCGGCGGGCGTGCCGGCGGCCCCGGCGGACGCGGCCCGGCACCGCGGCGGCCGAGCTTCTGATCCTTTCTAGTTGGACCCGAAGAGCTGCGCGGGCGGCGCTCGCGCGGCGATAGGCCCTTTGAGCGCCGCGGTTCCGCCGTGCTAGGAAGAGCATGGAGGCGGCTGACGGGACCGCGGGCATGACCCGGCGATTGTGTTGCGGAGTTGTTTTGGCGGCGGGGCTTGGGCTCGCCGGCTGCTCGGGCATGTCGGCGCTTGCGCCGGGCACGCTCGAGCCGGACGACACGAGCACAGCCGCATCCCCCGCCAACCTCGCCTCACTGTCGGACGTGGTCGCCCGCAATCCGAACGATCCGCAAGCCTACAATATGCGCGGCTCGGCCTACGGACTTGCGGGGCAGTACCGGGAAGCGCTCGCAGACTTCAACAAAGCGATCGGCCTCGACGCAAAATACGCGCAGGCCTACGCCAATCGCGCCCTTGTGCATCGCGCGACCAACAAGCTCGACCTTGCGCTCGCCGACTTCAACAAGGCGCTCGCGATCGATTCCGGCTACGCGGCCGCCCTGCTCGGACGCGGAATCGTGCACCGGCAGAAGGGCCAGCTCATCCTCGCACTCACTGACTTCAACAAGGCGATCGCGATCCGGCCCGACAACGCGCAGGCGTATTACAATCGTGGTCTGCTCTATCAGAGCCAGAGTCAGCATCAGTTCGCGATCGACGATTTTTCCACCGCGATCTCGCTCGCGCCGCTGCAGGCCGATTATCGTGTCGCCCGTGGCCTGAGCTACATCGCGGTCGGCGATTTCAAGTCGGCAGCAGGCGATCTCGACGAGGCATGTATCGCGGATCCGCAGAGCGCCCGTGCATGGCTCGCCCGCGCGCTCGCCTACGAGCGGCTCGGCGACAACGAAAAGGCGGCGGGTTCGTACGCCCGCGTGCTTCTGATCGATAAGGACCACAAGGACGCGCGGGCGGGCTTCACGCGCGTGGGCGGCCAATACGGCCGGCAATACCAAACCTTTTGAATTTCCGGCCCAGCGTCACTTGAGCGCTTCCGCCAAAAACGACTTCGCGGTTTCAATCACGCCGTAATTGCCCAGATCGTCGTGCCTGCCGCCGGCGATACGCACGAAGCGCTTGGGAGCCGTGATCAGCGCGTAAAGCCGCTCGCCGGATTCGATCGGCACGACTGTGTCGCTGTCACCATGCAGGATCAGCACCGGCGCGGTCACCTTGCCGATGCGCAGGTCGGAACGGAATTGATCCTTCATCAGCCAGCGCACCGGAACATACGGATATGCCGACGCGCCGATGTCGACCGCCGACAGAAACGGCGCTTCCAGCACCATCGCCGCGACGGGCTTCTCGGCTGCCGTCGCAACCGCAACGCCGCTGCCGAGCGACTCGCCCCACAGCACAAGCTTCGCATCCGGATGACGCTTCGACGCGAAGGCGTGGACGGCGGCCGCGTCCATCAGGAGACCGTTCTCGGTCGGCCGGCCGCTCGAGCCGCCATAGCCTCGATAGCTAAGCGCCACGAGACCCGACCCGTCGGCCACCAGCGCGCGAAAACGATCTGCGCGATAGCGCAATGCGCCACCGTTGCCGTGAAAGTAAAGAAAGATGGGAGCGTCGCCGCGCGGCGGAACATACCAGGCAATGACGTGCTCGCCGTCGGCGGTATCGAGCACCACCTCGGTCGCTTCCGCGAAACCCGCATCGGCGGGAGCCGTGCGCAGCGTTTCCGGAAAATACATCATGGCGCGCTGCGAGACATAAAGCAGCACCACGAGGGCGAGGTAGATCAGGAGTCCGGCAACCGCCAGCGACTTCAAGAGCGACATCGGTGACGGCCGTTGTTTCGATCACTCAGACTGAACTTACCCTCGTCCGGTCGCGGCGAGAATTTCCTTGGCCCATTTGGCCTCGACTTCCTTCCGCTTGTCCGGACTCGCCGAGGCGACTTCCGGAAATTCGTGCCGCCAATCCCAGGGCCGGCAGGCATTGACGATCGCGCGCGTGTTCTCCCATGGCGCGGTGCGGAGCAATGGGTCGAGCGGCGTCGACCACGCTCGCTTGATGTATTCGATGTCCGTGCACGGATCGCAGCGCGTCGACATTGCCCAGACGACATCGTCCAGGCTGGTCGGGTCGATGTCGCTGTCCACCACGATCACCCAGCGGCCAGCGTAGTTGCCGGAATGGCAGCCGGCGACCAGCATGCCGGCCTGCTGCGCGTGGCCCGGATGCTGCTGCTCGACCGCGACCACCACGAACATGCGGATGGCGCCTGCTTCGTGGCACCACACACCCTTGACCCCGTTGAGGCCCGCCGATTCGATCTCGTCCCAGATCATGCCGGACTGCACGATGCACTTGGCAAACGAAACATCGGTGGGCGGCCGCATCGGCGATGCCATGGTGAGGATGGGATCGTTGCGATAATAGGCGCGGCGGACGCGCACGACGGGCTCCTCGCGCACGTGACTCGCGTAATAGCCGGTGAATTCGCCGAACGGCCCTTCGGCGCGCGTTTCATTGGGCAGGAATTCGCCCTCGAGCACGATCTCGGCATGCGTCGGCATCGGCAGACCATGCAACTCGCTTGGGATCGTCTCGTAGGCGCGACCGCGATGGCCGCCCGCATAGGCGAATTCGGTGACGCCATGTTTGATCTCGTGGCTGCCCGCAAGGAACAGCACCGGATCGAGGCCGCACACGACCAGCACCGGGCATGGCTGCTTCTTCTTGAAATATTTCTCGCGGATGAGCCGGCCATGCTTGCCGGGCGAAATCCAGATGCCGGCCGTGTTGCGATCGTGCGCGACCGTGCGATAGGTCCCGAGATTGACCCACCCGGTCTCGGGGTCGCGCATCACGATTACGCAATAGGTGCCGATGTAGCGGCCGCCGTCTTTCTCATGGATCAGCGGGACGGGGAATTTGAAGAGGTCGACTGCGCCGTCGCGATCGACGTTTTCCAGAATGGGACCATCTTTCACCGTCACGGGCGGGATCAGTTTGAAATGATTTTTCATGCGATCCCGATAGTCCTTAACGAGGATTGTCGGATCATCCGTATCAGTGAAACCGAACGAATAGGCGACGCGCCGGCAGGAATTGTGCAGGCCGGACACGATCCGCATGCCGGGTGGATAGCCTTTGATGTTGTCGAACAGAACAGCCGGCGACCGCCCTGGATTGGAGTGCGCGAAGATTTCCGCCAGTACTCCGATCTCGAGATTCCAGTCGGCGCCATTGATGCGCGCCAATTGGTCGATCGACTCGGCATACTCGACGATGTCGCGCACATCGGGCGTGCGCACATTCGATCCCTCGCGGGTGACTTGTGATTCGGGATTCAGCATTTTTGCTCGTTGTTGGCTGGTGCGGCGCCATGACCGCATTGACGCATCGCGCAACATAACACACCGTGACCGCCTGAAAGCGAGGAGGATTTTTGGATGGTCAAGCTTGCACTAGTTGCGCTGGTCGCGGCGCTCCATCCGCTTGCGGCGCAGGCGCAGAGCCTGCCAACCGTGAAGGTCGCTTCCGCCGGCATCGCCAGCGACATCGGTTTCTTCCTCGCCCTGAAGAAGGGGTATTTCCGCGGGGAAGGACTTAACGTCGAACTGACACAGATGGCCAACGCGCCGCAGATGATCGGCCCGCTGGGCAGAGGACAGCTCGACATCGGTGCCGGCACGGTCGCCGCAAGCCTCTACAATGCGGTATCGCAGAATATCGGCATTCGGGCCGTCGCCGACAAAGGTTCGATTCGCAAAGGCTATGGCTTCTCAGGCCTGCTCGTGCGCAAGGACCTCGTCGACAGCGGGCGCTTCAAGACCTACGCCGACCTCAAGGGCATGAAGCTTGCGGTCGGCACGTTCGGCAGCGCGAACTCGTCGGCGATGAACGAGGCGCTCAAAAAAGGCGGGCTGAAATGGGCGGACGCCGGCAGCATCGTGGCGCTGCTGTTTCCGCAGCACCTCGTCGCCTACCAGAATAAAGCAATCGACGCGAGCATGACTAACGAGCCGACGGCAACGACGGCCGTGCAAAACGGCCTTGCGGTGAAGGTTGCGGGCAATGACGAAATCTATCCCGCGCAACAGACCGCGGTCGTGCTCTATTCGGAGATCTTTGCGCGGGAAAAGCCCGCGCTCGCGCTCAAGTTCATGCGCGCCTACATCCGGGCGGTGCGAGAATACGACAGAGCGCTCAAAGGCGGACGCTTGGCAGGGCCGAATGCGGAAGAAGTCATTTCGGTGCTGACCGAATTTACCTTCATCAAGGATGCGGCCACCCATCGTTCCATTACGCCCGCCGCGATCGATCCGGACGGCCGCATGAGTCTTGCGGGCCTGCGCAACGATCTCGTCTTCTTCAAGGAGCAGAAGCTGATCGAGGACCCGAAGATCGAGGTCGAGCGCATCATCGACACGTCCTTCGTCGAGAAAGCGGTGCGGGAGCTCGGGCCCTACACCGCGAACGGAAATTGACGCGCGACGGCAGTGGTTGCAGCCTTCACAGTCATTGTCGGACTTGACCCGGCAATCCATCTCCTGCGCACGCACTTTTGTGATGGATGCGCGGGTCAAGCCCGCGCATGACAAGCGAGCTATTCGCCCTTGTCCTCACGGCAGCGCGAACACAAACACCGCGTTGTGACCGCGCACTGCGCGCGGCATCGATTTCTGCGTCAGCCCGAGCGGTCCGGCGCTGACCGACTGACCCTCGCCGGTGAAGATCATGATGTACTGCTTGCCGTTCACCGCATAGCTGATGGTGCTGTTCATCACCATGCCGGTCACGATCGTCTCCCAAAGAATTTTGCCAGTGTCCGCGTCGAACGCGCGGAAGCGGCGGTTCTGATCGCCCCAGAACATCAGGTCACCAGCGGTCACCAGCGCGGAGCCGGCGCTCGCCTGCGGCTGCGAATACAGAACCTTCAGCTCGCCGGTCGCCAGATCGAGCTTGCCGATATTCATGTACTTGTTGGGATCGATGCCCGGTCGCATCACGCCGGTCCGCGGCCCCCATCCCGTCTTGCTTTGCAGGTTGGCGGTCATCGATAGGCACTGGTCCTGGAACGGGACGTAAAGCGAGTTTTTTCCCGGATGGTAGGCGATCGACCACAGCCCGCGCGTATTGTGGTAGCAGCCCAGAATCTTGTCGCCGTCCTTCTTGAACAGCTTGTCGACGTTGACCTTGGTCTGGCCGGTCTTCACGTCGATATCGTTCATGTTGATGTTGGGATCGTCATACGGGAACGGCCGTGACCACAGAAACCGGCCGCTTTCCTTGTCGATCACGAACATGCCGCCGCCTTCGTCAACCGTCACGATGACGTCGCGCTCCTCGCCGCGCGGCAGCGCACTGCTGATCCACTTCACGTGGTTTGGATCGGGATTGAGGCGCGTGCGGAGAAGGATGCGCTCCTGGTTGTGATCGGCGTCCCAGTCATCGCCCGGCAGTTCCTGGTAGTACCATTGCAGCTTGCCGGTCGCGACATCGAGTGCGACCGTGGAGTTGCTGTAGAGATTGGCTGGTGCCGTAAACGGCACTGCATCATAGCGGCCGTGACGGGAGAGGCGCGTATACGGGTTCGGATTCGCAATACCGAGATAGAGTGTCTTGCGCGCCGGATCATAGGAGCCTGGTAGCCCCCACGGACCAGCGGCCCGCTGATCCACCGGCATGTCCGCCCAGGTGTCGCCCCCTGGCTCGCCGGGAGCCGCGGTGGTGTAGAACTTCCAGACCTCCTTGCCGGTCTTGGCGTCATGCGCCGCGAAGAAGCAGTTCGCACGCTCGCCCTGCTTGCAGGTGCGGTTGGTGATCACCTTGCCGTCCGCAACGATGATGCCACCGGCAGTCTGGCCGCCATCGTCGACTTTCGTTTCCCAGCGCAACTTGCCGGTTTTCGCATCGATCGCGACCAGGAAGCCGTCCGGCGCGGCGAAATAGATCATGTCCTCGTAGATGCCGAGGCTCTTGTTGCGCGCCGCGCGGCCGTTGACGCCCTGCGGATACTCGCGCTGGTACTCCCAGATCAGATCGCCATTGGTGGCATCGACCGCCTGGATCGAGGCACCCGGCGCATAGAGATACATGACGCCGTCATGCACGATCGGCGTCGACTCCTGCGTACCGATGCCAAGGCCACGCGACCACGCCATGCGAAGCTGCGCGACATTACCTTTGTTGATCTGATTGAGCGGGCTGAAGCGCTGCTCGTCGTAGGTGCGGCTGATCATCAGCCAGTCGCTTGGGTCCGGATTGGCGAGCACCGCATCGGTCACCGGCTTGAACTGCTGGTTCTGCGCAAACGCCGGGATCGCACAAGCACAGAGCAAGGCTGCGACGAAGCCACGTGTCGTCCGCATGAAAACCTCCCCTCTTTTTGATTGCCGTCGCGCGGCGGGCGCCGGCGACTTGATGCAAAACTAGAGCAAATGTCGGCGACGGTGGCAAGCGCCGGCGCTTTGCGCCGTAAAGGCGGGGAGCCATTAGCGCGTTTACGCGCGTCTTCGACGCGCTATGGCGACGAAGCAATCCAGCTTCGTGCCGCGTGTCTGGATTGCTTCACTTCGCTCGCAATGACGCGTCGAAAGAACCGTTATCGGCTTGGCATTAGTAATTGCGGCCGTCGTACGGATATCGGCCATCGCCGCGAAGCCGGCGGCCGTAATTCGGATTGGGGCCGCAGTAGCGGCCGAGCCCTCGCGCCGAGGCCCAGCACTGCTCCATGGTACGGAAGCTGCAGTCGGGTTCGCCACTTGAGCCCGAACGGCCTCCAAAACTGCAGTAGGGAGCATTGAACTGGGCGTGAGCAAGCTGCGCGCTCGCAGCAAACGCGAGGGTCGCGGCCGCAAATCCGATGAGAGCGAAGCGCATGGAGAGGCTCCTTGAGGTTTGCCCCAACGCGATCATAACACCGTTCGTGGCCGATTTGTTGCGGCCGGCCGCGCTACTCCAGAATATCGGAGATAAAAGACCGAAGCCTAGCGAGTGCGTCTTTCTCATTTTTCCCGAGTGGAGTTTCGCGGAATTTGATGTTTTGAATAAGTTCAGCAATTTGATTTTCGAGGCTCAGAACTGCTCGCCGACTGCCGACACGAGATCGCAATGACGCGTTTCGTTTGTTTGCAGCATAGGCCACAATATCGCCAAAGGACATGCGGGTCGTACCCTTGTCATCAAGGTTTCGAGCCTGTTTTGGTTTCAAGATGACGGGTGCAACGCCAAACTCTTTCGCAACTTCCCGACCAGACACGACAAGGGTGCCGCGCTCTGCGCCAGCTTCAACATGGGCTTTCAAGTCAATCAGACCAGCCGCAACTTGCGCTGCCAATTTTAAATCGTGCGCGAAGTTCGATCGAAGAACCTCTTTGCGCTTATATTCGTCGCTTTCCCTGTTGGAACTTGAGGAGCGAAACAGACGCTCCGATTTCGTGCGGTAAATTATTTTTGCCTTTCCGGCTACTATCTTCCGTTCGCAAACGCCGATTGCGACCCGAAGATCATCGTTAAAAGCCTTTTGCCCTCCTTTCCGATTGTCGAATGCCTTGTCGAGATTGATGTTTTCTCTCAAACTCGCCTTGAAAATCTCTTCTGTGAGAACAGCGATGGCGCTTCCCCACTTAACAGCCTCCAGAATTCGTTCTTCCGCAGGGACCATCTTCATCAATTCGACCCCTTCAACATTATCGTGTGAGTTACACAAAGTATCCCGCAGAGTCAATATGCTTCTTCTGGCGAAGCAGACTAAATGTATTGAGACAAGTAGCGCTAAATTACAGCGCCTTGACGATGCTCTCGGACATTTTCTTGGCGTCGCCCAAGAGCATCATCGTGTTGTCGCGATAGAACAACGGGTTGTCGATACCGGCATAGCCTGACGCGAGTGAGCGTTTGATGAACATTACCGTGCCGGCCTTCCAGACCTGCAGGACCGGCATGCCGTAGATCGGCGATTTCGGATCGTCCTCAGCGGCCGGATTGGTCACGTCATTGGCGCCGATCACGAACGCGATGTCGGCCTGCGCGAATTCCGAGTTGATATCCTCGAGCTCGAACACCTCGTCATAGGGCACATTGGCTTCCGCCAGCAGCACGTTCATGTGACCCGGCATGCGGCCCGCCACCGGGTGAATGGCGTACTTGACCTCGACGCCCTCCTTCTTGAGGTGATCGGCCATCTCGCGCAGTGCGTGCTGGGCCTGCGCCACGGCCATGCCGTAGCCCGGTACGACGATCACCTTGGAGGCATTCTTCATGATGTAGGCGGCGTCCTCGGCCGAGCCGACCTTGACCGGGCGCTGCTCCGCCGCGCCCGCCGCTGCCGCAACCTCGCCGCCGAAGCCGCCGAGGATCACCGAGATGAAGCTCCGGTTCATCCCCTTGCACATGATGTAGCTCAGGATCGCGCCGGAGGAGCCGACGAGCGCGCCCGTGATGATCAGCGCCGAATTGCCGAGCGTGAAGCCGATGCCGGCCGCCGCCCATCCCGAATACGAATTGAGCATCGAGATCACGACCGGCATGTCGGCGCCGCCGATCGGAATGATGATGAGGACGCCGAACGCAAAGGCGGACAGCGCGAGCAGCCAGAACGCGAGATAGCTTTCGCTGCGCGCGAACCACACGATCAGGAAGATGATGAAGGCCGCCAGCGCGAGATTGATCGCGTGCCGCCCCGGTAGGATAATGGGTGCGCCCGACATGCGGCCGGAGAGTTTCAGGAACGCGATCACCGAGCCCGTGAAGGTGATGGCGCCGATGGCAACACCGAGCGACATCTCGATGAGGCTCGACGTGTGGATGTTGCCGACCGTGCCGATATCGAAGGCCGCCGGCGCATAGAGTGCGCCGGCCGCGACCAGCACCGCCGCCATGCCGACCAGCGAATGGAAGGCGGCGACGAGCTCGGGCATCATCGTCATCGGGACGCGGCGTGCGATCACCGCGCCGCCGCTGCCGCCGATCACGATGCCGACCACCACAAGGACCCAGGCGCCGACATCCGACGGCGGGTGTGACGCGAGCGTGGTCACGATCGCAATCGCCATGCCGACCATGCCGAACAGGTTGCCCTGCCGGCTCGTCTCCGGACTCGACAGCCCGCGCAGCGCCAGGATGAACAGCACGCCGGCGACGAGATAGAGCAGCGCGGTGAGATCGGCGTTCATCAGGCGCTCACTTCTTTTTCTTCTGGTACATCGCCAGCATGCGCTGGGTGACCAGGAAGCCGCCGAAAATATTGATCGATGCAAAGACCAGCGCCACGAATCCGAGGATGCGCGCCCATAGTGGGTTTCCCTCCCCGACGAGCGACACGCCGACGGCAAGCAGCGCGCCCACCACAATCACGGAGGAGATCGCGTTGGTCACCGACATCAAGGGCGTATGCAGCGCCGGCGTCACTGACCAAACGACGTAGTAGCCGACGAATACCGCGAGCACGAAGATCGACAGCCGAAAGACGAAGAGGTCCACAACCCCGCTGGTCGCGGCCTGCATGGTGCCGCCGGACGCCGCCGCGATGATGTCGAGTTGCGCGAGCGTGAGATTGCCGAGATCACCAAATCCGGCGGGCGGCACGATAATCATGATCTTGTCTCCTTAGGCGGCGCTCGTCTGCTTAAAGCTCGGATGCACGATCGCGCCGTCGCGCGTGAGCGCAGTCGCCTTGACGATCTCGTCATCCCATTTGATGTCGAGTTTCTTCTCTTTCTTGTCCACCAGGATTTCGAGGAAATTGTAGAGGTTTTTGGCATAGAGGCTCGAGGCGGACGCCGCGACGCGGCCGGGCACATTGATGTGGCCCACGATCTTGACGCCGTTGACGTCGACCACCGAGCCCGCCTTGGCAAGCTCGCAATTCCCGCCGCGCTCGACCGCGAGGTCGACGATCACAGAGCCCGGACGCATCGAGACCACCATCTCCTTCGAGATGAGCTTGGGTGCCGGCCGTCCCGGGATCAGCGCGGTGGTGATGACGATGTCCTGCTTCTTGATATGCTCGGCGACGAGTGCGGCCTGCTTTGCCTGGTACTCCTTCGACATTTCCTTGGCATAGCCGCCAGCGGTCTGCGCGTTCTTGAATTCCTCGTCCTCGACCGCGAGAAATTTCGCGCCGAGGCTTTCCACCTGCTCCTTGGTGGCCGGACGAACGTCGGTCGCGGTCACGATGGCGCCGAGCCGGCGCGCCGTCGCGATCGCCTGCAGGCCGGCGACCCCGACACCCATGATGAAGACCTTCGCGGCCGGCACGGTGCCGGCGGCGGTCATCATCATCGGCAGCGCGCGGCCGTATTCCGCGGCGGCGTCGATCACCGCCCGGTAGCCCGCGAGGTTAGCCTGGCTCGACAGCACGTCCATCGACTGCGCCCGGGTGATGCGTGGCATCAGCTCCATCGCAAAGGCGGTCACGCCGGCATCCGCCATCGTCTTCAGCGCGGATTCGTTGCCGTATGGGTCCATTATGGCGATGACGAGCGTGCCCTTTTTATAGAGCACGAGCTCAAGGGCGCCCGGCCGCCGCACATGCAGCACCACGTCCGCGTCCTTCATGGCATCTTTCGCCACCGTGGCGCCGGCCGCGGTGTACTCGCTGTCCGGGAATCCCGATTTCAGGCCGGCGCCCGGTTCGACGACGACGTCGGCGCCGAGCGCCTTCATCCGTTTGACGGTTTCCGGAGTCGCAGCGACCCGGTCTTCGGCGGAGTCGGCCTCACGCGCGACCGCGATGCGCATTACCCGTCTCCTTTCAGATCAACGGCTTTCGCGTGCGTCAGCTGGTAGCCGCAAAGCCCAACGCGAGCAGCGCAATCAGCACCATGACGCCGCTCGGAGCCCTCGCACCGGACGCAAGTCCATGCAGACCAACGAGCGCCGAAACCAGGATCAGGACCACACCCAGAAGCCAGTGCGACGTTGTTCCCACGATAGCCAGGGCAATCACGATGCAGGCGACATTGCAGCAACCAACGAAGGCGAGATGAACGAACCCTTCGTAAGTCTGCTCATGCGCTGGAAGGTCGTTCCCCTCCGCGGTTGCGTACTCGACCTGACCATGGTCCGCCATGAAAGTCCTCCAAGGTGCGCATCGCCCAGCGGCCCGGGGGATAGCGCAAATGCGACAGAAGGGCAACGGCGGCGGGGTAAACACGACGTAATTCGCGCCCGCGCGCCTTGCGGCACGATGCCGGCCGCAAGCCCACCTCGCCCCGCAAGCGGGGCGAGGGAGCGCATTGAGCGCGTGAAGGCGCCGCTACTTACCAGTCACCATCCGGTATGCCGCCTCGATATTGGTCGGCATCCGGTCCTGGCTGCCCCAACTCGCGTATTCCGGCATCTTCACTTCTTTCTTGATGTCGTCGAGCGACTTGCCGGCCTTCACCGCCGCGCTCACCCGCTCGACCAGGAGCGCGTAATACTTCTCGCCATCGTCGAACAGCTTCGTCGTGGTCGGAACGCCGTGACCGGGGATCACGTGCTCGGGATTCAGTCCCTTCATCAGTTTGCCAGCGGCGAGAATGTCCGGGATTGTCACGAACGGCCGCAGGATGTTGATCTGGTTGGTGACGAACGCCGAGGCCGAGAAGATTACCCGTTCCTTCGGCAGGAAGATCGCGGTGTCCGCCTCGCTATGCACGCCCTTGAGATAATACAGCTCGAGGTCGCGCCCTCCCACATGCAGTGAAGCCTTCTGCTGATATTCGACCTGCGGCACGATGAATTTGTAGCCTTCGAGGGCGGCTTTCATCTGCGGCGAGGTCGCCGCGAGCTGCTGGATCCTTTGTGGGGCCTCGCGCTCGCGGTTGCGCATCGACTCGCCGGCGCCGGCCGCCGCGACCACGACTGCGGGCGGTGAAAACACGAAGTGTCCGGTCGTATGATCAGGATGCGGCTCCGTGTCGATAATGAAACGGACCGGCATCGGCGTAAGCTTCTTGACGACGTCAAGGAGCTTGCGGGATTCGATCGGATTCTGACCGGTATCGATCAGCACCACGCCCTCGTCGGTCAGGATGATGCCGGCATTGGAAAAATAATTCTCGCCCACCATGACGTAGACGCCGTCCGCGAACTTCTTGACCTGCGGCCCGAGGTCCTGCGCGAAGGCCGAACTTGCGAATGCGAGCCCAGCGACGAGCGCGAGCCCACCGGATCGTCTGATACCCATGAGAGTCTCCCGTGTTGGCGGCTCAAGCCGCACCGGAAGCTAGCTTAGGCTTTCGAGAAAGAGGATCAAGGCACTGAAATCGCGCAAGATCAGCGGCTAAGCGGCTTCGAGTCCCACCGCCTGCAACGCCCTGCCCTGCCGCTCGCTCACGCGCTCGACCGAGAAATCCTCGATCGCTTCGTTGAACAACCGATAGAAATTCAATTCGGCGCGCAGGTGCAGGAACACGCCGCCGAGCCCGACCGCAGCCCGGTCCATAAACACGAACTCGCGCGGCACCGTTACCGGCCCTTTTTCTTTCAGGGCACGATGCACTTCGAAGGCCTGACGGCGACCGTACTCGCTCGGCTTCACACCGTCCGCGAGGCTGCGCACCCGATCTTCCAGCAACGGCCCATAGATGAAGCGCGCCCAGATGTTGAGCACGTCGATCAGTTCCTTCGAAAGCCGTTTGAAACCCCAGGTCTCATAGGCGTGCACGACCAGATCGTCATTGCCGGTGCGAAGGCCGTTGTAGAGATCAACGACGCCGCCGACAAATTTCGGCGGGAAGATGCGGATGCAACCGTAGTCGAGCAGGTTGATGCCGGCTGCCTCGCCGTCGCGATCGAACACCGAATAGTTTCCGAGATGCGGGTCGCCGTGGATCACGCCGAAGCGGCTGAATGGGAACCACCACGCGGTGAACATCGCGGTCGCCAGCCGATTGCGGACCGCGAGCTCGTCCTCCTTGTGCTCGAGCAGCCGCCGACCTTCGAGCCAATCGAGCGTCAGCAGCCGTCCTGTTGAAAGTGCCGACCACGGTTTTGGGACACGGATTAGATCGTTGTCCGCAAGCATCGTCCGATAGAGCGCAACGTGCTTGGCCTCGCGCCGGTAGTCGAGCTCTTCACGAATGCGTTCGCCGATCTCCTTGGCGATCTCCGTCGTGTCGATGGCCGGGTCCATGCGTCGATGAATGGCAAAGAGCACCCCGAGCTGCCGCAAATCAGCCTCCACGGCCGACTGCATATCGGGATACTGGAGCTTGCACGCGAGTTCGTCGCCTTCATGCGCGCGGGCGCGATGCACCTGGCCGAGCGAAGCCGCCGCCGCCGGATGGTGCTCAAAACTTGCGAATTTCTGCTGCCAGTCCGCACCCAGCTCGGCCTGCATGCGGCGCTTGACGAACGCCCAACCCATGGGCGGCGCCTGGCTCTGCAACGTGGTGAGTTCGGCGACGTATTCGGGCGGCAGCACGTCCGGGATGGTGGCCATGAGCTGCGCCACCTTCATGATCGGACCCTTCAGGCCGCCAAGCGCGGCCGCGAGCTCCATCGCGTTCTTGCCACGGTCGAGATCGAGCCCGAAGAACCGCGCCCCGGCGAAGCGCGCGGCGATCCCGCCCATGTTGGCGCCGACCCGCGCGTAGCGCGCGGCGCGGGCAGACAGGCGATTTCGTTCTTCGTCGGACATGGGCGATGCCTACACAGCCCATTTAAGAAATGCAGTGGGCAAATTCACGACTGTGCAAGCGCCTTGTAGGCTTCGCCGTACGTTTGAAAAGAGCGGCGCGCCCATTCGAGAGCGATCCTGTGCTTCTGGATACGCTCAGCGACATCGGCATAGTCGACGTGCTCGTCACGAGCGATTTGGGCCCGGACCCTGTCCAAGTGGGACTTCATCCAAGAAAAGTCGGTCACGTCCGCTGCTATCCGGAAATGATCAACCGCGAGACGTAATGCGTCCTCAACGGAGGTGATCCGCCCGGCCGCCACCTCGGCTTCCAACCACATGTGCTGTTCGGAGGTAAGGGTGATCGCCATGCAACAAACATAGTAATCGGCGCAATGCTCCGCCACTTCATTTGCGCCCTACCCTCATTCGTTCAGATGACTACTCCACTGCCTCCAACTCGCCGATCAGTCGCTCGATCACGCTGAGACCGCCCTGCCAGAAGGCCGGATCGCGCGCGTCGAGCCCGAAGGGCTTGAGCAATTCCGCGTGATGTTTGGTGCCGCCCGCCGCGAGCATCGCGAGATAGCGCTCGGCGAAACCATCCGTGGCGCGTTCGTAGACCGCGTAAAGCGAATTCACGAGGCAATCGCCGAACGCATACGCGTAGACGTAGAACGGCGAATGCACGAAGTGGGGAATATAGGCCCAGAACGTCTCGTAGCCGGGCTTGAGCTCGATTGCGGGACCTAAGCTCTCCTTCTGCACCTCGAGCCAGATCGCGTTGAGCCGATCCGCCGTCAGTTCGCCGTTGCGCCGCTCGGTATGGACCTGGCGTTCGAACGTATAGAACGCAATCTGCCGCACCACCGTATTGATCATGTCCTCCACTTTGGCGGCGAGCATGGCTTTGCGCTGCTTGCGGTCGGTGGTCTGTGCCAGAAGTTTCCTGAACGTGAGCATCTCGCCGAACACGCTCGCCGTCTCCGCGAGCGTGAGCGGGGTCGGCGCCATCAGCGCTCCGTTCGGCGCCGCCAGCACCTGGTGCACGCCGTGACCGAGCTCGTGCGCGAGCGTCATCACGTCCCGCGGCCTGCCTTGGTAGTTGAGCAGCACATAGGGATGCACTGACGGCACGGTCGGATGTGCGAAGGCGCCGGGGGCCTTACCGGGCCGCACCGGCGCATCGATCCAATTCCGGTCGAAGAATTTTTGCGCGATCGCCGCCATGTCGGACGAAAACGCCCCATAGGCGGTGAGCACCGTCTCCTGCGCTTCCGGCCAGGCGATGGTACGACTTGGCACTTTTGGCAGCGGCGCGTTGCGGTCCCAGTGCGGGAGCCGCTTCTTTCCGAACCACCGCGCCTTCAGGGCGTAGTAGCGGTGCGAAAGGCGGGGATAGGCAGCGCGCACGGCCGCGACGAGCGCCTCAACGACTTCAGGTTCGACACGGTTGGCAAGATGTCGGGAATCCGCCACGTCCGCGAAGCCGCGCCAGCGATCGGAAATCTCCTTGTCCTTGGCGAGGGTGTTGGTGATCAGCGCGAACTGCGGCAGGTGATCTTTGAACGTCTTCGCCAGCGCCTGCGCGGCTGCTCGCCGCCGCTTTTCGTCCGGGTCTTGCAGCAACGACAGTGTCGGCTCGATCGCGAGCGACTTGCCTTCGACCTTGAACCGCAAGCGCGCGATGGTCTCGTCGAACAACCTGTTCCAGGCCGAATAGGCCGTTACCGATTTCTCGTGAAAGAGCTGCTCGACGCGATCCTCGAGCTGATACGGCTTTTCCTTGCGGATATCCTCGAGCCACGGCCGGTAGTGTCCCAGCGCAGGATGGGCCATCGCGGCTTCGAGCTTGGCATCATCGATGCGGTTGAGCTCGAGCACGAAGAACAGAAGATGCGTGGATGCCGCGGTGATGCGCTCCTGCACGTCACCATAGAATTTCGCCCGGACCGGATCGACGGTGTTGCTGGCGTGCACGAGGCCCGCGAACGAAATCAGGCGGCCGAGCAGATCATCGAGCTGTTCGTAGCGAATAACCGCTTTCGAGAGCGCCACACCGGCGTCCGGCCCTTCCGCCATCGCGGCGAGTTTGCCCTTGAAGTCCTCCTCGAATGCCACCGAATAACGGTCGGCGCGATCGAGATCACGTTTCACCGCCGGATCGTCGATCCCGGTGTAAAGGTCCGCAAGATTCCACTCCGGCAGTATGCCGACGGACTTGGAGCCGAGTTTCGCCGCCGGCCTTCGTGCAGGTTGGGCGGGTTTTCTGGCGGCGGCGCTTTTTGATTCTGCTGACATAGGACTCTTCAGAGGCGGGAAACCGCAATGTCATTGCCAGCAGTATGGCGAACCCATGGCCGGCTGGTGACAGCACGTCCGGCCGCAGCACGCGACGAGCCACCGATTCGCGCCGGTGACTTAACATCGCTTTAAGCCTGTTGCTGCACAGTGCCCCAATTCGACACAGTCGCCGATGTTCCTGTTGCGTTGGAGTGGTCCATGGCCGAGCGTATCCTCATCGTCGACGACGACCCGGTCCAGCGTCGCCTGCTCGAAAACATCATCACGCGCGCGGGCTATGAGGCCATCGTCGCCGAGGGCGGCGACGCTGCGGCCGCGCTTCTTTCCGGTCCGGATGCGGCGCGCATCGACGCGGTGGTGCTTGATCTCGTCATGCCGGACCTGGATGGGCTCGGCGTTCTGGCCAAGATGCGGGCCGCCGGGTTGGCCATCCCGGTGATCGTGCAGACGGCGCATGGCGGCATCGACAATGTCGTGTCAGCCATGCGGGCCGGCGCGACCGACTTTGTCGTTAAGCCGGTTGGCGCGGAGCGGCTGACGGTTTCGCTGCGCAATGCGCTGGCGGCGAGCGCATTGTCGGACGAGCTGGCGCGCATCCGCCATAGCCGTACCGGCACGCTGACCTTCAAGGACATCATCACCCGCAACGAACGCATGCGGGCGGTTCTGCGCACAGCCGAAAAGGCTGCCGGTTCGGCCATCCCGGTCCTGATCGAAGGCCGGTCGGGCGTCGGTAAGGAGTTGATCGCGCGGGCGATTCACGGCACCGGCGACCGCCGGGCAAAACCCTTCGTCGCGGTCAATTGCGGGGCAATCCCGGAGAATCTCGTCGAATCCATCCTGTTCGGGCACGAAAAAGGGGCGTTCACCGGCGCCACCGAGCGCCACACCGGCAAATTCGTCGAGGCCAATGGCGGGACCCTGTTCCTGGACGAGGTCGGCGAACTGCCGCCGGCCGCACAGGTTAAGCTATTGCGTGCCCTACAGGAAAACGAGGTTGAGCCGGTCGGCGCCCGCAAGCCTGCGAAGGTCGATGTGCGCGTCATTTCCGCGACGAATCGCAACCTTATTGCGGATGTGAAGGAGGGCCGTTTCCGCGAGGACCTGTTTTATCGCCTGCACGTCTTCCCGATCGCGGTTCCGGCACTCGCCGAGCGGCCCGAGGATGTGCCTGAACTCACACGCTTTTTTCTCGCGCGCTGCGCAGCCGAAGAGGGCAAGCGGATCAGCCGGGTGAGTCCTGACGCGATGGCGCTGCTCACCGCCTATCGCTGGCCCGGCAACGTCCGTCAGCTCGAAAATGCGGTGTTTCGCGCGGTTGTCTTAGCGGAAACCGACGAAATCGGCCTCGCCGAGTTCCCCCAGATCGCTGCGCAGGCGGCTCATGCTCCGACCGCCGTCTATCCGGCTGACGATCCCGTCGGCCATGCGTCGGCCATTGCTGACCATAGCCATGATCAAGCGCCCCTTCCGACCCACCCTTCGCTCCCCGAACATCCCGAGCCTGGTAAGATTGCACCGCACGCCACCGCCTTCCCCGCCTCGGCTCTGCCGCTCCTGGATGCGCTCGGCCAGGTCCGCACGCTGGAGGAAATCGAATCGGAAGTGATCCGATTCGCCATCTCTCATTATCGCGGACAGATGTCGGAAGTGGCACGCCGGCTGCAGATCGGCCGCTCCACGCTTTACCGAAAGCTCGACGCACTGGGCCTCAACAACGAGTCATCCTCATCCGGCTCGGACCCCGTGGTCGGCGGGTAACAGCGGCGCAAAATCGACGCAAAGCAGGCAAATGGTACCTGCGGCCTGTTGCCTTGACGGGCGGATTGGGGTTGAGGTCAAGGCTTAGCGCATGTCCCGGAAAAATGGATGCCGGTTTCCGAAAAGGACATGCGCAAACGCAAGAAGCTAGGCGCATCCCGATTCAATTGAAACGGGATGCGGACTAGCGGGCGCGGGTGGATGGGATCATCAGCGAGGCCGCTTTGCCTCGCATAGGTGTCGGGGAGAATAAGAAATGCGCGGCCTTGGTCACGACCGCATGCTGGCTGGTACGGCGCTTGCGCTTCCAGTGATGGTGGTGCTGGCGATGTCACCCGCCGCAATGGCGCAGCCCGATAAGCTCGAAGCGGCCGTGCCGATGCCGGCGCAGACGACGCTCGCTCCGCCGACCGCAGCCGACGTGACCGCGACGATTCCGGATACGGCCGCGCCCGCCGCACCAGAGGCGGCCCCTGAAGCGCCCGCCACCATCGCGGCGGAGCCCGCGCCGGTCGATCCGCTCGCCTCGCTCGATCCCGCCGACCGGCCGATCGCGGAGAAGATGCGCGACCTGCTCACCGCCAAGGTCGACAAGATTTTTGGAAACAAGAAAGAACGCAGCACGGTCGAGGCGTTCTACACCAAGCGCTCGCTCGCGCCGCTGTGGCTCGACAAAGGTGTCGTCAATGCGCGCGCGAAGGCCGCGATCGAGCGCCTGAAGCGCGCCGACGCCGACGGGCTCGACGCCAAGGACTACAAGCTGCCGAATTTCGACGCCGGGCAGACGCCGGAGGCACTGGCCGAAGCCGAGCTGAAATTCACCGCGACGGTGCTCACCTTCGCGCGCCATCTGCAGGCCGGACGTTTCCCGTTCTATCGCATCAGCGGTAAGGACATCGACGTGCCGCAGCAGCCGCCCGAGCAGGCGGACGTGCTCGCCAAGCTCGCCGATACCGCAAACGTCGCGAGTGCACTCGACGAATACGAGCCGCCGCACGCGGCCTACAAGAAGCTCAAAGCGAAACTTGCCGAGCTGCGCGGCACAACCAGCGAAGAAGAGAAGGTGGTGCGCATTCCGGAAGGGCCGCTGCTGCGCCCCGGCATGGAGGACGCGCGCGTTCCGCTTCTGCGTCAGCGCCTGAAGGTGGACGGCGATCCCGACAGCAAGACATACGACAAGGATCTCGTCGACGCCGTCAAGGCGTACCAGAAGGCCAAGGGCGGCAACGCGGACGGCCTGGTGGGCAACGCGACGATCCGCCAGCTCAACGGGCAGACGCCCCCCAGGCGCACCGACTCGATCGAGACCATCATCGTCAACATGGAGCGCTGGCGCTGGTACCCGCGCGACATGGGCAAGGCCCATGTGGTGGTCAACATCCCGGAATTCATGCTGCGCGTGTACAAAGACAACGCGCTGCACTGGAGCACGCGCGTGGTGGTCGGCCTGCCCAACAAGCAGACGCCGCTGCTCGCGGCGCAGATGAAATACATCACGGTCAACCCGACCTGGAACGTGCCGCCCTCGATCATCAACAACGAGTATCTGCCGGCGCTGGCGCAGGACCCGACGGTGCTCGATCGCATGGGGCTCAAGGTCACGCACAATCGCGACGGCTCGGTGCACATCTATCAGCCGCCCGGCGACGGCAACGCGCTCGGACGCGTGCGCTTCAACTTCCCGAACAAGTTCCTGGTCTATCAGCACGACACGCCCGACAAGCACCTGTTCGCGCGCGACGAGCGCGCCTACAGCCACGGCTGCATGCGCGTGCAGGACCCGCCGAAATATGCCGAAGTGCTGCTCAATCTCGTGCGTCCGCAAGAAGGCTGGACCGCCGAGAAAATCCGCAGCATGTACGGGCGCGCCGAGCAGGACATCCAGTTCCCGACCTTCATCCCGGTCAACCTGACCTATCAGACCGCTTACGTGGATGACGACGGCAAGCTGCAGATCCGCCGCGACATCTACGGCATCGACCAGCGCATGCAGGCCGCGATCAGGAACGAGCGCGGCATGGTCGAGATGGCGCAGGATCGCCCGAAAGACTCAGGCGGCAGCGGCGGCGGTGGTGTCGTGCGCGCAAAACTGCCGCAGCAGCAGCGCCAGGTCGGCTTCTTCGAGGCGCTGTTCGGCGGCGGTGGCGGATATCAGCAGCAGCAGCAGCCGCAGATGCGCCGCCCGCCCGCGCGGGTGCGGTGATAACTCGCGATCTCATTTAATCCCTCCCCGCAAGGGGAGGGTGGCTCGGAGTGAGCGCAGCGAACGAGGAGACGGGCGGGGTTCTTCGCGTGTGGGCACCCGTCATGAACGAAAGATGACAAGCGCATAGCGCAGTTAGCTAAAACGTAATCCGACATTCGTAGCCCGGATGAGCGGAGCGAAATCCGGGGCAATTCTTTCAGGCAATCAGGTCCCGGATTTCGCTCCGCTCGTCCGGGCTACGGCCTAGCTCCGATCCCATGTCATGTCCGCAATTCGCGGATCGGCATCAAACGCATCGCGATCAAGATCGAGCGCCAATGGCGGAAATTCACGAAATAGTCTGATGCCTGATGGGCTCAGGTGAATTCGCCAGGTTTGATGATTCATCGGCTCGGCCGTTTTGAATGCGCGGCAGGACAGGATCGCAATATTTTTCCCGCCGTCCGGATCGCGGGCGGATTCATATTTGATGATGTCGATAGCGACCGACCGGGCGTTTTCGGCGAGTGCTTGGCAGGCGGTGTAGTCTGTTGGATGTTTCCACCTCCTGCGCTTCGCATTGAGCGGCGGTCGCGAAAGATCGATCCCACGTCCGGTCGCATACTCGACGCGAAAGGCGGTGAATTGGGCGACCGTTGTCGGCCAAGGTATCGTAGGAGATTCCGCAAAAAACAGGAGTCGATGAAAGGCGACTTCAACGGCCGCCGTTCTCGGCGTCTCCGAGCCATAAAAGACGCCGAGCGTAAGTCCTGCGCGCCGGAAGCGCGATCCTTTGGGGTAAGGCGCGCCGTACCGGAAGGGCGTGAAAAGCAAATAGTGGAGGTGCCGGCATTCTTCCGGGATTTTTGGTTTTGCGGCCTCGATGAGAGACTCCAGGAGCGTTTGCTCTTCGAGAGTGTCGGTGAGTTTGGAGGTCGAGACGCGGTGCTGGGCCTCGACCATTCGCCAACACGGCCCATCGGCCGCGCCGGCCTCAGATGACAGCGCGGCGGGAGTCCAAGTACTGGATGACATTGGTAAGGCCTGCGACCGTCTGAATCATCTCGATGGGCGTTTCGTCCAGCGCGGAGTTGTGGCCGGCGATCCAGCGGCGCGCGACTTCATCGTCGCCACCGACGATGGCGTCGAGGGAGCGATAGAGGCGGACGAAAAGGACCGCCAGTTCGAAAGGCTTTTGCCCTCGTGCGAGCGGATAGTCACCTTTCCGCATTCGAGAAACGGTCGCTGCCGACACGCCGATGATGCGGGCAAGATGCTTGTCTTTGATCTTGAGGATGTCGGCCGCACGAAGAGTGGCCTTTGTCACGACCGACGATTCGGAAGCAGCCGGATCGGGCCGCCGTTCGACTTTCGCCATGACCGCTCCTTCGCTTCCTAAAGGAACAATACCTTAAAATTCCTTCCTTTGAAAGTACAAATATTTCTAAGGAAATTTTGTTCCTTTAATCTTTCTTGAGAAAATACTGTAGGATAAGTTTAGCGCGCGGCGGAACCCATCTTCCTGAACCGGCGCGATGCGATGGGTTGCGCAAGCGTTCAACCCTTCCTGCGGCCTACAGCAGAACCGTCGCCGCGCACCCCTCCTGTTACAGACTCCTCACCGACGGTCCGCATGCGGTGGATGCGGGCTACGTAGTTGCAACATGATATCGCAGGGCCTCAACCGGCCCGCCGTCCAGCGTCATCTATATGACACAGCCGTCACGGTAATTGACGCTCGACACGACCCCGATATGATCCACCGCCGTCCCTGGCTGTGGGGTGCGGTTCGCGCCGCAAGGAGGTTTGCGTCGTGAGCAGCGACATGCCGAGTCCGGATTTCATCCGACTGCAACAGCATTCCGAACCGTCAACGCAAACGCGCGCCACTTCATTGGAGGGCGCGGTACAACCGTCTTGCATGCTTTCCGTCGCCGAGTTGGAAGCTCGGCCGGCGCGGCTTCCCGATTACGAAGCCGAAAGCCGGGCGCTGGTGATGCTGTCGCGCGAGATGGCGAGGTCGCCGGAAAACATCCTCACCAAACTTGCAGACGTCGCATTGACGCTTTGCCGCGCAGACAGCGCGGGCGTGAGTCTGCTGAGCGCCGACGGCGAAAAATTCCAATGGCCCGCCATCGTCGGTCGTTGGGCAGAGCACGTCGGCGGGGGCACGCCGCGCCATTTTGGACCGTGCGGTACCGTGCTCGACCGCAACATGTCGTTGCTCTGCACACACCCGGAGCGCGACTTCCCCTACTTTGGCGATGTCCAGCCGCCCGTTGAAGAAGCCCTCCTGATTCCGTTTTACATGTACGAAAAGGCTGTGGGCACGATTTGGATCGTCGCTCACGACACGCGTCGTCGCTTCGATTCCGAGGATTTGCGGCTGATGACCAATCTTGGCTCGTTCGCGGAAGCCGCTTACCAGACGTGGACCTCCTTTGACGCGACACAGCGAATGGCCTCCATCGTCGAATCGAGCGACGACCCGATCATTGCTGAAGACCTCGAGGGCATCATCACAAGTTGGAACCGGGCCGCGGAGCGCGTTTATGGATATTCGGCAGAAGAGGTGCTCGGCAAATCCATCACGATTCTGATTTCGCCGGAACGGAAAGATGAAGAACGAGTCATGCTTGAACGCATCAAGCGCGGCGAACGCATCGAGCAGTATGAAACGGTTCGTCAGCGCAAGGATGGCAGCACGCTCGACGTTTCGCTGACCGTTTCACCCATCAGGGATGCGGCGGGACGAATCGCCGGCGCGTCGAAAATCGCCCGCGACATTACCGAACGCAAGCGAGCCCAAGCGCAGATTGCATTGCTCGCGCGCGAAGCGGAACACCGCGCCAAGAACGTCCTGGCGACCGTGCAAGCGACGGTCAGTCTTTCGAAATCCGATACGCCCGACGGGCTCAAACGTTCAATCCTCGGGCGCATCCAGGCGCTTGCGAACGCGCACCGGCTGTTCGCGCAAACGCGATGGACCGGGGCCGATCTGCGCGCCCTGGCCCTGGAAGAGCTATTGCCGTATCGCCAAGAGGGCGAAGCGCGGGCGCAGGTTGATGGCCCGGACGTGACAGTAAAACCCGACGCGGCGCAGGCGATCGCGGTGATCTTGCACGAATTGGCGACCAACGCGGCCAAGTACGGGGCCTTGTCGGTGCCCGGCGGACGCCTTCGCGTGGGTTGGTCGCACGTGTCGGACGAACGGCTCGTGCTGCGATGGACCGAAACCGGCGGCCCCCCTACCAGACCTCCGACGCACGAAGGCTTTGGTACGCGTGTGATGAAGAGCATGATCGGCTCACTGAAAGGCGATATTCGCCTTGACTGGCGCGACGACGGCCTCGTGTGCGAAATCGCCCTTCCGATTTGACGAGCTCAGGCGCCGCGATAACGACGTTGGCGTGAATCGCGTTATCCACAGGGGCCAAGCCTTAACTCGGCGTTCAGCACCGCGCGATCGGTGGCCATTTTTCGCCACAGTCTCCCGTTAGCCATAGGGCATCGGGGGGACGGGGCAGGCGCTAACGGCGCATTTACCCATCCCTATTAAGACTGCGTTCACCATGTTCGTCGCGGCGGGGAAATCCGTGGCGAGCAGGGCGATCCGAAGCGGCTTCACGGCCGCTGCGGCACGCCATGAGCGCATTTTAACGCGGGATCGGACGTGCCGTTCAAACGCGCGCGCAACGTATGGTCTGTTCTGCGTCCGGCGCGTGCCGGCTCCTGCTGCGGTATCGCAGCGCTTCTCCTCGTGATCGGCTGCGATAGCCTGCAGAACGCCACCGCGGAAGGCGATACCCGCGCGCTGACTCTGAAGCATAGCCATACCGGCGAGACGGCGACCATCACCTTCAAGGTGAACGGCCGCTACGACCAGGACGCCCTGTCCAAGCTCAATCATCTGCTGCGCGACTGGCGTGAAGACAAATCGATCACGATGGACCCCCATCTGTTCGACCTGATCTGGGAGGTCTACCGCGAGGTCGAAGCCACCGAGCCGATCACCGTCGTCTGCGGCTACCGCTCGCCCGGCACCAATGCCATGCTGCGGCGGCGTTCCAGCGGCGTCGCCAAGTTCAGCCAGCATATGAACGGCAAGGCGATGGATTTCTACATCCCGGGCGTGCCGCTCGATCGGCTCCGCGAGGCGGGCCTGCGCGCTCAGCGCGGCGGTGTCGGCTATTATCAGTCCTCGAATTTCGTGCATCTCGACACCGGCAGCGTCCGGCACTGGCCGCGGATGCCGGAAGCGCAACTGGCGCGCGTTCTGGCCAAGGGCCCACTGACGCGCTTTGCCAGCAAGGATTCGGCGCCGGCGTCCCCGCCGGTACAGACCGCGGCGTTCAAGTTCTCCAATCCGCTCGCCAAGCTGTTTGGCGGCGGTGAGGATGAAGCGGCCGAG